>ULTH01054142.1_pt1 | contig 61712 bp, 48 predicted proteins | sample 1957421 | NCBI WGS metagenome assembly ULTH01 (sample SAMEA4835729, study PRJEB28245) | human gut metagenome | biome: gut microbiome; material: fecal sample | place: Denmark | collected 2008 | reverse complement strand
GTGGCGGCCGCCTGTACAGACAGGCAGCCCACCATCCCATTAGCACGCTAATGGTCAGAAGCATAAGATTAAGGTTCTTTCTTCTTATGGACATTAAGTTTTTGCGATTATTAATTCCAGTCCGTAATCTCTCCTCCAATTTCTATCTTCACCTGCTCGGGATTCTTGTCGATAACGAGGTTGACAATATGGTGAATACCGGGTTTGAAAATGAACCTGCTCTCGTAGAGGAACGACACACCGTTCATCTCTACTTCGATGAGCGGCATACGGTTTTCGAGTCGCTGAGGTACCAGAATGGCCGAGTATGTGGTAGGGCCGTCTTGCCGGGCGACAACACTCTTGCGTTCGCCTCGCACATATTTGGTGGCAATGCCCGCAGCAAGGTCTATTGAGGCCGTTGTGACAGTGTTGTGGATGTGGACGGTCGCTTTGTCGGGGATCTCGCCGTCGAAATCTTCGCCTTTTATGAGGTTGATGGAGATCTTGCTCATAATGTGGCGGAACTGAAGCTCGACGGGATCGTTGGTAGCCCGGATCTCTTTTGCCGATGCACACAGGATATCGGATGCCTCATAGCCGCTCATTGAGCCTGAGTGGCTGTCGCTCTGATCGGTGCTGACTTCGAAAATGAGATCGGAGATAGAACTTACGGCCGCCATGCGCGGATAGTATGCGTAGGCGTTGTAGATGCCGGCGTCCCAGTAGAGCTTTCGCGAGGCTTCCCACGATGTTCCGGTGAAAGTGAGCGCTTCGTTGTTTACGATATTGCCCGATATTTCCAGCGGTTGGTCTGCTTCCGACACATAGAGCCCCACGACATCTCCTGTTTCAAAAGATGTCTCGGTTGCTCGCGATGCCGACGGATGGCTGAACGTGAAATTCATGGCTGCTTTTCCGTTGGAATTGTTGTCAGGTTCCATGGACTCGTCGGCGCAGGAGGGCAGGCCGGCGGTCAGGAGTAAAACGCTGAAAAGTGATATTATATTGTGTTTCATTGTGCGGTAATGAAGTGTGAATGATGAAGAATGGTATGGTGAAGAGCGAAAAGTGAAGGAGAGCAGGAGAAGCGGATATCAGTAATTATAAGAGGACAGAAAAAATAGATTATCGGGAATTTTGGATGAGGGAGGTACGTCTGAGGATTATAATGGTCATATTCTATTATTGACTTTCGCTCTTCACCGTTGTTTGCCATTCTATATTATTTTCGCAGAGGACTGCCTTTGTGGAAAACCGGCGGAGTAGAGCGCATGCCGATATTGACAGGTCCTGCGTCGCCGCCGCTGCGTGAGGCAGCTTGCACTGTGGATTTGTCGAGAGCTACAAATTCCTCGAAGTCGAACTGCTCGCCGGCGTATTGCTTGATGCGTCTGACGATGCTCTCGCGGCTGATGGTGCTGTAGTAGGGTGTGTTGTTGTTCATGCAGCTGTTTTGCTCGGAGCGGAATACACCTCTGGAGTGCATATAGCCGCCCTCGTAGATATCGACAAGATTGCTGTATCGCGGGTCGAAGATCAGATGGCTCCAGCCAACCTGGTGCATTTTGCCGGTGAGTTCGAGGTTGTCGTACCATCCGAGAGCCTTCATCATTAATAACTCATCGACGTGTCCGCAGCAACCGCAGCAGCAAGCGTCTATAAATGCGTTGTGATAGATATTTTCGTCGCCGAGCTTGCCGAAGCCGTGGCCACCGGCTTCGTGCTGTACCACGCCGCGCGAGTCGAACGGATAGGCGTAGGTACTCTTGGGGCAGAACGCGATGGCCGCTCCCGATTCCCACATCTGGGTGCTTCCGCCGTAGTCTGTGCTGTTGGGCACCATGATTATCAGTGTCTGGTTGATATTTCCGGCATTGACTGTGGGGGCATTCATGGCATAATCGAACACCATGTCGTAGTCGCACTTAAGGTTGCTGCCTCCCGTATATGTAGTGCCGAAGCGGTTGTAGCGGATGGTATTGACGGTTCCCACACCCGATTCTGTCGACAGAGGGAAGGCCGTATAGACATTGAAGTAATCGCGGTAGGTGGTATAAGGCTCTATGCCGAAGAAGTATTCCATCGTCTGCTGGATATCGGAGAGATATGAGCCGTCGGAGATTTCACGGGCATCGTAGCCGTCGCCGAGTATCACGATATTGATTCCGCCGTTGTTGCCTTTGGTCGCTTTCTGCAGGGTGAGGTATTCGTCTTCGCCATACCGGTAGCCGTACTGGGTCACATGGCAGCTGTGCGTATAGTCTTTGTCTTTGAGGCGGAACACGATGTCGCCTTCGCGGTTTTCTGTTGTCGACGAGGCTTTGACGGTCAGCGTGATTTCCGACTTCTTGCTGCCGGAGTTCTGCGAGAGTTCGCACCATGCGGGTATCGATTCAACCTCCCAGTCGCCTTCGGCATCGATGTAGAGGAGCTGTTTGTGCTCCGTGCTTAAGGCACAGGCGACCGAAGGCTTGCATACAAGTTCGTGATGAGCGGTAATTCGCTTGAAGTCGCACCAGCCTTGCGCAGTCTGATACTGGACAATAGCGGATTCAGGCACCTCGAGACTGAAATTGTCTTTGGCAACACCATCGAATGCACTCGAAGTTACATTCGGGGGCATCTCGCCGTTGCATACGATAGAGCCTATTCCATAGCAGTTCTGGAAGGCTCCATTTCTGATATTTTCCAGACTTTCAGGAAATACAAGTTTCTCAAGGTAACTGCAACCGGCAAAAGCATACTCTCCAATGGACTGAAGGCCATCGGGGAATTCCAGTGTGCCAATAAGCCGGCTATTATATGCGAATGCATTTCCTCCGATGGAAACTAAGGTTTTCGGGAATACGAGTTCTCCGGAAAAATCGCATCCTGAGAATGCTCCGTCGCCTATAGCCATGAGTTCCTGAGGCAGTACAATCTCCCCTTTGAAGTGACAATCTTCGAATGCGCCGGATCCGAGAAGATAGATATCGTTATGAAGTATAAGGTTTCCGTTAAATCCGCAACCCCTGAAGGCTCGGTCTGGAATATTGACAACTCCTTTCGGTATTTCCAGCGAACCTGTCAATCCGGCACAGCCATCAAACGCAAAACGTCCGATAGTCTTTAGTTTATCCGGAAGACGTAGGGAGCCATACAAATTACCACATCCCTGAAACGCACTGTTACCGATATACTCGACATTCTCAGGAATAGAGAGTTCGTTCGTAAAACCACATCCGTCAAAGGCAAAGTCACCTATAGATGCGAGAGTAGATGGTAATGATAATTCTCCGGTAAGTAAACCGCATCTTTGGAATGCAGCCATGACAATATTTGTAACACCTTCGGGTATTATCAGAGATCCCGTAAGGCTTGTACATTCTTCAAAGGCACAGTTGCCAATTGATTGGAGTTTATCGGGTAATATCATGAATGTAAGAGTAGTCTTCCATGCGAATGCATTTCTTGGAATCTGATCTTCACGGCAGGCAAAAAGTTCATCTCTCTGATCACCAAAGGCTTTAATCTTAATATCTTTAAGATTGATCGCACGGAGAAGAGGCATTTCATCGCGCATGAAATAGAAATCGTTCGCATCTGTTTCTCCGGTAAGTTTGAGGTTTTTGATTTTAGTGTAGTCTTTGCCTTCGGCAAGAATGGTTTCTTTCAGAGTTCCGGCTTTGGGTACATTTACTATCACATACTCTCTGGATGTGGCGTCGTGGCTCACGAGGTCGTTTTCCCATGGTGTGATGCTCTCGCTGATAAGCGAGAGGGTGTAGTCGCCGGTGTTTTCTTTCTTGTCGACACGGATACCGAAGTTGTTCATTTTACCGGCCATATATTCAAAAGCTTCGTTTTTAACGAATTTATAGGGTATGCCTCCGAGAGTGACGCTGAACATGGTTGTGCCTGCCGCCACGGTCTGAGGCACGACGATGGCACGCCATTCGTCGCCACGCTTCGAGGGGATGATGGCTTTCGCAGCGACTTCGCCTTCGGGGCTTACGCTGCCTGTGGCGAGGTCGATGATGGCGGTCTGCACCGTATTGGTCACGAGAATCTGTTTTTCGAGCCCTGTCCACTCGCCGTCGGCAAAGCCGCTGCCCTCGACCAAAGTCACACGGGCATTGGCCATGCGGTGAGAGAGGGGCAGGCGGATTATACTGGTTGTAGGCTCCACGCCGGCCACTTTGCCCCACAGGAAGTCGGAAGCTTCATAGTCGCCCATGGTGCCGTCGTCGTAGGTCAGTGCCTGATTGGTGCGGATAGTGAATTTATAATTGTTGACATCGTCGGGCGAAGTGAAAGGGTAATATCCGTAGACATCGATGCGTGTATGACCGTCTTTCCAGTATAGGTCGTACGCCGAGTTCCAGCGGTAGCCGGCCTCGTCGAAAGTATGACGGACATTGTCGCCGCGGTTGCCTGCGGACAGCAGGGTACCCGGCTGCTCGCCTTTATAATCGACGATATATACGCCCATTACGTCGCCATCGGCAAAACCGCCGTCATTGGCACGCGTTGTGCATTCCTGTGTTATCTCTCCGGCAAGCGTGATGAGGTTCCGGTCGCCGGAGCCGTTTTCGGGAGTTCCGAATCTTTCTTCAGAACAGGATGAAAGCAAGAGGACGCCCGCTAAACCGATAAGTGATAGATGCTTGGTCATTATGGATATTTGAGGGAGTGATTGGATTAGATTAGCGAAAGGTGGTGAGCCGTGAGTAAGGAGTTAAACTTCAAATTTATTCGGCCGTACCGCCATTGTCAGTGCCGTCGTTGGCCCAGGGATTGATGCTGACATTGACGCCGTCGGAGGTTTTGCTGAGTATGACGGTGAATTGGTGGCTCTTCGCTCCGGTGAAAGTGAATCCTTTTTTAAGGTTGAACTCGCGGCCGTCGACAGTGACAGTGATAAGATTGCCTTCGCCGACAGTCTGCGGCACTATCAGAGCCTTGTATGTATTATCGGAAAAGAGAGGCACGACTGCAGTGGCCTCGCCGGTAGGAGTGACAGTACCGGTCGAGAGGTCGACGGTCGAATTGCACCTGACACCGTTGATTCTCACCGATACATCGGCGGCTGCAAGCGATTCCTTGGTAAATCCGCCGCCCGGTTCGAGAGTGATTATTATGCGGCTCATTACATGGCTTACGCTTATTGCGGTTGCATTCTCCGTCGGTGTTACATCCATTTTCCAGCCGACCATGAAGTCGGATGCCTTATAGGATGCCGTTGTGGCCTGATTGGAGCGTACGGCTACCGGATGGGCCTTGACGGAGTTTATTTTGGTATAGGGGTAGTAGAGGTAGAAATCGGCGTGTGTTTCCTCGTCTTCCCAGTATATAGGTTTGTCGGGTACCCATGCGCCGTCGTAGGTATAGCGCATGTTGTCGACATAGTTGCCCGCATCGAGAAGAGTGCCGGAGGCTCCGCGCGACCGGTTGATGACATAAAGACCGACACAGTCGCCTTTCTCGAAGCCACTGTCGGTGGCGCGTGATTCGGTTATCGAAGGACTGATTCTGATTGCCAGCTTCCTGGACTCAGAGGTGTTCGGGGTCGGTTCATCGGAACCACCCGAGCATCCTACGGTCAACAGAGAGGTGCAGGCGATCAGTACAAAGCTGAAAACAGGTTTCATGATTGGAGTCTGTCTGTTATGGTTTTTGCTTTATGGCTCCAAAATTACATTATTATTTCTTGAACAAAAATTAAAAAATGGTTCAATTTGGTTCACGAACTTATCTTTTCGGGCTCTTTTTCATTTTTCACACAAAAAGCGCGCCTCCCGGGGTAAGGAAGCGCGCTTTCTGCTTGTTATAGGATTGATCAGAATCAGGCGAGGAAGCCCAGGAGCACACCGGCAGCCACGGCCGAACCGATAACACCGGCGACGTTCGGGCCCATGGCGTGCATGAGAAGATAGTTCGACGGGTCATACTCGAGACCGAGATTGTTGGATATACGTGCGCTCATTGGCACAGCCGAAACGCCGGCATTACCGATGAGAGGATTGATTTTCTTCGATTTCGGAAGCACGAGGTTGAAGAGCTTCACGAAGAGTACGCCGCTCGACGAAGCAATGACGAATGCCATGAAGCCGAGGAAGAAGATGAAGATGGTCTGGGGTGTGAGGAACTGCGATGCCTGTGTGGACGCACCGACGGTCATGCCCAGAAGGATGGTGACGATGTCGGTGAGTGCGTTGCTTGCAGTCTTGGCCAGACGCGAGGTCACGCCGCATTCACGAAGCAGGTTGCCGAAGAAGAGCATGCCAAGCAGAGGCAGACCCGAAGGCACGACGAAGCAGGTGAGAAGCATGCCCACGATGGGGAATATAATTTTCTCGTTCTGCGACACGGCGCGGGCGGGTTTCATCTTGATGAGGCGTTCTTTCTTGGTTGTGAAGAGACGCATCAGCGGGGGCTGGATAACAGGCACCAAAGCCATATAGGAGTATGCCGACACCGCTATGGCACCCATGAGGTTGGGGGCGAGCTTCGACGACAGGAAGATGGCGGTAGGGCCGTCGGCACCGCCGATGATGGCGATGGCGCCGGCCTGGTCGGGTGCGAATCCGATAGCGAGGGCTACCATGTAGGCGCCGAAGATACCGAACTGTGCGGCTGCGCCGATGAGCATGAGTTTAGGATTGGCGATAAGAGCCGAGAAGTCGGTCATAGCGCCGATACCGAGGAAGATAAGGGGCGGATACCAGCCGCGCGCAACACCGTTGTAGAGTATGTTGAGCACGGAGCCTTCTTCGTATATGCCTATCTCGAGGCCGGCGGTGGCGTTGAAAGGCACATTGCCGATGAGAATACCGAAGCCGATGGGCACCAGGAGCATAGGTTCGAAGTTCTTCTTTATGGCAAGCCATATGAAGAAGAGACCCACGGCGAGCATAACGAAGTTGCCGAACTGGGCGTTGGCAAAACCTGTCAGTTGCCAGAACTGAGTGAGGTTGTCGAGTAAGAAATCACCGAATGACATAATTCAAAGGTTTTGCCCTGATTATTCGATGGTGAGAAGAACTGCTCCTTCGAGCACGGAATCGCCGGGGTTTACGGCGATGGAAGCTACACGACCGTCGCGGCTGGCATGGATGGCATTTTCCATCTTCATGGCTTCGAGAAGAAGCACTGTATCCGATGCCTTTACGGTGTCGCCCACTTTTACAGGAATGGACAGCACAACGCCGGGCAGCGGGGCCACAACAGCGGCGCCTCCGCCGTTTGCGGCAGGCTTGGATATCACTTTTTCTCCGGTGGATGTACGGGGAGCGGCGGCGGCTTTGGGTGCCGATACCTTGACAGGAGCGGCGCCCTTGGCACGCTCAAGTTCTACTTTATAGGGCACGCCATTGACTTCAACCTGTGCGATATTGTCGTCGATGTCGCCTACGGCTACCTTGTATACGTTGCCGTTGATTTTATACTTATATTCTTTCATGATTGGTCGATGATAATTGAGGTTTGTCACTTGGCGCGGTGATGTTCGGGCACTTCGCGGAGACCATAGATCTTGGAGCTCCAGGGCGAGTATGCACGCTTCACTTTGTTGATGGTGAGCACGGTGCTTTCGGCATCGTGGGTGTTGAGGTGTTCGTGCAGTGCCATGATGATGGCGGCGATTTCTTCACCGCTGTCCTGCTGTACGGTGCGGATCTCCTCTTTTTCGACTCCATGCGCGCGCATCTTGTTCATGCGCGATACTGCGGCGCCGATTTTGCCGATAGCATAGAACGACAGGCAGAGAACAAGCAGAGCGGTGAAAACGATGCACATGGCCATGACGGTCATGCCGAAACCGTTTTCGTCCATTTCGGCAAAGTTCTCTATCTTTTTGTTGGTGTCCTTGATGATGTTGGCGCTCGAGGGAGTGATGTATGCGCTCTGGCTGCCGTCGCGGACGGCCCATTCGCCGGTGCCGTCTTCGGTGCGTGCCCATGTCTGGTCGGCACCGAGGCTGGCCGGAATGGTTACCTCATCGATAAGGGTTTCGCCGTCGGCATCGTAGATGCCGATCCAGTTGTCCTGACCCGGAACGAGCACGAAGTTGGTGTGGAATGTGCCCTTGTTGGGCTCGCCGTCGGCGAAGAACACCACGTGCTGGCGCTTGGGAATCTCAGTGTTGACATCGCCCAGGGGCACGGGGTAGAGGCGTTTCTGAGTAGAGTCGTTGGTTATGTACACGCTCGAAATCTCCAGAGGCGAGAAGTTCGAGTTGAACAGCTCTATCCAGGCCTGCTTCTGACCGTAGTCATCGACGATGCTGCTCTGGTTGGTCACCATGACCTCGTTGATGCGGAGGCCGGCACGGCCCTGAGCCAGGGCTGTGCTTGCGGCACCCGATATCAGCAAGGCTGCGGCTATAGTGCTTATGACTTTTTTCATATTACAGAGGTATGTTGCCGTGCTTTTTGGCAGGATTGACAACTTTCTTGGTAGCGAGCTGCTGGAGAGCGCGGATGATGCGGAAACGGGTGTTGCGGGGCTCGATAACGTCGTCGATATATCCATATCGGGCGGCATTATAGGGGTTGCAGAAAAGCTTGTTGTATTCTGCCTCGCGGTCGGCCAGTACCTGTGCGGGATTGTCCGATGCCTTGGCTTCCTTGGCGTAGAGGACCTCTACGGCGCCTGCACCGCCCATAACGGCGATTTCGGCAGTAGGCCATGCGTAGTTCATGTCGCCGCGGAGCTGCTTGCAGCTCATCACGATGTGGCTGCCGCCATAGCTCTTGCGCAGTGTCACTGTTACCTTGGGCACGGTGGCTTCGCCGAAGGCGTAGAGCAGTTTTGCACCGTGAAGGATAACACCGTTGTATTCCTGGCCTGTGCCGGGGAGGAAGCCCGGAACGTCGACGAGGGTTACCAGAGGAATGTTGAAGGCGTCGCAGAAGCGTACGAAGCGGGCACCCTTGCGCGATGCGTTGCTGTCGAGCACGCCGGCAAGATATTTGGGCTGGTTGGCCACGATGCCGACAGCCTGACCGTTGAAGCGTGCGAAGCCGATGATGAGGTTCTTGGCAAAGTCGCGCTGTACTTCGAGGAATTCGCCGTTATCGATGATAGCGCCGATAACCTCGTACATGTCGTAGGGACGGTTGGGCGAGTCGGGGATGATTTCGTTAAGGGAGTCCTCGAGACGGTCGATGGGGTCGTTGCATTCAACCAGCGGGGGTTCTTCGAGGTTGTTCTGGGGAATATAGGAGAAGAGCTTGCGGATGATCTTGAGGGCGTCTTCGCCGTCTTCTGCCGCAAAGTGGCATACACCGCTCTTCTGCGAGTGTACTTCGGCGCCGCCGAGGGCGTCCTGGGTCACATCTTCGCCGGTAACGGTCTTGACTACTTTCGGGCCGGTAAGGAACATGTAGGAAATGCCTTTGGCCATGATGGTGAAGTCGGTGAGGGCGGGGGAGTATACGGCGCCGCCTGCGCAGGGACCGAGGATGCCGGAGATCTGGGGGATCACACCCGATGCCATGATGTTGCGCTGGAAGATTTCGGCGTAGCCGGCGAGGGCGTTGATGCCTTCCTGTATACGTGCGCCGCCCGAGTCGTTGAGGCCGATTACGGGAGCGCCCATCTTCATGGCCATGTCCATGACCTTGCAGATCTTAAGTGCCATGGTTTCCGACAGCGAACCGCCGAACACGGTGAAGTCCTGTGCGAATACATACACGAGGCGGCCATCGATTGTGCCGTAGCCGGTTACGACGCCGTCGCCGAGGTACGATTTCTTTTCCTGGCCGAAGTTGGTGCAGCGGTGGCGTACAAACATGTCGAGTTCCTCGAACGAACCTTCGTCGAGGAGCTGGGCAATGCGTTCGCGGGCAGTGTACTTGCCTCTTTCGTGCTGTTTTTCTATTGCTTTTTCACCGCCGCCGAGGCGCGCTTCTGTGCGCAGGGCGATGAGTTCTTGTACTTTTTCAAGCTGGCTGCTCATAGTGTTTTGATAGGTATGTTGTGGGGTTGAGCCTTATTTCTTTTTGGGGTCTTCGCAGAGCTCTACCAGAGTGCCTACGGTCGATTTGGGGTGCAGGAATGCGATATTGAGTCCTTCGGCACCTTTGCGCGGAGCCTTGTCGATGAGGCGGCAGCCTTTTTCTTCGGCCTCGGCAAGAGCGTTTGCCACACCGTCTTCAACGGCGAATGCCACATGCTGTATGCCGCCGCGGCCACCGTTGTTGGCTATGAATTTGGAGATGGCGCTGTCCTCGGAGGTGCCTTCGAGAAGCTCTATTTTGGTCTGGCCTACCTGAAAGAATGCAGTACGCACTTTCTGGTCAGCGACTTCTTCGATTGCGAAGCATTTGAAACCGAGAATATTCTCGTAGAAAGGTATTGCCTCGTCGAGCGACGGAACGGCGATGCCGATGTGTTCGATATGGGAAATTTCCATAGTTTGAAATATTTAAGTGATTTGTTTATTCTATAGAAAACTGTCGGATATGCAATAAAAGCCGAGGAAGCAATGGCGCTATGCGCCGCTGATTCCCGGCTTCCGATTTGCAAATTTAGACAAAATTTATAGATTTGCCGTATAGGTCGGCTTAAAAAACTATAACTTAGGTCAGTCGTTGGTGATAGGTATGGGGCGACGGAGTACCTGCGAGAACGACATCATGGTTTCGGTGGAGGTCACCGGAAGAGTGCGGATGCGGTTCTTGATAAGGTCGTAAAGATGTTTGTTGTCGTGGGCATAGAGCTTGACCATGAGGTCGAAACGGCCGCCAACGATGTGGCATTCCGTTACTTCGGGGATAGCGGCAAGTGCTTCGATTATGGGGTCGATGTCGGTGTCGGGCAGCAGGCAGATACCAAGATAAGCGATGACATTGAGTCCTACAGTTTCAGGATCAACCAGACATTCCGAACCGATTATGACTTTGTTCTGAAGCAGACGCTGTACGCGCTGGTGTACCGCAGCACCTGATACGCCGTATTCGCGGGCTATTTCGAGATAGGGTGTGCGGGCGTTCGTTGTAAGCGAATGAAGGATAGTTAGATCGAGATTATCGAAAAATTGACGTGCCATGTATCTATGTCTTTTGGCTTATTGGTGATGATTGTAAGGTTAGCTTTGTGTCACAAAATTAATATAAATCACACTAAATATCAAAAAGAAATTTAAATATTTAATGTTTTTAAACAATTTTGACCGCCTTTGCCTTTCTAAAGCCTCTCAAACGTCTTAAGACTTCTTAAAAAACGGTCCGTCTAAAAAAATCAATATCCGAAAAGTTTATCAAGAGCCGGGTCGCCGAGATGATCGACTACGATGTCGGCGAATTCAGCAAGACTATCGGCGCCATTGGTGGTGGCGAGCACCACCACGGCTTGACGCCAGGATATTTACGTTAATAAATGTGAAAAAAACGGTGGCGATTCTGCAGTTTGTTTTACGTTTTATTGAAATAATTATAAAAATAACATATATTTGTTGACCTAATTCTAAACCGGATGGTGTCGGCTTTGCTCACCCCCATCACAGCCATGAGTACACAATTCCACGAAAGCACACTTATCAAAGGTCTGATAGACGGAGACCGTCGTTCGTTCGACAGGATCTACGATCTCTATGCCTCCCGTTTATTTGCATTTTCGCTTGAATACTGCAAGTCGAAGGCCGATGCGGAAGATGTGGTACAGGATGTCTTCATTAAGCTATGGTTGAACCGGGGGCGTATAAAGAACACTGATTCGGTGAAGAGTCTTTTGTTTGCCATGTCGCGAAATGCCTTGATAGACTCGTGGAAATCCAGGATTGCAATGGAGTACGGTTCCTACACAGAGGCAAATGCCGTAGGGAGCGAAGATGTCTCCGAGCAAGAATATTTAGAGCTCGAAACTCTTGTCAATGGCTATATCGATCGATTAACCCCAACTCAGCGCGATGTTGTCCGAATGTCGCGCTTCGAGCATAAAGGGCATCGGGAGATTGCCGAGCATCTGGATCTTTCAGTTCAGACTGTGAAGAATGCACTATCCCAGGGTCTTCGAATTTTGCGTCAGAATCTTGGCAAACATATATTTATGGTAATCCAGTTTTGTGGTCTCCTGAGTCAGATCATAGGTAGATCCGATCATATGTAATACGGTATAGGCACAATGGACAGAAAAGATAAAGATACATATAAAACGACCGGTACTGCAGACGAGCTGGAAGAAAGGCTGTTTAGATCGTGGCAGGATTTCTCGGAAGACGATGAGGGTGCTTACCGCGACGATCTTATAAAAATAAAGGAAAGGGTCGATGCCTTTATCGATGCGCATGAGCGCGACCGCCGCCGTCGTATAGGCCTTTGGCACGTATGGGGTAAAATTGCCGCCGTGCTGGTGCCTGTGCTTGTGGCAGGTGTGTTTGCATTGATGCTGGCGCATGAGAAGAGTGAGAGATACGATAGCCGTTTGTGTGTGGCAACCGGAGATCGGGAGCGGGCCACTGTCACTCTGCCCGATGGTACTGATGTATGCCTCAATGCCGGTTCCCGATTGTGGTATAGTCCTGATTTTACGACCGATTCTGTACGTGCGGTGTCCTTTGCCGGCGAGGCATATTTCGATGTGGCTAAAGACGCGGAGCATCCGTTCCAAATATTGCTCGGCGACCTTACGGTGCGGGTGCTGGGTACTTCGTTCAACGTTCGGGCATTAGACGGCGATTCGGCTGTTACGGTGGCTCTTGTGGAAGGAGTGGTACAGCTTATGGCGCCCGGCGAAAAATTGACTCTCGATGCCGGCAGTGTGGCGCGATACGACAGATGTGATAACGTTTTCGAGATAAAAGATCACGGATGCCATCTTGCCACCGGATGGATGCGTCATCAGAAATCCTACGACAATGTGTCGCCCGATTCACTTATATATATGCTTGAGCGCGATTACAAGATAGAGTTGTCTGCCGAAGCTAAGTCTCATATCGACGATGCTTTTACCGGCACCCTTCCCGATGACAATCTCAACGAAGCGCTTACGATATTAAGCGAAGTATATGATTTCGATATGAAAGCTGCCGTGCGTATCAAACCATAATATAATTAAGGTATATATCTATATATAGGTACTCGCTATGGCGGGTTCTGCTCTCTTAATGCTGTGTACTCCGAAAACGGAAGCTTATGAAATGAAAATGCTAAATTATGTTTTAAAACATATAATTTTTTTAGTACGATTGGGTTTTGGCTGAGTCTTAGCAGACAGTAAACCATACAAAACCAATCTAATATTTTTATGAACAACTTTCGTCCATGTTTTAAAAGCATAATCATACTGGTGATTATGCTGCTTGGTGGCCTTGGTTCGAGAGCGCAGGCAGTCCCTGGCGTAACGCTCGATCTCAAAAATGCCACAGTGGAAACGGTACTTCAGAAAATCGAGGAGCAGACACCCTACAGATTTTCGTACCAAAACTCAGTCCTCGACAAGAAGGCGGATATAACCCTGAAAGTCGAGAATGCATCGGTACCCGATGTTCTCCGTAAAGTGTTGACCGGCCGTAAACTCACATTTACTATCGTTTCGCCGGAGTCTATCGTTATCGTAAAGGAAGGTTCGGCTTCGGGTAAGACATCGCCGGGCGTAGTGCGCAAGCAGATAAGTGGCAAGATAGTCGACGAAGCGGGCGAACCACTCACCGGAGCATCGATAACTGCAGAAGGCGACCGCATACTTGCGGTGGCCGATATAGAAGGCGAGTTCAAGATTACAGCAGCTGTCGGGCAGACCCTTACGGTGTCGATGGTGGGCATGTATCCGATAAAATTCAAAGTCGGCGAGAAATCGACATATGATATTGTGATGCAGAACGCTGACGAGTCGCTCGACCAGGTAGTGGTAATCGGTTATGGTACTGTGAAAAAGGCAAATCTTGTAGGCGCCGTCGATCAGATCGACTCTAAACTGATAGCCGAGCGAGGCCACAACAATGTAGCCCGCGCCCTGCAGGGGCAGATTCCCGGCCTTAACATAACTTTGGGCGACGGCAAGCCTTCGCGCGGCTCCTCGATCAATATACGTGGTACAAGCTCGATAGGCAGTGGCGGTAGCCCTCTGGTGCTTATCGACGGTGTTGAGAGCGACATCAGTTCGGTCAACCCCGCAGATGTCGAGAGTGTGTCTGTTCTCAAGGATGCGTCTTCGGCGGCTATCTATGGTGCCCGCGGTGCTTTTGGCGTAGTTCTCATCACTACCCGAAAAGGAGTTGCCGGCAAAACTAAGGTTAACTATACCGGCCGATTCTCTGTAAACGAGCGCCTCTACAAATGGGAAGACCAGGTCGAAACCAACGGTCTGCAGTGGTTCGACAACTTTGTCAACGCCTATGTGGCAAAAGAAGAACAGCAACCTAACGGTATCAACAATGTTTTCCCCATCAACAGCGGCTACCGTGATCGCCTTGAAGCATGGGTCAACGATCCGACGCTGCCTTCGGTCGGCTTGAGTCCCGACGGAAAGAAGTATGAATACTATGGCAGTAACAACTGGTTCAGCGAATTTTACAAGAAAAGCAGCCTCGCCACAGAGCATGCGCTGAGTGTGTCGGGCGGCAACGATAAATGTCGCTACTATGTATCGGGTCGTTATTCCTACGACAATGGTATATATAAAGTTGGCGATCAGTATTTCAAAAACTACAATACTCGTGCCCGCGGCGAACTCCAGATAAGTCCGCAGGTAAAGATCGAGAACATCACCAGTCTTACCATCAACGATTTCAAAGAGCCGATGGTGCTTTACGACGATCAGCACCCGCTGCGCATGCTCATGCATCAGGGCTATCCTATGCAGCAGGCCAAAAACCCCGACGGCACCTGGACCGAATTTGCCGTGTACTCCGGCTATGCAGGCTTCATAGAGAATACCTCGTGGCAGAAAAAACGCATACGATATATCCGCAACCAGACTGCTCTCACATGGGAAGCTGTCAAAGATCAGCTGTTTTTCAAAGGCGACTTTTCGTGGTGGCAAAAATCGCAGGTAAACGAGTCGCGCAACACACAGATGGAATTCTCTACCGGTCCCGGTCTTACGGGTAAACGCGGATCGTTCTCGAAGTTCGATCGCTATACCTACAATACAGAATACTATTCTGCCAACGCAACGGCCAACTATATACCTAAGTTCAATAATGATGACCACTATCTCAATGTATTGGGTGGTTTCAATATCGAGCATAGCAACTACAATTGGTACAGAATGTATCGCCGTGGAAATCTTTCCGATAAATATACCTCATTCAATCTTATGGACGGCGATATGCTCACCGCAGCTCTCGGCGAGGGCGGCAACGAATGGGCATATGTAGGTATTCTGTTCCGCGCCGATTATACCTTTAAGGGTCGTTATCTGGCCGAATTCAGTGGCCGTTACGACGGTTCGTCGAAGTTCCCGAGCGATTCCCGGTGGGGTTTATTCCCTTCGGGCTCCCTGGCATGGCGTTTCTCCGAAGAAAACTTCCTGTCCTCTGCACGCAGCTGGCTCAATAATGGTAAACTCCGTCTGTCGGCAGGCTCGCTTGGCAATGGCAATGCTTCGCCCTACAGCTATATGTCGCTTGTGAATCCGTCGACTACAAGCGTACTCATCGACGGATCGAAGAAGACATATGCCTATGTACCAGGTCTGGTGCCGTCGGGCCTTACTTGGGAACGCACCACTACATATAATGTGGGCCTGGACCTTGGCGCTCTCAACGATCGCATATCGTTTCAGGGCGATTACTACATTCGCAAAACCACCGATATGTATACCGTAGGCCCCACGCTGCCTGCCGTTCTTGGTGCCTCAGCTCCCAAGGGCAACTACGCCGACATGCGGACCAACGGCTGGGAACTGTCGCTCACATGGCGGGATCAGTTTATCCTTGCCGGTAAGCCGTTCAGCTATAGTGTCAAGGGCATGGTGTGGGACTACTATTCGACCATCACCAAGTTCAACAACGATACCCGCAGCCTTTCGACATATTACGAAGGACAGCGTGTAGGCGAAATCTGGGGCTACCACATCGAGGGTCTCTACGAACACGAAGACCAGGTGGCCGCACGTACTACCGGCACAAAGGTGGGCAACTACGATTACTCGCAGCCCCGCGGACCCAAGTCGGACGGTACTTATGCGCCTAATGGAAAGGTAAATCAGTCGTCTGTGGCCAAGGTTTCCCAGAAATCCAATAAGTATCTTCCCGGCGACCTTATGTATGCCGACTTGAACAACGACGGTCTTGTGAACACAGGAGCAAATACGGCCGACGATCCCGGCGACCGCCGTGTGATAGGCAACAGTCTTCCCCGCTATCAGTTTGGCCTCACTTTGTCGGCCAACTGGAACGGTATCGGCATCAGTGCTTTCTTCCAGGGTGTGGGCCGCAAACACTGGTATCCGTCGTCGGAAACAAGCTTCTTCTGGGGCAAATACGGTCGCCCCTATGGCTACGACCTGTTGGAGCATAGAGCCGAAAATGTATGGTCGGAGGAAAACCCCGATGCATACTGGCCCCGCGTACGCGGCTACGTGTCGAACAGCGGTAACTACGAACTCACTACTGTCAACGATCGCTACCTCCAGAATCTGGCCTATGTACGCCTGAAAAACCTTCAGATCGACTACAGCTTCAACAAGAAAATATGCCATGCGCTGAGTATGAGCGACCTGCGGGTGTATGTGCAGGCCGAGAATCTCTTCACGATCTCGCCTTTCTTCAAACACTGCAAGACTATAGATCCCGAGGGTACCGGTCTTGGCGATGCCGACTTCTCTACATCGAATGATCGTGGAGCGGGCACAGGCTATCCTTTCATGCGAACATGGACGCTCGGTCTGTCTGTATCCTTCTAATAGACGGCTCTATATATCGAAAACTACAACAAGACTTCAACATGAAAAAGATAATGATATTGTCGATTATGGCTTTGGCCATGACATCGTGCTCTGACTATCTCGACTGCCAGCCGGAACATTCCTTTGGGTCTGAATCGTTTCTGGCCAATGAAGATGAGCTGCTGCTATACTCCTATGGCTTGATACAGAACAATATGCCGGCTATAGGGTCGGTGGCATTCAATATACAGCGACACAACCAGGTGGCAAGCTGGGGCGGCGACGAGCACTCCGATCTCGGTTTCACCAAGAACAAATGGAACTGCCTCGACCCCGAGGTGTTCGGCACCCGTCAGCAGGGCGGCTGGGGTACCGGCAACTGGGGCGCACTGCGTGCTACCAATTATTTTCTGGACAATATGGTTCGCGCCAAAGGAAATGTAGAAGAAAATGTGTACAATCACTATGAAGGCGTAGGCCGTTTCTGGCGTGCATGGTTCTACTTCGACATGGTGCAGGAATTCGAGAATGTGCCATGGTTCGAGCACGAAGTAAAATCCAACGACCTCGAATCGCTCTACAAGACACAGGACAGCCGAGCCTTCGTAATGGAAAAGGTACTCCGCGACATCAGTTTTGCTGCCGAGAACTGCTCTATGGAAAACAAATACTTCAGCAGCCGCACACAGATAAACCGCTACGTCGCCCTGGCTATGAAGGCCCGTATATGTCTCTATGAGGGCACCTACAGGAAGTACCATACAGAGCTTGGTCTCAACGACTCCGACGAGTGGCTCCGCGAGGCCGCAGCGGCAGCCAAGGAACTGATGGACACCAAGAAATTCAACCTCGTGAACGATTATAAGTCGTTGTTCATCAAGTCGTCGCTTGTCAACTCCGAGGTGATACTCGGCGTGGCCTACGACAATGAAATCCGTCGTCACGACATAACATGGCAGATATTTTCGCCGACAACCGGCAGCAACTGGTCGATGACGCATCAGTTTATCTGCACATATCTTATGACCGACGGCTCCCGCTACACCGACAAGCCCGGTTATGAAACCAACGAATTCCGTGAAGTATTCCGCGATCGCGACAAGCGACTTGCTGCCACAGTTCTCGGTCCGGACTATAAGAAAATGGTGAACGGCGTTATGACACAAGTGTCGCCCATGCTGAATGTTACCAAGAGCGGCTATCAAATGATCAAGTGGGCGCTTACCGACGGTGGCGCCTTCGAGAGTCAGGCCGTGTCGTATAACTCCGCTCCACTGTTCCGATATGGCGAAGTGCTCCTGACATATGCCGAGGCAAAGGCCGAACTCGGCGAAATGACAGCCGAGGTGTGGGATTCGACTATCGGTCTGCTGCGTAAAAGGGCCGGGGTGGATCCGAAGATGCCTGAAACTGCCGATGCATATATGGCAAATTATTTCCTCAACAGGTGCACCGACAAATATCTGCTCGAAATACGTCGCGAACGCGGTTGCGAGCTTGCCTGGGAGGGTCTGAGATATCAGGATATCCTCAGATGGAAATGCGGTGAAATCCTGGTGCCCGAAGGCGGATGGGCCGGTATCTACATACCGAAACTCAACGAGCTCTACGATCTCAATGGCGACGGTACATACGATGTATGTGTATACGATGGCGACAAGCCCTCGAACGACAAGAATGCGGTGTATCTCAAAGTTGGAAATGGCGTGAGACTGTCCAATAACGATAGCGGTTACCTTATGTATGGCACCGACTACAACCTCAAGTGGTACGACTTCATGTATGTGCGCCCTGTTCCGAACAGCGCCATTCAGATCAATGGAAATTTAGTACAGCGCGATGGCTGGTCGGACATCTGAGCCCGACTTCTAAAGTCTTTTCGCATTGCCGGAGGGTGAGGCGGAAGCATTCGCCTCACCCTCTTAATTTTCACAAAAAACTATGAAAATCAACATTTGTCCCAATAACTATATATCGAGGTCTCTGACCCGGCTCCTTTTGCTTTTTGTGGTGGCGCTTTTATGCCCCGCTGTCCACGGTGCCAATCCCGAACGAATAAAGATAGAGAAAGGGCCCTATCTGCAGGCCGTCGGTGAGAACGAATTTACCGTGTGCTGGCGCACAAATATGAATTCGGTAGGCTGGATAGAGATAGCGCCCGCCGATGGCACTCATTTCTATAAAAAAGTAAGGCCAAAATACTTCGATTCCACATTTGGCCGTAAAAATATAGGCCGGTTTCATAAAGTGCGCATCACCGGTCTGGAGCCCGGCAAAACCTATCGCTATCGCGTGATGCAGAATTCAGTGCTTTTAGACGAGGATTACACCCGTATTATATATGGCGAAGGATTCGGCAGCGATATCCTGGCGCATAAGCCGTATCAGGTGACTACGCTCGATCCTGCCAGGAAGTCGGTGAAGTTTGCTGTCGGCAACGATTTTCATGAGAAAGATTCGGTGCTGTGCAGCGTTTTTGCCGATGCTCGTCGGAAAGGCTACGATTTCGTGATGTTCAATGGCGACATGACCACGCGAATGAAGAACGAAGACTATATATTCGATAATTATCTTCAGAGTGCCTCTGTACTTTTTGCGTCGGATATCCCCCTATACATGAATCGCGGCAATCATGAAAACCGTGGTTCGTTTGCCACTCATTTTATGGACCTGTTTCCGACACTTACCGGAGCACCGTACTATACTTTCCGCCAGGGGCCGGTATTTTTTCTGGTGATAGACAGTGCCGAAGATAAGCCCGACAATGATATCCGCAATCTCGACATAATGTGTCAGGACGAGTATCGCGCCCAGGAGCTCGAATGGCTCAAGGGGGTGCTGGCGTCCGCCGAGTTCAAAAATGCTCCGGTGAGAATTGTGTTCATGCACATGCCTCCGGACGGCAGACCCGGATCGTGGTACGGCACTCAGTACCTCAACGATAATTTTATGCCGCTGCTCAACGAAGCCGGTATCGATCTGATGCTTAGCGGTCACTATCACAGCTATAAATTTTTGCCCGAAGGCAGTGATGGCTACAACAATGCCTTTCCTATCATTATCCACGATGATGCCGTGCTGCTCGAGGCCGAAGCCGATGAAAATGGCATAAAAGTCGTTACCTACGACAGCAATCAGAATCCTGAACATAAGCATGAATTTCCGGTGAATAGAAAATGACACTGAATATGAGGGTGAAAATTATACCAGCCTTGATTCTTTGCTTGGCGTCGCCCGGCGTCTGGGCCGACGACGTGCTCCCGTACAAGAATCCGGCCTTGCCTACCGAAGTTCGCGTCGACGATCTTCTCGGTCGTATGACACTCGAAGAGAAAATTGCGCAGATGAGCCACATACATTCTTGGCAGATCTACGACGATCAGACCCTCGACTACACTAAACTGACCGAGAAATGCCGTGATCTGCCCTATGGATTTTTCGAGGGTTTCCCGCTTACTGCAGAGAATCTGAAGAAAAATTTCCGTCAGGTACAGAAGTACCTGCTCGAAGAAACGCGTCTGGGTATACCGGCATTCCCATGCGGTGAGTCTCTGCATGGTGTTATACAGGAAGGTTGCACGGTCTATCCGCAGACTATAGCGGTGGGAAGCACCTTCAATACCGAGTTAGCCCGAGAAATGACAAAGTATATATCGGGAGAGCTCAATACCTTGGGCGTAAAGCAGGTGTTTGCGCCCTGTATGGATGTGGTGCGCGAGATACGCTGGGGTCGTACCGAAGAATCGTTCGGCGAAGATCCGTGGTTGTGCTCGGTGATGTCGCTGGCGCAAGTACAGGGATATATCGACGGCGGAACATCGCCCATGCTTAAACACTATGGTCCTCATGGCAAGCCGAACAGTGGCTTAAATATAGCATCGGTAGAGTGTGGAACCCGCGATTTGTTCGACATATATCTCAAGCCCTTCGAGTATGTTGTGGAGAATGCTCCCGTGATGGCCGTGATGTCGAGCTATAATTCATGGAATCACGTGCCTAACTCGGCATCGCATTTCCTGTTGACAGATGTCCTGCGGGGAAAATTCGGTTTCCGTGGTTATGTCTATACCGACTGGGGTACACTCAACATGCTCAAGAATGTGCATCGTACGGCCGAAACCAATTTCGATGCTGCTTACCAGGGCCTTACCGCAGGTATTGATGCAGAAGCCTCGAGCAATACTTTCTCGACACTGCAGGAAAACATACTTCAGGGTAATATCGATGAGAAGTATGTGGATCAGGCCGTGCGCCGTATATTGCGTGCCAAGATCGAAACCGGCCTCATGGATGATCCCTATCTGGAGCATTGTGCCTTCTATCTGCCCGTTGGCAGCAGCCAGGGCGCGGAGTTGTCACGGCGTATCGCCGACGAATCGGCCGTACTGCTTAAAAATGAGAACAATCTGCTGCCGCTGGACATTGAGTCGGTGAAAAAGATTGCAGTTATCGGCCCCAATGCGGCATGCGTGCAGTTTGGCGATTATTCGTGGAGTAAAAATCCCGACGATGGCGTCACTCCGCTCGAAGGTATCCGCAAGCTTGTGGGAGATAGGGCAGAGGTGCAGTATGCAAAGGGATGCTCGCTTTCGTCGCTCGATACATCCGGGATTGAAGAGGCTGTGAATCTTGCCGCCCAAAGCGATGTGGCGCTTTTGTTTGTCGGCAGCTCGTCGACCGTATTTGTGCGTGAAAGCGGGGCGTCGACCTCGGGCGAGGGTGTGGACCTCTGCGAGATCGAACTGACCGGAGCGCAGGAAGAACTCGTGCGGCGAGTTACATCGACAGGTACACCCGTTGTGCTGGTGCTTGTATCGGGCAAGCCTTTTGCCATGCCTTGGGCTGCTGAGAATGTGCCTGCAATATTGGTGCAGTGGTACTGCGGTGAGCGGGAAGGCGATAGTATAGCCGATATTATATTCGGCAATGTTAATCCGTCGGGCAAACTCAATTTTTCTTTTCCGCGTTCTACCGGTCAGCTGCCGGTGTACTACAACTATCTGCCCTCCGATAAGGGATACTACAAGAGGCCGGGATCGTACGAACAGCCGGGCCGCGACTATGTTTTTTCTACTCCGATGCCTCAGTGGAGCTTTGGTCATGGACTGAGCTATACGGACTTCGACTATATATCGGCACAAACCGATAAAGAAAGCTACGCACCCTTCGACACCATTCGGGTTACAGCTGCTATAAAGAACATCGGCAAACGCGCAGGCAAGGAGGTGATGCAGGTATATGTTCGCGATGTTGTCAGCACGGTCGTTACACCGATCAGACAGTTGAAAGGTTTTCAAAAGAAAGAAGTAGCACCCGGAGCTACCGAAATCTTTACAGTGAATATCCCTGTAAAGGAACTCTATCTTACCGATGAGAACGGCAATCGCTATCTCGAAGCCGGTAAGTTCGAGATACAGGTAGGAACATCGTCAGCCGATATCAAGCATATAATACCGGTGTGGGTAGGCGGCCAGAAGATGCCTGACTCGCCAGAAAAGACTGCGGCGCTACAGAAAAAAACATCGCTGAAAAAGAATATGACGATGCGAAAGATATCGGGTTGTGTCCGCGATATTCAGGCGACTCCAATAGAGGGAGTAGAGGTGAGTTCCGATATGACCGATACCAAAGTCTATACCGACCGAAAAGACAACTACAGCATCGAAGTACCGGCCGAGTCCAATCTTACATTTCTCAAGACGGGTTATAGTCGCTATTCTAAGTATATCAAGGACAGCAATACCGTCAATGTGCAGATAGTAAGGGAATAAATGTGGTTTATGAAGTGTTTTAAACAATTAGTTATCAGCCTGCTGGCGATGTCGGTCGCTTTTACCTTTAGAGCTGCCGATGTGCAGGCTGTGCCCGACTCGCTGCCGGATACTATTTTCTCCGGTTATCAGGGCAATCACCATGTGCAGGGTATAGTTGTCGACCTCGCTAAAGAGTGTGTGTATTTTTCCTTTACCACCAGGATTGTAAAGACCGATCTTGCCGGTAATCTGATAGGCAGTGTCGACGGTTTTACCGGACACCTTGGCTGTCTCACCCTCAATCCTGCCGACGGGCGAATCTACGGATCGATCGAATATAAGAACGATGCTATCGGAGTTGGTATAGCAGGCGACGAAGCTCTCACTCGGCGCAGCGCTTTCTATATAGCCATATTCGATGGCGATAAGATTACACGTCCGGCGATGAGTTCGACTGACGATGGTGTGTTATCGACGGTGTTTCTTGCCGACGTTGTTGATGATTATTATGCGACAGTAACGAACCGCGGCAAAAAAGTGGATCATCGCTATGGCTGTTCGGGGATAGATGGTGTGGCATTCGCGCCGGCTCCGGGTACTTCGGGTAAGCCCGTACTCTATGTGGCTTATGGTATATATGGCGACGTAGACCGCACCGATAACGACTATCAGGTTCTCCTCACCTACGATACTTCCGACTGGGCGAAATACGAGAGGTCTCTCGATCAGAACAACCCTCATCATAGCGGCCCGGCAAAACCACAGCACCGTTACTTCGTTTACACCGGCAATACAGAGTGGGGTATACAGAATCTCAACTATAATGCGGACCTCAATGCCCTTATAGCAGCTGTGTACAAGGGAAAGAAGGATACATTTCCCAATTACTCGCTCTTTGCCATAGATCTTGGTGGAAAAGCGAAAAGCGAGTCTCTGAAAGGCTTCGATAATAAGACGAAGGCCGATGTCCTTCCGCTGAAGCCTATAGGCATGCGCGATGAATCTACCGGTATATATGGCTGGCATTTCCCTTATGGCTCTACCGGCTTGTGCTATATTGGAAAAGGACTGTACTATATATCGCGGAATAAGTCTAAGCCTGAGCAGAGTTCTACCCTTAAACTTTATCGCTGGACAGGTTCGCCTGACGGACCATTCGAAACTATGAAATAATGTTCTTTTATAGAGAAAACAGATATGACAATGATTGAGCAGGCCCTCCAGAGGGCTACCGATACAAAAGGCCTTCTTATAGCCGATGGAGCTATAGCGAGTGTGCCGGATATGTTTAAGAAAATGTTCCCGGGGCTGCGTCCGATAGTGATTGCCGACACTACGACATGGACTGTTGCCGGTGCTGAAGTCAATGATCTTTTGACCGATGCCGGCCTGAAACCCGACGAATCGTATATATTCACCGACAGCAATCTGCATGCCGAGTGGAAGTATATCGAGAGGCTCGACAAAGTATTAGCCGCGACTGATGCTGTTGCGGTAGCTGTGGGATCGGGAACTATCAACGATTTATCGAAGTTGTCGTCGCACCACTGTGGCAAGCGATATATGACTGTCTCTACAGCTGCTTCGATGGACGGCTACACTGCCTATGGCGCCTCTATTACCAAGGACGGAGCCAAGCAGACTTTCAGCTGCCCGGCGCCGCTTGCCGTTGTTGCCGATACGGCTATCATAGCCCGGGCTCCTATCGACATGACAGCTGCCGGATATGCTGATCTGTTTGCCAAGATTCCTGCCGGTGCCGACTGGATACTCTCCGACGAACTCGGTGTAGAGGTTATCGATCCATTTTCATGGGATCTTGTGCAGGGGAGCCTTAAGAGTGCTCTGGGAGAGCCGGATTTGATTCGGGCCGGTGACCGCAATGCTATGTATCGACTGATAGAAGGCTTGATTATGAGTGGTTTTGCAATGCAGGCGCACCAGTCAAGCCGACCGGCGTCGGGTGCCGATCACCAGTTCTCGCATCTGTGGAATATGGAGCACCATGCTATGGCCGACGGCACAGTGCCCAGCCATGGATTCCAGGTGAGCATAGGCACGCTTATGTCGACAGCACTCTACGAGCAGTTCCTTAAGGAAGATATAGAAAATCTCGATGTAGAGGCCTGTGTCGATGCGTGGCCATCGCTCGAGGAGCAGCTGAAGGTGTCGGAGGAAATGTTCGCCGGATCCGATTTCCCATTGATTGGTGTTACGGAGCTAAAGGCCAAGTATGTCGACAGAGATACTCTGCGTTGCCAACTGAATACGCTCAAAAAGAACTGGAAGCATATTCGCAGCAGACTGCAGACACAGCTTGTGCCTTTTGGCGAGTTGCGCGAATCACTTCGGCTGGTCGGAGCGCCCACCGCACCCGATCAAATAGGTATCAGCCGAGAGCGTTTGCGCCGCAGTGCCATAAGGGCTCAGCAGATACGTCGCCGCTTTACTATTCTCGATATTGCCGTCCGCATCGGATGCCTCGAGAAGTGGCTGGATGCGGTGTTCGATTCTAATTTTTGAAAATGATTGGAAGAATTGGATAGATCTAAGGTAAGAAAGACCCATCCGGCTTGTTCAAGTGATACGCTGTGAGCATGCCGGATGGGTTAAATTTTATTGAAGGATGCCTTAGAAGAGGACGGTTAGGGCTTTGTCGCCCAGGGAGGGGACTACTATGTCGGCAAGATCGGTAAGCGACCCGGCCGGGTTTGTTGTAGACAGGCCGACGACAGTGCAGCCGGCCGCGCGGCCGGCCTTGAGTCCGTTGAACGAGTCTTCGAATACAACACAGTCGGCCGGATCGGTGCTGAGGTCAGATGCTCCGAGCAGATAGCCTTCAGGGTCGGGCTTGCTGTGGCGTACACGCGAATCGGTGACGACAGATGCGAAATAGTCTCTGAAGCCGGGATACATGGCGAACAGGCGGTCCATCTTCCTGTCGTTGCTGCTTGTGACTATGGCTGCCGGGATGCCGGCAGTGCGAAGTCGCTGCAGGAATGGTATTGTATCGGGAAAAAGAGGATACTCCATGGTTTCCTCGGCTTCTTCGAGCATGGCCACAATAGCGGCATGGTCTTCGGGCCTGAAGTAGGTGTTGAGTATTTTCGGCAGTGTCGAGCCCTTGATAATTTGGGCGAAGTTTTCTTTACCGGTGGGAAAGTGTTTCTCGATGTCGTTCCAGATGCGGGTGTAGACGGGTTCGGTGTCGATAAGTACGCCGTCGAGGTCGAAAAGTGCTGCTTTCATATCTTGGTTTATAGTATGCATACGCCGTCGATATCGGCCAGACGTTTGCGGAGGGCATCGGCATTGTCTGAGCGTATGGACAGCGTCATTTCACAGGAATTGTCAAAAATCTGGCTTTTGATTTCGGCTTCGCCGCTTTTGGTGAGCTTCATCACATCGTTCATGGCCAGATATGGGAATGTGAACGATATGTCGGTCATGTCGTGGCGCTCCACGATTTCAGCTTCGGCAATAGCCAGCCGCGCGGCCTCGCGGTATGCGGCGATCAGGCCTGATGTGCCGAGTTTAATGCCTCCGAAATACCGCACAACCACTATCACGATGTCGGTGAGACCGAATGAATTTATCTGGCCGAGTATCGGCTTTCCGGCAGTGCCCGACGGTTCGCCATTGTCGGAGCTGAGAAAGCGGTCGCGGGCCGAACCGAGCATATACGCCCAGCACACATGGCGGGCGTCGAAGTACTTTTTGGAGTAAAGGGCAATGATTTCCTTCGCGCCCTCGACGGTATCGACGGGATGGGCGAATGCAAGGAACTTGCTCATTTTCTCCTTGAAAACGGCTTCCGACTGCGACTTGATGGTGAAATAGGTATCGGCCATATTTTTGATTCGTTAAAACGGCACCGGAAAGCAGTTCCCGGCGCCGTTAAGACAGGTTTTTGTTCAGTATTGGTGTGCGTCGCCCTTAAGTTCGGCTTCGCTCATGGGACGGGCATTCATTTTGGCCCATACATATACGATATAGGCGAGTACAAAAGGAATGAGCACCGACACCCAGCTCATGACCGTGAGGGTGAACAGCGACGACGAGCTGTTGGATATTGTCAGCGACGACGCCGGGTCGATTGTCGAGGGCAGATAAGCGGTGCCGCCGTATCCGGCTATGCAGAAGAGCACCAGGACAACAATAGCTGCTCCAATTCCGGCATACCATATGCCGCAGCGCCATTTGCTGTCGAAAGCACTGCGGAAAATGCCGTAGAGAGCCAGAACCACACCGACCAGGAGCAATGCTCCGAACCACCACATGGAGAGCAGATTGTGGAGATAGATATTGTTTTCCTCAACAAAGCCGCCGTCGGTCTGCCGATAGCCGCTCTGAAGCAGAAGCACTACCAGAAAAGCTACAAAAAGGACGGCGAAGACAAGACCGTTGACAAGAGCCTTGCGGCGCATTTTGGCAGTAAGGTCGTTGTCGCCGGCAATGTTGTTGATAAAGTAGAGCGATGCCATGGTACGGGCCAGGAAGAACACGGCAAAGCCGAGCAGCAGGTTTTTCCAGCATGCTATGGCTTCGAGGCCGTGCGTCGGAGCCCAGTTGGATATTACCGGCGCCGCGGGGTTGAGTATGTTGTTTTTGGTAACGGTGAATTCTCCGCCGAAGAAGAATGTGCCGACGGCCACTCCGAGAAGCACACAGCCGACGAGTCCGTTGAACATCAGGAAGCTGTCGTAGGTTCGTGTGCCGTAGATATTGCCTCGCTTGCGGCGGAATTCATAGCTGAATGCCTGCACCACGAAGCTGAGCAGTATGAGCATCCATAGCCAGTATGCACCGCCGAAGCTTGTGGAGTAGAACAGCGGGAACGATGCGAAGAACGCGCCGCCGAAGACCACCAGAGTGGTAAAGGTGAGTTCCCATTTAAGTCCGAGTGAGTTGACCATAAGCTGTCGCTGTGCGTCGCTCACATTGCAGTGGAGCATCGACTGGCCGCCCTGTACGAAGAGCATGAAGACCAGAGCCGCGCCGAGTATCGATATCAGAAGCCACCAGTAGGCCTGAAGTATTTCGAGTGTTTCCATGTTGCAGATTGTTTAGTGGGTGGGATTTTCGATATCACCTTTGGACGCCGACGAGATATAGCGCAGCATGATGCTGATTTCGGCGATAAGCAGGCCGGTGAAGATGGCCGCAAAAATCCAGAATGTGATTTTGACCGAAGAGGCCGATATGTCGGAAATTGCAGCTGTGGTAGGCATAAGGTCCTGTATAACCCAGGGCTGTCGGCCGACTTCGGCCACCATCCAACCGGCCTGACTGCATATCCACACTATGGCTATCGATGCTATGCCGACCCAGTTGAGCCATGCTTTTTCGAGGTATTTGTTCTTGCGATAGCTCAGGAACAGCATAACAGCAAAGAGGAGCAGCAGGAAGCCGCCCGCAAACACCATGATATGGAAAGAATAGAAAGTCATGCCAACGGGCGGGATGGCATCTTCGGGCGACGACAGATAGCTGTAGCCGAAGTATTTGAAATCTTTCTCCACTTCGCTTCCGGCAAGCTCGGCGGCCTGAGTGTCGCCTGCCTGCACGGCGGCTCCGTATCGTGCAAGAGCCTCGCGCGAGCGTGTGCCGGCGGCTATTCGTTCGGCATATGATACAGTGTTGACGGTGTCGCCGTTTTCATTGATGGAGAAACCGTCGATAAGATCGCATATGCCGGGCACGAAGTGGTCGCCTTCGCCATATATGAGGTACGACAGACCCTGCGGAATATCGACGGAGAAAAGCATGGGATCGTCGGGAGTACGTTCATTTTCTGGCTTGAGAATGCCTATGCCGATGATGCTTTGTCCGATTTCGCCACGGTACAGACCTTCCATGGCGGCGAGTTTCATCGGCTGTACACGCGCCACTTCCACGGCAGAGCCATGTCCGGTTGCAAGAGTAAGCAATATGCCGGCCATACCGACCCAGGAGCCTACTTTGAGCGAGCTTTTGGCGGCTTCGACGTTGCGCTTGCGCCACAGCAGCCAGCAGCTCACGCCGACAACGAATACGCCGGCAAGGCACCAGCCGCTGAATACGGCATGGAAAAATTTATTGACGGGAACGGCGTTGAAAGCCACTTCCCAGAAGTTGTCCATCACGTTGCGCATCTGAGCCGGATCGAAACGCATGCCCACGGGATTCTGCATCCATGCGTTGGCCACGAGGATCCACAATGCCGACAGCGACACGCCTATGGCCGTGAGCCATGTGGAAGTAAGGTGGAACCCTTTGCTCACACGGTTCCAGCCGAAGAACATCACGGCCACGAAGGTTGCCTCCATGAAGAAAGCGACTATGCCTTCGATAGCAAGCGGTGCTCCGAAAATATCGCCGACAAACCAGCTGTAGTTCGACCAGTTTGTGCCGAATTCGAATTCAAGGATTATACCGGTGGCTACGCCGCAGGCAAAATTGATGCCGAAGAGTGTCATCCAGAATTTGGTAATGCCTTTCCACCGGGCGTCTCCTGTGCGGACGTAGATGCTTTCCATCACAGCAACAATAAGCGACAGGCCTATTGTCAGCGGCACGAAGAGCCAGTGATACATGGCTGTAAGGGCAAATTGTGCCCTCGACCAGTCTACTACTCCTAATAAGTCGTTCATATTTAATGTGTTTTAGTTGGTTGAAGCGCGGGTGTGGTCAGAGCGGAGCGTACGGCGTCGGCACGCTGCTCGTCGGTGTCGAAGTTAGTCGACAGAATGTCGGGGAAAAAGAACAGCTTCAGAACCAGAAAGAACAGCACCAGTTTGGCAATAATTAATATCCACAGTTTTCGGCCGACAGTCATTGATCTGAAACCGTCGACATACATGGATATCGTTTTGCGGATGAAACCGGGCATTTTTTATGGTATTATTTGAGGTATGGGTTGGACAGATGTTCTTCGCCGATGGTTGTGGAAGCGTCGTGGCCCGGCAGAACTCTGGTATTGGCCGGCAGAGGCATAAGTTTTTTGTCGATACTATCCAGAAGAGTATTCAGATTGCCGCCGGGAAGGTCGGTGCGGCCTATCGAACGGCGGAAAAGGACATCCCCCGAAATCACGAAACCACCTTCGGGGCAATAGAGCGCTATGCTACCTGGAGAATGGCCCGGCACGTGTAGTACGTGGAGCTGATAGTGACCCACCGCTACAGTGTCGCCGTCGGCAAGCTCTGTATCGATAGTCACGGCCGTGTCGTTGCCGGCAAGACGTATGCCGAAGCGAGCTGCCTGTTCGGCGAGTGTTTCGCCCAAAAAGGCGTCGGCCGGATGGGCGGCCACTTTCACACCGTATTTGTTGCGCACATAGTTGTCGCCGAAGCAATGGTCGAGATGCAGATGTGTGTTTACTATCTGTGTTAATGTCAGATTGTTGTCGGCGATATAGCTGTCGAACTCATCGCGCTCGCGGCTGCTGAGCATACCGGGGTCCACGGCAACGGCAAGACGGCTGTCGCTGTCCCATATTAAGAAGGCGCTCACCGCAAAAGGGTTGAAGCAGAATTCTTTGACTTTAATCATAGCGGTACATATATTATCTCTTTGGTGTCGAAACAGGCTTCGTTGAAAAAGTCGGTGACAGGTATTTCTATCACGGCACGATCGCCTGCGGCAGCAATTTCCTCGGCGAGGTCGCCACCTTTGAGACAAACAAGTCCGGGAGAGTATCGGTTCTTGCGCGGAGTATGTCGGAGTATGTTTTTCTGAGCTATTTTTACCAGTCCGTCGAGAGCCATCACAGCACGGCTCACCACATAGTCGTATTTTTCGTGGCATTCGCCTGCGTCGCCGTGCTGGAAGGTGACATTGGTCAGTCCGAGCGACGATGCTATCTCGGAGGCAACTTTGATTTTTTTGCCAATTCTGTCGATGAGGTGGAATTTGCACTGTGGATACATCACCGCAAGAGGTATGCCCGGGAAGCCGCCGCCAGTACCGAGGTCGAGGAGTGTAGTGCCAGGCGCAAGTTCTCCGAATAAAGCTGCAATCGACAGTGAATGAAGTATATGACGAGAGAACAGATTCCCGATGTCGGCGCGTGATACCACGTTGATTTTTGCATTCCATTCGGCATAAAGCTCTTCCATGTGCCCGAAAGAGTCGAGCTGTTCCCGGGTGAGACCGGGGAAATATTTTAGCAGCGTTGCAGTGTTGTCAGATTCCATCGATAAAGGGAACAAAGGGGCATAGCCCCGTGTTGTAGATATGAGTAGGTGTTGCAAATTTAAGCTTTAATGCCGACATTTGCAATCCAAAAACATAAAACACGCACACAATATGATTAAGCTTGGCAAATATCAGACACTTTTGGTTTCACGCGTTGTGGATTTCGGCGTTTATCTGCATGCCGACGGAGATGCCAAAGAGGTGCTGTTGCCTGCACGATATGTCCCCGAAAACCTCAATCCAGGCGATCCGATCGAGGTTTTCGTATACAATGATTCCGAGGATCGCCTTGTGGCAACAACCGAAAAACCATATGCAACCGTCGGCCAGTTCGCTTTTCTGGAAGTGAATGCCGTGAACGATATCGGAGCGTTTGTCGACTGGGGTCTGCCGAAGGATCTTCTCGTCCCCTTCAGCGAACAGCGTGTGAGAATGCGCCGCGGTGGCATATATCTGGTCTATGTATATGTCGACGATACCACCGACCGTATTGTGGCCTCGGCCAAGATCGAGAAGTTTCTTGGGAATGTCTTTCCCGATTACAAGCCCGGCGACAAGGTCGACGCTCTTGTCTACGACTACACCGAGATCGGCTATAAGGTGATTGTCGACAATCTGCATCGCGGAATGATCTACGCCAACGAAATCTATCGTCCCATAGAGCTCGAAGAGAATATAAAGGCGTTCGTGAAACAGGTGCGTCCCGACGGCAAAATCGACCTTACGCTCAACGATAAGGCCAAAAACCGGACAGAATCGCTCTCTGAGACCATAATGGACTATCTGAGCCACCCCGAAGCCGGCCCGATAAGCGACAAGCTTTCACCCGAAATGATTCAGCTGATATTCAGCTGCAGTAAAAAGGATTTCAAGAAAGCGGTTGGTCACCTTTACCGCGATAGAAAGATAGCTATAGCGGTCGACGGCACCATCACGCTTGTGTAGCCCTGAATTCTCTCAGCAGTTCTTTCCGGGCCGGGTCGATTCTGTACGATTCGATAGCTTTCTGTATGGCCCGGCGCATGGTCTGAGCGTCGACAGGGCGAGTGTGCAGCCATGCCGTCCCCTGGTCGGGGTATTTTATGAGAATTTCAGCTATTGTCCATGCAACGGCCATGGATACGTAGTAGCCGGTGTGGCGGATGCTCCCGAGAGTCTTTTCGACGGCGTCGAGATAGCGGTCGTTGATGTAGTATTTCAGAAGCATCACAACGCCGAAGCGCACTGTGTATTCTGCCTCACTGTCGATAAAGGTCCGGAGCCATTCAAATATTTTATCGGAATTTCTGTCGACGAACTTCCGGCCGCCTGAGAAGTCGAATGTATCGCATACCGACCATGAGTTTATCCGCTCCACGAAATTTCCGACCATTTCGAGATATGTGTCGGTATCGTCGATGCGTATCTTTCCGAGAACCATGCCGTGGAGCATGCGCTCTTCCATGTAGTACGACCCCGGGTCTTCGAGATACCGGCGCCAGTCGCCTCGGGCAATTTCAGCAGCCAACTGTCTCAGGGCCGGCACTCTCAGACCGAGGATATTCTCGATGCCGGGGTGCAGGCGCCGTGTAAATTCCTTGTTGCTTTCGGCCTGCATGGCAAGCAGGCGCTCACGCACTGTCAAGCCGTCGGAAAGGGTAATACTCATTTTTTCTTTCGTTTTGCACAGCAGTCGCGCGTAGGACACGACCGACAGGGATTGTTATGCCGCTGCACTATAGAGCGTACGGCTACAAATATGCAGAGAGCCAGAATCAGGCCTACTATTATCCACTGGGCTGTCATTTCTTTTTGGCTATATATTTTTTCACCTGTGCCGGTGTGGAGTCGCCGGCGCACTCGTCGAATGGCAGGCGGAATGTGCAGCCGTCGGCATAGCGGCTGCAGCCATATGCCGAGCGCCCTTTGATGATGTGGCCGCTACCGCACACGGGGCATTCGATCTGTTCGAGTTTTGTGGTGCGGGTGCGTGGCTTGGTCGTCTTTTTTGCCGGCTTAGGCTCTTCCTGACGGGCAGCCTCGATACGGACCGATGTATTGTCGGACAGAACCTTAGTTACAATCTCGCGCATGAGCTGGCTTATTTCGTGGATGAAGAGGCCGGGCGAATAGTCGCCGCGTTCAATTCTGCGCAGTTTGTTTTCCCATAGTCCGGTGAGCTTGGCCGATTTCAGCAATTCCTCCTGTATGGTATCGATGAGGGTAATGCCGGCTTCGGTCGCAACGATATTCTTGCGCTCGCGGGCTATATAGCGGCGTTTGAAGAGGGTTTCGATGATGTTTGCCCGCGTCGACGGACGCCCGATACCGTTTTCTTTGAGTGCGTCGCGAAGTTCGTCGTCGTCGACGGTGCGACCGGCCGTCTCCATAGCCCGCAGCAGCGTGCCTTCGGTGTAGTATTTTGGCGGCTGCGAGGTCTTCTTGGCGAGGAACGGCTCGTGAGGGCCGCTTTCGCCCTGAGTGAAAACCGGCAGCACGGCATTGTCGCCTTCTTCCTGACGGGATTCGTTATTGTCGTTTTTGCCGCCTTGAAGCGACCTCCAGCCGGGCGATACAATGACCTTGCCGGTGGCACGGAATTCGCAGTCGTCGGCAAGGCCGGTTACGGTGGTCGACTCGAATTCGCAGTCGGGATAGAACACGCCTATAAAGCGCATGGCTATGAGGTGGTAGAGCTTACGCTCGTCGCCGTCGAGACCGTTGGGAGCCTGTCCGGTGGGTATTATGGCGTGGTGGTCGGTCACCTTGGCATTGTCGAATATCTTTTTGCTTTTCGGTATCGGTTTTGCCAGTACCGGTGCCGTCAGCGAGGCATAGGGCGCCATCATCCTGAGAGTGGGGGCGATCTTCGGGTGCATGTCGTCGCTCAGGTAGGTGGTGTCGACACGCGGGTAGGTGGTGAGTTTCTTTTCGTAGAGGCTCTGGATGAGACGCAGGGTCTGTTCCGCCGTCCACGAGAAGCGTTTGTTGCACTCCACCTGCAGCGATGTGAGGTCGAAGAGCCGCGGCGCCGATTCGCGCCCTTTCTTCTTGGTGATGGAGGTGATGGTGAAGGGTGCCGCTGAAATACGGGCTACCGTGGCTTCGCCGGGTTCGGGTTTGTCGAAGCGGTCGCCGGTATATGTGAAGTCGACATCGCGATAGCGTGTGTGCAACTCCCAGCTGTCGGTGGGAACGAACTGCTCGATTTCGCGCTGCCGCTTGACAATAAGGGCGAGGGTAGGGGTCTGGACGCGGCCTATGGACAGTACCTGGCCACGGCCGGCGTACTTAAGCGTGTACAGACGGGTGGCGTTCATGCCCAGAATCCAGTCGCCGATGGCCCGGCACATGCCGGCCTGGAAAAGGCGGTCGTAGTCGGCCTGCGGCTTCAGCGAATGGAAACCTTCTTTTATTGATTCGTCGGTGAGCGACGATATCCATAACCGTTTGACAGGACACGATGTGCCGGCCTTTTTCATCACCCAGCGCTGTATGAGCTCGCCTTCCTGCCCGGCATCACCGCAGTTAACAACTTCGTCGGCTTCGCTTATGAGGTGTTCTATGACCTCGAACTGGTGCTTGTAGCCGGCATCGTCGATGAGTTTGATGTCGTATTTTTCGGGCAGCATGGGAAGCATGCTGAGCGCCCATTTTTTCCACTCTGACTTGTAATCGTCGGGTTCGAAAAGGCAGCAAAGATGTCCGAAGGTCCACGTCACGCGCCAACCATCGCCTTCGAAATAGCCGTCGTGCCGGTCGCGTGCGCCCAGAATCTGGGCTATGTCGCGGGCTACACTCGGTTTCTCGGTAATGCAAAGCCTCATTCCTCTGCCTTGGCCTTGTTCCAGAGCTCGTCCATCTGTGCCAGTGTCATATCCTTGAGCGACAGACCGGCGGCTTTGGCGGATTCCTCGATGTAGTTGAAGCGCGATATGAATTTACGGTTCGACCGCTCAAGAGCGTTCTCGGGGTTGACACCGTGGAGGCGTGCCGCATTTATGACGGAGAAAAGAAGGTCGCCGAATTCGGCCTCGATATCCTTCTTGTCGCCGTCGTCTACGGCTGCGGCCACTTCTTCGTATTCTTCGCGTACTTTAGCCCATACATCCGAGGGAGTCTCCCAGTCGAAGCCGGCGTTGGCGGCTTTTTCCTGTACACGGAAAGCCTTGACGAGCGCCGGCAGCGCTGCCGGCACGCCTGCGAGCACCGAGCGGTTGCCGCCTTTTTCCTTGAGCTTTATCTGCTCCCAGTTCATCTCTACCTGGTGGGCTGTGTCGGCGTTTACGTCGCCGAACACATGCGGGTGCCGGAAGATGAGTTTCTTGTTGAGGGCATCGGCCACATCGGCTATGTCGAACTGGCCTTTTTCGCTGCCTATCACCGAGTAGAAGAGAATGTGAAGCAGTACGTCGCCAAGTTCTTTCTTGATTTCGTCCGCTTTGTCGTCGAGAAGCGCCTGTGTGAGTTCGTACACTTCTTCTATCGTGTTTGGCCGCAGGCTTTCGTTGGTCTGCTTGGCGTCCCACGGACATTTCACCCTCAGGATATCGAGGGTGTCGATCACTTGTCCGAGAGCTTCGAGTTTCTCTTCTCTGCTATGCTGTTTCATCTTTGTTTGTATGTTTCGATACCTTCTTCGAGCCATGCTGTGAACGCTCCGACATTCTCGTCGTATACGCGCGGAGCCGACAGGGGCTTGCCATGGTTGTCGAGAAGGATATAGTACGGTTGAGAAGAGATGCCGAATTTATGGTACTGGAGATAGCTCCAGCGTTCGCCCACGGTAGTGAGCTTTTTTGGTTTGCCTTCTTCCATCACGGTGACAGGCTCGGGGAGCGCCTGCTTGTCATCGACCATGAGCACAATCATCACATAGTCGCGCTCTATTATACCGCGGACAGCGGGAGTGTCGAACACGGCGCCTTCCATTTTGCGGCAGTTGACGCATGCATAGCCCGAGAAGTCGACAAGAACCGGCTTGTTGTGCTCGGCGGCATAGGCCATGCCTTCGTCGTAGTCGTGGAATTTCTGGAATTCACCGCCGTAGAGGTTGAAGTCCTGTGTATACAGCGGAGGAGCAAAAGCGCTGATGGCCTTGAGGGGAGCGCCCCAGAGACCGGGTACGAGGTATACTGCGAAAGCAAACGAACCGAGTGCCAGGAAGAAGCGGCCCACGGGAGTGTGCTCCATGGGCGAGTCGTGGCTGAAGCGCAGTTTGCCGAGCAGATACATGCCGAGCAGAACGAACAGTACTATCCACAGGGCTATGAATACTTCGCGGTCGAGTATTCGCCAGCCGTAGGCCAGGTCGGCTACCGACAGGAACTTGAGAGAGAGTATGAGTTCGATGAAGCCGAGCACCACTTTGACGGTGTTGAGCCATCCGCCGGAGTGGGGCAGTCCCTTGAGCATCGAGGGGAAGAACGCGAACAGACCGAACGGCAGTGCAAGACCGATGGCGAAACCACCCATGCCCAGCAGCGGACCCAGAAGATTCTGCTGCGAGAAAGCTTCGACAAGGAGTGTGCCGATGATAGGTCCTGTGCAGGAGAATGATACCAGCACCAGCGTGAAGGCCATGAAGAAGATGCTCAGCAGGCCGGTCGTGCTTTCGGCTTTGTTGTCGATGGCGGTCGACCAGCTTGAAGGCAGGCTAAGGTCGAAAGCGCCGAAGAACGATATGGCGAAAACTACCAGCAGTACGAAAAATATGATGTTGAATACCGCGCCTGTCGCTATTTCGTTGAGCTTGCCGGGTCCGAATATCACTGTAAGCAGTATGCCGAGTACCAGGAAGATAACGATGATGCTCGCGCTGTAGATTATGGCGTCGGCGATGGAGCGTCGACGGCTTTTGTTCTTTTTGAGGAAGAAGCTGACAGTCATGGGGATCATGGGCCATACACAGGGCGTCATGAGAGCCACTAGACCGCCCAGGAAGCCGAACAGAAGAATCGCCCAATAGCTTTGCTCGGTTTTGTTGGTTTCTACGGTCACCGGTTCCCACCATTCGTTGGCGTCGGCGGTGTCATGAGCTATATTTGCTGTCGGCTTGGCAGCCGGAACATCTGTGATAACATCGGCGGCCGGGGCCGGCGATGTCATGTCGCCGAAGTCGAGATCAAATTCGTATTTGGCCGGAGGTGTGCACGAATTGTCGTTGCAAGCCATGTATTTGACATAGCCTTTCACTTTTGCACCCTTGGCGCCGTCGGTCAGCTCGAAATCACGGCGAAGTTCTACCGTGCCCTGCAGCCATGGAAGATTCAGATTCAGAAATTCATCGAAATGCACAACCGGCTGAGAATCGGTAGTGGTAGGACCGACTATTTTCAGCCCCGGCTGCGGTTCTATTTCGATTGAAGTGGCGTCGGGGACTCCCGGCTCGTTTGTCGGATTGGCTATGTCGAGGCCGTAGATGTGCCATCCCGATTCTATTTTGGCCGTGACTATGACTGTGCCTTTGTCGGGAGCGCTGTTCTCGGTCCGTACCGACCATTCCACATGAGAAGGCGCGGCATATGCTATGCCTTGTACCAGCAGTGCGATGAGAGCCGTAACGACGGCGGTTGCTATTCGTTTCATTTGGCTTGCTTTACAGGAACGGAAATACTTTCGGTTTTCGGAGGACGGCACGATTCCCCGTCGCATGTCATGAAGGATATCTTGCAGTCGATTCTTGCCTGAGATTTATCGGTGATCTTGAACGGAACGGTAAAGTCCACATTGGCGTCCCACCACGTGAGTTTCATGCCGAACATAGCGTCGTCGATGGTGAGGGGTTCGCGAGCGGGCTTGACGGGACCGGTAAATTTCACTCCCGTGCTTCCCTTGAGATCGAAAGAGGTCGCTTTAGGGCCGCCATCGGGGATGTCGAGGCCGTACAGGTGCCAGCCGGGTGCCACGAGAGCGCGGAAAGTGACCGTGCCAGTGCCGTCGGGTGCTGTTTTAACGAATGTACGCCATCTTACGGGTGTGGCGAGGTCGGCAGCCATTGCCGAGATGGCTAAAATGAGGGCCGATAGTATGGCTACAGATATTCTTTTTGTCATTGCGGCTCTAAGTGGTTGGTTTGAAAAGTATTGATATCCCGGGCCGGATGCCGGGCCTGCGCGCCGGCATGCTTTCGGGCATGCAAAGTTACTATATAGCCGTTGAAAATGAAACTTAAAAAACACAAAAAACGCAAAAACGGAGGTATGTTCGCTTCTATACGTCAAAAAAAATCGCTAACTTTGCCTCATTGATTTAAACAGAAATTAACGCAACTCATCTAAAATCTCTCTCCTTAAGATCCAAGAATGGACGTCAAAAAAGTGCTATACATCTCGCAGGAGATAGAACCTTATTTACCGGCCGGCCAAATGTCGACGTTCGGCCGCACTCTGCCTCAGGGTATTCAGGAACGTGGCGCTGAAGTGCGCACTTTCATGCCCCGCTATGGCGCAATCAACGAGCGCCGCAATCAGCTTCACGAAGTGATAAGGCTGTCGGGCATGAATATCATAATCGATGACACCGACCATCCCCTTATTATCAAGGTGGCTACTTTGCAGCCTACCCGCCTGCAGGTGTATTTTATTGATAATGACGACTATTTCGTGCGTCATTCGCCCGGCAAGCTCGAAACTGTAGAACAGCCCGAAAACAACGACGAACGCACCATCTTTTTTGTTCGCGGTGTTGTCGAGACCGTGCGTAAGCTTCGCTGGGAACCCTCGATCGTTCACTGCACGGGCTGGATTACAGCGCTTACACCCCTCTATCTTAAATATATATATCCCGAAGATCCGTCGTTCCGTTCGAGCAAGATAGTTTTCTCTCTGTTCAACGATCCTTTCGAGGGCAATTTCGATGCCCGCACAGTCGAAAAGCTTAAAGCGGAAGGTTTCACCGACGAGATGCTCGCAAGCCTCACCGACGGCGACGGCAATGTTGACTATGTAAAGCTCAATAAGATTGCCATCGACTATTCCGATGCCATCGTTGTGGCCACCACCGATATCAATCCCGAAATCCTCGAATATGCCAAGGCTTCGGGCAAGCCTATGCTCGACTATCCGGGTGAGGATGCCGTGGACGCATATAATGAATTCTACAAATCTCTATAAAATTACGACAGGCAATACACTATGAAAATTCCTGTTATCAGTGCGCTTGCGGCCTTTTTGCTGTTGGGTGCATTTACAGCCTGCGATGACAATGTTTCCGAGATTGGCTCGTCGCTGACCGGCGATAAGGTGAACATCATCATCGACTCGGCATTTACTGTCACCGGACACAGCGAGGCAATCGCGGCCATACGTCCCAAGACTACCACTCAGATGCTCGGACAGGTCAACCTTCCGTCCTATGGCTCTATCTCGAGCTCGGCCGTATCGCAGTTCCTTCCGTCTACCGAACTCGATACCGCCAATTTCGCACCTGCCGATGTCGATTCCCTTATTCTTACGCTCAGATATGCATATCAGTCATTCATTGGAGATTCTGTAGCTCCAATGGGCTTGAAAGTATATGCTCTCAATAAACAGCTTCCACGGCAGATCGCAAGCGATTTCGATCCGCAGGGATACTATAATGCATCTGCACCTCTGGCATCGGCAATATTCAATGCCACCAGCATGGGTAACGATTCTATTGCGCTCCTCCGTTATCGTGATATCCGCTTCAAACTTCCCCGAGATCTTGGCCGGAGCCTTTTCCAGAGCTTTATAGATAATCCTGCGAACTATGCCAACGGCCAGATTTTCGCCGAAAAGGTATTCCCGGGCATATTTATCGACAACTATTTTGGTTCGGGACGTCTTACCCTTGTGGCTCAGACATTCATGACAATGCACATGCGCCATATCGAGTACAATACCGAGGAAGCGAAGCTCGATACCCTCGATGCCGTCCACCAGTATTATATGGTTACTCCCGAGGTGATAAACAACAATAACCTTTCTATAAAACTGTCGGGCGACATCACCGACCGCCTTGCTCAGGGAAAGACAATGCTTGTGGGCCCTGCCGGCTACGAGGTGGATTTCGAATTCCCAACACGTGAGATCATATCGCGTTTCCGCAGCCATCAGTCGGGAGCCGCGGTTGTCAACGGTCTGACCATGTCCATTCCGGCTGACTCGATTGCGAACTCCGATGGCGTTACAGCGCCTCCCTATGTGCTGATGGTGCTTAAGAAAGACCGTGACGCATTCTTTGCCGACAACAAACTGCCCGACAATAAAACGTCGTTCTATGCGTCGTATAACTCAACGACACAGACCTACTCATTCAGTGCACTGCGTTCCTATATCCTCAATATGCTCGACAAGGAGACCATAGAGGATGAAGATTGCCAGTTCTGTCTCGTTCCCGTTCAGGTCAACACAGAGTCGACTTCTTCGGGTTATTACTACGGAACTCAGGAACAGACAGTAACTGAGGTCCTTCCCTATCTCACATCGCCTGTGGCAGCTGTGGTGCGGTTCGAGGACGCCAAAATTAAATTGACTTATAGCTTGCAGACTCAAAAATAATCACTAACTTTGCACGGCTTTTAGATAGTCAACGCCGCAATAGCTCAGTTGGTAGAGCATTTCATTCGTAACGAAAAGGTCGTGGGTTCGAGTCCCACTCGCGGCTCAAAGAAAAACCTTTCGGGGGGCGTGGTTATTAAACCGCTTTAATGCTTGCGCAACCCCCGGCATCGGCGACGGAATATTATTTTAATCGTCCATTTGCCCACATTAAACGCAATTTCGATACGCATAATATGGAAAGGTTTCACAGCTATTTCAATTGCAAAGATTGGAGGCTCGCTGTATCACCTTTCAACCCTTGAAATCCCGACCGTTGCAGCGGTTCGGGGTTTTCTTTGTATGGCGGGTATGTTTTTGTGGAAATCATTAACCACAAAAAAACCGCGGCAACCCGTGGTGGGTGCTGCGGTTTTTTTTGGTTGTGGCGCCGCTTATTTGCGGATGCCGAGCTCTTTTTGAGCGATGATGGCACGGTAGCGGGCGATGTCTTTGCGCATGAGGTAGTCGAGCAGACGACGACGCTTACCTACCAGCATCTTAAGAGCGCGTTCGGTTGTATGATCTTTGTGATTTGACTTCAGGTGCTGAGTCAAATGAGCGATACGGATGGAGAATAATGCAATCTGTGCTTCAGGCGAGCCAGTGTCAGTCTTGCTCTTACCGTACTTCTCGAAGATCTGCGCTTTTTCTTCAGAACTTAAGTGCATTCCTTGAAAATTAAGTGGTTAATAATTAGTTTATCGGTTATGCTGTAGCTTAACCGGGTGCAAAGGTATAAAAAAGCCCGGCAGTTTCAAAATTTTTAATGTTTTTTAAGATCGGCTTTCTTGATCTCTGTTTTCCTTTCGGCACAGGCCTTGATCGGGGCTGACATGGGCGATTTGTAGCTGCGGGCATAGTATTCCCTGAGCTGTCCCTGCAGACGTTTCACTACCTTTGCATATGCCGGATCGTTGGCCAGATTTTTGGTCTCAAGGGGATCTTTTTCGTAGTCGAAGAGTTCGCAGGTTATCACTTTCGATTCGTCGAAAGGCATGTATGTCTTGAAGCCTTTGGTCCACTGCACAAGGCGGTAGCGCTTGTCGCGGATGGCATAACCCATTATATCGTTCTCGAGGTATTCGGCTTTGCCTTCGAGGTCGGTATCGGTGCTGATGGTATAGTCTTCGGTAGTGGTGCGGCTGTACTGGCTCATTATATAATCCTTTACCTTGGCTTTCGGATTTTTAAGCACCGGAACCAGACTGACGCCGTCGAGTTGCTGCGGATGCGGCGTAGCGGTGAGTTCGGCTATGGTCGGGAAGATGTCGAGAAATTCGACCATTGCATCGGATTTCACACCTTTTTTCATGCCAGGAGCGGATATCATCAGAGGCACGCGGGTGGCCTGCTCGAAGTTGGTCATTTTGTTCCACAGCCCGTGGTCGCCAAGATGATAGCCATGGTCGCCGAAAAGCACTATTATCGTATTGTCGGCGAGCCCGTTATCATCGAGGGCGTCGAGTACCTTGCCAATCTGGGCGTCGGTATACGATATGCAGGCGTAGTAGGCGTGCAGCAGTCTTTTCTGGGTCTCTACATCGAGGTGTTTGGTGTCGACATAGCTTTCGAATGGTGGTATGTCGGAATATCCTTTTACTTCGAGCGAGTTATGGTAGGCATATTCGCATCCGTCGGCTGCCATGTCCTGGAATTTGGCCACAGGCATATCGTCGTGCCTGTACATGTCCCAGTATTTCTTAGGAGCGCAGAACGGCAGATGCGGTTTTTTGAATCCCACTCCCAGGAAGAACGGTTTGTCGCCCTCCTTCAGTTTGGCCATTGTCTTGACCGCTTCTTCGGCAATGACGCCGTCGATATAGCCGTTGTCGGGCACATCGGCGCATTCGGTCGCTACACGTCCGTTGGCAAGGGCATAGGTGGCGCCTTGTGTCTTCACATAGGGCAGGCTCCACGATTTCGGATCGTCCTTGACAGCCTTGTCGCGTAGCGCATGGTAAACTTTTCCGACCCCGACGGTTTCGTATCCTGCGTTTTTGAGCGCCTCCGGCATGGTCACTATGTCGGGATTGTTCTTTCTGAACGAACCCATCAGCCACCACACGCCTGTATGGTCGGGATTCAGACCGGTCATGAGGCTCGAGCGGGTGGGACCGCTCAGGGCAATCTGGCAGTAGGCGTTATTGAACACGGTGCCACGGGCCGCAAGCCGGTCCATGTTCGGAGTGTGTGCGAGAGTGTCGCCGTAGGCCGAAAGCCACGGTTTCATATCGTCGACTGCTATGAAGAGTATGTTGGGACGGTTTGGGAGTTTGGGTGTTGCGGCATGTGCAGGTGCTGTAACCGGCGCGAGTGCCAGAGCATTGACGCCGAATAATAAAAAATTCAATTTTTTGCCTGGTCTCATGGTAGCGTTCAGATATTTTTTGTAGTTTTGCACAAAGTTACGCTTTTTATTCGAAACGAAAGCAAAAATCACTCATTATCTACCATGGCGAAACTGAAATATTTCGTATCGACTCTTTTCTCCATAGTCGGATTAGGTCTTGGCGCCCAGACTCTCGACACATCGGCCCTGAACGGCTTTCATCCTTCGACAGTACGCAATGTTTTCGAGGTCTGCCGCTATGTGAAGCTCGATGGCACGCAGCAGCAGACGCTTGCCCGTGCTTTTGCGCGCGAGGACTCTCTGTTTGTGCTTAGGGTAGCATCGGCCGACGGTATTCTTAGTGTCAAAGCCTCGCGCGAGCTTCAGAGAATGCACGAGCGGGCCATTGCCGACATACTCAGCCAGGAACAGCTTGAGCAGTATTACCGCGGTGTTTTCGACAAAGAAGCGGATGCCGAAGGGTCGGGAATAGCCGACCGTCTTCAGAAAAAATATGATCTGACCGATCAGAATTGGAAGTTTATCCGTATAGCATTCTACAAGATAGGCCTCGAATCGCGGGTTATAAACAAACTGATGGCCGATCAGCCGGCAAAGGCCCGTAAGAAGATCGATGCCCTGCGTGCCGAAATGCTTGCGAGCATTGAGGCCAAGGGTGGCATCATGGTGGATCCCGAAGGAAAGACTGTGACCGTTGTCAAGCCTTTCGATCCGAATACTCTTCATAAGGAATGAGCCTGCCCTTTGCGCCGTTCTCGCGTCCGCTGTATGTCATGGCCAAGCCTGCGGGCAGTCTATGCAATTTGCGCTGCAGCTATTGCTATTATCTCGAGAAAAAGAAGCTTTACCCGCGCAGCGAAACGGGTAACAGATCGTTTATGAGCGATGCTCTTCTCGAGGAATATATCAGGCAGTATATCGAAGCTCAGTCGATGCCTGCGGTGATGTTTACCTGGCACGGAGGGGAGTCGCTGATGCGTTCTCCGGCCTTCTACCGGCGCGTCCTCCAGTTGCAGCGTAAATATGCCCGCGCAGGCATACGCATCGACAACAGCATTCAGACAAACGGCACTATGCTCACCGACGAATGGTGCCGCTTCTTCAGGGATAACGGCTGGCTGGTTGGTGTGTCGATCGACGGACCGCGCGAGTTCCACGACCGCTATCGCCGCAATCCGGCCGGAGCCGGTTCGTTCGACGACGTGATGCGTGGCATCGATATGCTCAACAGGCATGGGGTAGAGTGGAATGCAATGGCCGTAGTCAACGACTGCAATGTAGGGCATCCGCTTGAATTCTATAATTTCTTTAAAGATATAGATTGCCGCTATCTGCAGTTTACCCCGGTCGTGGAGCGTATCGCACCCGATGGGCTTGCGTCCGCCGATGATGGCGGATCGTGCGCTCTGGCTCCGTTCTCTGTTACTCCGCAGGCCTGGGGCAAATTTTTATGTGCTGTTTTCGACCAATGGGTGCGATACGATGTCGGACAGATGTTCGTTCAGATTTTCGATGCCACCCTTGCCAATACGGCCGGAGTGGAGCCGGGGCTGTGTTCGATGGGGCGCACGTGCGGGCATGCTGCTGTGATAGAGCACAACGGCGACCTGTATTCCTGCGATCACTTCGTATTTCCCCGCTACAAGCTCGGGAATATACGTAACAAAACCATTTTCGAGATGATGAACAGCGACCGGCAGATCGAATTCGGGCAGAACAAGCACGATGCTCTGCCCGGACAGTGCAGAGCGTGCCGGTGGTTGCGCCTGTGCAACGGCGAATGCCCCAAGAACCGTTTTGCGGTCACCGCAGACGGTGAGCCGGGGCTTAACTATCTGTGCGAAGGCTACCGCCGTTTCTTTGAGCATACTGCTCCGGCAATGGCTTTTATGCATGGTGAGCTCATGGCAGCCCGGCCGCCGGCCAACGTCATGAAGCTTTACCGATGATGAATATATAAAGGAGGCAATCCGTCGACGGATTGCCTCCTTGTCGTATGGGTTGGAATGGTTTATTCTTCGGTGTTCTTTTCGGCGTATTCTTTCAGGAGTTTTTCCTGAACGTCGGACGGCACGAGTTCGTACGACGAGAACTTCATGGTGAACGACGAGCGGCCGCCGGTGATTGAACTCAGTGCGGTCGAGTAGCTCGACATTTCCTTGAGAGGCACGCGGGCCGAGATTTTCTCGAAGCCGTTTTCGCTGCTCATGCCCATGATGATGGCGCGGCGTCCCTGGAGGTCGCTCATCACATCTCCCATCACATCGCCGGGCACGAGTACTTCTACATCGTATACCGGTTCCAGAACCTTCGGGTTGGCTTCGCGGAAGGCCTGGCTGAAGGCATTGCGGCCTGCGAGGCGGAACGAGATTTCGTTCGAGTCTACCGGGTGCATCTTACCGTCGTATATGCATACGCGTACGTCGCGTGCATACGAGCCTGTGAGAGGACCCTGCTCCATGCGGTCCATCAGACCTTTGACGATGGCGGGGATGAAGCGGGCGTCGATAGCGCCGCCTACGATGCAGTTGCATACCACGAGTTTGCCGCCCCAGGCCAGAGGTATTTCCTGAGTGTCGCGCACGCTCATCTTGAATTCCTGATTGCCGAAACGGAAGGTATCGGGAGCCGGCATGCCTTCGGTATAAGGCTCTACGATGAGGTGAACTTCGCCGAACTGACCGGCGCCACCGCTCTGTTTCTTGTGGCGGTAGTCGGCGCGGGCTGCCTTGGTGATGGTTTCGCGGTAGGGTATTTTGGGTTCGTCGAATACGATGGGAAGTTTGTCGTTGTTTTCAACGCGCCATTTGAGAGTGCGCAGATGGAATTCGCCCTGACCCGAGAGGATAGTCTGCTTGAGCTCCTTGGATTGTTCCACAACCCATGTGGGATCTTCCTCGTGCATGCGGGTGAGAATGGCGCTGAGTTTCTCGGCGTCGCTTTCGGTCACGGGGCGGATGGCGCGCTGATACTTGGGCGCGGGATATTTTATGAAGTCGAAAGCCATCTCGCAGCCTTTTTCGTCGAGGGTATTGCCGGTGCGGACGTCTTTCATCTTCACGGTGGCACCGATATCGCCGGCCATGAGTTCGTCGACCGGAGTCTTAATCTGACCGGACACACAGAAAATCTGGGCGAGGCGTTCCTTGCCGCCGCGGGTCACGTTTTCGAGGTCGGCGCCGGCCTTGAGGGTACCACTCATCACCTTGAAATAGCTGACTTCGCCGATGTGAGGCTCGACAGTGGTCTTGAACACGAATACGCTGAGAGGACCTTCGGGATCGGGCTTCACTTCATTGCCGGCGGTGTCGACTGGTGCGGGCATGTCGTCGACGAAAGGCACCACATTGCCCAGGAATTCCATCATTCGGCGTACGCCCATGTCTTTGCCTGCGCTGACGCAGAACAGAGGATATATCGAGTTGTCGATAAGACCCTTGCGGATGCCCATACGGAGTTCGTCTTCGGTAAGGTGTTCTTCTTCGAAGAATTTCTCCATGAGGCTTTCGTCGTTTTCGGCAGCTGCCTCGACGAGGGCTTTGTGGAGTTCAAGTGCCCGCGGCATTTCGCTTTCGGGTATATCTTCGATAGTGGGCGTGCCGCCTTCGGGGCCCCACGAGTATTTCTTCATGAGCAGTACGTCGATCATGGCGTTGAAGTCGGGCCCGCATGCGAGAGGATACTGCACGGGCACTACTTTGGGGCCGAATATGTCGCGCATCTGCTCGAGCACGTTGTCGTAGTCGGCTTTTTCGCCGTCGAGCTGATTGAGAGCGAAGATTATGGGTTTGTTGAGAGAGCTGGCGGTGCGGAATATATTCTGAGTTCCTACTTCCACTCCATACTGGGCGTTGACCACTATGAGACCGGTGTCGGTGACATTGAGGGCGGTGATAGCGCTGCCCACGAAGTCGTCGGCGCCCGGACAGTCGACAACGTTGAGTTTCTTGCCGAGGAATTCGGCATAGAAAACGGTGGAGAATACCGAGTAGCCGTATTCTTTTTCTACGGGGAAGTAGTCGGATACTGTGTTTTTGGCTTCGACGGTGCCACGGCGTTTTATAACTCCACACTCGTAGAGCATTGCTTCAGCGAGTGTGGTTTTACCCGAGCCTTTGCTACCGAGCAAGGCTATGTTTTTGATTTCTTTGGTTTTGTAAGTTTTCATGCTATCAGTGTAGTTTTCTGTATAGGGTGAATTTATGGCCTCGGGACGTGCCCTCGGCGATTTTTACGGTCGCAATTTATAAATATTTTTTTTATTGGACCTACTTCGGCAATATGTTACACAACATAAAAAACTTTTTTTACAAAAGTACCGGCTACGCCTCCCGGCGCCATCTCCGGCACTGAACGATCGATTATTTCGACGCGTTGTAGCACAGTGTGCGTTTGTGGAGGTCGAAGTACTTTCTCATGAACAGCACATAGGCTCCGCACAGTATAATTAAGACCGAAAATGCGTAGAGATATCTTCCCGCCGGAAGAAGGAGCAGTCCGGCCGACACAATTGCCTGTATGCCTCCATAAATCAAGGCAACGGCACGGTGGGGCATGTGCAGCTCATTGGCCATAATCTGATAGAGGTGCATCCGGTGCGCATGGAGTATATTCTGTCGCAACAACAGACGGTGAAATAATGTGAGCGCCGAATCGACACCGTATACGGCCACAAGGACAAGATAGGAGAAATCGCCTGTAACAGCTATAAGGCGTCCCAGCAGGAAAACCATTATGAAGCCCATCGATATCGAACCGACATCCCCGGCAAAGCAACGTGCCCTGGCACGGAAATTGAAGAGCGAGAAAACGGCCACAGCGATCATCATGACAATAATGAAAGGCTGAGCTACGAAATCGGTCCTCGTCTCTATATAGCAGAGCGTGCCCAGTACTGTCAGGGAATATGCCGCCGTCATGCCATTGATGCCGTCCATGAAGTTGTAGGCATTTATCGCCCAGATCCCTGCTATAATGACAATCGGGAAGGCCCACCACTGCATTGTGGCCACAAACACCGGCCCGCACATAAGCACAGTCATAGCTACCAGTTGCGCAGTGAGGCGGATCGGGCCGGAAAGCGGATGTATGTCATCGCGGAGACTGATCACCGCAAGGAGGGTCAGTCCCATATAGAATAAAGGATAGTGGAGGCCGAAGAATGCGGCCGCAATCCATGCTCCAAGAGCGAAGATAATGCCGCCGCCTTTGACCGTCGGCTCTATGTGCGACGAACGGTGATTGGGCCTGTCGATGATTCCGCTTCTCACGGCGACAGCGAAATATATAAGTTCCGACACCAGCAATAGTACGAATATCAGAGCGTATATCATGTGGTAATGCTTGATATGGAGTGTTGTGGACTGAATTAGCTGAGGAAAGACTGTGCGAATTTACGAAAAAAAGATGTCAGAATCGGCCTCCGATCAAAAAATAATATAATGATAATTCCACCCGCTCCGGGCGGTATGCCTGTTTTATAGGCTTTTTTTCGTAGTTTTGTAGTAATTATGGCTAAGATCAAAAATATAATATTCGATTTCGATGGCACTTTGGCGGATACCGCACCGCTCATAGTGGCCACGATGCAGGCAACCATTGCCGAGCTACGGCTGCCGGGTAAAACGGACGACGAGTGCCGTGCTACCATAGGCCTCAGACTTGAGGATGTTCCGGCGGTGCTGTGGCCCGGTGTATCGTGCACGGGCCCCGTTTTTGCATCGGCCTATCGCCGGATATTCGACCGGCTCAAGCGTCCGATGGGCGTAAAGTGTTATCCCGGAGTAATTGACACACTGAAGGCTCTTCATGTCCGGGGCTACGGTATGGCCATTGCCAGCAGCCGCAGCCATGCCTCCCTCGAAGAGTATGCCGCTACATTCGGGCTGACCGATATTTTTGCTATGCTCGTTGGCGGCAACGACGTGGCCAATGGCAAACCGGCTCCCGACCCCGTACTCGTCATACTCGAACGCACGGACTGGAAGCCGGAAGAAACTCTTGTTGTCGGAGATGCCCCGGTCGATATTCTCATGGCGAGTGCGGCCGGTACGGCGTCCTGTGGCGTGACGTACGGCAACAGTAGTCGCGAAGCGCTTGCCGATGCCGGAGCGACTTATCTTATCGACACTTTTCCCGAGATAATGAAAATACTATGACATTCGACGAAATCCGCGAATATTGCCTCTCATTGCCCGCTACAACCGAGGATATGGCCTTTGGCGAGGATTATCTGCTGATACGAGTCTGCGGCCGCATTTTTTCCTGCATAGAGCTTAAACCTCCGCACCGTATCGTTTTCAAGTCCGATCCGGAGCGGGCTATCGAGCTGCGCGAACGCTACTCCGATATCGAGCCGGCATGGCACTGGAATAAAAAGTACTGGATACAGTTCGACGGCAGTGCTTCGCTTACGCGCGACCTCATCCGTTCGATGGCCCGCCACAGCTATTCCGAGGTAGTGAAAAAACTCCCTCGTAAGATAAAAGTGGATTGTCCGGATATTACAACGGTTTCGTAGGACCGATTTACCGCCCTGCGAAACCATACACGCATTCCGTGTTATTTTGAAAATGTCTCGGCAATCTGTCGGGACACGCGTTTGATCGCTCCTCTGAGATCGGCACCGGAGTCGATGCCGAGTCCGAAACCACCGCGACACGACACTACCGGGCGCCCCGTCATATAGTCGATGAAGTTTACGGTTACCATCGTCTGATCCTCGTACTGGCTCACACCGTATTTTACCAGCAGCAGGCGCGACTGCTGCATTGGCGACAGTTCGTAGATTCTGTGTTCGCCGACCAGTTGAAGCCGCGAGTCTTCTACCGCATCGAACAGCAGTATTTCGTATTCCATCAGTTCGGCCGGAATATGGTATGTATCGTTGTTTATGATCGAGGCATATTCATATTTCGACAGGTCGACGTTTCGCGATACCGTAGTCTTGGATGTGGTGCAGCCTGCGAGCATCAGTACTATGACTGAGCACAGCAAAGTTTGTATCAGTTTTTTCATATCACAAGGACGATTAGACTCAAAAAATCAGATGCACATTCGACGTCGTGATCCGACTACAAAGCTAAGTATTATTTCTCAACACGCGGCCTGCACACATGAATTTTTTTGATTATAAGCTGTGAAAAGAATCCAATTAAACATTATTAACGTCCTTTAGATAATCGGCGAAACCCCATTCTTCTTCGTTTACCATTAATACATATCCGATCTGTCGCCGAAAAACATATGCTCCCGAAAAGACCATCACACTCCCGGCTCCGGCTTCCTTAGCTGAGATATATCGGGAAAAATCGCTATTTTTGCAGAGCGAAAACGAATAAGATATAATACAATGATTACACAAGAACAATTAAAAGAGACTTTTGAGCGTATGCTTGCGCTGAGGAGGTATCTTTGACATCGACGGGAAGAAAATAGCCGTTGAAGAAGAACAACTCCGCACAATGGCCGACGGATTCTGGGAGAATGCCGAGGCCGCACAGAAGCAGATGAAGAAGATCAAAGATCTGCAGAAGTGGATTGCCGACTATGCCGCACTGGAAGGCGCTGTCGACGAAGTGAAGCTGGCCCTCGAGTTTTTCAAGGAAGAACTTGTGAGCGAGGAAGAAGTTGATCAGGCTTACGCCAAGGCCGTAAAGGCTCTCGAGGAGCTCGAGCTGCGCAACATGCTTCGCGGCGAGGGCGACATAATGAGTGCCGTGCTCAAGATCAACTCCGGCGCCGGTGGCACCGAGAGCCAGGACTGGGCATCGATGCTTATGCGTATGTATCTGCGCTGGGCCGAAAAGAACGGCTACAAGACTTCGATTGCCAACCTTCTCGAAGGCGATGAAGCCGGCATTAAAAGCTGTACCATCAATGTCGAGGGCGACTTCGCCTACGGTTTCCTCAAAAGCGAAAACGGTGTTCACCGTCTTGTGCGTGTGTCGCCCTACAATGCCCAGGGCAAGCGTATGACCTCGTTTGCTTCAGTGTTTGTTACACCGCTTGTCGACGATACCATCGAGATAAAGGTAGAGCCCGCGTTGCTATCATGGGATACATTCCGCTCGGGTGGCGCCGGCGGTCAGAACGTCAACAAGGTCGAATCCGGCGTCCGGCTCCGCTATCAGTTCACCGACCCCTATACCGGTGAAAAAGAGGAAATTCTCATCGAGAATACCGAGACCCGCGACCAGCCCAAAAACAAGGAGAACGCTCTGCGCCAGCTGCGATCCATTCTCTATGCCAAGGAACTTGAGCACCGCATGGCCGAGCAGGCCAAGATAGAGGCCGGCAAAAAGAAGATAGAATGGGGCTCGCAGATCCGCAGCTATGTCTTCGACGACAGACGCGTCAAAGATCATCGCACCAACTACCAGACAAGCGACGTCGGCGGTGTTATGGACGGTGACCTCGACGGTTTCATCAAGGCATACCTGATGGAATTCTCCGAAAAAGATGCCCAGAACGACTGATAAGCCGATGCAAGCGACCATCGACAAGATACGCCTCATCGTCAACCCGATATCCGGCACTGTCTCGAAGCTCCGCATGATACCGCATATCGTGCGTCGCCTCGAGCAGGCAGGTATCGACTATGAGATATGTCCCACCGAAGGCCCCGGCCATGCCACGCAGCTTGCGGCCGAGGCAGTGGCGCAGGGGCGTGTCGGCGGTGTGCTTGCCTGTGGGGGCGACGGTACAGTCAACGAGACTGCAAGCGGTCTTGTAGGCTCCGACCTTCCTCTCGGAATTATACCGGCAGGTTCGGGCAACGGACTGGCACGCCATCTTGGCATACCGGTGGATGTCGACAGATCGCTGCGCGTCATTGCCGAAAGACATATCATAAGTGCCGATTACGGCATGGCCAACCAATCGCCTTTCTTCTGTACCTTCGGGGTGGGATTCGATGCCGCCGTAAGCGAGCGCTTCGCCCGTCAGCGCAGGCGCGGGGTAATGATGTACCTTAAAAGCGCCATCGACGAATACATAAAGTTCAATCCCGAAGAATACGTTATCGAGGCCGGCGGTCTGGTTCTTACCGAGCGCGCTTTTCTGGTGGTGTGCTGCAATGCGTCGCAGTACGGCAACAATGCTTTCATAGCTCCCGATGCGTCGGTGACCGACGGTCTTCTCGATCTTACCATTGTCCATGCCGGCAATCCGTTCACACATGCGCGCCTGGGCCTCGACCTGCTCACCGGTTTTATCGGCAAGAATACCCTTGTCGATATCATTCGCGTCAAGTCGGCTTCAATCCACCGTCATAAGGCCGGTGTGGCGCATATCGACGGCGATCCGCTCGTCATGGACGCACACATCGACATTTCTTGCCGTCCGGGCGCCATAAAACTTTTCGCGCCTACCGGCAAAACCCGCTTCAAGCCCATATTTACGCCTACCAGCCTTTTCTTCCGCGACTGCAGCCTGGCCGTATCGCGTCTGTGGCGCAATAATTGAGCCGTCAGAACGTTATTCATATATGAAACTTCGACGTCTCATATTTTTTATCTGTTGCGCCTGCGCTTTGTCTCAGGCATTGTGCGCCCGCGATTTCAACGACAAACTGCTCAACCGCCCCTATGCCGACAACCGTCGGTGGCACCTCGGTTTTTCGGTAGGCGCTTTTGCATCCGATCTGCGTCTGACACACAATGGCCTCGTCACCGAGTCGGGTGAAGAATGGCGTCTCGACCAGCCCGACTATCAGCCGGGCTTCTGTGTCAACGGCCTGCTGGATCTGAGGCTCGGCAACTATTTCTCGCTCAGATTTCTTCCCGGCATGTACTTCGGCAGCCGCGACATACGTATGCTCGAGCTGAACAGCGGCAAGACCGAGCGCCAGAATATCAAATCGACCTATGTTGTCACGCCCGTCGAACTGAAATACTCGGCTCTCCGCTACCGCAATGCGCGCCCCTATATTCTCGGCGGCATTATGCCGGCATTCGATGTCGGGAAGAAACGCAACGACATCCTTAAACTCAAATCCACCGATTTTTTCCTGTCGGTAGGTTTCGGATGCGATTTCTATCTGCCGTATTTCAAGCTCAATCCCGAAATAAAGTTCTGCTTCGGACTCACCGATGTGCTGCAGCACGACAGGCCTGATCTTGTCGAAGACCCCGAGCGCCTCAAGTTCACGCAGTCCTTGTCCAAAGCAACCTCTAAGATGATAGTCCTTACCTTCTATTTCGAATAGGTAATAAAAACCCCGCACGCTTACACAGCGCACGGGGGGCTATAGCACCGTTCTCTGACGGCTATCACATCACAATTTATCGGAAGTCTTTTTGCCGACGGCTTTCATGAACCATGCCCTGGCTTTGTCGCTCATGTCCTGACCGGTTACGATTTCGTCGAGACGGTTGAAATTGTTGCGGAAAGCCGACAGGGTAGAGGCTGTTTTCTCGGGATGGTATTCAATGGCTTCGTATATTGTTGCCATGGGGCCGAAATTCTCGTTTACACACAGTCGTGCATAGTGGTTCTTGAGGTCTCCGAAAGCCGATACGAACCGCTTCATATTTCCGATGGTTCCGTCGGCTACGGTCGCACCGCCGGGGAATGTCAACTTTATCCTACGTTCACTGTCGCAAGGCAGTACCGGCAGTTCCACTTCTGTGGCAAGTTCTTCGGGGTCGTAGGTATAAGAGCACGTTTTTCCGTCGACTGTTACAGTCAGCGGGGGCAGAGTGGCCGGTATCCGCAGGCTGAAAGCGCGGCTCTCCGGCATTTCGCGATAGGAACCCTTGCGGGGCGATATGACCACTGTTAAAATGGAATCGCATTGTGTCGACTCCACCAGGGTGGTGGCGTACTCGGTATCGTAGTTATTGTCATCGCCGTAGTCTTCGTAGAGCGTAAAAGAACCGTTGCCGCCCGGATATATTTCAAAACATATCGGATTGTCGTTGTGGCGCAAGGTGCTTTCCCGGCGTGCGTGCACAGGCACTACCGAGCCGGCTTTCACGTACACCGGAATCTCGTCGAGGGCAAAACTGCGTGTGTATGTGCTGTCGCCGGCAAGCAATGTACCGCTGCTTTTCTCGTACCACTGTCCTTCGGGCAGCCACACTTCGATATCAGCGAAGCCGTCGGTGCCTGCATGGGTCACAGGCGCTACAAGCATGCAGTCGCCGAACATATACTGGCCGGTAGCCGTGTAGGCTTTTTCGCACTCGGGATTGCTGTAGTACATCGGACGACATATGGCCACACCTGTGTCGTGTGCCTTGCGGGCCATGGTATAGATATACGGTACCATGCGGTAGCGTTGCTGAACGGCCGAACGTATTACCGACAGGGTGCTTCGGTCGAAATTCCACGGCTCTTTGACAAGCCGGGCGTTTTTGTTGGAGTGTGTGCGCATCATGGGGCTATAGGCTCCGAACTGCATGGAGCGGGCATAGAGCTCGCCGTTGGTGGTCGAGTCGCCCTGGGCCATGTAGTGTCCGCCCAGATCGTGGCACCAGAAACCGTAGCACACATTGGCAGCCGTGGCTGTGAAATAGGGCAGGAAATCGAGCGATTTCCATGTGGCGTAGTTGTCGCCGGAGAAACCTATCTGATAGCGGTGGTTGCCCAGACCTCCCCAACGGTGGTATATCATCGGACGAACGTCGGGCTGATCGCGTTTCATCTTGTTGAAGAACACATAGTTGAGCCACCATGTGTTGCTCAGGCTGTCGACTTTGGCGTCGTAGGGATCCTGCTGCCAGTCAAGCCACCAGAACGAAACGCCTTCGCGGCTCATCGGATTCAGAATATGCTCGAAGACACTGTTGATGAAGCGGCGGTCGGACGATACCCAGGGCACATCGGCCTCGGTGGCCGGGTTGATACCGTTTTCAGCGGCTATATCAGGATAGGACGCTTCGTATTTCTTTACACCCGAAGCAGGGTGGAGGTTGAGGGTCACCTTCATGTTGCGGTCGCGCAGATAGTTGAGGAAACGCTGTGGCTCGGGAAAAAGACGGCGGTTCCATGTCCAGCCGGTCCATCCGCCATGTTCGGCGTCGGTGTAGTGCCAGTCCATGTCTATAACAAGCACCTCGAGCGGTATGCCGTAGTCCTCGAAGTTGTCGATAAGCTGCTTGAATTCGTGCTCGGAATATGCCCACCAGCGCGACCACCAGTACCCGAAGGCATATCGTGGCGGCAGCGACATGGGGCCTGAAAGAATGGTGAAATCGTGGAGCGCGCCCTCGTAATCGTCGCCGTAAGCAAGGAAATACCAGTCCTGCGCTCCTTTCCGGCTTTTTCGCTCTTTCACCCACGGGATTTCGGGGTCGGAATCGAGAAGAAAACCGCGAGAGTCATCGATCAGAGTCCAGCCGTCGCGTGCAAGCAGGCCTTTGTCGAGAGTGCGGGGATGGGGATGGCGCTTGCCGTCGTCGCCTTTGAGCATTATGTCCGATCCGTCCCATTGGTCAAGCGTTCGGGTAGTGCCCAGCAGATTGTTCTTCTGCTCGGTGCCTGGTGTCCATTCGAAAGCTTTCATGCCTTCTGCTGACTTGATGGTGAGGTTTTCGGCCGTGAACGGTCCCGACGATTTCCTGTAGTTAAGTTCCATCTTGGGTGTGACTATGCGGATCACACCGTTTTCATTGCTTACTGTGGCCTCGGCTTCGGGATATGAGCGCTCGAAGCCTACAAACGACGGATTGTCGACAAAACGGCCGTCGGGGGCATATTCCATGCGCACAAGGCCTTCTGCCACCACTGTGAAGCGGTGGTGTTTGTCGCGGTACACCACGCCGTCGGTGTCTGCCAGAGCCGTAGCCGGAAGCGCCATGACGGCCGACAGGGCCGCGGCACGTAGTATAGGGTATATTGTCATATCGCGTATACAATTCGGAAGCCGGTGGGAGGCAGCGGGAAGTTATCTGATTTCATCCTTTTGAAAACATCCAACCCAAAAGTATCCACGCTGCGGGCTACCGGCTTCCGATTCTGAAAAAATATTATCTTACAATCACTTTCTGGTTTTTACTGCCGGCACCGTCCGATACTGTGAGTATGTAGATGCCTTTGGCCACTGACGAGGCATCGAGCGATGCGTTGCCGTCACCGTTTGAAGCTGCAACTGTCACACCGGTGAGCGATACAAGTGCCATACGTATTCCGCGACCCTCTGCGCTGCCTGCTTCGAACACGTTACCACGGCGGTCGACTGTGATGCAACCTTCTTCGGCCCCGACTGTCGAAACACCCGAGAACTCATGTGTCAGCACATACTTCATGCCTTCGAAGGCATTCACGTTACCATAGCCATAGCGGTGCTTGTTGGCGTTGTAGTGTTCTATGCCGAAGCCCGATGCGTTGGTCTCGTCCCAGGCTCCGCCTTTATAGTTGCCGTGTGCCACACCGTAGCCTTTCATTTTGGGCAACGATGCAGTGTTCGACAGTATTTCGTCGATATCCTTGTAGGTAAGAGCGGGATTTGCCTCCAGCCACAGGGCGCAGATGCCGGCGAAGGCAGGCGACGCCATCGAGGTGCCGCTCATTAGCGTCCAGTAGTACTTGTCGCCTCCGAACTCTGCCACTGCCGAGTTGTTGCCATATTTAGAAGCTTTGTATTCGGCCGGTTTGGCTGTGGTTTTCTCAATATAGTCGGTGTAGTTTTTGTTATTATAGTAACGGCTCTGGGCCGATACCACATAGTAGCCGGGAGCCGCTATGGAGGGAAGGCTGCGGCCGTCGACGAGCTTACCGTAGCCCGATATTACGGCAAAATTAGTTGCTGTGTGAGTGGCTGTGCCGACAGTGCCCGAAGTAGAGTAGTCGGTCTGGTGCAGCTTGCCGTAGATGTTGCGGTTGAGGTTTGCAGCTACAGCGAAAACATTTTTGGCGCACGCCATGTTGTTGATCGACATCGAACCGTCGCCGTTGACGTAGTTGACATCGCCATAGTTGTAGAGATTGAGCACATCGACGTCTGAGGCAAGATCCACACGTTGTCCGGGCTGTCCCTCGAGTTCTATGCCGAGCACCGGGTCGATTATATCGTCCTGATATACGAAATTGTGGGGCAGGGTGATCTTCACGGCGTAGCGGTTGTTCTGAGCCATGACTTCGCCCGTGGCGCTGATAAGTCCGATAAAGCTTTCTACAGCATCATCGTCGCGGTCGGCTGTATCGAAGTATTTGGAACCCGGTGCATCGAATTCGCCTATGTCATAGCGCTTCACGTCGGCGGCCTTGTCCTTGTCGTAGATGAATAAGCGTACTGTGAACGGGCGTTCGTCCGCGCCCCATATCTCGAGCGATGTGCCGGCCAGAGTGGCACCGGGGGCTTTTGTGTCGTTCTTTTTGGGTTGAAGCATGGTGGCGACTTTGGTATCGCCGGCGGCGAATGTCTTCGATACCCAGTTCGATTTGTTGCCATCGTTGCCGGCCGATATACATACTATCGATTTTTCGCCAATTTTCGCAATTTCACGGCTGAAGTTGTCGGTACCGTCGCAGGAGCCGAAGTTCTGGCCAAGCGAGAAGTTTATGACCGAAGGTTGCCCTACGGACTGGGCATATTCCTGAATGGCTTTGGCCGAGGCGAGTTCTGTATTCGAGTTCAGCGGACCCACACATATTACAATGTCGCTTTCGGGCGCCATGCCGGTGTAGGGTATGGGTGCTTTGGAGCCGGCGCCGAATACCGACGGCGCATGGTCGCGGATTCGCTCGGCGTGTCCCTGCGGGTCTTTGTTGCTGCGGCCTTCGATGGAGTCGCGTTCGTACCACTGGTAATCGACGTATTCGCCCTCACCGTTGAAGGCACCGCTCATTATGCCGAGCACATGCGTGCCGTGGTGTGCGGGATTTTCCTCGTCTTCGGTGGTGTAGGCCTTGATTTTCTCAGGAGTGTCCCAGCGTGCGACTTCGCGGCCCGACGCATCGAACTGTACTATCAGTTTCACGCGGGTTTCCTTGAAGTCGGGCGCTTTGTAGAACGATATATGGTTCGGGTCCATGCCGTTGTCAAGCAGCCCGACAACGACTCCGCGTCCGAGGTAGCCCTTGGTGAAAGGCCGCACGGAGGCATCTTCTGGTGTGATGTTGCCCTGTACTTTCGATGCGAAAGTGCTGATGCGCGCATGCATCATTGTGGGTGTTGCTTCTTCGGGGAATTCTACGGTGCGGACATTTTCCAGATCGGCGAGAGCCTCGAGACCGCTTACGGGTACAGTGGCGAGCACTACATCGCCGATACGGTTGGATATTTCCAGACCTTCGATACTGCTGAGTGCTGTGATATCGCCTCCGGGAACGAGACCGATGGATACCGGTACTTTCACGGCGCTCATAGCCTTGGCCTTTGCGGGCGTGGAAGCGGCAGCATGTACGGCATTTACCGCCTCGAGTGCACTGAGATTAAGCTTGCTCTGTGCCGATGCGGCGAGGCTGCCGGCAAGAAGCATGGCTCCAAAAGTGAAATAAAATTTTTTCATGTACTATTATTTTTTAAGGATATTACATTTCTTCGGGTGTGAGAGTGCCGTTGCCTTCGTCATCGTAACCCGGGTTCTGTTTGAGCAGGTTGTTGGCCGACAAAGCATTGTGTGGTATTGGATAGCGGTTCAAACGTTCGTCGTGCGACGGTTCGTGATCCCACCACGGCTCATGGACGAAGAAACCCATGCGTATGAGGTCGGTGCGACGGCGACCTTCGCCGAGGAATTCTATCATCCACTGGTCGGCCATGTCGTACATGTCCATGTCGGCTTTCATTGCATAGGCATCGCGGCCGGCGAAATTGCGGGCGCGAACCTTGTTGATAAGTTCGGCTGCTCCTGCTCCGTCGCCTTTGCGCAGGCGGCACTCGGCGAGCATCAGATATACTTCGGCCAGGCGCACGCCGGGGAAGTCGGCATTCCAGGTCAGCTCGCGGTCGGCATCGTTGGGAATAGGGAATTTAACCAGTCTCACTCCGCAGCTTTCGTCTACGGCAAGTATTGTCGACGGTGTGTTTTCGTCGGGAACGGGATATTTGGTGTACTGATACATGGCATCGATAAGGTTCACCTGGCGCCCGAGATCTTCCTTGTTGCCCATCACAGGCTCTCCGTCGGGGCCGGCGAGAGGTCCGTACAGGAACATGCCTTCGTACTCTTTGTTGCCAAGATAGCGGTAGTTCTGCTTGCGCAGATCCTTGCGGTGGAGTTTGCCGTAGGGGCTTCCGAGTTTGATTTCAGGATTTGCTTTGGTATAGAGCACGCCCATGGGGTTTTCGGAGGGCGCGAGGCAAAAGCCGTTCTGACCGGCTGCCACGTAGGTGTTGTCGAAGTACACGCGGCAGTTTTTGGGCATTGAGCGCTGCCACCACCAGCTGAACTGGCCGTAGTTCGGATGGTTGTATTCCGACGGGGCCGTCCATATCATTTCGGGCGAACGATCGTTGTCGAAGCTGAAGATACCGTTCCAGGTGGGGTCGAGGTCGTACGGGCCGTATACGCCTGCAATGATGTCTTCGCATAGTTTCAGAGCCTGGTCGAAGCGTTCCTCGCCTATATATGGAACGGCGTTGAAATAGAGCTCGGCCAGAAGTGTGGCGGCTGCTCCTTTAGTGAGGAAGCCGTTCTGTGCTTCGCCCTCGACCTTGGCCGGCAGAGTTTCGATACCTTCCTTGAACAGAGACTCTATGAGGTCGAAGGTCTCGCGTGCTGTAGAGCGAGGCCGCACTCCGTGATCATTGCCCACATATAGGGGAAGACCGCCGAAATAATCGAGGCCGCGCATGTAGAACCAGCCCAGGAGGGTATGGAGCTGGGCAACCTGCTCGGTTTTGTAACTTTCGTCGAGGCCTATGCCCTCGAAGTTTACACGGTCGAGGAACGTGAGCGCCTCGTTGGTGCGCGACACGCCCTGCATCACGCCGTTGTAGGTACTTCGTATTATTTCTTCGTTTACCGTCCACTGATGGTAGTGCATGCGGGCATAGCGGCCGCCGTCGTACCAGTCGCCCGATGTCTTGGTGGGGCATATCATTTCGTCGGTGCTGTACTCCTGTGCGAACCAGCGTTCGTTGATAAGGAATACTGTGCGGTCGACGAATGCGCACGCCACTAAGGCGTCTACACGCTCCGGTGTAGTGGCGAAGGCCTCGGGAGTAGTGGCGGTGTAGTTGACTTCTTCGAGGTCGCATGCTGTCAGGAGGATCCCTGCCAGTGCGGCTGTTATGGCTGTATTTATTAGTTTCATTGTCGGATGATTTTAGAAGTTGAGCTGTATGCCCAGAGTGTAGCGTCGGGCCTGCGGATAGCCTATATTAGGCATTTCGGTGCCGGGGAAGAGTCCGGTGGCGGTTACTTCGGGATTATATCCGCTGTAGTGGGTGAATGTGGCGACATCACGTACGGTGAGATAGAAGCGGGCACGATCCACATATTTGGTGTATTTTTTCAGCATGAGGTTATATCCCAGTGTTATGGCGTCGATTTTGAGGAATGTGCCGTCTTCCATGAAGTAGTCGGTGAGCACGTGATCGCCGTCTTTTACTTCAGGATGGTCGAAGTACCAGTCGCGGAGCACATTTGTGCCTGTCTTGGTGCGCACGCCGTTGTACATGGCGTTGGCGTTGTATATATCGAAATCGAGCCATGCATGCATCTGCACCGAGAGGTCGAACTGACGGTAGGTGAAAGTGTTGTCCCACGACAGCATTACTTTTGGGATGGCGTTGCCCATGTAGTGGCGGTTTTCGGCCTTGAGATAGGTGGAATTGGCCGGTACGACGTTGTTTTCGTTGTCGTAGATCTGCCATTTGCCGTTTTCATCGAAGCCTGCAAAGCGATAGAGCCAATAGCGGCCGATATCGGAACCTGCCGATATGCGCGATACGCTGCCCGGGCTGCCCGGTGCGGGCAGCGACGACGAGTTCATGTAGGAGCCTTCATCGCCGAGGCGCGATATTTTCGAGCGGTTGCCGAAAGCGCGTATAGTGGTGTTCCAGCGGAACCCGGCGATGTCTACAGGTGTGCCTCCGAGTTCTACTTCCCAGCCGGTATTTGTGAGCGAACCGATGTTTTTATAGCAATGATCGTACATGTAGTCGGGCAGCGGAACCAGAGCCGAATATACCAGGTCGTTTACGCGACGGTGATACCAGTCGAAGCGGCCCCACAGGCGGCTGTTGAATGTGGCAAAGTCGAAACCGATGTTGAATTCGTTTTTCTGTTCCCATTTTATGTCGGGGTTGAACGATGCTTTGGTGCCGTAGGCGTGTATCCATTCGCCGTTGACAGGGAAATCGCCGTAATAACCTACTACCGGAGTGTAGAGACCGGACGATATGCCGTTGTTGCCGGTTACACCATACCCGATACGGATCTTGAGATCGTTGAGCCAGCGTTGGTCGCGGAGAAAGCTCTCGCGGTTTATGCGCCAGCCGCCCGATACGGCCCAGAAGTTGCCGAAGCGGTTCGAGGCGCCGAATTTCGACGAACCTTCACGACGGATGGAGGCCATGAAGAGATAGCGTTCGTCGTACGAGTAGTTTACACGGGCGAATATGGCCAGAAGGCGCTGGCGCGAGTCCTTGCCCGAGGATACGGAAGCGAGACCGTCCTTGATGTCCGATCCTTCGCCGAGGTTCCACGGACCTATGCCCTCGACAGTGAAATCGGCGTTGTCGGCGCTGAAGCTGTCGCCATAGTTCTCGGAGAAACTCCAGCCGGCGACCGCATTGATGTTGTGCAGGCGAAGAAAATCCTTGTTATACGATGCGTAGGCCTCGTAGGAATTATAGCGGTCGGTGCTGTAGCTGTGTGTGCCTTTGCCGTTCTTGGCCGTATCGACCATCGATCGGTGTCGCGGGTCGTACCAGCCCCATGAGCGGCTTTCGCGCAGGTCGATGTTTGCGGTGCCGATAAGATCGAGGCCGGGTATGACATGGTATTTGAGCGAGCCGGTAGCTGTTATCCATTGGTCGTGGGTTTTGGCGTCGCGGTACATTATATCGGCGACAGGGCTCGTATTGGTACCTGTCAGGCCGTAGGAATCCACATTGTAGTCCGAAGGCTTGTCGGGGTTCATCAGCGGTATTGTGGGATTGGCCTGCATTGCCGTGTAGAGACCTGAGTTCCCGCC
>ULTH01031579.1_pt1 | contig 66940 bp, 61 predicted proteins | sample 1957421 | NCBI WGS metagenome assembly ULTH01 (sample SAMEA4835729, study PRJEB28245) | human gut metagenome | biome: gut microbiome; material: fecal sample | place: Denmark | collected 2008 | reverse complement strand
CGAGGCTTTACGTTAGCCGAGGTATTGATAACCCTTGGCATAATCGGCGTAGTAGCCGCAATGACAATGCCGACGTTAATACAGAAGAACAACGAAAAGGCAACTGTTACAAAGCTCAAAAAGATTATGAATGTAATGAACAGTGCAATAACTATGTCCATTAACGAAAATGGTCCGATAGATTCTTGGAATTTAACCGCTACTGTTTGGGATGAGGAGGCAGGTGCAAACACTGATGAGAGTAAAGAAGGGCAAGATGAGCTTACAAAGAAATATCTGCTGCCTTACTTAAAATATACCTCTTATTGCCTTTATTCAGATACAACTTGTAAAAAGTATACTCGCTATTCCTTAGACGGAACACAGTTTTCTGCTTATACAGATAGAATAATTCTGGCAGATGGCTCTACAATTGTAGGATTTAATTTAGCTACTCCATCTTGTACTGCTTCCTACGGCAGCAGCAAGCCTTTACAGAATGTATGTGGCGAAATGTTTGTAGATGTAAACGGTGCCAGCAATCCGCCAAATAAAACCGGAGAGGATTTATTTTTATTTTATATTACAAAATATGGGGTAATACCAATGGGAACTGAGATGGAATATAATAATTATTTTAGTTTTGAAAATAGATGTAATCTTAGTAAGGTGAATAGATTAAACGGTTACGGGTGTGCAGCGTGGGTAATTTATAATGAAAATATGGACTATCTGCATTGCAATGATTTAAGCTGGAACGGGAAGAAAAAATGTAAATAAAATAACTAAAGACCGCTTTATTAGAGCGGTCTTTAATTTTAATTATCTTTTTGAACCATAGCTTTTAGATTTTCTTCTGAAATTCCGGTTGCGGTACTCAAATCTTTAGAGTTGATAACAACATAAGGCTTGTCATCCGGTCCTATTGGAACTTTGTATTTATCTCTGTTTCCGCCGTAATCATCGCGGATATTTTGATACATAGTTCCGTCTGCAAGGTTATATTTTATTTTAATATCACCAAGTGTGGTACTTTTATCATTAAGCGTTATTGTAAAGTTGTTTTCTGCACCAAGAAGTTTTAAGAACCAGTTAGGTTCTTCATATTTCACATTACCTGCATTTACTTCATCAGTAAATGTTTTTAAAGCTTCCTGCTGTTTATGCAGTTCAGTTCTTTGCCCAATCGGAATATTGCCGATTTTACCGCCCTGTTCTCCTCCAGTCTGAGCTGCTTTGGCGGCTCTAACACCGTTCACACTATTGACATTTGATACCATATTCGCTGCTCCTCTTATTAATTTAAGTTCTCTTACTTAAATAAAAACATCTGAGATGCAGTGATTTCAGCATGTAGTAAAATTGTTTACATTCTTAACAAATTTCCAATAATTTAAAAATCTCGTTAACCGGAGGAATCAAATTTTGAACCGGGCATTCTTCATCGAGTTCAAGCGTAATAGTTGGAATAGCATTTTCAATACCTGCATATGTCCCGAAACTTCCCGGGGTTGGGTAGCCTATGCTTTCTTCAACCGGATAATTAATAATTTTTGAGATTTTTTCACAAATTTCTTTTGCATTGCCATCATAGTTTACAACTTTAAAAGGCGCATGGAGGGTTAATATTAGACGCGGCTTGTACTTTTCGATAATGTTAACAAGAAATTTTGTTTCAATCTCGCTTCCCGGAGTGTTGCCTCCGAAAAATTCGTTTTTTTCTGTTAATTCCCAGTTTTTTGTAGGGAAATTCCTGTTCAAATCTACTCCGTTAGCATTTGTGCGGACATTCCTTTCCATTCCGTCAGGGTTCAGGCAGGGGATAAAAAGAATATGGCTCACGTTTTCTTTTAAATAATTTTCTATAAGGAATTTACCCTGCGGCTCATCTCCATGGAACACTCCTATTACTAGAATATTTTTTGATTGCTCCGAGCCGAGCAGAGTTATTTCTGCTCCATTTTTTGAAAAAGTTTTTTCCAATACTTTCATTAGTTAAAAATTGCCTCGATAAACTCTTCTAAATTAAAGTCTTTTAAATCTTCCATTTTTTCGCCTACACCGACAAGCTTGACAGGAAGTTTCATTTCCTTTGCCACCGCAATCACAATAGCACCTTTGGCAGAGCCGTCAAGTTTTGTAAGCGCAACTGATGTGACGTTTACTGCTTCTGTAAAAACTTTAGCCTGCTGAAGTCCGTTCTGACCGGTGTTTGCATCTAGTACAAGCATACATTCCCGAAGGCTTTCAGGTGCATTTTTGTCAATGACATTTTTTATTTTTGCAAGCTCTTCCATCAGGTTAAACTTATTTTGAAGTCTTCCGGCAGTGTCAACAAGGATTACATCGTATTTTTCGCTGCGTGCTTTTTGAATTGCCTCATAAACAACGGATGCCGGATCAGCCTTGTCGCGTCTTACAATATCTGCGCCGGCTCGTTTTGACCATATGTCAAGCTGTTCTTCTGCTGCTGCGCGGAAAGTATCACCTGCAGCAATTAGAACTTTTTTCCCCTGATTTTTGAAGCGGTAAGCAAGTTTTCCTATCAATGTAGTTTTTCCTGCCCCGTTTACGCCGGTTATAAAGTAAATATTCAGCGCGTCAGGTGTGTAATTTAATTCATTGCTTCCTGCATCCTGAAGTGTTTTCAAAAACTCGTTTTTCAGATATTCTTTAACCTCTGAGGGTTTAACTTTTGACTGGTTACGGAGTTTATCAACGAGTTCGGAGGAATAGGCTACGCCGAGATCCGCGCTGATAAGCAAATCTTCCATATCTTCCAGTACAAACTCTGAAAATTCTTCCTCATGTTCAATCGAAGCTGTAATGTTACCGACAAGTGCACTTGCAGTATTTGAAACAGCTTTTTTAAAGTTATTAAATCCGTCAGAGAAGAATTTAAACATTTTATCTAAGTCCGTTTTCAACGATTATTTTAGCGAGAACGCCGTTAATGAACGCTGAACTGTCGTCTGTAGAATATTTTTTTGCAAGTTCAAGCGCTTCATCAACAACAACCTTCATCGGAGCATCTTTCATATAAAGAAGCTCAACTATAGCAATTCTGAGAATATCTTTGTCCATTTTAATCAGGCGTTGGAAATCCCAGTTTTTAGCGTGTCGTTTAATCATTTCGTCAATTTCTTTGTGATATTTCTGGAAGAATTCAGCAATGCGGATAGCATAATCTTTAACTTCATTCTGCGCATCGAGAGTAGTAAACTCTGCAATTTCGAGAGCGAGAAGCGCTTTTTCAGCGATTTCAATCATTTCATTAATTCTGCCTGACATATCAGAAGTCATTGGTAGAGGAACAGGAACATTAGAAACATCAAGCGGTCTTTTGAGATTTGTTTCGTGTTCAGCTTCGTATGTATCAATCTGGTCTTTCATTTCGACGAGAGCGCCGACAGTAATTTTCAACTCATCACTTGCGTTGCTTGTTAAAATTCTAACAGATTTTAATATAATATCTTCAAGGTCTTGTCTTGAATAATTAGTAATTTTTTTATCAAATTGTGAAAACAGGATAAATGCCAATTCTCTGGCTGCTCTACGGGCTTGCATAATATTTCCTCACATAAATTTATCTACACAGCCAATGCTAACATGAAAAAATTTTCAGGACAAGGAGGATTTTTGTAATTTATCAGCTTCAGCAAGTACATGAATTAAAGCAGTATTGAGGTCAATACATTTAGAGAAAGCCTTTTTAATTTCTTCGTTAGAAACTGTAGTTTTTTCGGTAAGCTCTTCAAGGTACTCCTGTAGCTCTTCAAGAATAGTTGCTGCGATGTTAAATTTTGCCCAAAACATAAAGCTCCTTAATATTCGTTATGATTATATTTGATATTATCAAATATAATCATAATACAAGTAAGCTATTTTGTCAAACATCCAACCATGCAATATCATATTTATTGATATGTTGGACATAAGAATTGAACTTAAAGCTCTAATTGGTAGAAAATGTACTTCAATGAACAAAGTTGTTCGTGCATTGAGGGATGCCGGAATTTTTACAACCGGACCAAGCAACATTTCTGCAAAAATTAAAAATAAAACTATCAAATTTGAAGAAGTTCAACAAATTCTTGATTATTTAGGTTATGAATTAATCATTAAAGAAAAATAAAATTTTTAGTTTTTTGTTTCTCTGCTTTTGCCAGACATCTGTGCTGGCGATTAAACACTTGAAATTTATAAAAGATAGTTTATAATATAAAAAGGGAGTGCGGACGGCAATCCGCACATTCAAGCCCTTTATTTGGATTTGAGCGCTAATATTATCAGTAAGAATAGTATTAGCGCTTTTTCAGTAATACTGAAATCCATATTTGCATCACCCCCTTTCATGTCCTTATCTGATTTTTAGTCCGCGGCACAAAAGTAAGTTAATGCTAAGGGCTTGCCCTTTCTCTATTATTTTATATTAATAATTTAAAAATAAATCCTGTGTTTAACGGAAATAATATTAATGTTTTTGCCAAACGTTTCTTTCAGCTATGAAAAAATTTTTTTGTGTTAGAATTAAATTGAACACATATCTGCCCTGTTAAGTTTGTATCTGCGGCGGTAAAATGAGGGATGATTTTAATGAAATTACACAATTCTTATTCTAACACTATCGAAGAATTTAAACCTATTGAAGATAATAAAGTTAAAATGTATGTCTGCGGTCCTACCGTTTATGACTTTGCTCATTTGGGACACGCCAGATGCTATATTACCTGGGATGTTTTATACAGATATTTAAAATTCAAAGGATATGATGTTACTTACTGCCGAAATGTTACCGATGTTGACGACAAGATACTTAAAAAGGCAGAAAAAGAAAACAAAACACCGGAAGAAGTTTCACAATACTGGTATAAACAGTTTGAAAATTCAATGAAATCTTTGAATACTTTGAAGCCTGATGTTGAACCTTTTGCCACTAAAACTCTCGGCGAAATGATTTCTATTGTTAAAGATTTAATCAAAAACGGCTATGCTTATGAAGCTGATGGCGATGTGTATTTCAGGGTTAAAAAATTCCCGCGCTACGGCTGGCTTTCCAAGCAGCCTATAGACCAGCTTGAAAGCGGTGCAAGAATTGAAGTCGGGGAACACAAAGAAGATCCGCTTGATTTTGCATTGTGGAAAAAGGATGAAAAGTTTGGTTACAGAAGCCCATGGGGTGTCGGACGCCCGGGGTGGCATATTGAATGTTCTGCCATGAGCCGTAAATATCTTGGCAAAACTATTGATATTCACGCAGGCGGTGCTGATTTAATATTCCCGCACCACGAAAACGAAATTGCACAATCTGAATGTGCTAACGGATGCAAATTTGTGAATTACTGGCTTCACAATGGTTTTGTTACTATTAACAAAGAAAAAATGTCAAAATCTCTCGGTAACTTTTTGACAATTGATGATTTGCTCAAAAAATACGATGCAAACACAATCCGCTTTTTTATCCTGACAAATCATTACAGAATGCCTGTTGAGTTTTCTGATGAAGCTCTTGCATCAGCTCAGGCCGGTGTAAAAAGAATGCTTAATGCTAAACGAACTAAAATTAACGAAGATTTAGATATTACAAAAACAGAAGACTATGCAAAGTTTGTTGAAGCAATGGATGATGATTTAAATACATCAAAAGCCCTTGCAATTCTCTTTGACCTTGCAAACAGAGCTAACAAAGACGAAAAAGATGCGTTTACTATTCTTTATAAACTTGCAGGAGTGCTGGGCTTTAGTTTTGAAAAGCCAACACTGTCAGAAGAAGAACTCTCTGATGCAGTAAAACATGTATCAGAAAAACTTGGCAAAGATTTTTCTTCAATGGACGAGTTAATTGCGTTCAGAAAAGAAGCCCGCGATGCAAAAAATTGGGACGTGGCAGACAAAATCAGGGTTGCCCTGGATGAAGTGAATATAGTTTTGAAAGACGGTAAAGAAGGCACTGTCTGGGAAGTAAAATAAGCTGGATTACTTATATAATACTGCTCTGGCTGCGGCTGAGCCGGGTGCCACAACTGCATCATAATATATTACCGGAAATATATCTGTGACTTCATCAACGAAACATTCGCTGTTTATGTCAGTATAATGAGCTTTGTTGTCATTACATCGTGTTTCTTTATTTGGTCTTTTTACTCCGTTCACATCTATAAAACCAATACAATATTTTTGAAAGAGTTCATCGTTCATTGCTTGTTCAAGAGTTGTATTATTTAAGGTGCAGGTTGTTTCATTGTTAATACCTCTTGGAGGTGTGTGAAATGCAAAAATGGCACCGTCATTCATTTGATAATAATACAGCATTATATGCTGTTCTTTTATAAGAGAGTCTGAGGTAGTACCTTTTTCATATACATATTTATAATACAGCTGGCTTTTGTCTATATATAATTTTGTGTGATCAAAAGCCTTTGGTTTCACCAGTGAACTGTTAAATATACTGCACATTGATTGTACATTTTGTGAATTATCGGTATATTCATTAATGCAGTTGCTTCCTACCGATGAAAAATCAAAATCATATTTTGCTTTGTTTAAATTTACTGCCTGATTCAGGACGGACAATGATTTTTTAAAACCGCTTTTAAATTTTATATTATTAACCTTTGTAGTTACGACAGGTAACGTCATTGCTGCTACAATTCCGATTATACCAAGTGTTATAAGAACTTCCGCCAATGTGAATGCTGTTTTTGTCATCTTTACTCCAATTAACCAATTTTATTATCGCGAACGCGATAGGATAATTTATATATTACATCCAAAATTAAAATTATGCAAGAGGCAAAGAAAAAAATTATTTTTAATGCAATCGCAAAAACGGTCAAAAGGTTACGCGGGAAAAAAAGCCAGTTTATGCTGGGGGCGGAGTTTGATATTCCATCTTCAGTTTTAAGCGATTTGGAACGTTCTGTGAAAGACCCTCAGCTTACCACACTGTTTAAACTTGCAGGAGCATTTGATCTTTCTATTTCTCAATTTATGGAAGAACTTGAAAAGGAATTGCCTGAAAATTTTTCTGTTTGTGAAGAATAGTTTTTGTCATATAATATTTTTATGAAAAATTTGGTGATTATTATATTTTTATTTATGTTATCGGCATCTGTGCCTGTAAATGCTTTTTCCCCTAATATTCCTCCTGCTACGTTACAGGTAGCAAGAGAAGCTAAAATCAAAGAGGCTGTCCATGCTCCTAAATCTCAGGTTGTGAGAGTTGGAATTGGCAGTTCCGGTTTTGGAACTTATGTATACAACAATATTGGGATTTATGGTACTGATGAAATTATGATCTGCGACGGGGACAATCTTGTCGAAACTCTGCCGGCTAATACAAATTTAATAATCAAATTTAAAGACGGAATGTTTGAGCTTTCACAGGATGACGGCACTATAATTACATCTATGCAGGGACCGGTAAGGATTATTTGTCCCAAAGGGCTTCTGGGTGTGAAAGGTTTGAAACGCGCAGGTAAAACTGCACTTTATCATGGTGCTTTTGAAATTGTAAAAGCAAATGCTAATTATTTTAACCTTGTAAATATGATTGAGGTTGAAGATTATCTGAAAGGCGTTGTCCCAAATGAAATGCCTGTGAGCTTCGGGCTTGAGGCTTTGAAAGCGCAGACTGTTGCAGCAAGAAATTACGTTCTTTCGCCAAGGGTTAAGTCTTCACCTAATTACGATGTTGTGGATTCTGTTGCAAGCCAGGTATATTTCGGTGCAAATACTGAAAGAGAGCTGTCTAATCAGGCAGTTGCAGAAACTGAAGGTATTGTTGCGCTTTACGGATGGGATTTAATCCTTGCACAATACTCATCAACGGCAGGCGGATATACTGAAAGCTATTCTAATGCTTTTTCCGATCCAAATACTAAAGACTTTCCGTCACAGGAAAAACCGTATTTAAAAGCCAAACCTGATATTTTATCGCAGACTCCGTTGAATACAGAAGAGGCTGCTGCGGCTTATTATAAATCTAAACCTGATGCCTATGATATTCGGTCCTCATACTTCCGCTGGACTAGAGAATGGCAGCCTGATGAACTTAAAAAAGTTCTTGAACAAACTCTTATTGCGCAGTCTGCTACAGGATTTGTAAAACCTGCATTTAACAAAGGGGATAAACTGGATGACCTTACTGAACTCAGGGTTCTCAGACGGGGCGACAGCGGAAAGATAATTGAGATGGAAGTCGTTACTGCCGGACAGAAGTATAAAATTTTTAAAGAACTTGTTGTCAGAAGGCTTTTGACAAAAGACGGCAAAGCGCTTCCAAGTGCTAATGTTGTGTTTGAAAATATTAAAGATGAAAGCGGAAAGCTTATTTCAATCAAGGCTTACGGCGGAGGCTTCGGACATGGTGTAGGAATGAGTCAGTACGGTGCGGGATTTATGGGCTCTGAACTTCATATCCCTTACGAAAAAATTCTTAAACACTACTATACAGGTATTACGCTTGGTACAAAGCCTGTTATCATATCTGCGGATAGTTCGCAGAATGTAGTTCTGCAAAACTTTTATACTGATAAAAAATTTGCAAATATAGTTGTTGACAACAAATTTCAGGTTTCAAAACTTGTTGCAAGCATAAACGGAAAAGAACATACTTTTGAACTGCCGACAAGTATCTGGGGAGGTTCAAGGGTTACCAATATAGATATATCAAATTTTATTAAAAAAGGGAAAAATACAATTGTATTTTATTACCCGATGGAAGAAGGGGATAAAAAAGCTCTAAGGCTTTTTGTGGAATTGGTGAAAAAAGATGACAGCAGCGACATATGGTGATGATGATAAGACGCCGAGTTTGTTAAAGGCGGCGTGGTTAATAGCAGTAGTAACTATTTTTAGTAAGCTTATAGGGTTCATAAGAGATGTGGTAATTGCAAATTACTACGGTGCATCTATGGTTTCGGATGCTTATTTCTATGCCTATCAAATTCCTGCTCTCTCGATAATTTTACTTGGCGGTGTCGGCGGACCTTTTCACAGTGCCACAGTTGCTGTTTTTTCAAAGCTTATTCCGTCATTAAAGGACAAACCTTCTGAAGAATTAAACAAGCTTTACAGCACATTTATGACAACAACAATATTGTTTTTTACAATACTTGCTGTTTTGTGTTTCTTTTTTGCACCGCAGATTATGGGCGTAATAGCCTCCGGAGGCGACCCGCAATTAATTGAGCTTGCGGCAGGACATTTAAAAATTATGGCGCCGGTATTGATTATAGGCGGAATTGTCGGTATTTATTACGGTATCCTTGTAACCTACAGGTACTTTATGCTTCCTAACCTGTCGCCGATTATAATGTCGCTTGTTATTATTGCGATGGTAATGTGTGCACGAAACGATAATACAGGCGCAATTCTTGCATGGGCAACCACAATAGGTGCTGTATGCCAGTGGGTTATGCAATATCCGAAAATCAGGCAGCTGGGTTTTAAGTTGAAGCCTAATCTTGATGTATTTAATAATGTTGAATATAAAAATATATGTGAACTTCTTTTTCCGGCAGTTTTAAGTTCAACCGTCGGGCAGGTTCACATTTATGTTGATATGTTTTTTGCCTCTGCACTTAGAGAAGGTGCATGGACTGCAATAGGTTATGCTAACAGAGTATTTCAGTTTCCTGTAGGTATTCTTGTTACAGCATTCCTTGTTCCTTTGTTCCCGATTTTTGCAAGGCTTGTGGCGGACAAGGATTATGACGGTATCAGAAAATATTTTAATAAAGGCGTCGGCGTTCTTTTCTTTGGTGCAATACCTATTATTATTGGTATTCTTGTTGTCGGACTAGACGGGGTGCGTGTTGTGTTCGAGCGCGGTGAATTTGATGTGCATGCAACATTTATGGTTACTGAGGCGTTGTGGTTTTTATCTTTTTCTATAATACCGTATGTTTTCAGAGATTCTATTACAAGGGTTTATTATTCGTTTAATGATTCAGCTACTCCGTTTATTGTTGCGTTTTCTTCTATAGTTTTAAAAGTATTTTTCAATATCCTTTTGATAAATAAACTGCACATGGGTATAGGCGGAATTACCCTGTCTACATCATTTGTAACCTTATTCAATGCTGTGGTGCTCGGTTTATTTATTTCCAGAAAAATCAAAATGGATTATAAGTCATTATTTATTAATTTATTGAAGATGTGCGCGGCAGGTTTTGTTACACTTGTTGTCTGCGGACTTTTATCAGTAGGATATGACAAGTTTGTTGAACTGCCAAAATACGTGTTTGAGCTTGTAAAAATTTGTGTGGTTGGAATAGTCTGTCTTGCAGTTTATGTTGAGTTAAACCTGCTGATGAAAATGGAATACGCAGAAGAACTTTTTGAACGGCTTGCTGCAAGATTTAAGAAGTAAAAGTGAACTTTGAAAATTAAATATTAAGGGCAGCCCTGAAAAACCTCCAAAGTGTTTACAAACTATGTAGCGACAACTGGGCAGAAAGGAGGTTAAATGAATAGAATGCTATTAAAAAAATCTCTAGCCGTACTAGAGATTTTTATTAAAATAGTTTATCTATTTTTATAAGGGGCGACAAGTTGGTTGAGCTTTCACGGAGCTTAGCCAACTCCCTTATATTTATATTATAACGTATTTTTTTAGGATTGCAAGTCCTTACAAGGAGAAAATAAACTATGCTTAAGAACAAAGAAGAAATCAGAAGAATATTGGAAGAAGGCGGAGTTATAGCCTATGTAACAGATACCGTCTGGGGGCTCGGCTGCCTTCCGTCGTCTGAAAAAGGTGTGAAAAAAATCTATGACATTAAAAAGCGTGAAGCTCAAAAACCTTTAATTCTTATGTCAAATGATATTTACCATCTGCTCCAGTATGTAAAAGTTATCCCAAAAACCGGTCAGAAGCTTGTGAAAAAATATTTCCCTGGAGCGCTGACTCTTGTTGTAAAGAAAAATCCTGAAATGACCCCTGATTATATAACGTCAAATATGGATACTGTGGGTATAAGGGTGCCGGATAATGAAGTTTTTAAAGAAATTTGCAACGTTGCACCGGGTCATGTTCTTGCAACAACCAGCGCAAACCTGTCACACCAGCCTTCAGCTAAAAGCTATGAGCAGGCTAAAGCAAATATGGAAGGTCTTGCGGATTTAGTGATAGAAGATTACGGCTATTTCTGCAAAGGTTTGGAATCTACGGTTGCCGGTGTTTTTAATGATGATGAAATAAAAATTTTCAGGCAGGGCGCAATACAAATTGATATATAATAAAAAAGCCTCTTTTTTAAAGAGGCTTTTTATTTCTTATTGGTTTGATTTATTCATCGGGATTGTTAATTTTTGACCAATTGAAAGCTTGTTAGGATTTTTCATATTATTGGCGTTCATAACAGCCCAGGCTCTTTCCTGTGTATATCCGCCGTAAAATCTGGTAAGAATGCTTTCCATAGTATCTCCGCTTTGTACGGTATAAACTTCATCTGCCGCAACTTCAGCCGGAGCTTCATTAGCCGGTAAGAAGTTGAGCTTTTCATTTTTTACGGCAGGTGCAGGAAGTGCTATTTTCATATTAAAATTAACTCCATGCATAGACATAAAGATTAACCCGGCAACAATCGCTGTTGTTATAACTCCGCCGATAAATCCTGTTGCAAGATATACACTTGGAGATTTATCAAGCTTCTGGTTAACTTTGAAATTCTGCCATAACAAATCCAATTCTTTTTCTCTGTTTGGTCTGACATAAACATTCGGAGTAATATCATGAGATTCCTGTTTATATTTAGAAAGCGCTTCTAAAACCGCCATTTTCTCCTTAGATAAATTTGACCTTCTGATAGTTGAACTCTTCATACTGACCTCACACCCTAATTATTGTAAATTGTTTATGCCAGTATCCTATCACGAGCGCTTTTTTAAAGCAAGTTTTGTAACTTATTGTTGTCAAGTCTTTTTACATCTTGTAATATTTCTACTATAATTGTCTTATGAAAATTTTAGGTATTGATCCCGGCATGGCAATTGTCGGCTACAGTATTGTTGAATTTGACGGGAATGCTTGTACACTCTTACATTCCGGCTCAATCCAGACTTCAAAAAATGCTAAGGAAAGTGCAAGGCTTCTTGAAATTTTCAATGATATGAAAACTATTGTTGAAATGTATAAACCTGATATTGCATCTATTGAAAAATTATTTTTCTTTCGTAATCAGACTACTGTAATGCCTGTTGCTCATGCAAGAGGGGTTATTCTTACAGTGCTGGAAATGAACGGAATTCCTGTTTTTGAATATACACCTATGGAAGTAAAACAAGTTTTGACAGGTTACGGCAGGGCGGATAAAAAAGAAGTTGAACAAATGGTTAAGATTTCTTTAGGAGTTGAAAAACTCCCTAAATTGGACGATACGGTTGATTCTATTGCAATTGCTATCTGCCACACACGTTCTGTAAGATAATTTTATGTTATGATGTAGGCGGAGAGTAATAATGGATATATCTTTATTAAAACTGATTTTATTTATAAGTATTTTTATAGGAGTTCTTGCCGGCATACTAACTGCGGTGCCGTATATTGGAGAACTTGCTTTTTGGGTTTTGCTCTGCCTTTCTTCTGTTATTGAGATGATTTTTCTTGCCAGAGCTGGTTTGCTTGAGCTTGAATCCGTAAAAGAAAGCGTTACAATAGGTGGTATAATTGGTTTTGTGTCATTTATGGCATTTGCTGTTGTTTATGTTCCTATTGTTGTAGTGCTTTTAAAACTATTTAAATATTATACAAATTACGGTGTTGCTGTTATGCTCGGTACTGCCAATGTATGGATAATACTTTTACTTGCTGTATTTATGGCAATATTGAGCGCTACAATTAATGCTTTTACCGGATTTTTAACTTATTATGTCAGTGAGTTTATAAAAACTCTTGAAAAGAATGAACAGAGAAGACACAATCAATTTAAGTAAAGGAAAAATTTTTATGACAGAATTTAATTCAAAAATAAAAACTATTGAATGGGTTGATAACTATTCAAAAATGGTGGATCAGACGCTTGTTCCGTATGAATTTAAGTATGTAAACATAACAACCGGAGATGAGATGTTTGATGCGATTAAAACAATGATAGTAAGGGGCGCGCCTGCTATTGGTGTTGCCGGTGCGCATGGCGTTGTTTTATATGCACAGGAGCTGGCAAAAGAAAACTTGTCAAGAGATGAATTTGTTTCAAAGCTTCTTGAAAAATCTGATTACATGGCAAGCGCAAGACCTACTGCCGTAAATCTTATGTGGGCAGTTAAAAAACAAAAAGAAATTATCGAAAATTCAACTTCAGACATAGCCGGTATTGTTGAAGAACTAAAACAAAACGGGATTAAATTAGAAAAAGAAGATGTGGAAATTAATAAAAAGATAGGAGATTACGGTGCTGAAGTTGTGCCTGAGGGGGCAACTATTCTTACGCATTGTAATGCCGGTGCTCTGGCTACTGTAGGTTATGGAACAGCTTTAGGGGTAGTCCGCTCTGCATTTGCAAAAGATCCTACAATTCAGGTTTTTGCAGATGAAACAAGACCCCGCCAGCAAGGTGCAAGGATTACAACTCTTGAGCTTACTATGGACGGTATTCCTACTACGTTAATTACTGACGGTATGTGTTCATATTTTATGAAAAAAGGTATGATTGATATGGTAGTTGTCGGAGCTGACAGGATTGCTGCAAACGGTGACACTGCAAACAAAATAGGTACATATACCGTAGCAATTGCCGCTAAATATCATAATGTCCCTTTTTACATTGCAGCTCCGCTTTCAACTATTGATAGAAGCATTAAATCAGGTGATGAAATTGTTATTGAGGAACGCTCAAGAGAAGAAGTTACACATATTAACGGCAAAATAATATGCGCACCAGAGGTAAATGTAATCAATCCCGGATTTGATGTTACTCCGCACGAGCTTATCACCGGAATAATTACTGAAAAAGGTATTTTAAGACCTGACTATAATAAATCAATTGCAGAAGCTTTTGAAAAAGAAAGAGTTCCTTTATAAAGGAACTCTTTTTTACTTATTGGTTTCGCTGGAAAAATCCTGCAATTTCCTTATGCGGGAAAAATTTAACAATTGGACGTCCATGCGGACAGGTATAAGGCATTTTTGTAGTACGCCACCTTTTTACAATTTCCTGCATCTGCCAGGTTGACAACTTTTGACCGGCTTTTACCGAAGCTTTACAGGATGTGGTAATTAGAATTTTTTCTTCAAGTCCGTCAATGTCACTTTCAATATTTTCTAAAATATCTGACAGTATTTCTTTCGGATTTACTTTTGCAATCATCTGAGGAACTTTGCGGAAAATTAATTCAGTGTCTGATGTAAATTCAATACCAAATCCGAAGCGTTCAAATTTATCAAGATTTTCTTTTATTAACTCAGCTTCACTTGGTGTAACAGTTAAGACATCAGACACAAACAAAAGTTGTGATACGACATTCTTTTCTGATTTTAATTTTTCGTAAATATATCTTTCTTCTGCTATGTGCTGGTCAATTATTTCCATACCATCTTCTTTTTCGACAATAATATAAGTATTTTTATATTGACCTACAATGTTTTCTTCAGGTTCAGGCTCTTTTTCAACAGGTTTAAAAATTTGTTTCTGTTCTGTTTCAGAAACAACCTGAGGGGTTTTATCCTGAATCATATCAAAGGTTTTTTCTTCAACAACCATCTCATCATCGGTTTTATTATAAACAATATCAAACGTATTTTGCTGCGGCTTGAGTTCAATAATATTTGTTTTTTCAGCAGCTTTCTGTTGAATATTGTATGATGGCTCCGGTTCTGTATAATTAGCCAGACCGCCATGAATACCGGTCATTATAAAGTTAAAAATCTGGTTTGTATTTTTGTATCGCACCTCTTTTTTGGTAGGATGAACATTCACATCAACATCAGAAGGCGGCAATTCAAGATTAAGAACAACAAACGGATATTTGCCGTTTGAAATCAGATTTTTATATGCTGTGTCAATTGCTTTCATAAATATCGGACACTTCACTGTTCTTGAATTTATGTAGATATGGTAATCCTTTTTACTCGAACGGGTAAAATCAGGCGTGCTTACATAGCCGGAAATTTTCAATCCTGAAAGCTGATCTGTTTTTAGAACCTCTTTCAAGTTATCTGTTACATTGTTGGAAAATAACTCCTTAAGTGCATGTTTGAGCTCATTGTTACCTGAGGTTTTTAAAACAGTCTTCCCGTTTTTCTTTAGTTCAAAAGCTGTCTGAGGATGTGAAATTGCTATAGACTGTACAAGCTCCTGAATATATGAAAATTCGGTATTCGGGTTTTTAAGGAATTTTAGTCTGGCAGGAATATTGTAAAATAAATCCTTAATTTCCATTATAGTCCCTATAGCGCAGCCGGTTTCAACTTTTTTTACTTCGGAATTTTCACACTTTACTTTTGTACCGGTTTCAAAATCTTTAGTTCTTGTTGTACAAGTTAATTTTGCTATTGAAATAATGCTTGATAATGCCTCCCCTCGAAAACCGAGAGTATCAATTGCAAATAAATCTTCATCAGTAGAAATCTTGCTTGTTGCGTGTTTTGAAAACGCAAGCATAATATCATCCGGATGAATTCCTGACCCGTTATCAGCTACTCTTATATCTCTGCATTCATTTGAAATTTCAATGCTTATTTTTGAAGCTCCGGCATCAACAGAGTTTTCAACAAGCTCTTTTACAACAGACGCTGGGCGTTCAATAACTTCACCGGCGGCAATCTGGTTAATTAAATGTTTTGATAATTGTTTAATTCTTGCCATACAATAACCTCCCACTAGTGCGGTATAAAATGTGACATAAAATATTGTACAATCACGTCATACTGGGTTAGTAACACTACTACTATTATAGAAACAAAAAGTCCGATTGTAACTTTTGACAGGTCTTTCAAAATATGTTTGTACATTTTTTTAGGAGATTCAAATCTTAATCTCTGGTACAACGCAATTTCTCTTCCTGCCAGCAAGCCTATAAATACCCATGTTGTTGACATCGGAACATTGTTTAAATTTATAAAATACAAAAGTAAGAACGCGTAAATAATATCGATAATAGTTGCAGAACGGGGGTCTTGAACATTGGTTTTCATCTTTACAATATTTTGAATATCCCCGCCGCGCTGGTAGGTTAAAACTCCAAGGAAAATAGTGAAACACAGAAGAACAAATATCAGTTCCGGTACAGAAGCTTTTCTTGGCAGGTAAACAAATAGTTTTGCCGAATCCTGTGCAAGCCATTGCGACCATATAAATGCGGTTGAACACCATTTTGCAGCCATCCACCATTTAGAAATTTTTGTATCGCCTGAACGCTTCTGGGTATAATAAAAATATCTTTCCAGAGGTCTGGCAATAATGTTATAAATAATTATTGCAGCAACAAATGCAATAACATAACCCAGAACGGATTTGGTAAGCATCATCCAGATTACACTTGCATCGCTTACCGAAAAAACACTTAAAACAAGAAATGTTGTTGCTACAGGTATACCCCACCTTGTTAAAAGTATTAATATAATCGGCGGAAGCAAATAAATAAATGTGTAATGTTCGGTTACCGGAATTCTTGTTAAAAGTCCGAATGACATATCTCCGTCATTAACAACCCATCCGGTAACAATGGTTATAACAAGAACTATTACTGAAAATGCCCACAGATAATAAAAAGGAGTTTTTTTGTTTGCGCTTAAAAATGTTCCCAGTGTCTGTATAATATCATTTGACACACAAGCATACATGGAAAGTAAAAATCCAAGTATCATATAAAAATTACTTAATGTAAATTGTCCCGAGAACATTAATCCTCCACTTCCAGCAGTATGAGAAATCTCATACCATTTTTAATTTACATCAAAAACAAATTCATCTAAACGTTTGATTACAAATTTGAAACATTTTAATAATATTGAGTTGTTAAATAGACTTGGAGGGGATATAAATTGGTCAGACTTAAATCAAATACAAAACTGAAACCGGTCAAAAAGGCAGATTTGCAGGTTGTAAAACCTGTTAAAACTACTAAATACAGCGATATTGATTTGAATAACTGGAAAGCTTATGACCACGTTAAAACCGATACTTTATGGGAATTTCCTTCAAGACTAAAAGAAGGCGGTCATTCCAATGAATATCATGGCAACTATATTCCGCAGATTGCGCAGCAGCTCTATGAAAGATTTACTAAAAAGAATGATGTTGTTCTTGATTTATTTTTTGGTTCTGGAACCTCAGGTATAGAAGCTATTAATATGAACAGACGCTGTATTGGTGTTGAATTGAAAGATGAACTTGCTGAAAAAGTTTCAGAAAAATTCACCCCGAAACAGCTTGTCACTGATGTTAATATAATCTGTGCCGACAGCGCTTCTGAAATTGCAAAAGAAAAAATTAAAGCAAGACTTGATATTATGGGCGAAGAAAAAGCCCAGTTCCTTATCTTGCATCCGCCTTATGATGATATTATCAAGTTTTCTGATAAAAAAGAAGATTTATCAAATTGCGACACAACTGAGGAATTTTATGATTTGTTTGAAAAGGTAGCACAAAACGGCTATGATTTACTTGAAAAAGATCGTTTTGCTGCACTGATTATAGGTGACAGCTACAAAAACTCAGAAGTTCAGCCTCTCGGGTTTGAATGTATGGCAAGAATGATGAAGCTTGGTTTCCGTTTGAAAGGTATTATTGTTAAAGATATTCAAGGCAATGAAAGAGCAAAAGGCAGAACTGCAAACCTTTGGCGTTATCGTGCTCTTGCCGGAGGATTTTATATCTTTAAACACGAATACGTTATGATTTTCCAAAAAGTTAAGTAATATCAGACATTTGACTGTTCTAATATGAATGATTTGTAAAGAAATATTAAAAATGAGAATAATTCCTACTTTACAAATAAACTCTTTTAGATTATTATAATTAAGTAAATGATAAACAAATTTTTATTTTAAGAAAGGTGGAAAAATTATGGCAAAGTTTGTATGCACAGTTTGCGGTTGGTCAACAGAAGCTGATAAAGCTCCGGAAAGATGTCCGTTATGCGGAGCAACTACTTTTAAAGAAGTAGGCGGGGGAGAAAAAGTCTACGCATGTGAACATAAAGTTGGCGACGGCAAAGTTGAAGATAAAGAAATTATGGAAGGCTTGAGAGCACACTTCAGCGGTGAATGTACAGAAGTAGGTATGTACCTTGCAATGTCAAGAGTTGCTGAAAGAGAAGGTTACCCTGAAGTTGCAGAAGCTTATAAGAGATATGCTTTTGAAGAAGCAGAACACGCAGCTAAATTTGCAGAACTTCTTGGTGAAGTTGTAACAGATTCAACTAAGAAAAACCTTGAATTACGCGCAGAAGCTGAACATGGCGCTTGCGAAGGAAAACTTGCAATTGCTGCACGTGCAAAACAGTTAGGATATGATGCAATCCATGATACAGTTCATGAAATGGCAAAAGATGAAGCCCGTCATGGTAAAGGATTTGACGGTCTGTTGAAAAGATATTTTTCATAAACAGTCTGAAACTCCATTGTTAAAGCTCCCGATATATTCGGGGGCTTTTTTTATAGAAAAAATATGTTATAATAAAAAAAATACAGTGTACTGTCAATTCTTTCAGTATATGTATATTTTTTCGAACCGAAAGCAGTGCCTGCTGCACGCCAAAACTCGGGCAAACAAGACTATAATCAGTTATCTAAACGGAAGCGATAAGAACAAATAAGAAAAAATAAGAAAAAATATTTGTTTTCTCGGACACGCACCCGCACATGATACATATAGTTTGAACGGAGCGGAAGCGAGCTTGAGCAAAAATAAACAGATAACGCAAAGCAGTAGCACCTTTTGATTAAATATAAAATTTTTTGAGGCGATAGCGGTGCCTGAGGCACGACACTACCCGTGTTAACGAAAATCCTATCAAGTACATTGTGCGAGAGCGTGCTTGAGAAAATAAATATATTTACTTTAATAATAAAAAGAAATAAAATCAAAACTAGAAAAAAGGAGGATTAATTATGGAAAACACAGTAAAGACAAGAGTTTCCGGGGGGGGGGCAAGGGAATTTAAGCTCTATAACCGGTATTGGCGCAGGTATCGAGCCATTTCGCGCCGCCGAACAAAGAACCATTAAATCAGGTTTTACTTTAGCCGAGGTATTGATAACCTTAGGTATAATAGGTGTTGTGGCTGCTATGACTTTGCCGTCACTTGTTAATAAGTATAAAGAAAAAGAACTTTGTGTAAAAACACGAAAGATGTATTCAACCCTTAGCAATGCAGTAATTTTAGCTCAAAAAGATTTTGGGGTTGTAGGTGATAATACTTTCCTTTTTGATGTAACAAAAAGTTCTGCAGAAGTTGCCAAGACTTTCGCAAAATACTTTAATGGGACAAAAGTCTGCGAAAATTCTTCACAGAAAGGATGTTCAAAATATTATTATAACCAGAAGTATGCTACCAGATATTCCGGCTCTTCCGGCACAACACAGAGTATAAAACATACATATCCTAAAATTATTCTTAATGACGGTTCAGTAATTACTGTTCAGCAAATGACTTCCTGTGACAGGGTAACCAGTGACTGCAAACAGGATTCAACAGGTAGCTGTATTTTGGATGAGAATGGGAACACGACACCTGTAACAAACCACAGCTATGCTTGTGCATATTTGTATATCGATGTTAATGGTCCTAAAAATCCTAATCAATTTGGAGCAGATTCTTTCCAATTCCCGGTATCAGGTACAAAAGTTATAAAGTCTGCCTGGGCACCATGGGGTGCTGTCAGCTTAGAAAATATTCTTTCAGGAAAGGACAAATTAGAGTATACAAATTATACAGTAGGAGAAAAAAGGTAAAATAGAATAAGCTTCCGGCGTTATTGCAGCCGGAAGCCTAAATCTGAAAATTCTGTTCCAAACACATTAGCTTTTGTCTGTCCGAAAAAATTCCGCGATAAGGAACGTGAGCGGGATTTTTGAGTGGCGTATTAGACAGCGCAGCTGCACGCGGCCCGCGTAGGCGGGGCGTAAGCAGCGGAGATCTGCTTTTGAACCGCAAGTTGTATTACCTCGGGATGATTTTTTGATGCTGTTAAATGAATGTAAGTATTATCGTAGAAGTTTATTTAAAAATATTTACAAGTTTAAACTTTGCACCCATTTCGGTTAATTTGTTTAAAATATTAGTTTCCTGAGATTTTAATGCTGTTGAAATCTCAATTCTGTCAGTTGTAAACATACCGCCGGTTTGTTCTTTTTTAACAATATCACTCATTTGATTAAATAAGAGTTTAACTTTTGGCTGGTTAGCAGGAATAATAAATTTACTGTTTGTAAATGGGGAAGGGGTAGTTTTAATCATATAATTTCTCCTTTTTTGTTATAAAACAAGAGTATCATAAATAAGACAGGATAAAAGTAATACCTGTCTTTTTGTAAAGTTATTTATCAATTATAATATTATGTTGATAGAGAAGTTCTTTTCGCTGGTGTTTGTATTCATCATTTTTGTCTGTTTCTATTTTTCTTAATTCTGTATAACAAACACCTTTGTCTGTTTCATCGGAGATTGTATTACAGTATTTGAGATATTTGTTAAAACTTTCACGTCTGCCAGCCCAGTAATTTTTTTTTGCACGTTCACTTTTGACAAAGCTGAAAATATCAAATATATCCTTCCTCTGAGTTTCATTCACATTTTCATATCCGGTTTCGCAGAATTCTTCCCACTTAGGTGCAATTGCCGGGGATTCAATAATTTTTTCTTCCGGAGTTTCTTCTGCTGGCTCAAGTATTATTTCTTCATCTGAAAACGCCTGCACAGATGCGATTGTCAACATTGCCAGCGTTGCTAAAAATGCGGCTGTAAAAAATTTTTTTATCATTTCGGCTCCTTAAATTTTTACTAACTCTTTTACTTCTTTGCGTTTAACTTTTCTTGTAGCTGTTCTTGGAAGCGGATTTTTGGATATTATTATATTTACAGGGCGTTTGTATGCGGTAAGACGTCCTGAAAGTGTCTTAACCTCTGAACGTATAAGCTTGTCCAGAGTTTCATCGTCATATTTAGAGATAAGTTCGTCCGCAGGAACAATAACTGCTGCAATTTCTTCGGTTCCGTCTTTTGCCCCGAATGTTCTTGAAATTCCCAGAACGCATACTTCGGCAAAATATGAACTTTTTTCAAGAACGGCTTCTACCTCTTCCGGGAATACTTTTTTACCTCCGGAAAGTACTATCATATTTTTAATTCTTCCGGTTATAAATATATGTCCGTCTTTATCAATTTTGGCAATATCTCCTGTATGTAACCAGCCGTCGCTGTCAATTACGGAAGCGGTCATCTCAGGCTGGTTGTGGTACCCCTTCATAACAGCAGGACCTTTGAGTATAAGTTCGCCTGTTTCACTGTCAACTTTTGCTGTGAATGTTTTGAGCGGTTTTCCTACAGAGGCAAGTTCTCTTCTTTTATCTGTATTGATTGATACAACCGGGCTTGCTTCTGATAAACCATAGCCCTGATATACTTTAATGCCAATTCTTTCAAAAAACTTTCCAACCTCAATGTCCAGAGGTGCCCCGCCTGATATACAGCCTATAAAATGACCTCCGAATTTGTCATGAATTTTTTTAAACATTAATTTTTTTATACTGTAAAACGGAATAAACTTTGCTGCCGCATACATAGCTTTGAACATGCTCCGGCTTGATTTCGATGAATTGTTTAATTCCGCTTCAATACTTGTTTTCAACAGTTTCAAAAAAGCCGGAACAACTATCATAAAGTCTACCTGTTTTTCTTTCATAATAGTTAAAATATCTTTTGGCTTGAGGCTTTGTGTATAATATACGGAAAAGCCGAAATTAAGGAATGTTGAAAATCCGACAGTCATTTCAAAAAGATGATTCATTGGAAGAATTGAAAGTATCGTGCAGTGTCTGTCAGGAAGGATTGCCTCAAGTGCATCTCCAAGATCATCCAGCTGCGACATCATATTTTTGAAAGTAATTTCAACACCTTTTGGTGAGCCGGTTGTGCCTGATGTGTATATTATAAAAACAGTGGATTTAGCACTTCTATGACGCCATTTGGAGTCGTAATTATTTGGCAGTTCATATATGCTTGTAAGTCCGAGGTTATAAGAAGGCTCATCCATTACCAGAATATATTTCAAACTTGGGAGTTCTTTCTGCAAGTCCAGAGCTGTTTGAATATGAGATTGCGATACGAGCATTACAACCGGTTCACAGTCGCTTAGTATTGATTTTAATTCATATTTTGTAAGTTTTACATCCAAAGGAACAGTTGTCATACCGGCAAGTATTGAGGCAAATACACATGCTCCGTACTCAGGTTTTGATTCGGATAATATTGCAAGTCTGTCCCCTTTTTTTACCTGTAGTTCGTTAATCAGATGCCAGGCAAGTTTTCTGGATAAAAGTCCCAGACCTTTGTATGTAAATTCTTTCCAGCCCATCGCTGTTTTCATTCCAAGTGCAACCCTGTCGTTAAAGGCATTTGTTTTATCTTCTAATAATGAAAGAACATTTTTTTGTTTTAAAACCATATTTCTTCTTAACCCCGTAAAATCTAAGAAAACACTATTAATAAAACGATATAATTTATAAGGCTAAAAGTCAAGTCTGTTAATTTTTATTGTATAATTTTTTATAGAGAATATGTCTGATAAAAGGGAAAAGATATGAAAAAAGTTTATATAGAAACAATGGGCTGCCAGATGAATAAGTCAGATACCGAAAGAATGCTTGGTATGCTTTCATCTTTTAATTATGAGGAAACAAGCGAGGCAGAAAAAGCTGATTTGCTTATGGTAAATACCTGCTCTATCAGGCAGCTTAGCGAAGATAAAGCCTTCAGCTTAATTGGAACTTGGGGAAAGTGGAAACAGTCCAGACCTGATTTAAAAATAGGTTTTTGCGGCTGTGTTGCACAGCAGAAAGCAGAAGGAATTTTTAAACGCGCACCTTATGTAGATTTTATTCTGGGTACGCATAAGATTTATTCACTTCCTGAAATCATAAAGCAGGTTGAATGCGGAGATAAGGTTTGTGAATGTACTGAAACTAACGCTACAGAAGATGACAAAGCAAAAGACTTTAATATTAAACGTGTTAAATCAATGAATGCTTGGATAAATATTACAGAAGGCTGCAATAATTTTTGTACATATTGTATAGTTCCTTACACACGGGGAAGAGAGCGTTCAAGACAACCGGAAATTATTTTGAAAGAAGCTCAGGATGCTTTGAATGCAGGATTTAAAGAAATTACTCTTCTTGGGCAAAATGTTGACAGTTACGGTAAAGATTTCAAAGATAAAAATTACAGACTTTCAAATCTTCTGCGTGATTTAAATAAAATGGAAGGAAAATTCAGAATACGTTTTGTAACATCATATCCGACAGATATTACTGATGAACTAATAGAAACTGCAAAAGAATTGGATAAGGTGTGTGAATACTTCCATATTCCTATGCAGTCCGGAAACAGTGAAGTCCTGAAGAAAATGAATAGAAGATATGACAGGGAAACTTATGCTAAAATTGTCAAAAAAGTTCGCGATATGATACCTGATGTAACCATTACAAGTGATTTTATTGCAGGTTTTCCGGGTGAAACTGAGGAGCAGTTTGAGGATACTTTGACCGCTATTGATGAATTTGAACTTGACTATTCAAATGTTGCGGCATACTCCCCAAGAGAAAAAACCGTTGCAGCAAAATGGGTTGATAAGTATATTCCTGATGATGTGAAGGATGAACGTTTTCAGCGTCTTAACAAAAAAGTTCAGGAAAACTGCCTGAAATCCAATCTTAAATATGTCGGCCGCAATATGGAAGTTCTTGTTGAAAGCTTCTATAATCATAAGGGCAAAAATATAAACACAGGTAAAACACGAAATAATAAAACCGTTCATATTCCTTGTGATAGAGATTTGACCGGTGAATTTGTAGATGTCAGAATTTCGGGAGCAAAAACCTGGTATCTGAAAGGGGAGTTGCAGAAAACCTAAAAATATCATATAATAAATAAGGAGTCGCATAAGCTTTTAAAGTAAGAAATATATGTTTTCGAACCGAAAGCTGTGCCTGCTGTACGCCAAAACTCTGGTAAACAAGGCTATAATGAGTTATACTAAGCGGACGCGATAAAAACAACTAAGAAAAAATATTTATTTTCTCGGACACGCTCTCGCGCTGCTTCCGCTATCGCCTCGAAAACAAATATATTTTCTTAAATAAAAAAAAGAAAAAATCAACATTAAAGAAAAAGAAATAATAAGCTGTAATTATTTTCGAAACGATAGCGAGAACGGAGTGGAAGCGTGCTTGAGCAAAAATATACAGATAACGCAAAGCAGGAATACCTTTTGATTAAATATAAAACTTTTTGAGGCGATAGCGGAAGCAGCGCGAGAGCGTGTCCGAGAAAAGTTTTATATTTAATCAAAAAAGTAAGAAAGAACAGGTACAACTAAAAAAGGAGATTAAGTTATGGAAAACGCAGTAAAGACAAGACTTTTCGGGGGGGGGGCAGAGTAATTTAAGCTCCTTAACCGGTATTGGTACAGGCTTAGAGCCATTTAGCGCCGCCGGAAGAAGAACTATTAAATCAGGTTTTACGTTAGCCGAGGTATTGATAACCTTAGGCATAATAGGTGTTGTCGCCGCAATGACATTGCCTTCTCTAATACAAAAGAATAACAATAAAGTCGTTGAAACTCGTTTAAAAAAATTTTATTCATCAATAAATCAGGCAATTCTAATGGCAGAGGCTGATTACGGAGATAAAAAAATCTGGTATGAAGATTTAGCCGGAGCTGATGTGGACGATGAAGGAAATGTTATAGAGGGTTCTTCAGAGGCGGAAGCATGGTTTAGAAAGTATCTTGCACCTTATATGAAGATTACGAAGATTGAAAATTTAAAAAGCGGTATTAGTAGTGGCTCTTTAATAGTATATTTTGCCGATGGAAGTGCATTACGCACAAGACGAAAGGATAGTACAAGAGATTGGGATTTTTTCCCTGGGAATGTGAACAAATGTATTAATTCTCAAAAAGCGGCAGAAGGTTGGCGTGATACCGGCGGAAGATGCTCTTTTGCATTTAACTTTATGCCGTCAGGCACTACTGAAAAATGGAAATACCATTATAACAGGGGCTTTGAACCATACAAGTTTAACTGGGACGGAAATACAGAAACGCTTTATAATGATAGTAAATACGGCTGTAATTCGACCGGCGGCAGCAGCTGGAGGCAGTACTGTACTGCAATCATCCAGATGAACGGCTGGAAAATCCCTGATGATTATCCATATAAGGTAAGTTATTAGCTAAAAAGGGGGCTGTATTAGAAGCCCCCTTATCTTGTATTATTTTACATTTGCGGATAAACAGGTTTTCTCGTAATGAAGCCTGTTGTTAAACGTGTTTATCCTTGCCATAATATCTTTAAACATAGGGATTGAAAGGCTCTGTTTTCCGTCAGAAAGTGCATTTTCTGGATCATTATGAACCTCAATCATAACACCGTCAGCACCAACAACAAGTCCGGCTTTTGCCATTGGTTCAATCAAGTATCTCTGACCTGTTCCATGGCTTGGATCAACAATTATAGGCAGGTGAGAGTATTTTTTTATCACAGGAATTGAAGCTATATCCATAACATTTCTTGTGAATGCACTGTCAAAACTTCTTATTCCGCGTTCACATAAAATAACTTTAGAGTTTCCCTGATACATAATATGTTCAGCTGCAAGAAGAAATTCTCTTATTGTGCTTGCAAGTCCGCGTTTAAGAATTACTGGTTTGCTGCATCTTCCCACAGCCTGTAGAAGCTTAAAGTTCTGCACGTTCCTTGCTCCAATCTGCAAAACATCAATGTAGTCGAGCATCATTGGAAGATCAGAAGCATCCATTATCTCAGATACTGTTAAAAGTCCTGTTTCTTCACTTGCACGTTTTAAGTATCGCAGAGCTTTTTCACCATAACCTTGAAAATCATACGGTGATGTTCTTGGTTTGAACGCACCGCCGCGAAGAAACTCACAACCCATCTCTTTTGCAGCCATCGCAACTTTCAGTAACCCTTCATAATCATTTTCAACAGAGCAAGGTCCAACCATTGCAACCGGTTTGTTATTCCCGCCTATTTTTACCCCGTTTGAAAATTCTATAACAGTATCCTCAGCTTTTCTGTCGCGTGACGCCAGTCTGAAAGGTTCTCTTATAACCTTTACTTCTTTTACCCCTTCAAGAGCAGCTAATCTGCCAGGAGTAACTGATGTTTTATCTCCTATTGCATCAATAACGGTATGCACATTACCAATATTGCATCTTACTTCAAATCCGTTATCCTTTAATAAGTCTATAACGCGTTGAACTTGAACTTTGGTGGCATTGCGCTCCATAATTATAATCATTCTTAATCTCCTTAACCTGTTAACAATGTAGTAAATGTATTAATTAGTGTAATATAAACAATTTTTATTAGCAATCAGATTTTAACTTTCTTTGAAGATTTATTGCAGGAAAATATCCCGGTAGAACACCAAGACATTTACCAATATATTTTATAGTGTTTTCTGTTTCTTTTTTGCTAAAGTAATATTCGGCAAAAAGATAATGAAGTTCAGGATCGTTGTAAAAATAATCTTCTGCCTGTTTTAAAAAATAAAGTCCTTCCTGCTCGTAACCGCATTTTAAAAAAACACGACCTATATATTTATGCACTTCAGGATTTATGGTACAGAGCCAGTCTGAATATTTTATAATATTTTCTACATATTCGCCTTTATAATATTTCATCAAAAAGTTTAAGTCAATTTCCAAAAAGTTTCTCAATTGGAAATATGAAGGATAGGTGCTTACTTTTTTATCAATTAGCCCGCAAAGAAATACTCCCCAGTTTGCTCTTATATCTTTCTGTGCATAACGGGCAAAGAACTCTTTTGCATTTGTGATGTCATCATCTACAAGGCAGCAGTATGCAGCTTCAAGTAAATAGCCGTTTTGCTCAAAAAATTGTCGGCATCCTTCCGGGTCGGATGCCAACAATTTATTTTTTGCAATTTTATAATTTAGTTCCATATATAGTCTAATTATTATTGTTAACAGGGTTCATACTGTTCAGGCTGTTCATCATTGAATTCATCATCATTGATTGGATAACTTTCGGATCAATATTTTGCCCGTTATTAGCATTCATCATATAAGGAAGCATATACATCATAGGATCTGTATTATTGTTGTTCCCTCCGTTAAGCATCATGCTCATCTGCTGAATTTGCGGATCCGGAGTATATGCCATCGGGTTTTGTGCAGGCTGAACCTGCGGTTGTGCAGGCTGGGCAGTCGTTTGGACAGGTACTTCTGTCTGAGCTGTTGTTTCTGTTGCTGACGGAGTTTCTGCTGAAATGTTCAAACCTGCACGTTTCAAAACGTCCAAAGCTTCTAAAATTTCTCCGTTTGAAGGTGTTTTAGAGTTTTTTTTTGAGCCGTTATCTGCAAAAGCTAATTTATTAGTTGAGAAGGTTTCTGATTTATTTAGTTTTTTCATCTTTTCAACTTCTTGCGGAGTTAGTGTACCGCCGTTATTAATTTTGTTTTGCAAATACTTCAGCTGCATTTTCTTCCAGTTTGTGTTTGCTTCTTCAGAGAAGCCGTTGCCATAAGGTGATGAGATAAACTTATCCATTTCATCTGTATTTTCATCATTACCGGCACCTGTGCATGAAGGATCTCCTGAAAGGCAAGCCTTGCCTTTCAGCGCGTATTCAACAAGGACTTCATTTCTGTTCAGGTTTATTACTTTTTGATAAGCTGCCTGTGCCTGATCTTTTTTGCCGGCTTTTATGTATGCCATTGCAAGGTAATAATAAGCAAGCGAGTTCTCTTTATCTTTTTTCAATATTGAATATAGTTCCTGAATACATCCTGAATAATTATGTTTTTTGTATTTTGCAACAGCACTTTTCATTGTAGCGTTAGGATAGTATAAAGGTAATTCAGCTTCACTGCCGAAAATTTGTTCATCGCTTACAGGTTCATATTCATCAGTAGAGGTTTGGGCTGCCTGCTGCGCTTGCTGTGCCTTTTCACGTTCTTCACGTTCACGTTTCAGCTGTTCTTTTCCTTTGTAAAGATTTTCTCCGGGAATACCTTCTGCGCATGATATATTGGCAAGCTGAACGCTTGTTGCAGAAGCGAACATTATTGCAGCAATTAATAAAGCAAGTTTTTTATTCATTTTCATCATCCTTCTCTTCCTAATGTAATGATTTTTCGACAGAAATCAAGTTTCTCTCTTCATATTATATAACATTTTCAGGAAAGTTTCTAGTATAAATATATGATTTTATCTTAAACTGAATTTACAGCCGCAGTAATTCTGTCTGTAAAGTCCTAACTCTTTTGATATTTTATTTGTTTTTAAAAATCCGTCTTTTTTCTTAAAATCTATATCAATATATATCAGATTATATTCTTCAGCAATTTTTCTGCCGATTTCTGATAGTTTTTGGAAATTTTTATGCGGACTTATCACAATTGAGGTAGTAAAAAGATTTATTCCGAGTTTTTTGCAGAGTTCTGCTGTTTTCCTCAATCGAAGCTCAAAGCATTTGCTGCAGCGTTTACCCTTTTCCGGTTCGTTTTCAAGTCCTTCTGCGGATTTGTAGAATTCTTCCGGAGTATAATCTCCCTCTATTAATTCCACTCCGAAATGCCTGCAAAGGGTTTTTTCTGCTTCAAGTCGTTTCTGATATTCCGTATCCGGATAAATATTAGGGTTGTAAAAATATACACTAACAGAATACCCCGCATCTTTTAGAAAAGATACGGGATAACCTGAACATATTCCGCAGCAGGCGTGCAGTATTATTTTATTATCTTCTTTGTGCTCCTGCATCTAATAACCATTTCTTTAATTCACTGTAAGGTTTTATTCCGATGAAAACATCCTGTCCGATTTGTGAACTTGGTGTTGCATTTATACCGCGGGAAAATGCATCATCTATTTGTTTAGCAAGTTCATCTTTGACTTCTTTGCTGTTTGCATCTTTTTCAAGTTGTTTTACGTCAAGTCCCTGAATGTTTTCAACAAGTTTAAGTATTTCTTCATCACTATTTGGTTGTTTTTCAAAGAACAGGGAATTTATATCCCATAGTTTTCCCTGTTTTTCGGCAGCGATTGAATACCTTGCCATTCTGCAGGAGCCTGTATGGAAAGGCTGTTTAAGATATTTGTTGCATTCCATATCAAGCGGAAGGTTTTTGTGTACTACTCTCACACCTTTAAGTTCCTGCGCCACCTTATGTATCATAATGTTATATGCGAAACATATAGGACAGCGGTAGTCTGTGTAAGTTATAAGAACTACTTTTCCGTCTTTGTCCCCGAGTGTGTTTCCGCTGACAGCGTACTTATTTGTTTTTGCTTCAACAAATTCTTTGAAATCTTTTGCACTTTTTACCTGAGGTGCAAATTTCAGGGTTATTGTTGTATAAGCCAGACCGCTGCCTGCAGCTAGCATTACAACGATAAATGCAATTAAATAAGCTTTATTTTTTATTGCATCAAGAAAGTCGGCAACGCTTTGTTTGAAGGCTTTTATAACACCTCCGTTTTTATAATCAAGTGCGACTAGTGCAATAAGTAAATTTAATACATAAGTAAATGCACATAGTATACAAATTTTATTAATCTGGAATAAACTTACGCAGAGTAAAATCATTGAGATTGCAAAAGAAATAATTCCAAGTGATGCAATATAATCCAGCGGATTTTTAAAGACTTCCATAAACTTAAATAGTCTGAAATTTTTCAATTTGTCCGCAATAAGCATAAGAAACATAAATGCGTACAAAAACATTCCCCAGTAAGCCAGAGGAATACCTAAGAACTGGGATTCAGTTGTTTTTGCAACCCCGTCACAGTCTATTAAATCATTAACAGTACAAAAGCTTGGCAGTGCATATGGGTTAAAGTTTGCATCATAATAAATCATTGCCAGTTTTATTGTTGTTATAAATCCAATTAATGCTAGTAAAAAAATACTGATTTTTTTCACACGTGTATTTTCCATTATTATATTCTCCTATTCCATATGGCTATTTTACAATTTTTATTATTATAAATCAATACCGGAAAGTAGTAGAAATTTTCTCAAAAACATTGATTAATCTTTTGTTTTAATTTATAATATATTCTGAGGTTTAAATGAAGAAGAATATTTTTAACTTATTTTTAAATAAATTGTTGGAATATCCCCTCTGGGTTAAACAGGTTGTTTATTTGAGATTATTTCAGAATATGCGGAATAATCACTGTGAAAGGTATGTTATAACACATTCAGACAAGCTTTTTTCTACATATGTTCCGACTGTTACTTTTGTCGGGAAAACTGAAATGTGGAATAAAATCAGCGGTTTGGATACTAATATTTATAACTTCCTGAATCTCTGTTATGAAGGATACAGCATTCTTGAAATTTCGCTTAATACTTTCCTTTCTATGGAAGAAGTTGCAAAACATTGTATCTTTTGCATAGAGCAAAATTATATTGAAATACCTGACAGTCAGGAAGTATTTGCAATGGCAGGATTTATTGCCGGAAAATTTAAGACCGGGGAATATTATAGGATTAACGGGTCTATTACAATTGACCAGCTTGATTATGCAATTATGGAGCAGCGCCGTCTTGATGATAGGATGGAGCATAAACTCTTTGGCAAAGTTCTTGTTGATCTGGGATTTGTTACCCAGGAGAATGTTAAAACCCTTTTTGTATTAAAAAATGATGCAAGAAGAAGGTTTATTCTTGACAGTGACCGTATGGTTACTGCCCAGCTTCCGGATCAGGAAAGAGATGATTTTAATAAAGAGATAGAAGAACTGAAAAAAGAGAACAAAGCTCTTAAACAAAGACTTATGCAGCTGCTTGATTTAGTAAAGGATAAATATGATTAGCGCACCTGAACTACTCGTTAAATACATACGTGACGGGCTTGTTGAACAGGCTCATTTTGGTTTTGTACTTGTTTCGGACAAAACTCATATTATAGACAGAAACGGCGAACCTAACAATTATCCGTTTTATCTGCGTTCCTGTGCAAAACCCCTTCAGGCAAGTCTTATAATAGATTACGGTATGGATATTAAATATAATATGACCGAAGAAGAAATTGCGCTGTGCTGCGCTTCCCACGCCGGTGAAAAAATTCATGTCGAAACTGCTGTTAATCTTTTAAAAAAAATAGAACTTGATGAAAGCTATCTTCAATGCGGTCTTCATAAACCTATCTCTAAAACCGAACAGGAAAGGCTGCTTTTAGAGGGTAGAAAAGAAAATATTTTTCAGAATAACTGTGTAGGTAAGCATATTATGATGCTTGCGCTGTGTAAGATGAATAATTGGGATTTAGCTTCATATGAAGATGCTCAACACCCGTTACAGCTTGCAATAAAGAAAAGAATTTCAGAACTGTGCGAACTTAAGAAAGAATATCCTGTTACAAAAGACGGATGCGGTGTGCCTATTATGTCAATGCCGTTAGAAAATATGGCTAAGGGATATTTGAATTTATTCTGTAATCCAAGGTATGAAAAGATTAAGCGGGCATTTTTGAACTGCCCTTATATTATAGGCGGAGAAAACAGACTGGATACTAAAGTTATTGAAAATTCCGGCAAACTTATAGCAAAAGTAGGAGCCGGCGGTCTTTGTATTGTTGTGAATACCGAAACTGAAGAGGCTCTTGTTGTTAAAATCTGCGATTGTGATATGAAAGCCAGAGAACTCGTAGTATTAGACAGCCTCAAAAATCTTCACTGGGCAAATATTGAGGCTGACCATTCTATAAAAACACTTCACGATGAACAGGTTGGCGAAATCGTTACCTGCTTATAGGTTTGATTTTTCCTTCTGAAAACTCCAGTGCTTCTTTATTATATCCGGCAAGCTGGTTTAGGAAATACTGCTGTTGTGATATGCCTGGATTTTTAAGTTTTTTGTAATCATTTGCTGCTTCAATGCGCAGAAGCGCTACCCCTCGGTTATAAACTTTTTGTTGTGTGTTTATAACTGATTGCGGCGGTTGTCCTTTATACATTTTAGCTGCCGTTGAAATATCAAACAGCCTTCTTTTGCTAAGCCCGCTTAATTCTTTGCCTTTTTGGGTTTTATTATTTGTCATAAGATTAATTGCCGCCTCGTATTTACCCTGCTTAAGTGTCCAGACAAGACCTTTAGTATCTTCAATTATAGATGTACCTTTGTTAAAAGTCATATCAATCAATGCTTCTTTGATACTTTGAGGAAGCTTTTCATAATTCTTTCTTCCGCCCAAAACAGTCCATAGATTTTCTTCCATTTTAAGCATATCGTTTACGAATAGTTCAAGCACTTCTTTGTTTGAAAGGTATTTTTTTTCGCCTTTTTTTAGGACATGACCGATACCTATTGTTTCGTTACCGGCTTCATCTATATAAGGTGTATTATGAAACTCATTCACCCCGTAAGGTTTGCCGTTGTTTTTATTGCCGTCTTCAAGTGCTTTTAATCGTTTGATAAACTCCTGGCTGACTCCCATGGCTTTTGCAGCATCGTTTAAATTATTTATATTTTTAGCATGTCTGCTGTCAGGAATTTTTAAGACATCACCTGGCTGAAGTGTTGTTGCAGTTTCTCCGTTAAGTCCGTTCAGCATTAGAATATTCCGCTCCTCAACGTCAAACTGTTCTGCCAGTTTTGCAGGGTAATCTCCTTTTTTAATTGTATAATCAGGATGTTTTACTGTTTTAATATATTTATTACGTAGATTGTTTTTTTCAAGTTCCTCATCTGAAATTGACGGCATCATTGAAAACCCTCGTGTTTCAGGTTCGCTTGTTCCTGACGGAATAGTTAATATCTGCCCGATTGACAGGGTATTACCTTTTAGTCCGTTAGCTTTTTTTAAATCTTCAACTGAAACACCCATCGATTTAGCAATAGAATACAATGTTTCGCCGGCTTTGACTTTATGCCCTTTTGGCTGTTGCGGAGAAGCCGCAATATTAAAATTAAAATTTATCTCTGTCACTTGCATCCTCTTTTAATTAAGCATAGTTTCTTCTATTGCATTTGCAATACAATTAGCGTATTTTTTCTGGTCGTAATCTGAAAGAAGGGAATTGGTAATATTCTCATTTGCTATATTGCCTATTTCGAGCAGAGATGATGTAATTCCCTTTGCTGCTCTGTTCACGTACAAGTTATCTGATGCAGTGTTAGGTGTTAGTGAAGTAAACCCTTGCTTTACATGTTTATTTATATTATCGGCAAGTTCTTTATCAATATCTTTTGTGTATCTTACTGTGCAAAATTTTTCATCAGGCTTGCTTTTTGCTGATTCCACATGAACAGATAGGAACAGCATATCTGATTTGTCTGTAGAAGATATTACTTCTCTGACATTATCATCACCTTTTTTACCTGCCAGCATATTTTCAAGATATTCCTGTGCTGCCATACCGCCGTTTCTTACGGCACCTGATACAATAACAACCTGTGCGCCGCGGTTTCTCAGGTTATCAGAAATTTTTTCAACGTAACTTTGGGCAACACGCCATTCTTCTATCGGCATTTCTTTACCTTCGGCATTTTTAACAGAGAGAACTGTGCCGGCATCAAAGAAACCGTTATCTTGCTGATAGCCGCCATGACCGGGGTTAAGAATAACTACTTTGCCGCTGAGGTTTCCTTCTGATATAGGATCGAGAACTTCTGTCACTGCTTCAAGTTTTTTCGTTTCAGTATTGTAATTCGGCAGCGGACGCATTATAAAAGGATCTTTAACATCTTTGAAACCTTCATCTTTTTTCCCGCTGCTAAGAGCCCAGGATTTTAGAGTGCCGGCATTTACATAATTCCCTTCTCTGTCTTTTATTGTAGTCATAGTTGTCGGGGTTATGTCTTTGCTTTTGCCGCCGTTTGTTGAGTAGAAAATCTCATTCGGATATACTTTCCCGCTAAGGTGTGATGCGTTGCTTCCGGTATTATCCGTACGCTTTTTACCGGACTTATTTACTTTTCCGGATGCTTCTTCAGGATTTATCATCCCGTTAATCATTTTATCCATCTTTTTGGTTGATACAAAACCCCAGGAATCGAACTCATCGTTAAGTTCTTTTATAAATTCTTCTCTTAACTCTTTGCTGGAATTTTGGGTTTTTTCTGCAACAAGATCGAAAATTTTTGTCATAGCTTTTTTTCTAACGTCTTTGTCGCTGCTCCATTCATCAGAAATCATATTTATTAAGCTTTTATCGTATTTTTCTTTAAAGTTATTAACGACATTTACAACGTTATCTTTATTAATTTGTTTAAAAACACTGTCAAAGGCTTCTTTACCGACTGCACCTTTGTAATCATCAGCTGCTTCTTCAAGTTTTGTTGCAATTTCACTTGCGCTCAACTTTGGTGCAGCAGGTTTTGTTTCTTTTTTAGGTTTAGCTTCAGGTGTACTATTCGGGAGAACTTTTTTTGCAGTTTTTTCAGGTCTGCTTTTTTGTTTTTGCGGATATACATAAAAATATTCGCCCTTTTGAGGTTTGTAATTCTCTTTAATCCCGTTGAGTGCAGTAAGTTCTTTTAATGACATACCGTTTTTACGTGCAAGTGCGGCAAGTCCCATACCGCTTTCGATTTTTGCAGTAGGAACATTTTTTATTACTTGTCCTTTTTGCAGTGCATCTTTTGTAAGACCTGTCATATTTTTGAAATCTGTTAATGACATACCGAATTTCTTTGCAATGGCGCTTAACCCTTTTTCATCGCCGCTTACGGTTACAATATATTCTCCTCGTGCTTTTGCCTCTTTTTTTAACTTATCGGTATCAGCCGCAGTAGTTTTTGATACTTCCTTTGAAGAGGCTGTGTTTTCAATTTTTAAATTCATAATATACACCTTTTCTAACTTCTACACCCAAAAAATAACGGCACTTTTTAAATATTCTTTAAAAAATACCGCTGTTTTTTTACATATTTTTACAAATAATCTTATGTATTAAAAATTCTGTCCCCAGCATCGCCCATTCCGGGAACGATGTAGCCTTTTTCATTTAGATGATCATCAACTGCTGCCGTAATAATTTCAATATCCGGATAGTGTTTTTGGATATTTTCTATACCCTCCGGTGCTGCGATTATGCAGATTATTTTAATATTATCAACAGGGATGCCTTTATCTGCATATAGTTTTATTGCTTCTATCAAAGTATTACCTGTAGCAAGCATAGGATCTGTCAGGTAAATATAGAATTTTTCCGGATTTGGTGCCTCCATTGGAACCTTATTATAGTACCATACCGGCTTTAGAGTTTTTTCATCTCTGTACATTCCGATATGCCTGATACAAGCCTGAGGAAGAATATCAATTGCTTCATCTGTAAAGATTAAACCGGCGCGCAGGATTGGTGAAATAATCAGATTGATACCTGGATCAATTGTTTTTGTTGTAAATGTTTTTAAAGGGGTTGTAATTTTGGTATCGACAAGCGGAAGGTTTTTTGCGGCTTCATATAAAAGACATCTTGTAATTTTTCTTGTTGCTATCCTAACTCCCTGACTGTCAGTTTTCTCATCGCGCATAGTACAGAGATTTAGAAGAATTACCGGGTTGTTAATTATTCTTACCTTCTCTTTGTTCATCTTTTTTAAACTCCTTTATCATTTTGTTTATTTTTATTCTGTTCTGGTTATACAGGTTAATTTTGTCATCTATAGTTTTAATATTCTGCTGTTCATCTTCAATTGAGATTTGTCCGCTGTCAGGCATAATATCTGCAACTTCTCCCATAAAATGCGAGCATCTCACAAGAATTGAACCGAGTTTGTTGAACATATCATCAAGCAGGCTAAGAGAATCGCTTAATCTCATCGGCTTATTAACAACGATAAGCTTGTTGGAAGCAAGACTTTCTTTTGTTGGTTCATATAATTCCAGTGACTTTGACCCGCCAAGACCGTTAAATTCTACAGTTGCAATTACCCCCTTAGGAAGCGAAAGATTTTTATCTTCAAGGACAAATTTTACATAGACATGATCAGATACAATTTTAACCCTTTCGACATGACCTATTTGCAGCCCCATCATTCTTACCGGAGAGCCGACTATAAGCCCGTCAACATCCTGAAGAAATATCTGATATGTTTTTAGTTCTGCTTTCTTTTTATAATTGTGATACCTGATACCGCCGATTACCAGTGTCAGTATAAGCATCCAGGCAACCGCTTCTAACCATAAAAATAATTGCAGCTTAGCTTTTTTATCCATGCTCCAATTATACCTTAATACATAATTTTTTACTACTTGCGAAAAATTTTTTTATATTATATTATTAAGTTAATTAATAAGAAATGTGAGGTTTAGAATGGAACAGATTATAAAAGTAGCTTGGGATTTGAATGAAAATACTGAAAACAGATACCAATTAGTATATGAAATTGCTGAACTTGCAAAAAAACTGGTTGATGAAAATCAGGCTAAAAAAGCTCATGACGAATTTGTATTTGAAGAAAACTATGATACCGGCTACACAAGAGAAAATCCGGTTGAGCACGCTATTATGGTTAAAGCGTCAGAAGCAGATGACAACCGTTTGGTAGGTTAATCTGATTCTAATAACAGTTTACAGCGGAAGAACAGCCTTAATGTTGCTATTCCGCTTTTTTAGTGATTAAGGGAGTGTTTATATGGAAGATACAATTAGATTTATTAGAGAAAGAACTGGTGATTTTACGCCTGTTATTGGCATTATTTTAGGTTCCGGGCTTGGTGAACTTGCCGATGAATACTGTAACACTGCAATTCCTTACAGTGAAATTCCAAACTTTATTTCTTCTACTGTCCATGGTCATAAAGGAAGACTGGTTTTTGCCGAGATTTCAGGTAAAAAGGTAGTAATGATGCAAGGCAGAAACCATTTTTACGAAGGTCATACAATGCAGGAGATTACATACCCTGTAAAGGTTATGAAGAAACTCGGCGTTGAAACGCTTATTCTGACTAATGCTGCCGGAGCTGTTAATGAAAGCTACATACCTTCGGATTTAATGATAATTAAAGACCATATTAACTGCATGGGCTCAAATCCGCTTATAGGACCTAACAATCCGGAATTTGGCGAGAGATTTCCGGATATGTCGGAAATTTACAAAAAGGATTTAATTGCTCTTGCGAAAAAATGTGCATCTGAGTTGGGACTGGAAATAAAAGAAGGCGTTTATCTTGCAAATTCCGGACCATGCTATGAAACTCCGGCTGAAATAAAGATGGCAAGAATGTTCGGTGCTGATGCTGTCGGAATGTCTACTGTTCCTGAAGCTATTGTTGCAAACTACTGCGGTATGAAAGTGCTTGGTATAAGCTGTATCTCAAATACCGCAAGTGCCCAGGACGGTGAAAAGCTTTCCCATGCAGAGGTTATTGATACAACAACAAAAGCTAAAGAAAAGTTTAAGTCTTTAGTTGTTAAAATAATTAGCGCCTGCTAAAATTACCACCAAAATCTGTTATGCTGACAATGTAAAGTTTTGTTAAATATGCTCAAAGCCTGTTAAATCAAGCCTTATGCAGGGAATAATATATGTATACAAGCAATTTTATATACTTACTCGTTTTTAAATATATATAAAGTATATAAATAGGAAAAGGATATTATGACAGGCGTAAACGGATACAGCTATGCCCGTCCTGCAGGTTCGATGGCAAGTAAAGGGATGCAGTACGGCGGTGCAGCAGGAAATATCAGTAATCAATATAGTAACGTTGGCAATACCGGAATGAGTAAGGCTGATTTGCGAAACTCCGGGATGACTGCATCTGCCCAATACAGAGCAGAAGTTGGGGCACAACAGACAGCTGAATATTCACAGCAATTATCCCAAATGGCTCAAATGTATGGTATCAGCAACTTTGATCCAATGATGGCAGATACCAATAACAGCGGAATTATAAGTAAAAAAGAATATAATAATATGGAAAAGCAGCTTCAAATGTACGCTATGCAGAATATGCGCACCGGTTCCAACGGGCAAAGCAGCTCAAGCGGTAATGTATTCGGAATGCTGAATAGCATCACTGATACTGCAGGGAACATAATGGGTGCGGTAAAAGGCGATGGAACTTCAGGTACCAGCGGATTTATAGAAACTGCCGGCAACTGGGTTAAAGGGCTTTTCGGATAAGCATTTTTTTCTGATTTGTTAAATTACGTAAATTTTTTAGCTGCATGGTCTTGCCAAATTTTTCCATTCGATTAAAAATATCTGATGGGAAGGACAAGAATATGCAAGTAGGAAAAACGCAGTATTTGATACGACCAAAGCAAAAAGATTACGGGATGTTATCCCCAAATCAAGGACCTATTCCTTCCAATCAAAAATTTAATAGAGATATTGAGAGACCTTTAAATCATAATTCCCAGAATTTATCATTTAAAGGTCTTTCTATATCTAAAGCTATTAATAAGATAATGTATGCACAGGATAAGGAAGTTACTTACAGTGCAAATGTTCTTTTTGACAAAACAAAAAATCATCTCGGTGAAATGGTTAAAAAGCATTATGACCATGTTAAGTCTTCCGAAATGGCTAAAAAACTCGTCAAATTTGACGGTGATAAAATCACTTTCCGTAAGAAGACCATCCCTCATCTTATCTGGGATGGTTTAATTTATCCGTTCAAAATTCTTCCGTTTGATATACTCAACGGAATGGTTGAACTTATCGGCAAGATTAAGCCTTTCAAAAAATGGGCGCAAAGAGTTCTTGAAAAACCATTTTTCAGAAATATCAGACAACGTTCAAAGATTGAATCTGAAGTAAGCTCTTTAAAAGGTTTGTGTGAAACAGCTACAAAATTGAAAGACAAACCGGATGCAGAAATTTCATCAAAATTCTTCCAGCAGTCTGTTAAAATGTTTGACCCGAGAACAGGAAACTATGATACCAAACACGAACGTGCTCTGTGCCGTATGGTATCAGGTTTGCCTCCGGCAATTATGCTTGCAACAGATGCCTATAACCTGTCAAGAATGATGGATGACGATCCTGCAGCAGCTAAAAAAGAAAAGAAAGCAAGATTCCGTCAGGAAATGAGCCGTCTGGTTATGAACGCTTATTTAATGCTTGTAACGTTTGGAGCTTTGAATAAATTTATTAATCAGTCAGCAGCAGGTAGTATGCTTATGACAGGTGCAACAACACTTTTAACCGAAACTTACTCCCGTTTGAGAAACGGAAAACATATTAAACGCTTAACTCCGGAAGAAGCAAGAGCTGAAAATGAAAAAAATAATGCTCCGGAAAAAGATATTAAACCGCTGACATTTAAGTCTGATATGAAGCCCGCATCGCAGCCTAAAGAACAGCAGAAACCTCTGCTTTCATTCAGTACAATTATGAAAGCATCAGCAGGTGTGATTGCTGCAGGTTTTGCAGTAAAAGGTGCAAGAAAATATATTCCTGGTGTAGAAGATGCTTTAAAAACCATTACCGAACCGTTCAATAAAAAATATAAATCCTTAACTCAGATAGCTGATTTTAGAATTTCCGGCGATAAGTTTGACGAAATAGTAAGAGTTCTCAGAGAAAATGACTTTGGCAAACTTGCTGATAAGTACGAACAGGTTGCAGCTACCGCACGAAATGCAGACGGTTCAATCAGCCTTGGAGTTAAAGATAAGAAGGTAAAACCGCTAATAGATTTTGTAATTGCTCCGTTCAAATTTGTATGGAATACTATCACTCTTCCTTACAAGTTAGTTGATAAAGGTGTTAAAGCTGCTATTAACAAAAAAGATCCGAAAGCTCCGGTAAAAGATATTGAAGCTCTGGCAAAAAGTATTGAAAAAATTGGTCGCGAAGCTACTAAAAAAGGATATAGTAAAGAAAAATTCCAGACTTTTGTAAAAGACAATATAATGAAAGCCTTTAATACAGACACAATGTCTTCTGTACCTAACCACGAGCTGGCAAATCTTGCAAAAACCGCAGCAACTGCTGCCACTATGTGGTTCTTGATGACAGATAACTACAATATGGTAATGCTGAAATCCAACGGTAATGATAAAGAAGGGGCTGAAACCAAGTTCAAAGAAAGATTTGTTCAGGAATGTTCAAGATTGTTCTATTCAACATTGCTGATAGACCTCTTCAATAATACATTCCAGAAACAATACAACGCATCTCTATTGGGTATGAGCTGGATAACACTTACTGATACAACAATAAGCGAAATCTTAACAAGAAAATCTGTGGGTATGACAATTACTCCTCATACAAGAGATGAACTTATGGCAATTGAAGAAAAACAAAATAATGCTACCGGTGCATTGAAAGGATACTATAACTTTATGCAGAGATTGACCGGCAAGCGTTCAATAAGATCTTATGAAGTAAAGCCTAAGAACACCGGAAACACAGCTTCTCAAAATACAAAAACGGCTGCAGCTCAAGAACCTTCAATGCAGGGAAGCAGTATTTTGAATAAGATGATTAAAGGTTAAGATAAGATTATTTCCTGAGAAGTGCCGGTATGCTGCCCGGTTGTGTTTTCGCTATGGGTGTTAAACCAGAAAAATACTCCTGCGGTTGCAATTGCAACCAGAATTATAATTAGTAACATTCTGGTCAGAATTGCAAAAATTTTTCCTATTATGAAAAGAGCTGCAATAATTCCGGCACCGATAAGTATTACGGTATAATCCATTTAATTACCTCACTTTGTTTTCTTCACCTTTAAGCAGACGCTGAATGTTGCTTCTGTGAAGCCATATAATATAAACGGCTCCGAGTGCGCAGTAAATTGTATAGGCAACAGGCGCTTTAAACCACCACATTAAAAACGGTGAAACTGCCATTGCTATAATTGAACCCAGAGAAACGTATTTTGAAGTATAAGTTATAACCGCCCACACAACAGCAATTAAAAGTCCTACAATCCAGTTAAGAGCAAGTATTGTACCAACACCTGAGGCAACGGATTTTCCGCCTGTAAATTTCAGGAATATTGACCTGCTGTGCCCGAGAATTACTGCAACTGCCGCAACAACCGGCAAAAGTCCTATTCCTGTAAATGTTGTTGCAAAAAGTTTTGCTAATATAACAGGCAAAGCACCTTTCAAAGCATCAAGAAGCATTGTTATAAAAAACCATTTTTTGCCCATAACCCTTTTTACGTTTGTAGCACCGGTTGAGCCTGAGCCGATAGTTCTTATATCCTGTCCTGTAAATGTTTTAACAATAATATATCCGGTCGGAATTGAACCTATTAAATATGCTGTCACAAAAACCGTAATAAATTCTAAAACTTTTTCCATACTCTCTCCTTATTTGTTATCAGATTATAACACAATTAAAAACCTTATGGCAATATTGATTTAAGTCGAAAAATATGCTATAAATAATCTAAGAAAGAGTTGGTATTTATGAACAGAAAATTAATAATTCTAGGTATTTTAATTCTTGCGGTATCCATTGTCGGAAAACTTTTATGGACAGCACTTAAAAACGTAAAGGTAGACGATTTTAAACCTGCAGCAGTAATTTTTGTAGTAGATTCTTCTGCTTCTAATCAGAAAGATTTGCCCGAACAGAAAAAGATGCTCAGACAAATCTGCAATATTCTTGATCCGGAAGATTTGATTAAGATATTAAAAGTTTCCGAGGATTCTTATTTAATCTATGAAGGTGCCCCTTTTAACGGGTCCGGCATTGATAAAGCAATGGATGCTTTTACTGCATATGATGATAAAGATTACGGCACTGCATACGGTGTAGGCTTGAAAAAGGCTTTTTCTCACGCCCTAGAAATGAAAAAGAACGGCTACCTGCCTGCCATTGTTGTAATGGGTGATCTGGAAAACGAAGGTGCAATTGAAAAACAGATTAACTGGGAAACTCTTCCTGAAAATGTTCAAAATGTCCAAAAATATGCACCGGATCTGGCAATGATGTTTTTATATGCACACCCGGAAAAACTTGATAAAGTGAAAGAAGCTCTCACTCCTGTTTTGGGTGAGAAAAAACTTATTGTGTCACCAAAACAAAATTCAGATAAAGCAGTTAAAACATTTATCCACGCTCTGGACAGATAAAATTATGAGGTAATTTATGGCTATTATAATTTCTTCTTCAACACAGGAAAAAGTTTTTGAAGATAAAGATATAATTAATATCGGCAGTAACGAAAGATGTGATTTTTATATAGATGCAGGCTATGAAGTTTTGTTGACTGTGCAGATTGATCGTATAACAAACAAATGCTTTGTTACCAATAATTTCCGTAATGAAAAAATTCTGTTTAAAGGAAAGCCTCTCCAGAAGATTGAAATTAACAATATTTGTAAAATTGTTTTTGCAGGAACATCAGAGTTTATCAGTGTCAAAGTTTCCGAAGCAGACAAAATGAAATCTACAGTTTCAGCAATTGAAAAAGAAGAGTTGACAGAAGAAGATTTGAAAAGACTTTATGGCAATGATGCCTCTACTATAACAAAGGTTAAAATAGAAAAGCAGCGTGAACCTATTGAACAGGCTCGCGTCGCAATTATCAAACAGGTTGCATATTCTATTAACGAATTGAAAAATAAAATATCCGCTAATTCCAGAAACAGTATATTTCTTCATATAGCACTTGCGGTGAGTGCAATTTTCAGTTCGTTCGCAGTAGCTAATTATCTTATGGGGCTTACAATTCAGGAGGCTGAAAAGTATCTTTCCCTGCCGACAAATATAAAAGTTTGGGCAGCTTATGCAATAATTGTGTTTGGAATTTGCCTAATGCTTAAGCAGGGTGTTTATTTGTTTTTACAGAATAATGTCGTAAAAGAGCTTGCGAAAACAACAAGGTTTGCGCAGAATTTTATGTTAATTCTGTCTACAATATTCATTCTTGGTATATATGCTGTTAACCTTGTATATTTTATGAATTTAAATAATTTTATATCGTTTGCACTATTTATCTCGCTGTTCTTTGTTGGAATTATGGCTACACTTGCAATAAGCTGCGGGTACTTTAAATGTAATAATTCCGAGTGGAGTGCAACTTTAAACAAGTTTGAGTATAGAGAAGATTTTGAAGCGGTTTTGAAGGCTTACAGGCTCTGGATAGAGCGCTACATAAACAGCTTAAGCAGAACAAAAATCCGTAATATAAAAGACAGACTGTTTAATCTCCAATTAAAATCTGCCGGAGAGATTATCGTAGGAATTTTAACCGCGCCATTCCTTGCATATGGTGTTTCCAACACTCTTGCAATGTGTTTTCCTGAGGCAGCCGGCTGGATAAGAATTTCAGGTCTGCGTTTCAGTCCTATTTTTCTGGTACTTGCTACATTCTTGATTATATTTGCATTTTTCGGATTTGTAAGTGCGTTCACAGCTTCCAAGAAAATTCAGGCATCTCAGGTGATTAAGCAGGATGGTTTCAGCGATTACAGGCAGCATTCGGTCAACATTTTCGGGCTTGAAGGTGTGCGTAAGCTTACGCTTGATAAAAACCGTTATCTTGCTATTGCATGTTCAATTATTTTTATAGAATTCTCAATGAACGTTTCATATTTTATGACTGAAATCGGCGGTGATCTGCAAGGGATTGCTCTTAGTTTGATAGCCGCACTTGTTCCTACTGCGTTATTAATTGCTGAAACATTGATGCTCAGTCAGACACAATTTGATATTTATGCTTGTGATGAGCTGCTGGCAAAAATAGATAAAGATTAGTAGTATGACATGGCTTAAAATATTTGTAGTAATTGCATTTGTATTTATAAACTGGTGCGTTCTGGCATTTGAACCTTCTGTGCACGCACCTTTTGTAATGGAAAAGAAAGATTTTAAACTTGCAAAACACTACCAGGAGCCAAAATCCTCATCAGGAACAATTAATCTTTTAAAACTGGGACTTTCCAAAATGCCTCCGGCGCAGGAAGCTAATGCAACGCTTGCTGACGCATCCGCTGAACAAACTGTTAAAAGAGAAGTTCATATTGAGCCGTCCGAATTTTACAGGCAGGCAAACGGACTTGGCATACGAAATGTTTCAAATACACGTAGTGAAAATTTTAGTTTTGGTAAAAACAAAGAAAAGAACAAGCGGCTTGAACAAAAGGTTGATGCTGTTATTTCAGCTACAGAAGAAAAGCCTAAGAAGCTTTCACGCAGAGAAGAAACTATTGCCTGGAACCGGTGGCGCAGTGATTTGCAAAACAGAATAATGGCAGAAAGTCCTGTTAATGCTCCTATTGGCACTTTTATTACTTTTTCGTTCAGGGTAAGCAGCAAAAAAACGATTTCTAATGTAAAGGTTAACTGTTCAAACTGGAGTTATACGAAAAATATTCGTGAGGTTATGGTTCCTTTAATTAAAAGTTATGCGGGAAAAGAATTTCTTGAGTTTCCGGCAGGTTCTGAGAGAAAATTTATTGATTTTAAAGGTGCTTTTCTAATCTGGTATGAGGAAAGTTTTTCTTCTCCGGATGATTACAATGATTTTGAAAGGGTGCAGTGGTATGAGTAAAAACGGGTTAATTATTTTATTAATATGTGTTGTAGCAGGCTTGACTGCAATTACAGCTTTTGTTGCGGCTGCAAAACCGGACATTAACAAATCAGTTGTTCTACAGATTATAAAATACAAAAAGTAATCTCAATAATTAAGAGGATTGCCGGTTTCAATGTGTGTAATAAAATTACTGTATGTTTAGATGTACTGTATGCCAAAAATTACACACATCACGCGTTGAATACTGCGACTGCGGTAATGATACTTTCGAGGAAGTAGCAGAAACTGTTTATCCTGCACGTAAAGTTATTTCAGTACCTGAAATTTTATCCTGGATATTTTTTACGGCTTGTATTATTTTATCGTTGTATGTAATCTTTTTTACCGGTGCTAAAGAGGTCAAAAAAACTCCTCATCAACCTGTAAAAGCATCTCAAACGCAGTCTGTTCAAATTCCCGATATTGATAAAATATGGGACAATACACCGGCAGCGTCGGAAATATCAGGCGGCGGAAGCGAGATGGATATTTATAAAAAAGGATTGCAAAATCTGCTGTATTCCAATCTGGAAACTAAAACCTCAGAATCCCCGGGAGAATGTGAAGTTGAATTTCGTATAGGTTCAGACGGAACTCTTACCGGCAGAAAATTGTATAAAAGACAGGGCAGTAAAGCTTTTAATAAAATAGTTTTAAATATGCTGAAAAAAACATCAGAATATAAAACCCCTCCTGTTGATTACACCGGCGAAAAAATAAAGGCATATGTCTATACCAATAATGATGAGATAAAAATATTTATAAAGTAAAAAAAGACGGTTTTTAAAACCGTCTTTTTTATCTAAAGTGATGTAACGTTGAAATCCCGTTCGGATTTTGAGGAAGAGTTTTCAAAAACAACCTTCAGGCATTTTTCAATAAATGCTTCAATTCCTGAGATTTCAGCTTTTAATGCTTCATAATCTTCGTGTTTTCTTCCTTGGATAGTTTGTTTAAAGTTTTCATAATCGTACATAAATCAAATACTCCTTTTACTTCACATAAAATAAGACGGAATATATTTGATAAATCTTTAATACTTTCAGGCTAAACTTTACAAAACTTTAATTAAATACCGGCAAATATCTGGCATCAATCTGGAAACCCTTGCTGTAATATTCTGAACGGCTGTATTTACAATTTTGCGGATTTTGCATAGCTTTTTGCCATATTTCTTCTGTTTTATTTATTCCACTGTAATGGTCAGGTTTTATTAAAAGAGCACTGTACAATTGCCGGGAAACAGGTTCGCTGAAAGAACAGTTTACGGTTAACATTCCATTGGCAGTTCCTGTTACCTGTAAGTACTGGCAGGCGTTTCCGGTTTTGCCTAATATTTGCTTGCTGTCATGGAATACTGTTCCTGCCATATTAAAAGTTGCATTTTCAATATAAACATCACAGTTTTTGAATTTTTGAATAAACTTTTTGCTGAAACCGTTGTCGGTGCGTTCATTTGCATTTGCCGCCAGACATGAAAACAGCAGGGTTAGTATAAAAATTTTCTTCATATTTTAATTATACAAGCAATTTTTTTTAAATGAAAAGTTTTATATTAATTAGCGGGGAAACTAAGGGGAATAATATGCTTAACAAAGTTGATGAACAGAAATATATTGATTATATGCTTGCAAAACTTCCTGATGTGCAAAGGGGCGGAGCGCATAAGCTTAAAAAAGGTGAAAGCCTCTGGGGGCTTGCAAAAAAAGAATTGAATAATCCGAAAGCTTCTAACAGTGAAATCAGCGAATATATGCTTTTGATTGCAAAGCTGAACAAGCTGGATACTATTGAAAAAATGAATGGTCTAAAGGTTAATGATGAAATTTATCTGCCGTCTGTACAGTCCGGAAATGCTGCTGTTAAAGCTTCTAAAACTCTTACGGATGCAGAGCAAACATTAGCGGATATTAAAGAAACTTTATTAAATGATAAGACGCTTCATGTTACACAGGCTTCTCCTAAATCTATAAGGATGTACCATGTTTATAATCACTACACAAATGAAAAGACAGGATATATTACACAGTACCATCCGGTGATTAGTTTCACTCTTGATAAGAACGGAAAGTTCAAAGACGCTTCATTTGAAGGTAAAAATAATATCAATTCATTCGGATATGACTATGACTTCGGCAGCGATGGTGAAATTAAACAGCATGGAGTTTTTCGACGTATTAAACATGGTCAGATAGACCGGCAGGATATGGATGTATTAAAAACCCGCCTTGAAGAACTATCCCAAAAGGCAGTTTCCGCCTATTAATATATCGCAATTATTTGTAATATACATGCAAAAAATTTTATTTACGGGTTTAATCTTTTATATGCAAATTACCCCGTATAATAACAGACCATCTTTTAAAGGTTATGACGCACGACATATACGCGCGCTGGTTATGACTTCTAATAAAGGCAAAATTGCACAGGAAATGAAGGCAATCGGTGACAAATCCGGATTTAAAGTTCTGCTTGCAGGAGTAGAGGATTTGTTTGAAAGCGGTTTTGAGAACGTTTACGAAAGATGTCCTTATACAACTGCCTGGGCGCAGGATATAGCAAGTGTTACTCCTGATAATAAAGTTTATTATCCATGGTCCTATGACGGGCTGGGATGGTTGTTAAGCCAGACAAAGAAAATAAAGGGTGTTCTTGCTCAAAATCACATTGCAGGCGGAAATTATTATATAGTTAAAAACGGCAGTAAGAATGATTTGATTATTGGTAAGACCTCAATGGGCGGAATTGATGAAAATGTATTGAAATCACGGTTTTGTGCAGATAATATACATATTATTCCGCAGATGGATTATCACATCGATCTTGGAATCCGTCCACTTATAAACAAAAATGTTCTTGTATGTAATGATGATTTGATGATTGCTTCTATAGAAGCCGGTATTGAAAAAACTAAAGATTTTAAAGATGTTAATTTATCTCTGAAAAAAATTTTATCGGATTTTAAAAATGCAGTTTCACAAAATATTTATGAAAAACCTGATAAAGTTGCCGGCATGCTAACTGATTACGGATATAATCCTGTTCCTGTTCCGGCAAGAATTTATGATGTTAAATTCAAACCTGATGCAAAGAAAGCAGGACTGGTATACAAAATGAATTTTGCTAATGCTGTGGCGCTTGAAAATTCAAATAATGAGCTTATTTATATAACAAATAAATCTCTTCTGGACAGAGAATGCGGAATAACTCCGGAAATTGAAAAAAAGACAGGTTTTAGTTTCGAAAAGATTTTTAAAAGTAGTATTGCCCCTTTTGTTGAAGAGAAAAATGTTCATTTTGTATCAGGTGAAAATGATGTAATTGCGGATTACCTTACAAATATGGATGCAGGTATTCACTGCCTTTGTCCTGAGATACCTTAACGGTTATATAATTTTTGCGTAAGCTCCGGCAGCTCCATTTCATCCGTAAAGATTTCAATGTAGCAAAGTTTATCCTGATGGGCAAGTTCTGCCTGTTTTAGTATTTCATCAAGCTCTTTATTTGTTTTAGCCTGTGCAGTCCAGATGTTACCGCCAAAATCCGAGGCGATTTTAGTATAATCCCAAAGCGGTATATCATTAAAACCTGCATTAGGTGTTTTGGATAATACTCTTTCTATTGTATAACCAAAGTTATTTAATACAATAATAACAGGCTTAATTTCATAGTGCAGCATTGAGCTTAAGGCTTGAAATGTCAACTGGTGTGCACCTTCTCCTGTTAATAAAATCATTCTCTTCTGCGGATCTGCAATTTGTGCTCCAAAAACAGCCGGAGTTGCCCAGCCTATTGAAGCCCATAAAAGCTGTGCATACCATACCGCACCTTCCGGAAGTGTCAGAGCCGGAACTGTACATGAAAAAACTCCTGTATCAGAAAAGATACAGTCATATGGTTTTATAAACTCCTGAAGTCTGGAGGTAATATATTTAAAGTCCAGCTTCCTTTCTTCTGTTATATCAGCCTGCAGTGGCTTTACTTTATCTTTTATCAAATCAATGTTCCGGTGGGTTATATTTTCTGAGAGTTCTCTGAGCATATCTTTCATAAGAACATTATCGTATAATTTTTCCTGAATAATTGTGTAAGTTCCCTGTATGTTAATGCTTTTGGACGGATTAACCTGTATGTCAAAGTTCAGCGTATTAAAGTCGCTGAAAATAGTTCCAATACAAACCGGACAATCTGAATTATTAACCTGATAATTTACATTCGGATTTTCGTAGCCTGCAAGATAAGTCCCTATAAAGCCGGGGTTATTTTCACTCAGCAAACCTTTACCCATTAACAGTGTTGTTGCCGGCAGTCCGCTTTTTTCAATAAAGCTTAGAAATTCTTCTTCACTTTCGTATCTGACTATAAGGGAATCTCCTATTACTATCGGCGATTGTGCTTTTTGTATTACTTTAAGCGCGTGTTCTACTGCTTTTTTTAATTTTTGTTTGTCGCTCTGGACGCTTTTTATCTCTGGTGAATTTTCTATTTCCATATCACATATATCAGCAGGGATTGATATATATACAGGTTTTTTATATTTTTGAAAAATATAGAGCAGTCTTTCTATCTCTGATTTTGCATTTTGCTCGTTTAATATTGCAGCACTCTGGGTAAAACAGGAATAGGCATTATAACTTGCAAAGTAATCCGGCGTATCAAAGTTATGGTGAATTAATGTATTATTTTTTATATATTGGGTAGCAGGTGCTCCGACTATATGTATTACAGGAACATTTTCTGCCATAGAACCGCCTATTGCATTTATTGCAGAGAGTTCTCCAACATTATAAGTTGTTACAAGCGCGCCATAACCGTTTAATCTTGCATATCCGTCCGCTGCGTATCCCGCATTAAGCTCGTTTGTACACCCTACCCAGGCTGTTTCCGGGTTGTTGTCTATTGCATTTATAATTTTAAAACAGTAATCTCCGGGCAGTCCGAAAAAATGTGTAATGCCTAGTTTGGATAATTCCTGTATCAAAAAATCAACTACTCTGATCTTTGCCATTTAATACTCCTGTTTTTTCTTAGCATTACATATTCTATTATTGAAATAAAATTTTAGATATTAGAAAAGAGGTTAATCTTTTTGGTATATAAACAAAATGGCGCAGCTGTTTAAGCTGCGCCATTAATTATGTCAGATTTCAGTTTTATTTGACAGTTAACTTTTTAATGCCTTCGTTTTCTGCTTTCATTTTTGGTGCTTTAATAGCAAGTACGCCATGTTCAAGTTTTGCTTCAGTTTTATCAATATCTATGTCCATAGGGAAGTAAACTGTTCTTGAAAAATCTCCATATTTAAATTCAGATTTTCTGTAGGCTTTGGTATCTTCTTCGTGTTCTTCTTCTTTTCGGGCATTTATTGTAAGGTGATTTTTATCAATATCTATATCTAAATCTTCCTTTTTAACTCCAGGCAGTTCTGCTTTAATAAAGTATTCTTTTTCTTTTTCCTTAATCTCTACCGGCATCGCAAACTTGTCCATTTCTTCGGAGAAGATGTATTCAGGGAAAAAGCTGTCAAAGTTACGGCTTAGAATAGAGCTGATTTCGTCATTGACTGATTTAATAAAACCATCCGGTGTTTTTTTAATTAGAAATTTCATAACCATACTCCTTTCATTTCCATTTCTTTTCACATAATTATTATTACTCTTTTTTGGCAAAACTCTTTTATAATTAACCAATTTTTAACAATCTGGGTTGAACAAAAATTTTTATGTTATTATACATGTAATATTTAGGAACTTGTGTATGAAAGTAGAACTATTCAGCAGTAAACCTTTAAATAAACCGGTATTTGCTTCTGCAAACATTGATAAAATGAATATGCTTGCCCAAAAACTGGAGGCAAAAAATTCTGTGTATGCGAAAAAGTCAAAGCCTGTTGCTGATATTTATAATAATAGTATCAGTTTTCTTAAAGGCGTTTTAAATAAAGACGATTACGTTGATAAATTAAAAAATTCTCTTGAGCAGATTTATAAGGCTAAGGATTCCCTCAAAGTTTCACGCGATAGAATTAAATTATCAGAAAAAGAGAAGGCGTTCTTTGAAAATATGTTCATAACTTTTGATAATCTTGAAAATAAAAATAATATTACTAAAGAACAGCTTACAAATAATCTGAGAATTTTAGCCTGATTAAAATATTGTATGAATTTTTTGTTTGTCGTTTAGGGTAATTGTATAAACTCGCTCATTATCTGTAATTTTAAATTTTGGAGCGATTATTGAGCCGTCTGTTCCTGACTGGAATACTTCTATCACGACATTATTATTCAAGCTGTTTTGTATAGTATTATTAAAATAATTAATATAAGCTGCGCATTCCATTCTGTTGTTTATGTCAACTCCGTCATTCAGCATAAATCTTTCCAGAAATCTCATTTTACAGTGCAGGCTTGATATTGTTTTATCAAATTCTTCAAGGCTCAAAACAGAAGATATTTTTTGCAGAGTTTCTTCCTGTTTTGCTGTCAGATTGTTAAGCCTATATGCAATTTCATTTGAGGTCATATTTTCTGTATCAATATCAAGCAGCCTGAATATATTTTGATATTCTGTTGGATTGTTAAATATGGCATTTTTTTGTGTATTGTGTGAAACCCGTTTTGTTAGTTCGCTGATTATACTCTTAGGACTTGTGTCGGTATAGGCAGAGGTGTCGCCTTCTTTTAATGTTACTTTTCCGTTTATATTTTCAAATATTTCACAGATTTCATCAAAACTCTGGCTGACAGTTTTATCTTTATTTTTAAAGCTCAGCATAACATTATGATATTTGGATGCGCTGTTGCTATGGTTTGAACTTTTTATTCCCGCCGGCTTTGTTATTATTGAGCTTTTTATTTTAAAATAATCTATATTATGTTCATCCAGATAATTCCTTAATCCGTCAACATCTTTTTGCCCGAATGTTTCATAAATTATTCTGGCTTTATTAGCAGATTTTCCTTGCACATTAGAGCTAAGGAAGCTTTCAAGTCCGTCGTAATTTTCAACGCCCAGGACTTCAAAAAGATTTGTACGGGTTGAATATATTTGCTCCGGAGTAAGTTTCATATTATTTGTTAAGGAGAAATATTCATAGGAATTTATATCAAAATCTTCAGGAATATTATGTTTCCACCTGTTATATAGTTCAAGTTTTTTGTTTATATTTTGAATACCGTTGCTGCCTGTTAAAGATGTTATAAATTCGCTTTTATTTTCTACCGGCTCTGCATCATAAATTTCTGCTATGTCAGACAATTTCCCTTTAAAATTTTCTGATAAGCTGTTTAGTGAGGCATTGATATTTTCAATATCTACACTTTCTGCATATTTCTCAATTATGCCCATAAACAATTTTGCCTGCTTGAGATTTTCCGGTGTAATTCCATCTCTAGCCGGAATTCCAGCATTTTCCATAAGCTCTTTGACCTCATCTATGATGAACTCGTATTCATTATATGAAGCTTTTAAAGAAGAAACTTCTGCTGCTTTATTTATATCAGCATATTTTTCGTATTTTTTAATAATATCTTTTATAATATCTTCGTTTAGCAGAATACTTTCTTTGTTGAACTCGCCGTCAACATCTGTCATTTTAAGATCTTCCAGAAGTTCTCCTGCAATTTTGTCATTTTTGTTTACTCCGCAGTACCTGTTATAAAGCTGAACCAGTTCATTGTACGTTTTAATTGTTTTTACGGAGTGAAAAGCTTCTATATATTCTTTTATTTCTTTCTCGACAGGAGTTCTGCGTCCGCGGCGGTCTTTATATTTTGCTGTTTCTATAAGGTGTTTTGTTTTGTCAGGAACACTTTCAATTCCTAATTTTTCATTGACAACTGCAATAAGATTTTCTCGAGAAACAGGTACATACGGATTTGCATCCTGAAGCATATTCAAAGTTTCTTCCGTACAAACTTTCTTGTAGAAATTTTTTCTGTATAAGGATTTTATTTCTTCTATGGATTCTGCAATTTTTTTAGTGTCAAAATGTTTTTTGAATTTTTCAAAATCCGCATCATTTTGCGGAACTTTTTTATCTTTATAAAGAATATTTTCAACAAAGTTTTCTATATTAATTTTATCAATTGCTATCGGGTTATGGCCTTTTGAAGGTGTAAATCTCATGAAGTCGGCTAGCGCATTATCGCCCTTAAGTTTTAAGCCGAGAAACCTGTTGTAAAGATAAGCTTCTGTAAGTTTTGATGAAGGGTATTTTTCTGTATTCTGCATCGTTTTTATAATGTTTATTTTTGCCCCGTAATCTGATTGGATATTGGAGATAAGTTCATCAAAGGCTTCGTCTGCTTCTATTTGTATTTCAAAACCCTTGTCAGTTTCTTCAAATTTAAGTTCCCGCGCAGCTTCTACCGGTTCAGAAAGTCTTTCAAGCAGTTTGCTGCTGTTTGGAATTTCACATTTTGAACTGAGCGCGATAAGATTTATGTCTGAAAAGTCGGAAGGCAGAGATTTGTCGTTAATTCTTTTTGTGATGATTTCTTTAAAAATATCTGTCAGAGAATCCAGCTGCAAATCCGTGAAGCCTTCTGTGTTAATAATTTTCCTTGCTGTATATGAAATATAGCTGTCAAAATCTTCAGCAGAAATCTTTTGTATTTCCTGTGCATTTATATAAGTTTCTCTGCCGATAAATGGAAGAATTTTATTTTGAAGGTTTGTTTTTTCCTGTTCCAGTTCTTTTGTTGTCATTGTTTCATATTTTGCCTTTGCAGCGTCAGTATATTTTTGGATAAATCTTCTGTTCAACGGATTTGATAAATCAAATTTGCCGTCTTCGCCGCGGACAATTCTGCCTTTATTCATATGATAAATTACAGGAGTATTTGTTAAACCTGTCAGGGCTGCAAATTCTGTTAGAGTTACCATGTTAGGATTAACTTCTTCCAGTGTTTCTGGTTTTACTTCTTTTGTTTTTGGCGGTTTTGGAAGTGTATCTTCATATGGGATAAACTTTTCCCCTTTTTTGAACGTTTTCATAAAATAATCATTAACAGGGTTGTTCAAATCAATCTTGCCTCTGCCGGAAGATACAAGATGTCCTTTTGCTAAGTGGAAAGCTAGTGTAGCCTGGGTTATACCTTTTTCTTCTGCTATTTCTTTCTGGGTTCTGTAGACGGCATTATTATCCTCAGTGGTATTTTGTTGAGGTATTTTTTGTTTACTTTGCCTTTGTTTTTCATATGTTCCGTTTAAAATTGATTCGATAAAGGATTTGTTTGGTTCTTTTGTTATATCAATCATCCCGTTGCTTTCTCTGACAAGACGATTATTTTTCAGATGGTAGTTTAGTCCGGTACCATTTGAATATCCAAGCATATCGGCAATTTCGGTTATGGTTTTCAAATTAGGGTTGTATTTCTTTTCGCGGTTAACCTTTGAATATTCTTTATTCACAGAACTGTTGACGTCAATTCTGCCTTCTTCATCGATTTCGATTTTCCCGTTTGTTATTGCTCGTATAATTGTAGTTTCTGTGTTTTCATTTCTCCTTGCAAATTCTGCTACAGAAACGAAATAATCTTTTACAGAAAGTTCTTTGTTTCTGAATTTTTCGACAAAAGTTTTATTAGGCTCAGCATCATAATTTATCTTTCCGTTTTCATCTGCAATAAGAAGTTTATGTCTGATGCAATATTCAAGCGGAAGCTTGCCAAGGATTGACTGGATATTTTTATCTGTTACCGGTTCTATAACTTTTTCTTTTTTCTGTCTTTCGCCTTTCTGAAAATTTTCTACAAATTTTTTGTTCAATTCGTCTGTAAGGTCAATTTTTCCATCTGCATTTAACTTTAAATGACCCTGCTGAATATGGTAGTCAACAGAATGTATATTTATACCGAGAGTTTTGCCAAGTGCACCTCTGGTGGTTATGTTTTCATTCTGTAGATTAAGCCTTTTTTCTATAAAAGCTTTGTTCTGTTTGTTTTCTATATCATATTTATTTGAAATATCCTGTATAAGCTGTCCCGAGCGAACCATAGAAGATAGTCTTTCCGGTGCAATACCGAGCATTTCGCTAAGCTCTTCTTTTGTAATAAGCGATGGTCTGTTTATTTCTTCTATGAACTTTATGTTGTCAGGATTGCTGCTGTCTATTTTGCCCTCAGGGGTTAAAGTGATTTTTCCGAGTTCTATATATTTTTTCAGCATATGGGAAGAAATTCCGTTTTCTGAGGCAAACTTTGCAGCGCTTTTTAACGGATTGTCCAAATCTTTTTTACCGGCAGGAGTATTGCGGTGAATTTGTCCGTACTCATCTATTGTGTATCTTTGATTAACATCTGTTTTACTTTGTGAAGTCAGATTTAAGTCTTCTCCGTTTTGAATTTTTTGTCTGAAACGTGCTATTACGTTAGAGAGTGCAGCATCATCATTTTTGTTTATGTATTCTTGATATGCTCTGTTGGAACGGTTGTTTCCTAGATAATATGCTTCGTTCTCAACAAGCTGTTTAGGATATTCCGGATTGTCGCTGTCTTTATAATCTATCATTTCGTCAGTGTAAATTCTTGACATATAATCATCAAGACCGTTTTTAGCGTGCGGATTTTCCTTTGCATACTGTAAGAGTTTTTGGGTATAAGGGAGGCTGATTGTATGTTCAAAGTCTTTCTGCGGAGTTTTACCGGTTTTACAAAGCTGCATCAAGCCTTCTTCTCCGTATTTTGTTAAAATATCCTTGTATTGAATAACATGCTGAAATTCGTGGCTTAGCATTTTTAAGGCATCTGCCGGGTCATTTATATCTTTGTTAATAAGAAGTTCAGCATTATTCCAAGCCCAATAGCCGTCATTGCTGCCTGTGCTGCCAAATCTTACCGGAGGCTCATAACCTTTTAGCCCAAATTCGTTTGACAATATGTTTACAACTTTTTCTGCAAAGACCTGTTTGTTTTGTGCGAAATTTTTGCTAAGTTCTTTGAGTTCTGATGAGTGATTTTTTATTACCTCATCTATCCGGTTTCCAATTTGAGCGTAGTGTGCTTCCATTATTTCTGGATTAAGGTGTTTCAGCACATTGAGAAATTCCTTGTCCGGGGCATTGTATTTCATTGGTGCGGGTGGAAACCCTTTCTGCGGATTTTCTTTGGAAATTTTTAGACCTACTTTATCCTGTAACTTTTGTGCTGCATTTTTACCCGGATTAGGCATATTCATAGTTGCATTACCTGCTGCGGCTTTTGGAATTTCTGTTCCGGAATTTTCCAGAGCCCTGCCAAGTAGGAATGTAGCAAGAATATTCTCATCTGAGGCTTTAAATATAAGTCTTCCGTCTGCATCTTTCAGGGTATAGCTTCCATCTATATTTTTTTGCACATTCATATCAGGGTTATTGTTTCTGAAAGCTTTTGACAGTCTTCCGCCGGCAAGCATCATACCGATATTCATTCCGCCGTTTGTTTGGAGAGAAGAAATTATATCTCCGTTCTGGGTAATCATATCCAATACAACATCAGCGCTTGTTTCAGCTGTTATCCCGCCGGCTTTGGCAGCGGCATTCAAACCTTTTCCGTTAAAAGCCTTTTGGACTGCTCCTGTAATTATTGTTGGTTTTGTTTTTAATAAAGCTTCTACCGAATTTCCTATCGGACCTGACACATATGCACCTAAGCCGCCATATAGCAAGCCGTTTTTCCATTTTGTTATAATTTCAGCTTTCTTTTCTGAAGTTAAGCCGTTTTCACTGGTAACAGCGTCAATAGTTGTAATTGCCGCAGGAACTGAAGCCATAGTTGTTGTCATTCCTGCTTTCAAAATCTGTCCGGCAGCTTTTTGCCCTAAGCTTGCTGCCATTCTGCTTCCTGCGGAGGATATAACCCCTGAGCCTGGCAAAAGCAGTGAGGCTGCTATTGTTACTCCGATTTCAGCGTAGGCTGCATATTTTTTGGCATTTTCTATGTAATTTGCAGCCATTTGCTCTGCATCTTCGCTGCCTATAGCCTTCCGGCATAGAGCATTATACTCTTTTGTGTGCTGAGCAAAGCTTTTCCCGTCAAGTTCTCTGGCTAAACTTGTTTTGCAATCTTTTTCCAGCTTTTCGAGGCAGGTTAAAAATTGTTTATTTAATTCTTTTTTATTTGTAATTCCTTCAGAACATTTTTTGATATATGCGTTTCTGATATTTGTATCTCCGCTGCAAAATTCATCAAGAACTTTTATAAATTCTTCTTCAAAATTTTCCTTTCTTGCAGGGATAATTTGACCTCGCTCACGAGCCTGTTCAAGAGCCATATCCGTTGCATAAACAGTTCTTACATGTTTTAATCCTTCTTGAAGTCTGTCGTATTTCTCCTGAAATGCAGTCAGCCTTGTGTATTCTTCTGATTTAGCTTTTAATTCTTCAATGTTTTTAGGGTTGAAGCTTACTTTCCTGTCCTTCTCAAATCTGTATTCAAATTTACCTTCGTGTACGGCATAATCTCTTAAAGTTTCAGCCTTTTCTAGTTCGCTGCCCAATCTATTCTCAAGTTCATGGCTTGTTTCTGACCCGATTAAAGACTTAAAGTTGTTTACTCCGTTTTGCAGTGATATAAAGCCTATACTTTTATTAAAGTTTTCGATGTCATTTTTTGCATTAGCAGTTGAATTATAAATAAACTCTCCTGCAAATTTTCTTAATTCCAGTTTTTCCTGCGGAGTATATGTTTTTTCTTCTGTTTCTGTTTTTTGGGGGCTGCTTTTTTCTGCTTCCCAGCCCATAATACCGTAATCATTCTTGAAACTGAAAATTTTTTCACCAGAGTAATTTTCTTTATTTTTCAGATTATCAAGCCCCCAGGTTGGGGTTTCGGCAGCAGATTTTTTACCGGAAATTAGAAGATTTAGTTCTTCTGTTGTTAAATTTTCCAGCTCTTTACGCTTTAAGTCAGCTTCTTTACCTGTTAAACCCAGTGATTTAATATATAAGTTTATTTGAATAGGATCTGCCATCTTCTGCCTTTACACACTAATATATATAATGGCTTACGGCAGTGTTACTAAAAACTTTAGGCTTTTTTTCTATTTTTTTACTTTTTTTAACATTGGTTTCATAATTTTGTTTTTCATGAAATTAAATGCTTTACGGAAGAAGCCTCTAAAATAATCTTTAACTGTAAAACTTTTTTTGTCGGAGAGTCTGCGCATATAATCAAATCCTCCGTATCGGGGGGAATTTTTATTTAGAATAATCATCTTTATATCTTTTTGAAATTCTTCCAGATTATCTTTGTTCCAGTAATTATATGAGCTTTCCCAAAGCGGGTTAAACTCTAAAATGCCGTAATTTGGCGGCAGAATAAGTACATTTTTATCAAGTATGTATTTGTTCAGGTGGCTTTCATCATGGAATACTGCTATTATTCCTTTATCTAAATCTTTTCTGGTATTTACTGCCAGTTCATGTGCCATTTTTAAAAAAGCTCTGCTGGTTCCGCCGTTAAAACCTCCCATTACATCTTTATGTTTGGTTCCGTATGGTATATATGCTGTAGATTCCGGATTTCTTTCATAATTTATATAAGTGTCCGGTTCCTCTTTATACCTCCACTGGTTTTCAACTGTCATTAATCCCTGTTCTTCTGTCGGCAGAATTTCATCACCGACTTCTGAAACTGGCTTCATTGTTCCGTTAATAAAATAGATGTAATCCATTTTTTCAAGCTCTTTTTCGACTTTTAGAAATGTTTCAAATCTCAGCAGTGTTTCATTTGGCCAGCCAAGACAGTTATGTTTTACAAGAACCACATTATCCGGTATCTTTTTGAGTTCTGCGTCAGTAAACAGAAAATATGTTTTTTCATGATTTTTTAATAAATATTTTTCACAAGCCTTGTAGAAATCTTTCCAAAAGCAGATGTATCTTCCTGTTGCTATAAATAATATTCCGATTTTCATATTTTTATTTCCATATAATTTTTCACCAATTTTGACAGCCCTGTTTTTAAGTCAATATCAGGATAATAAAATTTTTTGATTTTGCTGTTATCAAGAACATTTCTGTTAATACTGCCAATTTGGGCAGGCATATAAACAGGTTTTTGGTTGTAACCTGTAATTTTTGATAATTCTTCAAAAAGCAAGTTTATCGGGGTTTCAATTCCGCTTGAGCAGTTAAAAGTTTCGTTCTTTATATTTGTTTCAAGTACGCGCAAGTTTGCTTCAACAACATTATCAATACAAATGAAATCTCTTGTTTGTGTACCATCGCCATATATAATTATCTTTTCGTTATGCAGCATTCCGTTCACAAACTTTGTTACTACACCTGCCCCCCCCCCATCTCTAAGAAGTCCATCCCCGTAGACGTTTGAGTATCTGAATATAATATAATCAATACCTGAAATTTTTATATAATTTTCCATTGCGAGTTTTGAAACAGCATATGGGGATAACGGATTTGGTATTGCATTTTCATTTATCGGAAGTGATTGGGAATCTCCGTAAATTGCAGCTGTTGATGCTCCGATAATTTTTTTGACATTATACTTTTTACATAAGTTTATAAGGTTTAGTGTTCCAATAATATTTTCACAGGCATCATGCTGCGGGTTGTTTACCGAATTATTCACAGAAACCTGTGCTGCAAGGTGGATTACACAGTCAATATTATTCTCCAAAAAGACCTGTTCGAGTTTTTGTGATTTAATATCAGTTTGATAGTGTTTTACTGGTATATCTGAACAGAATTTTTTAGTATCAACAGTAACTATGTTATATTTTTTATTTTCACAAAATGCTTTTGTGAAACGGCTCCCTAAGAAACCTTCAGAGCCGGTTATTAATATAGTTATCATTTTGTTATTATATATTACTTTTACACTTTTGTAAAATTATTATAATTCATCTTTTAAATACCTCATTGAGCAATGCAATTTCTTACAGGCTGCAATCAATATAAGACATAATTTGTTAATATTTTTTGAAAATTAGAGTAAGAGGAAAAATGCTAAAAAATACCAGACACTTTGCAATCTTAGCTGTTTTGCTATGTTTAAATTTTAATCTTGTCTTTGCTGGAGAAACCCCGGTACAACAGAATGCTAAATATCCTGATTACGCTTATCAGTATTTAGGCAATGACAGGTTTGAAGGGTTTAACAGAAAAATGTTCACATTTAATTCAAAATTGAACAAGTTTGTTATCAAACCGGTACATATTTTATATGCTTCTATAATGCCGCAATATGGTATGGACAGGATAAAATGTGCCTGTTCAAATATTGAATATCCTATAAGATTAACAAGCTGTCTTATCCAGCGTGATTTCCCCGCATCAGGACGTGAAACCCTGAGGTTTCTTACAAACACTACAATCGGGTTAGGCGGACTTTATGATCCCGCCAAAAAACTTTTTCATCTCGAGCCGGTTGCAGAGGATATGGAGCAGGCTCTTGCCAAATGTAAAATTAAAAGCGGACCGTATCTTGTAGTGCCTGTTTTAGCTTCCACAACTCCAAGAGGACTTGCGGGCAAGGCTCTTGATGCTGCTCTAAATCCTTCATGTTATATTGCAACTCCTGTTATTGCTCTTGTTAAGGCCGGGCTTACTTTGAATAAATCTACAGCAATTCAGCCGCTTGCTAAAGTTCTTGAAAATAACTATGCGGATCCGTATGAAGTTGCAAGGAAACTTTATGGATTGGATAATTTTATCAAAAATTCAAACCTTGACCGTAAAGAAGTTCTTGATACTGAAATATCTATATTTGACAATAACGAACTTGTAGATATGAATAATGACAACGAAATTAAGGTTACGGTTCAGCAGGAAGAGAAAGTTCCTGCCGGAGAGGATAAAATTGCGCTGAATGATATTCTAAAAGGCGGGGCAAATATCGATGATATTATCTTGAAAAGTTATGACAATAAAAATTCAAAACTCCTTGCTGACATGATATTATTTGACTACAATCCGCAAAATCCGGTTGTAGATGCAATGCGCACCGCGCTATTTGATTTGCCGGGAATAAACGATTCAATTTGGAATGAACTTTCTTTGTGGAACAGATGTTTCAGCAAAAAAATCAAAACATCATCTGTTTCAATTGATCCTGAACGGGAAGAGTATAGGTTCAGGTATATTATGCAAAAAGATAAAAATTCTCCGGTTGCTATTATTTATCCTTCTATAGGTGAAGGTATCATGTCTTACCATTCGGTTGTGCTTGCAAAACTGTTTTTTGAAGAAGGGTATTCTGTAATAATTCAGGGAAGCCATTTCCACTGGGAATTTGTAAAAAGTATGCCAAAAGAGTACAAACCGGGAATCCCGTCACAGGATGCTGACTATTTAAAATCAGTTACGGCAAAGATTATCAATAGTCTTCAGGCAAAATATGATTGTAATTTCAGCAGGAAAGTCCTTATCGGCACTTCTTTCGGAGCTCTCGAAACCCTTTTTCTGGCAGATAAAGAAGCCAAAAATAATACTCTCGGCATTGATAAATTTATCTCTATAAATCCGCCTGTTGAACTTATTTATGCAATGAAGCAGATTGATAAAAACAGCGAAGAATGGAATAAAAATACAGATAATAATTTTAAAAACAAAATTGCCGTAACTGCTGCTAAAGTTATGCGTATTTATAAGATGAAAGAGGAAAATCCAGATACAAAAATTGCGGCACTTCCTTTCTCGGAGGCTGAGGCTAAACTCATCACCGGTTTTATTATGCACCAGAAGCTATCGGATGTGGTTTTTGCAATAGAAGAAAAGTCCAAAAGTAAAAAATGTAATGATTTTTACAACTCGATTAATAATATAAATTATCAGGACTATGCTGAAAAATACCTGCTATCGGATGCTTATTCTACTATTGAGGATTTAGATTACGATGCAAGCCTGCATTCAATAGCAGATTATCTGAAAAATAATAACAACTATAAAATTTATCACGCAATTGACGATTATCTGGTAAATCATAACCAGCTGAAACGTTTGAAACAGTATTCAAAAGACAAAACCCTTCTTTTAAGTAACGGTTCGCATCTGGGGTTTTTATACAGGCAGGAATTTATTGATGATTTGAGGAGAGAAATTTCTTTGAAAAATATTAGTATTGCTTCAAGAGGTTATTAATTTAACCTCTTTTTTATGAAGTACTTTATATGGTGGATGACAATGGCGGATTAGTTTTTGTACGATATTGGTAGAAAAATCTACCGTTTTTGAACTTACAACTAATTTTGGAGAAGAGTATGAAATACAGTTTAACAAGAAAACAATGGGCAGTATTAATTCTGTTGGTAATTATCGTTCCTATTATATACAATAAAACCTCTGGTTTTATTTCAGGTATTATACAACGTCGGGCAATGATGATGCCTAAGGAAGTTGAGGTTGATACTCCGCATTTGGAATCTGTAAATGTATCTGCAGAATCAACCGGAAGAGTTGAGGCAAAATATTCTGTTGACTTAGTTGCAAGAGTTCCGGGATTTTTATTGAAAAAGTATTTTAAAGAGGGTGATTTTGTTAAAAAAGGTCAGACTCTTTTCCAGATTGATCCGCGTGAATACCAGATTGAGGTTAATAATTCCGCTGCAAATGTAAACCAATATAGTGCATTGTTGAGAAACGCACAGCAGGAATTAAACAGAGCGAATGCTTTAATCAAAGAAGATTTGATTAGCCGTTCAGATGTTGATTCCAGCCTTGCTGCAAGAAACCAGAACAAAGCTCTTCTTGATGCTGCAAGACAACAGCTTGAACTTGCAAAAGTTAACTTGAGCTATACTTCTATAAAATCCCCGATTGACGGAAGGATTGGTAAAGTTAATATTACTGAAGGAAACTATGTTACTGCAACTTCAGGTCCGCTTGTTAACATTGCCAGTGTAAATCCTGTCTATGTTACTTTCAGTCTGAAAGGTGATGATTTTGTAAAATTGCTCAAAGCCAGCGATGAATTTAAAGATGTTGAAGTTAGAGTTCAATTCAGTGACGGAAGCTGGTATGACAAAGTAGGGAAAATTAATTTTGTAGATAATAAAATTGATAAAGATTCCGGATCCGTCTATATGAGAGCAACTTTTGATAATTCAAAAAGCTGGCTTGTTCCGGGTGCTTATATGAAAGTTCAGCTTACCGCTCCTAAACTGGTTAAGTTTATAACTGTTCCGCAGTCATGTACAAAAGGTGATGCTATGAGCGGATACTATGTCTGGACTGTTGAAGATAATAAAGCTGTTAAGAAAAATATTAAAGTTTCTGAAAATATAAATAACAACTGGGTTGTAAATAACGGCTTAAATCTCTCTGATATGGTTGTTGTTTCAGGTATTCAGAATATTTCTTCTGAAGGTCAGAAGTTGAAAATTATTGATAAAACTAAGAAGTCAGAAAAGTAGCAGGTAGAAATTAATGAAAAAAGTATTTGACAAAGATAAACTGTTCTTTTTTATAAGAAAACCGAGATTTGCACTTGTAATCTCTCTGTGTATAGTTATTTTAGGTTTAATCTCTCTTTTAAGCTTAAAACAGGAAAGCTATCCGGATGTTACACCTCCGCAGGTAAGAGTTTCTGCAAACTATCAGGGTGCCAGTGCAGAAGTTATTGAGTCTTCAGTAGCAACAATTCTTGAAAATAAGCTGAATGGTGTTGAAAATATGACATATATGTCATCAACATCTACTGACGGCAGTTATTCTTTGACTTTGTACTTTAAAGTTGGAACAGATAAGAACATTAACCTGATGAATGTACAGAACTTAATTCAAAGGGTTCAGTCACAGCTTCCGGAAGACGTTCAAAGAACAGGTGTTACAGCTATAAGCCGTTCTTCAGGGTCTGGTGCAATTATCTTAACCCTGTATCCGGAATCCGGCAATTGGACACAGCTTGATTTGACAAATTATGGTTCTATATATATTAAAGATGAATTAAAACGTGTTGAAGGTGTTGCTGATGTAAACGTATTCGGCGGCGGAAATTATTCAATGAGAATATGGCTTGATCCGCAGAAAATGGCAGGGTTAAACGTTTCAACCGGAGAAGTTGCTTCTGCTATAAAAAACCAGAATACTCAGGTTGCAACCGGTGCTCTCGGTCAGTTACCTACAGATGAAGATCAGGCGCTGCAAATTACCTTGAAAACACCGGGCAGGCTTGATGATGTTAAACAATTTGAAAATATAATTATTCGTTCAAATATGGACGGCTCTAATGTTAAAATTAAGGACATTGCCAGAGTTGAACTTGGTGCAGAATCTTATTCAAACTTAGGGCTTGTAAACGGTAAGCCTTCTGCGGTTGTTGTTATTTCACAACTGCCTGACGCTAATATCATTAACCTTTCAAAAGCAGTTAAGGCTAAAGTTAATGAATTAAACTCAAGACTTACAAATGGTATAAAAATTTTATATGTAAAAGATGACGCTGATTTTATCCACGAATCAATGAAGGAAGTTGAATTTACAATTCTTCTGACCGCATTAATCGTTGTTATAATTATTTATTTATTCCTTGGCGACGGAATGGCAACACTTGTTCCTTGTGTTACAATTCCTGTTTCGCTGATTGGTACATTCTTTGCCCTTAAAGTTATGGGAATGACTATTAATCTGTTGTCGTTATTTGCGCTTGTACTTGCTGTCGGCGTGGTTGTTGATGACGCGATTGTTGTTATTGAAAACGTTAAACGTCATATTGATGAAGGTAAATCTGCAATAATTGCTACCCAGCTTACTATGGAAGAGGTGGGATTTGCTCTTGTTGCAATGGCAATGGTGCTGATGGCTGTATTTGTTCCTATTATATTTATGACCGGTATGACCGGTGTTATGTATAAACAATTTGCAGTTTGTATTGCCGTATCAATTGCTATTTCTGCAATTTGTGCGTTGACATTATCTCCGGCAATGTGTTCTCATTTCTTCGGTCATGAAAAAGAAGCAAGAGATTATTCAAAATACCCTTGGCTTGCGCATATTGACAGTATTAAAGAAAGAATAAACAGAAGAACATCTGTTCTTGTTGTAAAATTCAATGAAGTATTTGAGAAAATCGAAAACTTCTATATGGAATATGTAACAAAGTTTGTTTACAATAAAAAACTGGTTGCAATATTCTATATATCTATCATTGCATTAACATTAATTTCATTTAAAACAATTTCAACAGGATTTATTCCTGACGAGGATCAGGGTGTATTGATTGCAAGTATTACTCTTCCTGATGGTGCATCACTTTCCAGAACAGAAGATGTTGCCAGAAAATTTACAGAACAAATTAAAGACATACCGGGAGTAAACCCTGAAAAACTTACCGTATTCGGCGGTGATGGCGCTGTAAACCAGGCAAACGTAATTATTCAGCTTCTGGATTACAGCGAGAGAAAAATGAATCCTGTTAAATGGGTTGAAAGAAAAATAAAAGGTCAGGCTACTGATATGTCACATGTAGCTGTTTTGAATCAAATCAGAGCAGTCGCATCAACTATAAAAGAAGCTTCTATTGTGGCATTTTCACCGCCTGCAATTAATGGTATGAGTATGATGGGCGGGTTTGAATTCCAGATGCTTTCACAGGGTGAATATACCCCTCAGGAACTGGAAAGCTGGGCTAATAAACTCGTTGCGGCGGCAAACCAGGATCCGTCTTTATCAAGTGTTTATACTTCATTCCAGGCAAATGTGCCTCAGTATATTGTTGATATTGATTACGAAAAAGCAATGGCGCAGAATATTGATTTGCAGGAACTTTATACAACACTGTCATCAATGCTCGGTACTAATTATGTAAATGACTTTAACAAATATGACCGTGTATTTAAGGTTCAAATGCAGGCTGAAAGTGACTTTAGAAATAAAGCTTCTGATTTGTCCGGCATATACGTTAAAAATACAAATGGAGTAATGGTTCCTATACTGTCTGTTGTAAAACTAAAACAGACTGTAGGTACAGCTTCAATCTCACGATACAACCAGTATAAATCAGTTCAAATTCAGGGACAGCAGGCAGCAGGAAAGAGTTCCGGTGATGCTATGACTGCAATGGAAAATGTTGCAAAACGCGTTCTGCCTTCTGATATAACATTTGACTGGTCCGGTACCTCAGCTCAAGAACGTGAGGCTTCAGGACAGACTGCGATGATTGTCGGTATGGCTCTGGTATTTGTATACTTATTCCTTGTGGCATTGTATGAAAGTTATACCATTCCGGTTGCAGTACTTCTCATTTCACCAATTGCGGCGCTTGGTGCGTTAATATTCCAGATGATGATTAACCAGTCATTTGATATTTATTCCCAGGTTGGTATGATTACATTAATAGGTCTTGCGGCTAAACAATCAATCCTGATTGTTGAGTTTGCAAAAGAAGAACACGAAAAACATGGACTTTCCGTTAAAGATGCTGCTATAAAAGCTGCAAAACTAAGATTCAGGGCGATTATGATGACTGAATTGGCGTTTATTATAGGGGTATTGCCAATGCTGTTTGCTGCCGGAGCAGGTGCTAATTCAAGAATTTCTGTAGGTTCAACAGTATTTGGCGGTATGATAGCCGCAGCTACACTGGGTGCAGTTCTTACACCGGCATTCTACGTAATTGTTCAGGAATTTGTTGACCTGTTCCCTAAAAAAGAAATTACTGAAAAAGATTTGGAGATTTCAATAAGATGAAGAAGATTTTGAATTTAGTTTTAATATGCTCTGTTCTTACTATATCTTCCGCTTCTGTTCTGGCAAAGGATAAGGCTGAACAAGCCAATGTTAATATTGCCAAAAAACCGGAGGAAATACATATTGTTAAACCAGAGAAAAAGAAAAAGGTTAACAAACGCGAAGAGCGGAGAAAAAATGCTGAAAATGCCAAAAGCAAAAAGGAATCATCCAAAGAAGCAGAAGGCATGTATGAAACAAAATTCCCGGTAATTAACAGCCAGATTGAATACGCTGATATGAACGGTGAGGTAACTTTGAGCGACTGTATAAAGCTTGCAATCACACACCACCCGACAATTATGTCAGCAATCAGCAACGCTGAAATTTATAAAACAAGAATAGGTCAGGCATGGTCAAATTATTTCCCTATACTGAATGCCGGAACAAGTTATTCAAGAAACGACACACTTATGACAATGGGCGGATCATATTCAAGAATGATGAGCCAGAAATACAATATGTATTATGTTCCGACATTATCTGCAAATATGCTTTTGTTTGATTTCGGAAAAACAAAGGCTGCCGCTGACATGGCTAAAAGAAATTATGAAGCATCACGATATGATGCAGAAACAAGTATCGAGCTTGTTATTTATAATGTAAAAGTTGCTTATTATAATCTTATATTTGCAGAAATA
>ULTH01037642.1_pt1 | contig 71323 bp, 53 predicted proteins | sample 1957421 | NCBI WGS metagenome assembly ULTH01 (sample SAMEA4835729, study PRJEB28245) | human gut metagenome | biome: gut microbiome; material: fecal sample | place: Denmark | collected 2008 | reverse complement strand
CCAACCTGGAGTTTAACAGATATTATGAAACACCCTCTAAACAATATTGATAATAATTTACTATAGGCTTTAGGATGCCGGCGGCCGGCAATTTTTTTGAAGAGGTAAAATATATGTGTGGTAAATTTTCGTAATTTTGTGTGACGAAAAAATGAAGAGAGATGACTGATAATTCTTTTGAAAAAACCGATACCCTCCGAAGCCTTATGCGAATGAAGCCGTCGTTGCTGATGCTTCTGCGCCGTTTCGGCATATCGCTCGGTTTCGGCAACGGAACCGTGAGCGAGGTTTGCGAAAATGCCGGCATAGACTGCGATACCTTTCTGGCCGTGGCAAACTTTACCGAGGGTCATGCATGGCGCCATTTCAATATCGACCTCGCCACGCTTATGGTATATCTCAAGAATGCACACAGCTATTTTCTGGACTTTGCCCTGCCGTCGATACGCCGCAAGCTTATCGATGCGCTTCCCATGACCGAACAGAATTCCGTAGCCATGCTGCTACTGCGGTATTTCGATGATTACTCCGAGGAGGTGCGCCTGCATATGGAGTTCGAGAACGAATATGTGTTTCCGTATATCCGCAATCTTCTCGACGGCGTGCCGGGCGGCAAGCTGGGTATAGCCGAATTCGAGGCCAGGCATCACTCCATAACCCCGAAACTCAACGAACTCAAGGAAATATTTATATGCCACTATAACGGCGAGGGCAACGGCGATCTGCTCAACTCGGCTCTCTACGACATCATCGGTACCGAGCATGAGCTCCGCGACCACTGTGCCATCGAGGACAGTATCCTTGTGCCGGCTGCCCAGAAGCTTGAGCCCCGTGTGGCCGATGCTCCCGCGACATCGGCTCAGGCCGATCCGCAGGAACTGACGGCCCGCGAGCGCGAGATAGTGCGCTGCATAGCCCGCGGTCTGTCGACCAAGGAGATCGCGCAGGCGCTCTTCCTGTCGACTCACACCGTCACCACACACCGTCGCAATATCTGCGCCAAACTCGACATACACTCGGCGCCGGCCCTAACGGTCTATGCCATAATCCACAAGCTGGTCGATATTCCGGAGATCAAGGTGCAGTAGGTGCGGGGACCTGTCCGGCGGCCTGTGCCACCGCAGCGAGACCTGCTATTTTAGCCCATTGGTCGGCGTAGGTGAGGCCGCGCGAGGCGTAGCTCGACAGTTTGAAGCCAGCCTTGGGGCTGACCGAGAGGTCGGTCATGGCGATGTGCTCCGACGCTTTGCCGATTGTGTCGAGTATATCGTCGGCGCGCTCGGGATAGGGGGTGTGGGCGTCGGCCAGTCCGAGCACCACTTTTTTCCCGGCGGGGATATGGCTGAGAACTTCGAGCTGACGGTCGTTGCCGAGGGTGAACGGCAGGAAGAATTTGCCGGCATTCACCCGCGAAAGAATTTTAGGCATTATATTGTCGGACAACTGCATGGATTCCCATTCGGGCACTATGGTGTCGCCTCCCGAGATGTAGAGGGAGAGTTCCATGTCGGCGGGTAAACCGGCTATAGAGTCGTTGAAGAGCCGGATTATCTGCTCATGCAGCGCTATGATGTCCACTCCGCCCTGGAGCAGACGCTTGGTGGTATTGTCCTCGCACAGCAGGCCGCAGGCAGTGTCGTCGAGCTGCAGGTGTCGGCACCCGATTTCATAGAAATGGAATATGGTTTTGTTGTAGGCCGTGGCGATATCTTCGAGCAGACTGTCGGGCGCCGGGTAGACAAGGGCCGGATTGCCGTCGGTCATGGTAAGAATTTCGAGATAGAGGTTGGCCGGCGAGGGGAGTGTCTGCCGGGCGGCGATGCGGTCTGCGCAGGCATTGTGCAGGAATGAGAAATCGTTGAAGAACGGGTGCGACGGGTTGCAGGCTATGCGGCCGGTGAACCGCATGAGGTCGGTGAACGGGTCGAGTTGCTGATACAGGTGTCCGCTCTCGATCCGTTCGCAGCTTATGCCTTCGAGTCCGAACCAAAAGTCCTTGTCCCAGTAGTTGCGGCGGAATTCTCCGGAAGTCGCTTCGCTGAGGCCGGCTTCTAACTGGTGTTCGACGAGCTGTAGTATTGCCTCGTCCTCGGCAGCAAGCAGGCTGTGGTGGTCGATGGCGCCGGCGGCGTGCTCGCGGCGTGCGGAAATCAGTTTTTCGGGGAGGAGAAAGCTCCCCACGATATCATATTTCATATTGACAATAAATTTAATGGCCATGAAGCGGGGGCACCGGCTTTGTTGAACCGGTGCGGCTGTCGTGCGCCGGTCCGGTGTGGGGACGGCGGCGCAGAGCCCGTATATGGCAGCTTGCTATTTTCGATATGTCCTCTCTTAATCCAGTCCACGAGATTATAGAAACTAAGCCGCATGGCAGGTCTCCTGACTTGTTCCCCTCCCGGACTGCCTTCCCGGCCGCAGGGTGGCCAGTGACATTCGTATAGTATCCGGAGGTTGATATGGAACTTACAGTAGCGGGTCTGTTCAGGCCTTTCACCTGATTCCCTTTTAATCGCTCCGGGCCCGGAAGCCCTCGGCGAACCAATGCGGTCGCAAATATAGACAAATAAATCGACATACACGCCAACATTACGGAAATATTTCCTTAATTTCTCCCCGGAACATCTTTGCTGAAAATTTGGGGCAGTGGTATTTTTTGCGGATTTCGGGGATTATTTTTAACTTTGCGGTATGAAGCCGGCAGGACGTCCGGCTGTCGAATACACCGCTTAACAAAACGATGGACTACAGTATTTTAGACTTCCTGAGCCTTCTCGGCGCCGTAGGTTTGTTCCTCTATGGCATGAAGGTGATGAGCGAAGGACTGCAGAAGGCCGCCGGCGACCGTCTGCGCAACATTCTATCTGCCATGACCCGCAACCGCTTAGCGGGCCTTCTTACAGGCATAGTTATTACAGCTTTGATCCAGAGCTCGTCGGCATCGACGGTAATGGTGGTGAGCTTCGTCAATGCAGGTCTTATGTCGCTTGGCCAGTCGATGGCCGTAATCATGGGCGCGAACGTCGGTACTACGTTCACTGCGTGGATTATAGCACTTTTCGGTTTTAAGGTAAATATATCGGCGTTCATGCTGCCTCTTATAGGTCTGGGCGTCGTTCTTCTTTTTATGAACAAGAGCAAACTCAAGTCGATAGGCGAGTTGCTTGTCGGCTTTTCGTTCCTGTTCATGGGCCTGGATCTCATAAGCGATTTTGTGCCCGATCTTCAGAACAATCCCGAGATGTTTGCAAGTCTGCGCGAATATTCGTCGCTCGGTCTGCGGTCCATACTCATCTTCGCGCTGGTCGGCGTCATTGTCACTATGGTCATACAGTCGTCGGCCGCGACATTTGCCATCACGCTGATAATGTGCAGCAAAGGCTGGATCACTTTCGACCTTGCATGCGCACTGGTGCTTGGCAGTAACATCGGTACCACCATCACTCCTATCCTTGCATCGCTCAGCGGCAATGTGGCCGCCAAGCGTGCGTCGATGGGCCATCTTCTTTTCAACCTGCTTGGCACCGTGTGGTGTCTGTGCGTATTTGTGCCTTTCGCCGATATGAACGCATGGCTTACCGAGGCCATCGGGCAGGGCGATCCAAACGCGCTCTATAGTTATGTGACCGAAATCGAGGCCACTCACCCCGAGATATACAACCATCTGTTCGACAACTCGCTGCCTGCGGGCCACGAGGTGCTCCGCAATATCGCTGCCATGCAGATGAGCGTGTCGTTCGGTCTGTCGATATTCCACACCACCTTCAATCTGGTGAATGTGCTCATCATGATATGGCTCACCGGGCTGTATGTGAAGATTGTGGAATGGGTAGTGCCGCTGAAGCACCGCGACGACGAGGAGTTCACCCTCAAGTTTATCTCCGGCGGTCTCCTCAATGCCTCCGAACTCAACATCACCCAGGCTGAGAAGGAAATGCATGTGTATGCCGAGCGTGTCGGCCGCATGATAGATATGGCGCAGACGCTGATACACACCAAGGAAAAGAGCGACGATTTCAACCAGCTCTATTCGCGCCTCGAGAAGTACGAGGACATATCCGACCGAATGGAGCTCGAGATTGCCCACTATCTCAACCGGTGCGCCGAGGGTCGCCTGTCGAACGAAGGCAAGCTGCGCATCGCCGCCATGCTCAATATTATCAGCGAGATAGAGAGTATTGCCGACAGCTGCATGGGCATAGGAAAGATTCTGAACCGCAAGATACAGGCAGGTGTGGAATTCAACGAGGAAATATACACCAACATCGACAATATGTATGTGTATGTCCGCGCGGCCATGGATCTGATGATAAAGCAGCTCAGCGATGTGGAGAACGTGAGCCAGAAATCGCTCATCGAGTCGTACAACAAAGAGCGCGAAATCAACAATTACCGCAACACGCTCCGCGGCGCCAATGTCGGCAACATCAACGACAAGCACTACGAGTATCAGGCCGGTATCTACTATATGGATATCGTGGGCGATCTCGAGAAGACAGGCGACTATATTATCAACGTAGTCGATACTCTTCGCGAGAATTTCCAGAAACGGCATGCCTGATTGTGTCCGGACGGGCGGCCGACACCATGTCACGGTTATGGTCAAAGTGCCCGAAAGTGGCCCAGAGGGCCTTCTGGATGATAATTTTCGGAAACAATAAAGCTACAATCATGTTACTTCTATTGTTTTTGTCGTGTTAATTCGTTTAATTTGCATTACTAAAAATTAAACGACTATGCCATCCACACCCTCAATGGGCCAAATACTGATTGTCGACGACGACTCGAATATCTGCAAGTTGCTTCAAGTCAACTTGCGGAGCGAGGGTTATACCGTCGATGTCGAGGAAGTGGCCGGGAATGTGGATCGTTCGGCGCTCGAAAGCACTCAGCTTGTCATTGTCGATGCCATGAACCAGCCCTACAGCGGCATGGATCTTATCTATGATCTCAAGGACAATCCGGCGACCGAACACATAGGCATAATCCTTTATTCCAACATTAAAAGCGAACGTATGGTCATCGACGCCCTCGATGCCGGCGCCGATGACTATATGGTGAAACCGTTCTCGCTGCGCGAGATGGTAGCCCGTGTGAAGTCGGTGATGCGCCGTCACCGTCTGCCGGCCCGCACGGCCGCCGTGGTTACTTTCGAGAGCATGGAGGTGGATTTCGGCTCGCAGACAGTGCGTATCGACGGCAAACCTGTGTCGCTGTCGAAGACCGAGTTTTCCATTTTGGCCATACTGCTGAAGAATGTCAACTCATATGTGTCGCGTGTGGAGATACACCGCCGTGTGTGGGACGACGGCACCGCCGGTATCAACGAGCGCATCGTCGACACAAACATATCGCGTCTGCGCAAAAAGCTTGGCGAGGTCGGAGCGAGAATTGTCAACCGCTCGGGCCACGGCTACATGATAAGCTGACATTCCACCGGTTAAAACACAATTTTGTGTGGATCCTCCTGCGGAGGTTCCTATGGCCGACGCCACCACTCCGTGGTGCATCGGCCACCACCGCGGCCTCCGTCAGGAGGCCGATTTCGAATAGCCCGGCATGCCCCTGTGCATGCCGGGTCAAAAAAACGCCCAAACGCATCATGGCCTCCGACGGAGGCCGATTAACGGGCTGGCGTCGCAAAAATAATCAGCCTCCTACAGAGGCTTTTCCTACTCAAACCGCACAGACCCGGCATGCACATCGGCATGCCGGGCTATTCATAATCAACCTCCTGCGGAGGTTACATTCGCCGGCGCGACCGCGTAGCGGTGAGAGACGTTAGGCCCGGGTTAAGGGGGCCGAAGGTCGCCCGCAACCCGGGTTTTAGGTCATTTTTTCAAGAAAAACCGACTCTATAGGAGTCGCACAAATGCGTTGATGATATTGTTCGACTCCTACAGAGTCGAATCATTATAATGCAATTATAATAAACCCGGGTTGCGGGCGCCTGGCGGCGACCCTTAACCCGGGCCTAACATCTTACACCACTCCGTGGTTCCTTACCCCGCGCCTCAGCAATTTTGAAAAATGTTCCTTGGAAGGTACAATACCGCAAATTGTACCTTCGGTGGTACAATTCTAAAGATTGTATCTCCGGTGGTGCAAATGTGCGGATTGACGAGAAAAATGCTATTTTTCTGGAAAAATGTTTGTTTTTCAGAAAATCTTTATACCTTTGCAATATCAAAGCAAAGATTATATGACCGCTCTCAGCTTTTTTTACCCCTTTTATTACTTTTATCTCACAGATAGAAGCGGGGTGCTCTGAGCCATAACGATTTATGATATACAGCCCCGTCCGGCAAAGCCGTAGCGGGGCTTTTTTATTATGGAAACAGAAAAAAGAAAAATAAAAGTAGGCATACAGGGTGTGGCAGGCTGTTTTCACGATGCAGCCGCCCGCGAATACTTCGGCGGCTACGATGTGGAGACGGTCGAGTTCGATACTTTTCCCGAGCTTTTCGATGCGCTGCACTACGATGCCTCTCTTCTTGGCATAGCCGCCATAGAGAATACCATAGCCGGAAGCATTCTGAGCAATCACGAATTGCTCCGTGCCGGCGATCTGCGTATCATCGGCGAGCATAAAAAGCGTATATCGCATGTGCTCTGCGCATTGCCCGGACAGAGCATCGACGATATCACCGAGGTAAATTCGCACCCGATGGCGCTGATGCAGTGCGAGCAGTGGCTGCGCCGGCATCCGCGCATGAAGATGGTGGAGCGATTCGATACCGCCGGAAGCGCCATGGAGATAGCCTCGGGGCAGCTTGTGGGCCATGCGGCTGTATGCGGCGACTACGCGGCGCGTCTGTACGGTCTCGAGATTCTCGCGTCGGGCATAGAAACGAACAAACGCAACTTCACGCGTTTTCTTATCATAGCCGATCCTCTGCTTGCGGCCGAGATCGGGCCCGGTGAGCTCGAGTGCGACAAGGCGTCGCTCATGTTCACGCTGCCGCACTCGGCCGGAGCGCTGTCGAAGGTGCTTGCCATCCTGTCGTTCTACGACATGAATCTTTCGAAGATCCAGTCCACACCTATCATCGGCCGCGAGTGGGAATACCGCTTCTACATCGATCTTACTTTCGACAATGTGGTGCGCTACCGTCAGGCCCTCGAGGCTGTGCGGCCTCTTATCAACGATTTCAAAATACTCGGTGAATACCGTTCTACGATATATGACAAAGACTAAAGAAATACGCCCCGCCGGGCGGCTCGACCATGTGAGCGAATACTATTTTTCGCGTAAGCTCAAGGAGATAGCACGTCTCCGTGCTTCCGGTGTCGACATAATATCGCTCGGCATCGGCGGTCCCGACCTGCCGCCGCCCACGGCTGCGGTAGATGCCGCTGTTGCGTGCCTGCAACGCCCCGATACCCACGGATACCAGATGACCGTCGGGCTGCCGGGGCTGCGGAGCGCTTTTGCCGTCTGGTATGCCCGGCGCTATGGTGTGACAAGCCTCGATGCCGACAGGAATATCCTCCCTCTGATAGGGTCGAAGGAAGGTGTGCTCAATGTGGCGCTGGCCTTTCTCAATCCCGGCGACGGCGTGCTTGTACCCGATCCCGGATATCCCACCTATACATCGGCTTCGCGCATAGCCCTGGCCGAGGTTTTCCCCTACACACTCAGCGAGGAAAACGGATGGATGCCCGATTTCGACGCCCTCGAGAAGCTGCCTTTGGAACGGATAAAGCTCATGTGGGTCAATTATCCACATATGCCTACCGGCACCCCGGCCAATCTCGAAGTATTCCGGCAGTTGGTCGAATTCGGACGCCGCCATGGCATAGTGATTGTCAACGACAACCCCTACAGTATGATTCTCAACGACCATCCGCTCAGCATCTTCAATATACCCGGTGCCGAAGAGGTGGCCATAGAGATGAATTCGCTCAGCAAGTGCCTCAATATGGCCGGATGGCGCGTGGGCATGCTCGTGGCCAATCCGCAGTTTGTGGAGTGGGTGCTCAAGGTGAAGAGCAACATCGACTCGGGGCAGCCGCGTGCCATAATGGAGGGAGCCATCGCCGCTCTTGGCGCGCCCGACAGCTGGTACGAGTCGCTCAACGCCGAGTATGCCGCCCGTCAGGCCATTTGCGCCCGCATAATGGACGCCCTCGGCTGCCGCTGCCGTCCCGGGCAGCAGGGCCTCTTCCTGTGGGGACGTATCCCCGACAGCGAGGTATCGGCCGAGGCTTTCGCCGACCGTATTCTGGCCGAAAAGCGCGTGTTTATCACTCCGGGCTTCATCTTCGGCAAAGCCGGCGAGCGCTATATCCGCATTTCGCTCTGTGCTCCGCAACCGGTGCTCGAAGCAGCTCTCGAACGCATAATGTGAAGTTTATAAAGTTAAGAAAGGTAAAGGAGTTAAGATAATGGTTCTTTTAGCCCTTCAAAAAACTAATATCTTAACTTTTTAAACCTATTACTTTTTCAACAATAATAAAACAACATAGATTATGATATTAGAAAAGATATTTCCGGAAGATATAATGTCGCACCGACCGGTGGTGCTTGCCGGCCCGTGCAGTGCCGAAAGCGAGACTCAGGTGCTCGAGGCGGCCCGATCGCTTGCTGCTGCCGGCATAAAGATATTCCGTGCCGGCGTGTGGAAACCACGCACCAAACCCGGCGGTTTCGAGGGTATCGGCTCGCCCGCGCTGCAGTGGCTTGCCAAGGTGAAGAAAGAGACCGGGATGCTCATAGCCACCGAGGTGGCCAACGAGCGCCATACCCGCGAGGCTCTCGACGCCGGAGTCGATGTGCTGTGGATAGGCGCACGCACGTCGGCCAATCCCTTTGCCGTGCAGGAGATAGCCGATGTGCTTGCCGCCCTTCCGCAGGAGCGCCGCGACTCGCTTGTGGTCCTCGTCAAGAATCCGGTCAATCCCGACCTCGAGTTGTGGATTGGCGCCATGGAGCGCATCAACGGCGCCGGCATACGCCGTATAGGCGCCATTCACCGCGGGTTCAGCGCCTATGGCAAGCACCTCTACCGCAATCCGCCCAAGTGGCGCATCCCCATCGAGCTGCACCGCCGTATTCCCGAACTGCCCATCATCTGCGACCCGAGCCACATTGGCGGCAAGCGCGAGCTGATAGCACCGCTGTCGCAGCAGGCACTCGACATGAATTTCGACGGTCTCATCGTGGAGTGCCACTGCCATCCCGACGAAGCTCTGAGCGACAGCGCACAGCAGATTACCCCCGACGTCCTCTCCTATATACTCGAAACGCTCGTCGTGCCGGCCGAGACGTCTTCCACCGAGAGCCTGGGTCTGCTCCGCAAGCAGATCGACCGTATCGATGACGAGCTCCTCGAGCTGCTGGCCAAGCGTATGCGCGTGGCGCGCGACATCGGCCGCTACAAGAAGGAGCACAAGATGCCCGTGCTGCAGCCGGGACGATACAACGATCTGATGCAGCACCGTGTGTATGCCGCCGTACAACTCGAACTAAACGCCGATTTTATCAAAAACGTGCTTGCCTCCATCCACGAGGAGTCGGTGCGTCAACAGCTTGAACTGCAATGAAAATACTGATACTCGGAGCCGGTAAGATGGGCTCCTTCTTCTGCGATCTGCTATCTTTCGGCCACGATGTGGCCGTGTACGACCGCGACCCGGAGCGTCTGCGCTTCACCTACAACGTTCGCCGGTTCATGTCGCTCGACGAGGTCGGCGATTTCGATCCCGACATGGTTATCAACGCGGCCACTGTCAAATATACCATCGACGCTTTCCGTCAGGTACTTCCGCATCTGCGGCCCGACGCTCTGCTGAGCGACATCGCGTCGGTGAAGCGCGGACTGCCCGAATTTTATGCCGAAGCCGGACACCCCTATGTGTCGACGCACCCCATGTTCGGCCCCACATTCGCATCGCTGTCGAATCTTGCCGACGAGAACGCCATCATAATCAGCGAGGGCGACGCAGCCGGCATAGCCTTTTTCGAGCAGCTCTATAACTCTCTCGGGCTTCATATAGAGCACTATACATTCAACGGTCACGACGAGACCATAGCCTATTCGCTGTCGGTGCCCTTCGCCTCGTCGCTGGTATTCGGCTCGGCCATGAAGCACCAGCCCGCGCCCGGCACTACTTTCAAGCGCCACATGGCCATCGCCCGCGGCCTCATGAGCGAAGACGACTATCTTCTTTCCGAAATTCTTTTCAACCCCGACTCGGTAGCCCAGCTCGACCGCATCCTGGCCTCACTCTCCGAACTCCGCCGCATCGTTGCCACCCGCGACTCCGCCGCCATGCAGGCCTACCTCGCCGCCGTCCGCACCAATTTGAAATGAAAAATTTATTATCCGTACTCCTGTGTGCTCTTGCTGCTGTGCTGTCGGCAGAGGCTCAGTCGCAGCGGTCGGACTCACTCTTTGCAGCCGGTGTAAATTATTATAATGAAGGCTGTTTTGGCGCAGCAGCAACCTATTTTCGGGAAGTATGTCTGCTCGACAGAGATGTAGCACCGTCGCGGGCTGGGTACGGTGTGCATTGGCTTGCTTCGAGTCTCTTTAAAATGGGACGCGAAGAAGAGGCTTCGCAACTGACATATCTCTATAAGCTGGAGCCAATAGACCGGCGCCTTACTGTTGAGACCGATTCACTCGGCGAAGTGTACTTTGCGCTCAAAGGTGCGGGAAAAACAGAGGAGGCTTTGGAAATGGCAGACAATGTGGCCCGATTGGAAAAAAGAAGACTTGGGGCGAACTCTTATTTCTATGCTAACTCTCTGTATAACTGCGGGGATTATAGTCATGAACTAGGGCGTTATAAAGAAGCGCTTACTTTCTTTAAAGAAGCCGACAGTATATACGCTCTCTATGGCGATGTGTTATGCCGCGAAAGAATGATGACTTGCCATGCGCTGTGCGTCATCCTTCGTAATTTGGGTTCTCGCGACGAAGCCGCAGTTTATGGCCAAAAGTCGGTAGCCATTGCCGAAAAATTGATGGGTAAGCACTCCAGGGAATATCTTCACGGAGTTCTTGAGTTGGCAAATGTTTCAGATGAGACCATGGCTATACGGTTAGCTGCCGAAGCCGATAGTATTTCAGATTACATAGTTTATAAAGACTGGTCGGAGGAGATTGAATTGCGTTCGATTCTCGGTGCTTTGTGTTATAAAATAGGAAATTATGAGCGTGCCAAGGTTCACGTCGGTCAGGAAAACCGGCTTTGTCGCGAAAATGGGAAAGACGACGACTGGTACCTGATATCGCTGAACAATTATGCTGAAATTTTAAAGAATACCGGCGACGATATAACGGAAGTAAAAAAGGCCCGCGGTGACTACCTCGATGGGACACTGCGTCTTCATGGCGAAAACAGTATTGCTTATGCCGATGCCCTCTATCGGTCGGCTGACGATGAAACCGGCGATAAAAAGATAGATCTGCTTCGGAAAGCTATAGAGATATACGAGTCGCAGTATGCGGTTACAGATATGTATCTGTGTGCTCTGCGCGATATCGCTTTTGCCTATTGGTATGAAAAAGGCGAGTTTACGCAAGCTTATCGCTACCAGCAGAAGTGTGTTGGATATTTACGGACCAGCAATTCTGTGGATCCCGGATTCGCCAGTAGTTTATACTCTAATCTGATAGGGAGTCTGAACTCAATGGGGCAGAATGAGAAGGCGTTGGAGCTGATAGACTATACAGAGAAATTGCTTTCGGACTGCAGGGAGCCGTGGGCTGAAGAAAGACTTACTGAAATATTGTTCTCGAAAGCATCTACGCTGTTCGCGTTAAAACGCTATGATGAAGCTGTCGAACTCTATCGTGAGCTTTGTGGCCATTACGAACAGTTCGATAATTCACCTTTGACACCTATCCTTTATTCCGGTTTGGCTAACGCGTTGCTCCATAGCGGGTGGAGTACGGAGGCGAAGCAACTCTCCGAGAAGGCTCTGAAGTTGCTTGAGGAAATACCGTCGGGAATCAAATATACTGAGTTATTGCCTGCGTACCTGTTTGGCAATAGACTGGCTACCGACCAGACCGACGGGCTTGATAAAATTGTCGTCCAACTGGAAGACTTGCTGAAGCGCGACGATATAAATATAGGCTATAAAATGTATATAGCTCAGTTATTGGGCGTTTACGATATTGTTTTTGCTAATGATGTGCCTAAGGCAACGGCAGAGTTCAAGACTTTCCTCGATTATTATCAGAAGCACGTCGGTTAGAATATCGATATTGCTGTGTCGCAGGAGAGGGCGGATCTATGGACGACACTGTCAAACGCCCTGAAAGAATCGATAGATATGATTCTTAGTAATGAGAGGGGGAATGCTTTCGCCGATATCGTTTACGAAATGTTGCTCAACTATAAGGGCCGACTGTTGGATATCGACTGTGTTTTCGACGATCTTGTGCGCCGCTTGCCGGATCAGGAGGTAAGGGAAGCCTATAGCCGCTACCGGATGGCAAAACTCACCGAAGGAGAAAACCGCGAGAAAATCACCGCCATGGAGGCCGATTTGGCACGACTCCTCAAAGATAAGGGAATATCGATAAGTGGTCGCAGTGGCAAGACTGTGCAGGATTTGCTCGATAATATGCATCAGGGCGATGTTGCTGTGGAGTTCTATTTCAATACGTATGCGTTGAAGTACTACGCAGTAGTGTTGCGGTCCGAAGCGCCGGCGCCGTCGGTTATTGAGCTCGATATAGCCGATGACGATTTTTGGGGGGCCACGGCTGAGACCGCGATATCGTCGGCTGTATGGAAAGATGTGCTTGCCGGTGTCGGCGAAGGGGCTACTGTGTACTTCTCGCCGTCGGGAATACTGCATTCTCAGGCTATAGAATATCTGCCGTGCTGGGATGGCAGCGGGCGCCTGCTCTGCGATGTATGGAAGATGCGTCGCCTCACGTCTACCCGGGAAATTGCCATGGACCATGATTACCGCATGGGCAAAGGCGCTGTCTATGGCGGTCTCAACTACAACGGCATCGAACTCGATGACGACGCCATGGAGAAGCTCGAATTACAGCGTGGCGAACTCGCAAGCTTTTTGCCCGGAACTGCAGAAGAAGCCGACTTTTTCGAGGAATGCTACGTGCATAACCATATGGAATATCGCGCTTATCGGCTCGAAAAAGGTACTTCGCAGAGCTTTAAGGCATTGCCGGCCGACAGTATCCGCATCCTCCATCTTGGCACGCATGGCTTTTATAATAAAAATTATCTCGACCTACAGTCCTCCAAAGACGCGCCCGATGCGGCGTTGTTGAATTCCGGACTGCTTTTCTCGGGTGCCAATATGCAGATACTTGGCATTCTGGACAATGTCATTTCGGACGATTGTATCCTGACGGCCCGCGATATCGCCAATCTCGATTTCAGCAGTGTGCGCCTGGCGGTGATATCGGCATGCGAAAGTGGTCTGGGTGACGTCGATGCCGGTGAAGGTGTCTTCGGGCTACAGCGCGGTTTCAAGAAAGCAGGTGTTCAGTCGCTGATTATGAGCCTTTGGAAAGTGGATGATGCCGCGACGGCTATTTTCATGAAAAGCTTCTATGAGAACTGGTTGATGGAGAATAAAGACATACATAGCTCTTTCGACGAGGCCAGAAAATATCTCCGTACATATCGCGACGAACGCAATCCCGACAAACTGCCGTACGCCGATCGCAAATATTGGGGCGCTTTCGTGCTCCTTGATGCCCCGGTTTAGGAAATTAGGAAGTTAGGACATCAGGAGGTTAGGAAGTTAGGAGGATAGGAGATTAGGAGGATAGGAGGAGAGGTGGGGAGGAAGGTAGGATATTAAGAGGTTGGTTTCGATACAGCGTTTTAATTCAATCTCCTATCATCATTCCCTTTTCTTCCAAACTTCTTAATATCTTACTCTCCTAAATTCCTAATATCTTATTCTCCTAACCTCCTAACTTCCTAATCGCCTAATAGGCCAGGGCGACGTTGTCGATCCAGAGGGTCATGCCGGGGGTGCCGGTGTAGGGTTTGCCGCTGCCTGAGGAGAACATGACTATGAGGTGGGTAGGGGTGGCCGTGGGGCTGTCCCAGCCTACTTCGTGCACCGGCACCATTTCTCCGCGGGAGTTGCGGGCATAGTAGCTGTTTTCCTCGCTTATGAGGTTCATGTACGGTTTGTAGAATGATTCGCCGGTGATGTCGCCGTAGTGCACGTCGAGCTTGTGGCCGTTCACCCATCCGTCGGTCGACTTGCCGAGGAGTTCGCGGCCGGTGCCCACGCGTTTGGCTTGTATATTGCCGTCCTCATCTTCCCAACGGCGCTGCAGTATGATGAATACCTCGGCCTTGTCGGTGCCCGGCAGGGTCTTTTTCTTGCCGAAACCGCTGGAGTATACCATGCCGCCGCCGGCCGGAACCGACAGCTTGTAGTCGTAGGACAGCGCCTTGGGCCGTTTGGTGAAAGGTATGCCCATCTCCATCTTCGAATAGGGGTCGGAGGTCGATTTGATAGGTTCTATCATTTGACCGAGGAATAGTGTGCCGGCCACCATTACGTCGATGTTTATTATGCCGATAGCCTTGCAGTTCTCCATGCGCGTGCACAGTTTGGCGCACTTGTTGCCTGCGGAGCGCTGGTCGGGGTACACGGCATTGCTTGTTTTGGTTATGCCCATCACTTTTGCCATGACATTCGACGATGACCAGGGGGATCCACCCTGATTGGTGTAGGGCGTGTCGCCGTCGATGGTTTTGGTGGGTCCGACGGCGTATACCTGTTTTACATTACCGCCTATAACGCGCGATTCTTTGATATTTCGGGTGACCCAGCTGTTGAAATCGCCGTAGGGTATCGGTTCGGTACGCTGGGCGGCGACACCGAACGAAAGTATAGTGACGATTAATGGTGCGATGAATCTTTTCATAAGATGCTTGAGTCATGTGTTTGAGATAGAAACAAACTCATGGTAGCTGCTGTTCATATTACAAATATATAGGAAAAGCGTCTTACTGACAACTATTGTGCATGTAAGACGCCTTTTACGCCAATTATCGGTCCTTTTGGGCTATTCTTCTGGTTCGGAGTAGACGTAGGCTCCCAGATCGGGAGTGGTGCCGCGAGGCAGTCCGTAGGCATCGTCGGGAGCGGGATAGGCCGGATCGGCAGCGCCTATTGCGGGCGATTCGGGCTTCAGTCTGTAGTCGAAAAAATATTCCGAGCGTATGGTGCGGTAAAGAGGATCGGACTCCCATGTACATTCGGTGAAGTTGTCATCGTCCGAACCCTTGCTTTTGAGCAGACAGCGGTGCAGCCGTATATCGGTGCCGGTGAGGTCGCCGTGCGATATGTCGCTGCCCAGACCGTAGATTATCGTGTTGGTGATGTCGGCACGGAGGTAGGGGAGCCCGCTCCCGTCGTCGAGACCGGTTTTTTCGTCGTTGCTTATGTGGGCCATTGCGAGAGCGGGACCCGAGATGGCGGCGAAAAGGTAGTTGTTTGCCAGGGTGCAGTGGTTCATGGTGGCACGGCCGCCCTGAAGATACACCAGACCGCCACCGCCTTCGGCAAATTCGCAGCCGGTAGCTTCGACAGCGGTGTGAACGGCGGCGAAGACCGTGGAGGCCGAGTTGTGCAGGCGGCAGTTGAGCATGCTCAGAGCCGCAGGCCCGTCAGCGCCGTCGCCTTCGATGGCCACTCCCTGCCATGTATTGCGTATGTCGGTGTGCGATAGCTTGTTGCCGGTCGACGACGGCGCGAAGTATACACCCTCCCACTGGCGCGACATGATGTCGAATGATATATCGCCCACAACATTACCGGTGCGGTCGCCGGTCATTACGACAGGCTTTTCGGCTGTGCCCTCGGAAATAAGGGTGCCACGCACTATCAGCGAGGCGCCGTCGTGGAAGCAGAGCGTTGTTCCAGGCTCTATGGCGAGGGTCGCGCCCTCGGCCACGACAAGGGAGTCGAAAATCTGGTAGGGGAGAGTGACGTCGAAGCGGGTGTCGGCGGCGACGGTTTCGGCGCGGAGACGGCGCACGTTCTGCCCCTCGGCACGGAGCACGACACTGCTTGTCACACCGTTGGTGGTGAAATCGAGCTTTGCCTCGATGGCGGTGGGGATGTTGGCCCCTACCGGCGGCAGAGTGGCTTCGACGAACACGAAGATAGAGTCCTTCGACCGTATCTCGACATTGCTGAAAGTGCTGCCGCTGATACCGTCGACGTTCACGCGGAAATGACGGGCATTTTCGCCCGACAGACGGATGTCGCTAATCGACAGCGACTTCGCATGGGGGTTGTAGACCATGAACCGGTTTGTCGGCGATGGCTCTTCGGTGAAAATGACGCCCATGCGGAGGGTGTCGGTGGAAAACGCCGGCTGGTTGGACGGCGAGGTGGAAAAGCCGTCTTCGATGCAGGACGTCAGCCCGATGGCAGCCGCGATAATAAGGAGAAAAGTGATAAAAGTCTTCATTTCCTTATTAACGCGGAAAACAGCCGATTATTGCTCACGAAGCACGGTGAAGGAGTAGGGCGGCAGAGTGACATCCCTGCCATTGACAGTCACCGCTTCGGAGCGTGCACCCTCGTCGGTCGGGTCGCCTTTAAGCTGCTCGGCCTTGATCCTACCCTTAAGACCGAGGGGAGCCAGGTCGGCGTTGACGGCTACCGGAAGCATGTTCACGAGTTTGACTATGCGCTGTCCAGATGCCGAATCGCGCACCACGCTCACGCCGATGCGGGCTTTTACGGCGGGGTTGTCGCTGTCCATTGTCAGGTCGGTGGGCAGATAGGTGTCGCCGCTGTTGTTGCCGAAGAGGCGCTGCACATAGTATTCGGGAGTGGGATATACGCCTGTGTTGTCGAAGTATATCATGTCGGGACGCCACTGGGTGTGGCCGTTCTTGGCCAGAAGAGGTGCGTACGACGTCATGGCCACCACATCGCCGTTGCGCTCCACGTCGGTGAGATAGAGTGCGTCGGACAGTGCTGTCTCCACATTGTTGGGGCGTCCGGGCAGATGCGATGCATATTCGCCCAGGTACACCTTTGTGGCGCCGCGGCGGTAGTTGTCGTAGTAGTCGCGGTTGTGTATCAGCCATCCGGGCGACACATAGTAGTGTTCGTCGACGATGGGGATGTCGAGCTCGCGGGCAAGCTCCCATCCGCGCTCGTAGTCGGTGCCTTCGTAGAACGGACCGACGGTGCCGATAACCGTGATTTCGGGATGTGCCTTGCGCACGGCCTCGTAGATCATCTTGAAGCGGGGCACGAATACCTCGGTGATCATGTCCTCGTTGCCGATGCCGATATACTTCATGTTGAACGGCTCGGGATGTCCTGCGGCGGCGCGGACCGAGCCCCAGCGGGAGTCGGCGGGGCCGTTGGCATACTCGATGAGGTCGAGCACGTCCTGTATGTAGGCCGGCATGTCGTCCATGGCAATGCCGTTCTGCTGCCCGTAGGTGTCGATGGCGCAAGTGGAGTGGCTGTGGGCCTGGCCTGAATTCTGGCACGGCACGCCTGCGGCGAGCACGGGAAGCGGTTCGGCGCCTATGTCCTCGCAGAACTGGAAGTACTCGTAGTAGCCGAGGCCGCGGGTCTGGTGGTAGCCCCACAGGTTGCGCAGCGGTTTGCGGGCCTCAAGCGGGCCTACGGAGCCTTTCCAGTCGTAGATATTGTCGATGCCGTCGCCGTGGGCCACGCAGCCGCCGGGGAAGCGCACGAAGCGCGGATGGATGTCGGCGAGTTTCTGGGCCAGGTCGGCGCGCAGGCCGTTTTCGCGGCCGCGGAATGTTTTGGCGGGGAAGAGCGACACCATGTCGATGTCGGCGGCGGCGTTCTTGCCGAATACGAGTTCGAGCGAGGCGTCGGTGCAGTCGGCCGAGGGCTTGAGTACGGTCTTATATGTCTTCCACGACGTGCCGTCGACGGCTATCGTTTTCGATGCGAGCGTGCGGCCGCCTTTGTCGGCGAGTCGTACGCGTATCTTGCATGGCCGCGGGGCTGCCGCCATAACGGAGAAACGGTAGCTCTCGCCGCGCTTCACGGCTATGGAGTCGAAGCCTTCATTGGCCAGGGTGAAATCGCCGGTGGCTGCTATGCGGGCATAGTGTGGATTGTTGGGATGTACGGGAGTGTCCGTGGATATGGTCATGGAGCCGTCGCCCGAGGTGGTCCAGGCTGTGGTGGCGTTCCACTTGAGGTCGCCGGTGCGGTCCGAGGGCTTGTACTCGAAGTCGCGGTTCTGTACGAGCTCGGCATACAGGCCGCCGTCGGCGCCGTAGTTTATGTCTTCGAAGAATATGCCCACGAGCATGTCGGAAATCGGTTTCCCGGGTGCTCCGGCGGGCCGGACGGAGATGTTGACACCCTTCAGCCCGGTAAAGCGCGAGGAATCGTCGGCGGCACGCTCGGCATAGAGGGCGCCAAGCTCGTTGTGGTGCCGTACAAAGGCCCGCAGGCTGTCGACAAGAGCCTCGGGGGCCGTCTGCACATATCCGGCATAGCGTTTGCCGCCGATTGTGGCACTGTCGGGAGCGATTGGATTAAGGGCATACATGTCGCGCGGCAGGTCGAGGGGCGAGGCGAAGTACTGCTGCGGTGTCCACGACGCGAAGTCTGCGGTCGAGGTCAGGGCGGTGACATCGCCATCGGGCGAGGCTGTCCACACGGCTGTCCAACGGCCGTCGGCACCGTTGACGAAGAGCCGGGGCGCGAACATTTTTTTGAACGATCCCCACGGGCCGAAATCGCTCCTTACGAAATCGTACCCGAGCGGCTCCCACTGCGAGGTGCTGTCGGCGCGCCATGCCAGGCGCAGGCCCGAACTGCCGTCGGGCTCGGCATAGTTGAAAAGCTGGATATCGGCTGCAAAGGCCGAGGAGGCGCCCAGTAACAGGGCGATGGCATTAGATGTGATGATTTTGGTTAGCATAGCGCAAATATAGCACTTTTTCAGCTCATTTACATCTGTAGAGCGTGTGTTCGGAAAAATTTCCTTATCTTTGCCACGGAACAAACATGAAAAACCCATGACCGAAGAAGATATAAAAACATTGAAGCACGATCCCGATGGGCTTCAGAGCTATGAATATCTGGCCAACCATATCGGCGAGTGCGATCCCGAGAGTATCGAGACCATCATCGACAATATGGAGCGTGTGGACCTCACGGGCCAGTTCATGGCCAGCGCCGCCCGCTATCTCAATGCCATCGATTCCGAAGGCTACCGCCCGGCGGTGCGCCGTCTTGTGGCCGCCACAATTGATAAAGACCGCGAGCACAAATATCTGCCCGATCTTCTGCAGGGGCTCTACGGCGCCGACTACGAGGTCAACGCAAAGAGCCTGTGCGCCACCGACGACAATTTCCGCCGTATATATAAACGACTTTTTCCAACCTCGACAATCTGATGCGAGCCTATATTCTCGGACCACTCGCCGCCCTGGCGGTGATGTGCTCCTGTAAAACAAGCGGAACAGCCGACGCGGCTCTTCCGGCCAATGATTCTATCGAAATGACACAACAGAAACCCGACACCGCCTCTGCTAAAGTGCTGGTGGAGACAACTATGGGCAATTTTACCGTATTGCTCTACGGCGACACGCCCAAACATCGCGACAATTTCCTTAAACTCGCCGAAGAGGGCTACTACGACAGCACTCTTTTCCACCGCGTTATCAAGGAATTTATGATTCAGGCCGGAGACCCCGACTCGAAGACCGCCAAACCGGGCCAGCACCTCGGCGCCGGTGGCCCCGACTATAAGATTGATGCCGAAATTGTGTATCCGCGTCATTTCCACAAGCGCGGCGCACTGGCTGCGGCCCGTCAGGGCGATCAGGTGAACCCCATGAAGCAGTCGAGCGGCTCGCAGTTCTATATCGTCACAGGTCAGAAACTCGACAGCGCGCAGGTGCGTGCCATGGAGCAGCGCATGCAGCAGACCCGCATGCAGGAAGTATTCAATAAGCTTGCCATGGCCCATCGCGACGAGATCATAGCCATGCAGCGCAGCGGCGACCGTGCCGGTCTGCAGGCTCTTCAGGATACCCTTATCGCCCAGAGCGATGCCGAGGTTGCCGCACATCCCGCACCCGGCATGACCGCCGAAATGAAGGAGGCCTATACCACCGTGGGCGGCGCGCCCCATCTCGACGGCGCCTACACCGTATTCGGCGAGGTAATCGACGGCATGGACACTGTCGACAAGATTGAAAAAGCCCAGACCGACAGCTCCGACCGACCCAAAACCGATATCCGCATACTCAAGATGAAGGTGCTCAGCGAATAATGAGCAGAAACGACATACCAGTAAAGCGCCACACGCTCGCCAATGGCCTGCGTGTGGTGCATTCTTATGACCCTACCACTGCCATGGCGGCGGTCGATGTGCTCTACAACGTGGGCTCGCGCGACGAAAGCCGTTCGCTCACCGGCGTGGCGCACCTTTTCGAGCATCTGATGTTCGGCGGTTCGGCGAATGTGCCTTCGTTCGACGGCGAGCTCGAGAGTGCCGGCGGCAAGAGCAATGCCTGGACAAGCAACGATTTCACCAATTTCTACGACGTGTTGCCGGCTCAGAATATCGAGACGGCTTTCCATCTGGAGAGCGACCGCATGCTGCGGCTCGACTTCAGCGAACGTTCCCTCGAGGTGCAGCGCGGTGTGGTTATCGAGGAATTCAAGCAGACGTGCCTCAACCGCCCTTACGGTGACATATCGCACCATCTGCGGCGTCTGGCCTATGCCGCGAATCATCCTTATTCATGGCCTACGATAGGGCTTGCGCCGGAGCATATAGCCAAGGTGACCCTGGCCGATGTGGAGCGATGGTTCTACTCGCACTATGCGCCCGACAATGCCATCCTGTCGGTGGCAGGCAGCATAAGCTTCGAAAAGACGGTGGAACTGGCCGAGCGCTGGTTTGCCGACATTCCGGCACGCAGCGTGACGCCCCGCCGGCTGCCCGACGAGGGATTTCCAACCGCCGATGTAGTGGAGACTGTGGAAGCCGATGTGCCTCAGACTATGATAGTGATGGCTTTCCCCATGGACAGCTATGGCACGGCGCGCTATCATGCCGCCGATACCGTGACCGATATCCTCTCGGCAGGGCGTGCCTCGCGATTCATGCGCAGGCTGCTCTTCGGCGAGAGTTCTGGCCTTTTTGCGGCGGCCGATGCCTCGATCATAGGAAGCGAGCACCACGGCCTGCTGTTGCTGACGGCGCGACTCACCGACAGCAGCGAGAGCGCGGCCGAAAAGGCCCGCGCCATGCTTTTGGAGCAGGCCCGCGCACTGGCCGTGGCTTCGGATATCAGCGAACATGAGTTCGGCCGGACACTGAATAATTTCGAGGCGACCTTCCGTTTTTCCAATCTCGGCTATCTGGCGAAGGCTACAAATCTGGCCTTGGCCGAATTCCATGGCGAGGACATCAACCGTACTATCGAAGAGCGCCGGCGCCTGACGCGCGCAGCAGTCGCCGCCGAGGCCGACCGCTTGTTCTACCACACGCCTTTCGTCACTTTAATCTATCGGCCACGGCTAAAATAGCTATATTAGCTAAATTAGCTATTTTAGCTGTTTTAGCCGGCCGACTAATCGAGTGCGAGGGAGACGGTGAGGGGATAGTGGTCGGAGGCACGGGTGGTGCCTTTTTTTATGGACAGGGGGGTGAAATCGCCGCGGAAGAGCACATGGTCAATGCCGAAGTAGAAGCGGCCGCTGTTGTAGGTAATGATAGGACCGAAGCCGAGATCGGCGTAGACCGAGCTGAATCCGGCTTCTTCGAGGGTCCGCAGGGCATAACAGGTTGCCACATCGTTGAAATCGCCGCATATCAGCACATCGGGGCCTCCGTAGTGGCGGATAAGTCGCATCAGAGCCTGAGTCTGACGCGCGCGCTCGACGTTGGCATACGACAGTTTGTCGATAAGCTGTTCCCTGACCGCACCGAGATTCTCTCGCTGCAGACGCGTGAGGTTTTTGTAGAGCTCGCGGTCATCCTCGCTGAGATTGAGCGACTGCAGATGCACGTTGAACAGCGTGGCTATCTTTCCGTTGGGGAAGGATATGCGGTAGGCGGCGAGCTCGGCGTCGTCGAATTCTTCTTTGGTCAGCGACAGATGGATGGGCTGCACCGGATACTTCGAGAGTATGGCCTGCGCACCGGCGCTTTTGATGATATAGGGGTAGCGATCGTGCAGGCTTTGCACCTGCTCGGACGTGATGAAGCCTTTGCGATATACGCTGAGCGTGAATACTTCCTGCATGCATACGATGTCGGCATCGGAGGCTAAGACATATTCGAGCATGTGGTTGGGCGCTGTGTCGGTGCTGTCGCGGCGTATTTCGGAGAAATTGTGCACGTTGTAGGTGAGCAGGGTGAAAGTGTCGCTTCCCTCGGGTGCCTTTCGGTTGCCTCCTATGTTGAGGGGGCATACCTGAAGGGCCGGTCCGGTGCAGACAATGAAGCCGATGGCCACTATTACCACGCCGCGCCAGTGCCACCATATCTGGAGCACCAGCAGAATTGCGGCGCACAGCATGACGAGGGGAAAGCACAGCGGCAGAATGCCCCAGAAACCGCCATGCTTAAGCGGCGATATATTGCCGGCATAGGCCGTGCAGAAAAGAGCCACGGCAGCCACTATGCTCAGGGTGAGCATGAGGCCGCGCATGAGGCGCATGAATGGCGAGCGGCGCCGTTTTTTCTTCTTCTTGCCCTTGCCTTTGGGCGCAGGTGCTTTTTTGCCGGCGGCCGTCTTTTTAGCGGCCGGACGGCGCCGCGGCGCTGCCGGTGTTTCGGAGGGTGTTTCCATCAGAAGAACCAGCGGTTATTGAATACGCCTTTACGTTTCCAGTAGAGCAGCAGCAGGAAGCCGAACACCATGCCACCGATATGCGCGAAGTGCGCCACACCGTCGGCCTGTCCGCCCACGCCGTATAGAAGCTCTATGACAAAGTAGCCTATTACCAGCCATTTGGCCTTGATGGGCACAGGAATGAAGAAGATATAGATGGGAACATTGGGGAAGAGGAACCCGAAGGCCAGGAGCACGCCGTAGATGGCGCCCGAGGCACCGACCATGGGAGTGTTGACGAAGGCATTGAGGGCGCCGGCGTCGGGATCGGAGAAGTTGTAGTGGTTCTGCATCAGATCCCAGCCGCGGTTTATGATTTCGCGGCATGTCTCGGCGTCGAAGAGGCTTTCGAGGTGGTGGATATAGATGGCGAACACACCCATCTGTATGAGCGCCGCGCCGATGCCTACCGAAATGTAGTAGAACAGGAAGCGTGCCGACCCCATAGCGCGCTCAATGGTCATGCCGAACATGACCAGGGCGAACATGTTGAAGAACAGGTGCGGGAAGCCGCCGTGCATGAACATGTATGTGAACAGCTGGAAGGGGTAGAAGCCCGGCGAGCTGAAATAGTAGAGAGCCAGATAGCGTGTAAAAGCCCGGTCAGCGGCAGGGAACAGCGCCATCACGAGCCATACCAGCACATTGATGATGAGAAGATTTTTCACCACCGGCGGCATGTTGGAGAAGATGGATTGTAAGTATCGTATCATGGTTATGGTAAACTTCTGGAAAAACTATTTGCAAAATTAGTCATTTTCTTCGGTAATTCCGGGGTCTTCGGCATCGTTGTCGGTGCCGGGCTCTATTTCGGCGACGAAGCGTTCGGGCAGCGCCTTCTTGGCCTTGGCGCCCAGTGCGGTGATGGAGCGGGCCTTGCCGATAAGATTTCCCGGACCCGATGACAGTTTGGCGAAGGCCGAGCGGCAGGGGTCGCCGGCCGCGCCGAGCGATTTCTCGATTTTCTCCATGTCGGCCAGGAAGCCGTTGAATTTGTCGAGCATCAGACCGGCCTGACGGGCAATCTCGAGGGCGTTGCGGTTCTGCTTGTCGTGGCGCCACACCTGTTCCACCAGTCTTATCACCGACATGAGGTGTGTGGGCGATATGATGAGCACGCGGCTGTCGAATGCTGTCTGCCAGAGGGTTTCGTCGAGCTTCATGGCGGCCAGGAATGCGCCTTCGTGTGGTATGAACATGAGCACGAAGTCGACACGGTCGTCGCCTACGACGTCCTGATAGGACTTTCCCTTGAGCTCGGATATGTGTTTTTTGACCGATGCCAGGTGCGAGCGGGCGAAGCGGTCGCGGAGATCGTCGGACTCGGCGTTGACCATGCGGAGATAGTCCTGTATCGATACTTTCGAGTCGATGATGAGCTTGCGGCCGGAGGTATAGTTTATCACCACGTCGGGCCGCAGGCGGTGTCCCTCGTCGTCGGTGACGCTTTCCTGCACCATATACTCGTATCCGCGACGGAAACCGCTGCGTTCGAGAATGTTGTCGAGAATCATTTCACCCCAGTCGCCCTGCACCTTCGAGTTGCCTCGCAGCGCGTCGGAGAGTTTGCGGGTTTCGAGGCCTATGGTCTGGTTGAGCTGCACCAGTTCGCGCACGCGTTCGCCGAGCGAGAATCGTTCGGCCGATTCCTTGTCGTAGCGCTGTGTGAAATCGGCCTTGAACTGCTCGATGTTGGCTTTGAGCGGCGCGAGCACCTCGGACAGGCCGGTGCGGTTCTGCTCGCGGAGCATCTCGGAGTTGCTGACGAGCACCTTGGCGGCGAGATCGCGGAAGCGCTCTTCGAGCTGAGCTTCCATGCGGGCGTGATCCTGCTGTATGCGGTCGTTTTCGCGGACAAGAGCGTCGTTTCGCTCGGCGAGGCGTGCAATCTCGCTCTGGGCTTTCGACTCGCTCTGCCGCAGGGCCTCGATGCGCGTCTGAAGGTCGGCGACGGTGGTTTCGAGGTCGTGCCTTGTGCGGGCAAATGCCGACCGCTCGCCGGCGAGACGCCCGGCTACGATGACAGCCGCCACAAGGACTACGGAAAGTATGATAAGTGCTATGGTCATGGTGTTATTCGTAAAAATCGCAGTCGGCAAAATCGCGGCCCTGCAGGTCTTTGGGCGACAGTATCATTTCTTCGCGCGACAGCGGCCAGCGCACGCCGACGGTAGGGTCGTCGAAGCGCAGCGAGCGTTCGGCCTGAGGGCAGTAGTAGTTGTCGACTTTGTACTGGAACTGGGCCGTGTCGGAAAGCACGGCGAACCCGTGGGCGAAACCGCGCGGTATGTAGAGCTGGCGCCCGTTTTCGGCCGACAGCTCCACGGCTACATGCTGCCCGAAAGTGGGCGACGACCGGCGCAGATCGACGGCGATGTCGACTATGCGGCCGGCTGTTACACGCACCAGTTTTGCCTGCGATGCGTCGCCGGCCTGATAGTGGAGACCCCGCACTACGCCCCGCCGCGACACCGATTCGTTGTCCTGTACGAAATCGGGCCGTATGCCGGTGGCCTCGAGGAAGGAGTCGGCGCGGAATGTCTCGCAGAAATAACCGCGTTCGTCGCCGTGGCGCACAGGCTCGATGAGCCACACGCCGTCGATGTGTAGGGGGGTGTATGTCATAGTTCGCGCTGTTCGTATGCGGTGAGGTCGTGGCGCCATTTGTCTGTTACGGGCACCGACTGTGCCGTGCGCGGGTCGAAACTTACCATGATAGTTCGGCAGATGCATTTTACCTGGCCGCGGTCGTTGACTATGCGCTGCTCCATCACCAGCGAGCTTGTGGCTATCGATGCCACAGCGGTGAGCACCTCGAGTTTTTCCTGCACGTAGGTGGGATTGTAGAAGTCGCAGTTGATGTTGGCCACTACCAGGCCGAGTTGCATGGGGTCGAAGCGACCGTCCATAAACTGCATGAAATAGCGCATCTTTGCCAGGTCGGCGAACTGCAGATACACCGAATTGTTGAGATGCCCGAACATGTCGATGTCGTTGAAACGGATCTGTACGGGCGTGCGGTGGCGGAATTCGAATTTGGGTTCGGGGATATTCATAAGAATCGGATAGATGAGATAACGTCGGCTCCGGCGGCTTCGTTGAGCTGACGGACGAGCAGTTCGCCCATATAGGCAAGCTCTTCTTTGAGGGGCGCCGACAGTATTTGCACGTTCAGGGTGCGGTCTTTGACAAAAATACGGCCTGTATAGGACTCGATATGCGGGCCTACGACTTTTGGCCACACCGACTCCACGGAATGGCGGTTGAACTCGGGGCGCAGCCCGGTGGCGTCGATCATCTTCTTTATGACCTCGCCAAGCAGAAGCGGTTCAACTCTTTTCATGGGTGTCGATGGGAGTGAACACGCCGTGCTCCACATGCCACAGCCGGTAGGGGTCGTGGATGTGCGACTCGGGAATGTCGGCCACGATTTCGTCGAGGTGCTTGCGGTTGGTGTCGGTGATGAAAATCTGGCCGAAGGAATCGGAGCCGCCCACGATGGACATGATGCGGCGCACGCGGCCGGCGTCGAGTTTGTCGAAAATATCGTCGAGCAGCAGCAGCGGCCTGATGCCCAGGCTTTCGCGCAGCAGCTCATACTGTGCGAAGCGCAGAGCCGAGGTAAAAGTCTTAGTCTGGCCCTGCGATGCCGAGCGGCGCAGGGCCAGGGTGTCGAGGGTGAATTCGATGTCGTCGCGGTGCGGGCCGGAGGCAGTGTAGCGCAGTATGGCATCGCGGCTGCGCGAGGCGCGCAGATGCTCGGCGAGCCCTTCGGGATATTCGGTGCCGGTGTAGCGCAGGCCGGGTTCTTCGTCGCACTCGGCGATGGCGCGGTAGTAGGGGCGGAATATTTCTTCGAGGCGCTTTATGTTCTCGCGTCGGCGCGAGGCAATGTAGTCGCCGGCGATTTCGAGCTGAGCCTCGAGGGCGTCGTAGAGCGAGCCGTCGGCGCATTCCTGCTTGAGCAGCTTATTGCGCTGTTCGAGAGCGTGGTTGTAGCGAACCAGGGCGTCGAGATAGGGGGCGTCGCGCTGCGATATTATCTGGTCGATGAAGCGGCGGCGTTCGGAGGGCTCGCCGCCGACGAGCAACATGTCGGCCGGCGACAGGAGCACCAGAGGGAATGCGCCGATGTGCTGTGTGAGGCGCTTGTAGGGCTTGCCGCCGCGCTTGAACGACTTGGGGCGTCCCGGCTGTACGGCGGCGTTGACCTCTTCGTCGAGTCCGCGCCTGAAGTAGCGGCCGCGGAGCATGGCGAAGCCGGCGCCGCGTGTCACCATCATGGGGTCGAGGGCGCCGGTGAAACTTTTGCAGAAACTGAGGAAGTAGAGGGCGTCGAGGAGATTGCTCTTGCCCATGCCGTTGTTGCCGAGGAAACAATTGATCTTCGGCGAGAACTGCAGTTCGGCCGATGCTATGTTTTTGAAATTGACAAGACTTATCTCCCGGAGTATCACTTGCTGAAAGCCTGGTTGAAGAATACGAGATGATGGAGGATGGAGTTGGCCCAGTATTTGTGGCTGTGGTTGCCGGGACGCGAGGTGTAGTCGTGGTCGATGTTGGCGGCCAGAAGGTCGCGGTGCAGCTGTTCGTTCACACCGGCGAAGAAGTCATCCTTGCCGCAGTCGAAGATTATGTTGAGACCGGCGTCCTTGAGGCGGGGAATCTGGCCGGCTACGGTGCGGCTGTCCCACAGCGCGGGGTTCTTGCTGTATTCGGCGCCCAGCAGGCGCGTGGTGTTCCATTTGCCGGCAAACGGACGGATGTCGACACCGCCGCTCATGCTGCCGGCGCTTTTAAACACGTCCGGATGATTGAGCGCGAGCCACAGAGCGCCGTGGCCGCCCATGCTCAGACCGGTGATGGCGCGCTGCGACGCCTCGGCTTTGGTGGGATAGTGCGCGTCGATGTAGGGCACGAGTTCGTCGATGATGAAGCTTTCCATCTGGAGCTTGGGATTGACGGGGGAGTTCCAGTACCAGCTGTCGCGGCCGTCGGGCATCACCATGACCATGCCGTATTGGTCAGCGAGTTCGCCCAGACGGGGCTGTGTGCGGGTGCTCCAGTCGCGGTATGTGCCGGTGAAGCCGTTGAGGAGGTACACGGTGGGGAATTTATCGCCTTTTTTGGCGTCAGGGGTTATCACCACAACCTTTTCGGGTCCTTCCAGCAGCGCGGTGCTGATGGCAATGGTGTCGGTGGTGAAAGCCTTTGCCTGGAATGCGGCGGCGAGGACCAGTGCGGCGGCGAGTAATTTTTTCATTTTCTGTCGAGTCGTTGTTTTATAAATTCTATTGCGTAGTCGGCGAGAGAGTCGATGGATTGTCCTGCCGAATTGAGGCACAGGTCGTAGCTTTCGGCATAGCCCCAGCGCTTGTCGGTGTAGAAGTTGTAGAAATTGGCACGAAGCTTGTTGGTGCGTTCGGCCAGGGCCTTGGCATCGCTTTCGCGGGCTACGTCGCCGCGCGACATGATGCGTGCCACACACTCGTCCATGGGGGCATGCACGAATATGTTGACTACATTGGGGAGGTCGCGCAGCACATAGTCGGCGCTGCGGCCTACGATGACACACGGTTCGGAGTCGGCCAGCTCGTGCATGAGGTCGCACTGGGCCGAGTAGGTGCTGTCGGAACCGCTGCCTCCCGGATTGCCTATCCACGACATGGGGTAGAAGCCGAAGGAGAAAGGCATGGCGCTGCCCATGACCGAGGGAGCGCGTTCGTCGTTTTTCTCGAAGTATTCGAGGTTGTAGCCGGCTTTTTCGGCGGCTTTGACCAGCAGCATCTTGTCGTAGAAGCTGATGCCGAGCCGTTCGGCAATGGCACGGCCCAGAGCCCTGCCGCCGCTGCCGAATGTGCGGCCTATGGTAATGACATATTTTTCGGGAAGCATGGTATAGAGATTTATTTTATGTCTTTTACGTCGTACATCAGTGCGGTGAGCATGCGGCGTTCGGGAGCCGAGAGAGCGCGTCCGCGCCGGGCCATCATACGCTCGGCGATGTCGAAGAATTTCTTTTCGGGCACCGGGGTGAATCCGGCGGTCGAGCCCTCGCTGAACGACTGCACGAAGTTGCGCGGGAAGCCGGCTCCGTGCACGTTGACACCCACGCCGAGCACCGTGGCGGTGTTGAACATGGTGTTTATGCCGGCTTTGGAGTGATCGCCCATGATAAGGCCGCAGAACTGCAGCGAGGTGCGCTCGAAGCGGCCTGTGCGGTAGTTCCACAGGCGTATTTTGGTGTAGTCGTTCTTGAGATTCGAGGCCACGGCGCCTGCGCCGATATTGCACCACTCGCCGACAACGGCGTTGCCGAGGAAGCCGTCGTGGGCTTTGTTGGAGAATCCCGTCATGACAACGTTGTTGAGCTCGCCGCCGACCTTGCAGAAGGGCCCGATGGTGGTGCCGGGGTATATTTTTGTGCCCATGTTCACCGTGGCGTGGCGGCACAGGGCTATGGGTCCGCGCAGCATTGAGCCTTCCATTATCTCCGCCTCGGGGCCTATGTATACGGGACCGCCTGTGGTGTTGATGAATGCGCCTTCGACTGTGGCTCCTTCTTCGATGAAGATGAGCGACGGGTCGCCTATGACGGTGTTGGTGGCGGAGACGGGCTGCGAGTCGCGGCCTGCCGTGATGCGGGTGAAGTCGGCTCTGATCTGTTCGCCGTTGAACATGAAGATGTCGTAGAGCTGCTCGATGGAGTGTACTTCGGTGTAGGATTCGACGCGTTCGGTGGTCTGCGCGCCGCGGTGGGCCACTACGCGGCCGCGGCCGTCGACAAGGGCCTGACCGCTTTCGAGGGCGCCGATGCGGGCGGCGAGGGCGGCGTCGGGCACGACGTTGCCGGCAATGAAGAGGGTGTCGGGATCGTCGGCGCCTTCGGCCGGGTACATCTCGCGGAGATAATCCTCGGAAACGCCCCAGGAGTATGTGCCGGGCAGCAGGGCCTGCCATTTTTCGGCTATGGTGTCGATGCCGACCCTGATGGCGGCTATGGGTCGTGTGAAGGTAATGGGCAGCAGGTCGGCCCATACTGCATGCTCGTCGTATAGTATGATGTTCATCTTTTCGCGCGTAATTATTGGCAAAATTAATGTTTTTTCGCCGATTATGGGCATAAAAACGACAGAAGGCTTCGGCACCGGGGTATTTTTGTGCCGATATGGAAAATTCGCAGATAAAAATAGCCGTGACGGCGGCGGGAGGTGCCGCGGCGGCTTTTGTGGAGCCGGTGTTGCCTGTGGCGGGGCTTTGTACAGTGATGGTTCTTGCCGATGTGGCTACGGCGCTGAGGCTGCGGGGGCGTCTGCGGCGCAGCGGCAAGGCTGTGCCGGCGGGGCTGTTGTCGTCGAAGCGTTTCGGGCGCGCTGTCCGCACCATAGCGGGCATATATGCCGCTCTGTGTGTGGCCCATGGTGCCGATCTGGCGCTTGGCGACACCATGAGTTTCCTCACCGGCGGCCACAGCGCACTCAACATGATGGGCATGCTCATCTTCGTGTGGCAGCTGATGTCGGTGCTCGAGAACGAGGCCACGTGCAGCGGCTCGGCCTGGGCCTCGAAGGCCCGCAAGTATCTTGCCGATAAGACGGAACGGCATCTCGACGGCGAGTGAGTTGGCCTTTTGGAATAAAAGGCTTATTTTTGTGGTATGAATGACAAAGAAGAATTCCGTCAGCGTGCGCTGGGGCTGCTCGCCCAGTTCTACGGCTACCGCTCGTTCCGTCCGGGCCAGTATGAGATTATCGAGGCCGTGGGCAGCGGCCGCGACGCCCTTGTGCTCATGCCTACCGGCGGCGGCAAGTCCATATGCTATCAGTTGCCGGCACTTCTGGCTCCGAAGGGCTGTGCCGTGGTTGTGTCGCCGCTGATAGCTCTGATGCAGGACCAGACGCAGGCTCTGATGTCGTGCGGCATTCCCGCCGCTGCCATTCACTCCAACCAACCCGAAAGCTATAACCGGCAGATACTTGCGGCGGCCATGGCCGGGCGCCTGAAGCTGCTCTATATATCGCCGGAGCGTCTGCTGGCCGAAATCGACGGCTGGGACCGGCTCGACATAAGCCTGTTCGCCGTCGACGAAGCCCACTGCATATCGCAGTGGGGCCACGATTTCAGGCCCGACTATACGGGGCTTTCGCGGCTCAAGGAGCTGCGCCCCGATGTGCCCGTGATAGCGCTTACGGCTACTGCCGATCGCCTTACACGCGATGATATATCGCGGCAGATCGGGCTGCGCGATCCCTATGTATTCATAAGTTCGTTCGACAGGCCCAATATATCGCTGCGGGCCTACAACAACCCCGGCTCGAAGGCCCGTGTGCGCTTCATAGCGTCGCTGGTGCGTAAATATCCCAACGATTCGGGGGTGGCATACTGCCTTTCGCGGTCGGGCGTCGATTCGCTCAACAAGGCGCTCACCGCCTGCGGCGTGCGCTCGGTGCGCTATCATGCCGGCATGACCGCCGACGAGCGCAATGCCTCTATGCGGGCCTTCCTCGACGGTACCGCGCAGGTGGTATGCGCCACCGTGGCTTTCGGCATGGGCATCGACAAGAGCAATATACGGTGGGTGGTGCACAATAATCTGCCGTCGAATATCGAAAGCTATTATCAGGAGATAGGCCGTGCCGGCCGCGACGGTCTGCCTGCCGAGGCCGTGCTCTTCCACAGCGTGGCTGACATCATAGCGCGGCGCAATTTCGCGGCGGAGTCGGGTCAGCAGGCCATCAATATGGAGAAGCTCGAGCGTATGCGCGCCTACGCCGAGGCCCGTGTGTGCCGCCGGCGCATCCTTCTGTCGTACTTCAGCGAGGCGCGCGACTGCGACTGCGGCAACTGCGACGTGTGTCTGGAGCCACCCGAGCGCTTCGACGGCACCATTCTCGCCCAGAAGGCCCTCAGCGCCGTGGCCCGCACCGGGTGGACCAATATCGGAGTCTTTACTCTGGTGAACATACTCCGCGGCTCCATGCGCTCCGATATCCGCGCCGCAGGCTACGATCGCATCCGCACCTTCGGCGCCGGTGCCGATCTGAGTCTGAAAGAATGGAACGACTATATACAGCAGATGGTGCAGCTCGGTGTCTTCGAGATAGCCTATGACGACAGCAACCATCTGCGGGTTACCGATTTCGGCCATAGACTGCTGCGTGGCGAGGCCCATATCACGCTGTCGCGCTACGTCGAGGCTGTGGCCGGCGAGCGCAAGACCGTCAAGCCCGAGACGCCGTCTTTCCCCACCGATTCGCCCTCGACAAAGGCTCTGTTCGAACATCTCAAATCGGTGCGTCTGGCAATCGCTCGCCGCGAGAACAAGCCCCCGTACATCATTTTCTCCGACGCCTCGCTGCTCGACATGGCGGCGCGGCGCCCCCGCACACCCTTCGAATTTCTCGCCGTAAACGGCGTAGGCGAATACAAAGCCAACCGCTACGGCGCCGAATTCCTCGCCGCCATCGCCGCCTATCCCGGTTAGAGCCTGTAGGTTTGTACGACAGCTTATTTCCGGCACATGATGTATTTGAGCATGTCGCCTGGAGTTTCGTCGGATCTCTCGACGGTCTGATATCCTTCTTTTGTGAGGGTGATGGGCAGTACTTCCCGTTGTTCTGACAAGGGAAGCGTGAGTCTGAATGAACCGTTGGCATCCGTAGTGGCTTCTCTGTGCGACACTGTAACGACCGTGCCGGCGAGAGGTTTCATCGATTCGTCGTATACAGTGCCTCCAAAGACAGCGAAAGTGCTGTCTCTGCTCATTCCGAGAGTTATGACACGCCTCAACCCGAATCCCGGCACCACTGCTGTGTCAATCGGATTATAGAATTGAGATACGAGGTGTAAGTGAATGCGTGATAGCCGTTTGTAACCGGGAATATTAATTTGTACAAATTGAGGTGCGCCTGTTTTAAGCCATATTCTCCGCCATCGATATTGAGATATGCCTTATCTCCGGTCGGAAGGTTCGCTGTTTCGGCATCAACGTTTATATCTAACGTGACAGGTATTGCAAAGAAGTATGCGGCCGTCAGAACGAGGGCGCCAGCGACAGAAGAAGAGATAATGCGGATGCGTTTCTGTCGCAGATGGCGTTTCCACAGAGAGTCGAAGGATACGTCGAGCATCTTCGAGACAATGCGGATGATAGTTTTCTCTTTGCCTGTTTCACCGAGGTTTATGCCCAGGAGTTCCCGGTCGGGATAAGAGCGGAAGTATTCGCGAAGATATATGGGAAACAGTTCCTGTTCTGAACAGTCTTTATCGGGAATTATGACCGGTATTATGCGGTCGAGCCTTCCCATTTCGATAAATGCTTTTGCCTCGTCGCTCACCCACCGGGATTTAGCCGAATGTATGGAGCAAATTATGATAAGGAATTTGCTTTCTTCGAGGTGCTTGCGAAGCTCATCGCCGAGAATGCCGGCGTTAAGATCGGACTGGTCGCGAAACACCGGACGCAGATATCGGCTTTTCGAGTCGATATCGTTGTGTATCTGAGTGGGCAGTCTGAATCCTTCGAGTTTCCGCTGCAGCCACTTGGCCACCTTCATATCCCGGTGGCTGTAGCTTATGAAAGCAAAACACCTGTACGGGGAATTAACTTTTCGCTCAGGCATATTAAGATGAGGATAGATACAGTTTTTTAGTTTATAATTTAGTCGTTGGTGGCCATTTTTTCAGAAACGTTTTTTATTTTTAAAGACATTACTTGGGTATACTTACTGGATTCACCGAAACGACTATTATAAATTTCATAAGCCTTTTTGTAGTTTTCCAATGCCGGAATATATTGCTGTGTCGCTTCATAGGCCACCCCTAAATTTACATAAGAACTTGCTAAATCAGGGTGGTCGGAAGTTAAAGCTTCTTCTCTAATCGAGATGGCTTTAAGATGATTTTCTATCGCTTTATCATAATTTCCATTATTGAATAAAGCCATTCCTATATTCGTATATGAATTAGCTACATCCGGATGTGTTGCACCTAAGGCACTGATTCTTATGTTTAGAGCAGTGTTAAGGATTTCTATGGCTTTGTCAAAATTACCTTGACGAGAGTAGACCGATGCTATATTGTTATATAAGGTAGCAATCTGAGGATGTTCATTGCCTAAAATAAATTTTCTTATAGTCAAAGATTTATTTAAGCACGCTAAAGCATTCTCATAATCTCCTGTATTTGTGTATATCGATCCAAGATTGTTATATGCTGTCGCTACTTGTGGATGCTCATTACCTAATACCTGTTCAAATATATTAGTTGCTTTACTAACATATTCTGCGGCTTTTATAAAGTCTTTTTGATGAAAATACAAACCTCCTAAATTATTAAGGCATACGGCTGTTCGTGAATGTAATTCACCAAATATGTCCTGACATATAAGGAGAGCCTTTTCATGCATGAGCAAAGCATTGTCGTAATCTGAAATGTTTTCATATACGCTGGCGATATTACTATAGAGAGAAGCGACATTCGGATGATTATTGCCTAATGTTTTTATAAACATCGGTAGAGCTTTTTCATAGTATTGCAAAGCCTTACTATACTCTCCTAATAAATCATAAGTATCACCTATATTGTTATAATTATAAGCGATATTAATATTCTCTTCACCAAGGGCTTTCTTATATAAATCTGTAGATTTAAGAGTGTATTCCAAAGATTCAGAATAGTTTCCAATATCTTTATATGACGATCCTATATTCCTCAAATATAAGGCAATATCAGTTTCCGGTATACTTGTGGTTTTGTCGCAGACTTCCAATGTCTTTTTATAGACATCCAATGCTTTCTCATAATTACCCATATATCGATGTACTGATGCTATGTTGTTATATGAGGCAGCTACATCCGGATTCTCTTCGCCAAGAACTTTAATTCGGATTTCAAGGCATTTATGATAGAGATTTAAAGCTTCATTGTAATTGTCTTGAGAAGAATATATGTTTGCAATATTATTGTAGACGGATGCTGTATATAGATTGTCTGATCCATAAAACTGTTCATATATTTTAAGACCGACTTGTTGGTATTCAAGAGCCTTATCATAATTACCTAAAATATTTAATATTGAGCCAAGATTGCAATATGCATCAGCTGTCCTAGGATGGTCGGAACCATATAATACTATTGAATTTCTTAGGGCTATTTTGCTATAATGTAAGGCAAGATTATAATTATCATTATAATCGTACATGTATGTTACAGCTTTCATTAACCAAGAAATGTTGGTAGAATCCGCTTCAATAATAGACTGATAAAGATTGAGTATCTTTTGATTGTTTTCTTTGCCGCCGGCGAGTCGGAGGGTTTCGATCTGCCGGTCGATGGCGGCGAGGATACTGTCGCGGGATTGTTCCTTTGAGGTTTTGATTTCGGTGAGCTGGTCGATTGCTGTTGATACCTCTTTGAGCTGAGCGACTTCCTGTTTGTATTTGTCGAGATAGTTCTGCTGCTCGTACTTTGCAATGGCCTGTTCGATGCGACCTTGCTGTACGAGTTCGATTATTTCCTGTTCGACGGCAGAGAGTTCGGAGAGGTCTATGCGTGCGAATCGGTCGATGTAGTTTCCGAGATTATCGAGCTGCTTGTCGTAATTTTCCTGAATTTCAGCAAGCTGTTTCTGGTATTCGGCTTCCTTGATTTTCCCTTGTGTTTTTAGGGCTTTGAGTTCTGCCTGTTCCTTTTCCAACTGGCGTGCGTAGCTTGCCGAAGACACTTTTTCATAGTTGTCGCGGATGGCTTTGAATTTATCGGAACGGCACATTACTATGATAAAGGGATTCTGAGGATTGATGTTCCATTGTTCGACCGCTTCCTTGTTGAATATTTCATATCCGAGCTTTTCAATTCGCCGCACGTTCACCTTCTCGCCGGGTTTGAGAGTGAGGAATTGCAGTGAGAACTGTCCTGCTTCGTCGGAGACGGTGCTGTTTGCTGAGCGTACTCTTAGCTCGACGCCTGAAAGAGGGGTCTTTTTGGCTTTTTCATTATATTCCTGAACGTAGCCCGACTGGGTGGTCTGGGCTGCTGCTGAAATGGACAGAAGAGCAATGAATAAAAAGTAAAGTCTTCTCATGAAGGAATTGGTATTAGAATCGGTTTAATCTGGATTATTTTTATTGTGCTCAAATTTACATTAAAATTTTGATATTGCAAAGAAAATTTAGGTTATGATATTTATTGTGGAAAGTTTTTGGACGCTATTCCTGCAAGGGGCTTTGGCCGGGGGAATATTCAACCGCTGGCTGTGGTTGAGGGAGGGGCAATAAAAAACCCATGCGCGGGGAGCCGGGCATGGGTTTGTGGTTTTTTCAGAGGCTGTTATCAGAGAGCCTTGGAGAGGTTGTAGTTGGCGAATTCGAGGTCGTCGATAGCTTTCTTGGCCAGCGAGCTGTCGAGGCGTACGGCCTGACGGAGGTTGGTGTTGAGCATCGATTCGTTGTTGGTGCGTGCGCCGAGGATTGCCATCAGGTAGTATGTGGTGGCGTCGGGCTTGTTGATGGCAGCGAGGGTCGATTTAGCCTTGCTGTAGTCCTTTGTGAGGATCTGAGCGAGAGCGGCGTTGTTGCTTTTGGTGTCGCCGAATGCCTTAACGGCAGCAGCGGCATCGCCCTGCTTGAGGTAGTAAACGCCGAGAGCGTCGCCGAGTTCGGCAACACCGGTAGCGGCACCGAAGTATTTGTTGGCCTTGGCGTAGTCGCCGTTGAGCATTTCGATGAGACCGAGGTTCATCTGGGGCTCAGCGTTCTTGGTCATGGAAGCGGCTTTGGCGAAGGATGCCTTGGCAGCTGCGTAGTCGCCGTCGATGTACTGTGCCATACCGAGGTCGTTCCAGGTACGGTAGTCGTTGGGATAGAGACGTGCAGCCTTGTCGTAGGTTTGGAGGCGTGCGTTGTTGTCGTCGGTGAGGGTGGCGGCGTAGAGGATTTCCTCAACAGAAAGCTTGGAGGGATCGGTGGCGAGGAGCTTCTGGATTTCGCTGTCGCTCTTGCCGATAACGTCGATGCTTGCTGTGATGCGCGAGTAGCGGAGCTTGGGAAGAATTTGATCGGCGAGCTGTTCGAATACCGACGAGAGGTTGCGGATTTCGCGTTCGCGCTGTTCGGGATCCTTGTACATGGAGAGGACGCTGAGGATGAGGTCTTTGTCCTGGATGTTGCTCTGCTGGACGAGTTTCTGGAAGCCTTCCCAGTCCTGAGCGGTGAACTGAGCGGTGAGTTCGCCGAATTCGGTGATCTTGTCCTTTTTGAGCATCTTGTTGACGTAGTCCTTGGTGTTCTTCTCGCGGTTTTCGGCAAGACGGGTGTTGAGTTTCACACCGCCGTCGGGCGAAGCGTAGGAAGAAATGTTGATTTCCTGGAGTACGCGGGCAGTGTCGTTGTTGGCGGCGATGATTTCCTTTTGGAGCTCGGCCATGGCGTCGGTCTTGAGCTGACCGGCACGGATGTTGGCCTGGTTGATGAGGAACATGATGTCGGTGGCGTACTTCTCGTTGATTACGCGCTGGAAGGCGTCGGGAGCGATGGCGGGAGTAACGGTGGCGGCGTTTGCAAGAGCAGCGGTGCCGACAACGCCGTTAGCCACCTTTACAGCGGGAAGAACGTATTTCTTGTTGCCCTGGGTAACGGTGAAGTTGAGCATGAGTTCGCTCTTTGCCATTTCGGGCTGATAGTTGAAGCTTACGGGTATGGTAGCGGTACCGCCGTTGTCGTAGGAGATAACGGGGTTGTTGCCGCGTACTTTCTGGCCCTGGAAGGTGTAGCTCTTGGAGTTTACTTCCTGGCCGTTGAACACGAGGGTGGGGGTGACTGTCACCTCGGCGTTCTTGACGAAGAATTTGGCAGGGATGTTTGCGCTCACGCGTGCGGGCACTTTTTCGCCTACGGCTTCAAGAGGGTTGGGGTTGACTGTGAAATAGTCTGCGCTGAACTGGCCGAGCTTCTTACCGCAGGAGCTCAGTGCCAGGGCGAGGCCCAGACCCATTACATAGCATAATTTACGGTTCATAACTGATGAGATAAATAATTGGTATACGTATACTTATTTTAAAAGTTGCGGTTGAAACGATATTTGGGTGCAAATATACAATTTTTTCATTGATAATTCCTCCGCAAAAATGATATTTTACAACATAAAAAATCGGATTCCGCGGCGGGAACCCGATTTTTATGCTGAAGCAGGATATGCTTATTTAGATATTTGTTTCATGAGTTCGCCGACGGCGGCGCGTATCTGCTCGTCGTTGCCGCTGACGATTTCGGCCGGGGTGTTGTATACCTCGATGTCGGGCTGCAGCTGTGTGTTTTCGAGCGGTTTGCCCTCGACGCCTATCGATGTGACCTGAGGAATACCGAATACGATGGACGGATCGACCTGACCTTCCCACCATACTGCGGTCATGGTGCCGGGCACGGGCGAGCCAACTATCTTGCCGATGCCGAGGGTCTTGTAGACATAGGGTGTGCCGTGGGCGTCGGAGTAGTTGGCCTGGTTGACAAGCATTACCGAGGGTTTGGTCCACTGCGAGAACGGATCGGAGCCGATGTAGCGTCCGCGGGGCGTGTAGCGCACATATTCGCGTCCCGACAGCAGCAGGGCGACATCGTTGTGGAGCCATCCGCCGCCGTTGAAGCGGGTGTCGACGACTACTGCCTCGCGGTTGCGGTACTTGCCCAGGATGCGGTCGTAGGCGTTGCGGAAGCTTTCGCTGTCCATGCCCTGTATGTGGACGTAGCCTATGCGGCCGCCCGAAAGGCTGTCGACCAGGGCTTCGTTACGCTCGACCCACAGCTGATAGACGATGTTGCCCTCGGCACCGGCGCTTATGGGTTTCACTGTCCCTGTGGCTGTGGAGCCGTCGGCTTTGTTCACGTCGAGGCGCACTTTCTTGCCGGCTTTTCCGTCGAGGAGGGGATAGAAGTCGGCTCCGGGGGTTATCTCGACACCGTCGATGGCAGTGATGATGTCGCCGGCGGCGATACCGGCCTTTTTGTCGGCCAGAGGACCGCGGGGGAGCACTTCGGCTATGCGGATGCCGTCGCCGTCGTAGCCGAAGTCGTAGTATGCGCCCAGCGAGGCTGTGCTCATCGGCGCGCCGGGAGCGTAGTAGCGTGCGCCGGTGTGCGATGCGTTGAGTTCGCCCAGAAGTTCGCTGAGCATAATGGCGAAGTCGGTGTTGTTGTCGATATGGGGCAGGAACTTGCGGTAGTTCTTTCCGTAGCCTTCCCAGTCGATGCCGTGGATGTCAGCGTCGTAGAATTTATCTTTCACCTGCTGCCATGCGTGGGTGTAGATGTAGTCGCGTTCGAGCGAGGGATGGCGGTCGTAGGGGGCCTCGAACTCTATGCTTTCCGACGAGCCCGACGCGAGGTTGATCTTGCTCATGCCGCTGCCGCTGATGAGGTATATGTTTTCGCCTTTCTTGTCGGGGACTATGCCTCCGCGTTTGCCGGATGCGAGGATTTTGGTGTCGCCTTCGCGGAGGTCGCGGCAGTAGAGGTTGAATCCGCCTTCGGTCGAGGCCGCCATGTAGTAGAGCTTGTCGCCTTTGGGCGAGAGGTAGTAGTCGCCCATGCGCGACGAGCCCGATGTGAGGCGGCGCATGCGGTACTTGCGGTTGTCGGTGTCGAAAGTGAGGATGTCGGCATTGTCGGCGTCGCTTTTCTTCTTTTTATCCTTTTTCGATTTTTTGTCTTTGTCTTTTGCGTCGTCGTCGGCTTTCTCGCTGTCTTCCTTGGCTTTTTCGGCGAGTTCGGCCTCTTCTTCGGTCATGCGGAAGTTATCCCATGCCTCGGGATCGAGCACCATGAGCATGACGTCGCTTTCGTTGCCCCAGCTGCCGTGGCTTTTGTAGCCGAACCGGCCGGTGGAGTAGGTGAGTGCCTTTCCGCCGAGAGCCCACTTGGCGTTGGAGTCGTCGTAGCCGCTTTCGGTGAGGTCGACGACGGTTTTGCCGTCGGCGCTCACGAGGGCGATGTCGGTATTGTTCCATCCGCCTTCGCCTATGTAGTTGATAAGGAACCAGCGGCTGTCGGGGCTCCATTCGAAGGATATGTCGCCGTCGGTGTAGGAGTAGTTGAAGCGACCGTCGAGGGCGGTGTGCACTTCTTTAGTGTCGAGGTCGATCACGCGCAGCTCGGTGCGGTCTTCCAGGAAGGCCACTTTTTTGCCGTCGGGGCTGAAAGCGGGCTGCTGGGCTGTGCGCGTGCTGCGGTAGAGGGGTTCTTCGACGATATCGGTGGCGTAGGCGAAGGATTTCTCCTTGTCGTCTTTGATTTTTGCCGTGAAGAGCTGCCATATGCCGTCGCGCTCGGAGTCGTAGACGATAGTGCGGCCGTCGGGGGCGAAGTCGACCACGCGCTCCTGTGCCGGAGTGTCGGTGATGCGGCGGGTGGTCTTGTATTTGACAGACGTGACGTAGATGTCGCCGCGGACGGTGAAGGCCACCTCGTCGCCGGTGGGCGATACGGCCATGCTTTCGGCTCCGCTGCTGATGAAACGGCGCACGTGGTCGGCGTCGTACTTGTCGGCGGTGATGCGCACATTCACTTTAGCAGGCTCGGCGCCGGGGACGAGGGTGTAGATCTCGCCGTCCCAGTTAAAGGCAAGGAGCTTGCCGTCGGCGCTGGCGCTGAGGTGGCGCACGGGGTTTTTACGGAACCGGGTGAGTTGCCGCACGGCCTTGCCGTCGATATCGGTCTGGAAGACGTTGAGGGTGCTGTCCTGCTCGCTGAGATATGCGAAGGAGCCTGCCGACAGCCACACGGGGTTGCGGTCGCTGCCCTTGAAGGCGGCCACACGCGAGAAGTGTCCGTTGTCGTAGAGGTAGATGTCGGGGGTGCCTGCCGATGTCTCATGCTTGCGCCAGCCGTTCTCGTAGCTTGCGTGTTCTTCGAAGAGTATGCGGCCGTCGCGCACGGAGGCGGCTCTTACCGACAGAGGCAGGAAGACCTTCGGGCGCATGCCCGGTCGTGCCGGCACTGAGTATGTCTGGTCGAAGAACGCGTCGTTGAGTGCGTGGTGCGAGGGGTGCAGATCGGCCGAGAAGAGTATGGTGGAGTCGTTGAACCACGCCAAAGGGGTCTCGCTGCCGCTGTGGGTGGTTATGCGCACGGGTGTGCCGCCTTTTGCCGATGTTACGAAGATGTCGGACGAGCCGCGGCGGTTCGACGAGAATGCCAGGCGCGAGCCGTCGGGACTCCACACCGGGGCTGTGTCGTAGCCGCCGTCGGATGTTATCTGAGTGGCGTCGCCGCCGGTGGCCGGTACGGTGAATATGTCGCCACGGTAGGTGAATGCTATGGTTTTGCCGTCGGGAGAGATGGCGGTGTTCCTGAGCCACAGGGGGCTGTCGGTCGCGGATGCGAAAAGTACGGCCGCACAGGCGGCCGTACCGAGTAGGAGTCTTTTCATTTATAAGTTTTTAAGTCTTTCTTTAGCAGCTTTGTTGCCACCGTCGGCGGCCTTCTGGTAGAGTTCGCGGGCCTTGCTCTTGTTCTGGGGAACACCCGTGCCCTTTTCGTAGCAGAGACCGAGGCGGTACTGGCCGTAGGCGTGGCCCTGGTCGGCAGCCTTGCGGTAGAGTTCGACGGCGCGGCTGATATCGCGGGTTATGCCCTGGCCCGTTTCGTAGCACTCGCCGAGGTAGGCCTGTCCTCGGGCCCAGCCCTGGTCGGCGCTCTTGCGGTACCATGCGGCAGCCTGGGTCATGTCTTTGGCTATGCCTGTGCCGCTTTCGTAGCAGTAGCCGAGGTTGCACTGGGCTATGCGGTTGCCGTTCTCGGCCGACTGGCGGTAGAGGCGTACGGCCTGGGCGGCGTCTTTGGCGACGCCGTTACCGAATTCGTAGCATATGCCGAGGTTGAGCTGAGCGCGGGCGTTGCCCTGGTCGGCTGCCTTGCGGTACCATTCGACAGCGAGGGCGAGATCCTTGGTCAGACCCATGCCTTTCTCGTAGCAGTAGGCGAGGTTGCACTGGGCGTTGGCGTTGCCCTGGTCAGCTGCTTTGCGGTAGAGGTTCACGGCCTCATTATACTGTTTGCGGTTTTCGAGGATTACGCCAAGATTGAGCTGCGACACTGCCAGGCCTTGGTCGGCGGCTATGCGGTAGTATCTTTCGGCCATAGCGTCGTCGCGGGTAACTCCGTAGCCGAAGTCGTAGCACAGGGCAAGGACTTCGCTGGCATAGGGTTCGCCGAGTTCGGCCGGCTTTCTGGCCAGGCGGATCGCTTCGGCATAGTTGCGGTTGCGGTATGCGGCGCTGGCTTTGCTGCCTTCCTCGATAACTTCAGCGGTGATATTGTTTGTCGAGCCTTTTCTGATGGCTTCGAGGCGCTCTTTGGCATATTTATTGCCTCCGTCGGCGGCTTTGGTGTACCAGCGGACGGCCTCGTCGATGTTCTTGCCTATACCGATGGCATATTCGTAGCAGCGGCCGAGACGCATCTGGCCGTAGGTGTTTCCGCCGGCAGCGGCCTTATAATAGAGGTCGAAGGCGGTTTTATAGTCCTGTTCCACGCCGGTGGCTTTTTCGTAGCATTCGCCCAGATATGCCTCGGCGCGGTGGTTGCCCTGGTCGGCGGCCTTGCGGTACCAGTATGCGGCCTGCTTCATGTCTTTTTCCACGCCGTCGCCGCATTCGTAGCAGTAGCCGAGGTTGCACTGGGCCAGGCGGTCGCCTTTCTCGGCGGCTGCGCGGTAGAGCTCGGTGGCACGGCGGAGGTCGACGGAGAGGCCGCCGTAGCCGTACTGGTAGGCAACGCCGAGGTTGAGCATGGCGGTGCGGTTACCGCCGTCGGCGGCTACCTTGTAGTATTTCACGGCCTGTTTCATGTCCTTTGCGGTGCCGCGGGCAAATTCGTAGCACAGGCCCATGACCAGACATGCTGTTACGTTTCCGGCATCGGCCGGGCGCCGGGCCTTGGCGAAAGCTTCGTCGTACTTGCCGTCGGAATATAGCTTGTCGGCTTCGCGGCCCTCTGCTTCGAGCGGATCGGGAGCGCCGCTGCCGGTCTTGCCCTTGATGTTCTCGAGGGCTTTGCGGGCGGGTTCGTAGTCGAGGCTGGCGGCGCGGGTATAGAGACGGCGTGCCTCGTCGTAGTCGACGGGTGTGCCTTCGCCACGCTCGTGCATCACGCCCAGGTTGTAGATGGCGCGCGGATCGTTGGCATCGGCGGCTTTGGTGTACCATTCGATGGCCGAGCGATAGTCGGTGACGCATCCGAAACCGCTGTTGAGGCACCATGCATAGCAGGTCATGGCGTGGACATTGCCCTGACGGGCCGATTCGCCGTACCAGTGGCAGGCGCTCTCGGGGTCTTTTTCGAAGCCGCGGCCGTTTTCGTAGAACCAGCCGAGATTGTCCTGGCTCGAGCTGAGACCGGCCTTGGCGGCTATGAGGAACATCTTGGCGGCGCGGACGTTGTCGGTAAAGGAGCCGTAGGTTAGGCACAGGGCCACGATCTCAGCCGACCACGGATTGCCCATGGCGGTGGGAAGAAGGGCCTGCTCCAGAGCAAGGGCGCGGTCGGTGTCATAGGTGGCCTTGCAGAGATCGACGGCCGCCTGCAGCTCGTCTTCCGACAGGCGCACATGGCGGTCGAGGCGGTCGAGCTCTTCGCGCGCCTCCTCGATTTCGCCTATTACGGCGATGCGGTAGAAGTAGACGGCGCGCTCGATGTCGGCGGGTGCGCCCTTGCCGTTCTCGATATTCTGGGCCAGGGTGTAGGCGGGGGCATAGCATCCGAGACATACGGCCTGATAGTAGCAGTCGTTGGCCTTTTTATAGTCGTTGAAGAGAGTCTCGTGAAGCAGACCCATGCCGAAGTATGCGTTGGCCGAGCCGAGACCGGCGGCTTTGGTGTAGTACTTGAGGGCCTCGGTCTCGTTTTTGCCGGTGCCGATGCCGTAGTGGTAGCAGCGGCCCAGATTGTAGTAGCCGTTGGCATGGCCGGCCTCGGCGGCGCGCCGGAACCATTTGAGGGCTTCGGCTTCGTCTTTGGGGCAGCCTTCGCCGTCCTCGTAGGAGCATGCGAGATTGATCATAGCGCGGGGCTCGCCGGCCTGTGCGGCGCGCATGTAGAGGTCGAAGGCGTGTGCTGTGTCCTGCGGCACGCCGTGGCCTTTGTAGTAGTCCCATCCGAGGCTGTTGATGCCGCGCGGATTGCCGGCTTCGGCCAGGCGCTTGTCGATATCGGCTGCGGAGTCGTAGTCGCCTTCGTCGTAAAGCTCGTTGGCGCGGTTGATGAGATGTGCTATCTGCTCGGGTGTAAGGTTCTCGGCCGGACGGGGTGTTTCTTTCTTCACCTTGGGAGTTTCGGGGGCACCTGCGGGGCGCGACAGCCGCTCGACGGCTTTTTTCGCGGCTATGTCGCCGGCTTCGGCGGCTTTTTTGTACCATTCCATGGCCTGCGCGGGGTCGGCCCCGGTGCCGCGGCCGGTCTCGTACATGGAGCCGACGATGCGCTGCGACAGTTTGTCGCCTGCATTTGCGGCCACGAGGTACCAAGTGAAGGCAAGGACGTCGTCTTTGGCGACACCTTTTCCGTTTTCGAAAATGCGGCCCAGACGGTATGCGGCGTCGGGGTTGCCGGCATGGTGGGCTTTTTCGTAGAATCTGATGGCTTCGGCGCCCACGCCTGTGGTCTCGAGGATTTCGGCGGCGCCCATCATGGCGCTGACATCGCCGCCGTCGGCACCGTGGCGATACCATTCGAGGGCCTTGGACGAGTCGCGCGGATATCCGGCGATGGCTTTGGCGTAGAAGTCGCCCATTATGGTCTGGGCGCGAGGCATGCCCACCTCGGCGCACTCTTCGATGAGGGGCCGGGCGGCATCGTAGTTGTGGTCGGATATGAATTTCTCGGCGTCGGCGAGCTTTTTCTCCATTATTTCCTCGGTAATCTCCTCTATCACTTCCTCGGGGGCGCGGAGGTCTTCGAGGGTCTTGAGCGATTCGGCGGCAGGGGCATAGCCCTGGTCGGCGGCGGCGCGGAAGTATTTCTCGGCCTCGTCGTAGTTCTCGTCGACGCCTGTGCCGGTCATGAAACACTGGCCGTAGGAGAACTGGGCGGCGGGGTCGCCGGCCTCGGCGCCGAGGGCGTAGAGCTCGACGGCGCGGGCTATGTCGCGCTGCACGCCTTCGCCGTACTCATAGCACGAACCGAGCCAGAAATAAGCCGGGCGGCTCTTGGCGTTGACCGCGGCCTCGAAGAGGCGTGCGGCGGTGGCGAAGTTTTTGGGGAATACCTCGCCCTGCGAGTAGGCGATGCCAAGGTCGAGCATGGCCGGCGCGAAACCGGCGTCGGCGCTGGCGCGGAGCCATTTTTCGGCTTCGGCGGCTTCGAGGGCGGTGGTGATGTTGCGCAGCAGGCATGCGCCAAGCACATGCATGGCCTGGGGATGGGAGTACTCGGCGGCTTCGCGGGCACGCTCTGCGGCGAGCTCGAATTCTTCCTGCACGAAGAGGCGGCGCGCTTCGTCGGCTATGCGCTGTATCTGGATATCGGAGAGGCGGGGTGTCTCGGGCTGCTCTTCGGTGCCCAAGCGGGTGAGGGCTTCGATGGCGTCTTCCATGCCCTGGTCGGCGGCCAGGCGGTAGTAGTGCCGGGCCTTGGCCGGATCGGCCGGAGTGCCTATGCCTTCCTCATAGCACATGCCGATGCAGAACTGCGCCGGGGCAAAATTCTGCATGGCGGCTTTGGAGTACCACTCGAAGGCTTTGGCCGGATTGCAGGGGGCGCCGCAGCCGTTTTCGAAGTACCAGCCCATGTGAGTCTGCGCACGTGCGTCGCCGGCTTCGGCGGCGCGCTTGTCGAGGACGAACGCGCGGTCATATTCTTCGTTCTCGCAGAGAGCGTCGGCCTCCTCCACGAGTTTCTTTATTTCTTCGGGTGTAAGCGGCGTTTCGGGTTTCTTGCGGCCGCCGCTTCGGTCAAAAAATGCCATAATGAAGGGAGATAAGGGAGTAAATGTTTATTGAAATGCAAAGATATAAAAAATCGATGATAAAAAAAGAGCAATTTCCCCGCCTCTGAATTTATTAGAGATGGAAGATGATGAATATAAACTAATTTGTTTCTTCGCATAAATTAGCCAATCTACTAAATAAATATGAAAAGACGCTATTTTCTTTTATTGGCATCAATGTTTACTGCATTTCAGTCAGCCGGCGTCTCCAACGGTCGCAACGGCTTCTGCAAGGATAAATCCGGCTAAAAGCTCGCCGGTAGCGAAGAAGACCTGCTCGAACACCGCACCGACGCCTTCGATACCCTCTACATCGACTGCGAGAAATTCCCGTTCCACGATACTTTCGCCCTCTCCGTGTCGGGCGTATCGTAATTTTTGTAACTTTGCAGCCGAATCGATAACTCTTGGCAGTAATTAGTTATGAAAAAGAACATCGTCTTTATATTGGCTTTTTTCATAGTTTGGGCTCTTACCGCTTTCATGTGCTATTTGCTAAACCTCATATTGGGCCGAAACTGGTTTAATGGTTGGCAAGAGTATGTAATCATAGGTTTTGCCGGGGCTATGGCCGGTATCTTTGGGCCTATATTGGCTGCTTGGATTGGTAATTTTTTCAAAAGGAAGTCGTAATTATTATTTATGGAGTTACGGTACAGCCGCCGCGCTTTCGTAAATCGAGCCTAAGGTCTCGACCGGAAGGCTTCAATCGCTAACTCATATTTTACCAACTGAACTCTGACTCATTCGCTCCATTGACTCGTTCCGGGGCGATTTTTTTCTGCACATCCTCGTCTGGGCTTCTTTTTTTTTATGTTCCGTTTTGGCAGTCGGTGATTAGTTCAAGTCCGTGCCAAGCTCTGTACTCGTGTGTGGGTGGGATTTTTTGTTTGGGAGGATTGGAAAAAATGTTTAACTTTGCGCTTTGAACGCGCCGTAAATTGCGAGGCGCTCCCGCATGACAATTAATACATTGATATATGGAAATTAAAGGAACTATCATTCATGCCCTCCCCGAAGTATCGGGAATCTCCAAGAGCGGCAATGCATGGAAAAAGAGGGAATATGTGCTCGAGAACACCGAGGGCCAGTTCCCCCGCAAGGTGGCATTTACTTGCTTCGGCGACAATGCCGACAAGATACAGCTCAGCGTGGGCCAGGTGGCCACCATCTACTTTGATATCGAATCGCGCGAGTTCAACGGCCGCTGGTATACCGACATCCGCTGCTGGCGTGCCGACGTAGAGGCTCCCGCTGCAGCAGCCCAGGGTCCGGCTCCCGTGCAGGGTCCCGGCACCATACCTCCTCCTCCCGTACCCGACGATATACCGTTCTGATGCGCCCTGTCTGAAACGACAGACAGTAGGATTAATCCTCTCGAGAACCAGTAAAACCGTTTCACACTAACAATGGCAGTAGAATTAAAAAATCTTACAAAACGCAGCGAGAACTATTCGCAGTGGTATAATGAACTGGTGGTTAAGGCTGATCTCGCCGAGCAGTCGGCGGTGCGCGGCTGTATGGTTATCAAGCCTTACGGCTATGCTATCTGGGAGAAGATGCAGCAGACACTCGACCGGATGTTCAAGGAAACAGGTGTGCAGAACGCCTACTTTCCGCTTCTGATACCGAAGTCGTTCCTCTGCCGCGAGGCCGAACATGTGGAAGGCTTCGCCAAGGAGTGCGCCGTGGTGACACACTATCGTCTCAAAAACGACCCCGAGGGCCGTGGCGTAGTGGTGGACCCCGAGGCACGTCTGGAAGAGGAGCTGATAATCCGTCCTACTTCAGAAACCATTATCTGGGGTACGTATAAGAACTGGATCCACAGCTGGCGCGACCTGCCCGTGCTGTGCAATCAGTGGGCCAATGTGATGCGCTGGGAGATGCGCACACGCATGTTCCTGCGCACAGCCGAATTCTTGTGGCAGGAAGGCCACTGCGCCCATGCCACGGCAGAGGAGTCGGAAGCCCGTACGGTGCAGATGATAAAGCTCTATGCCGATTTCGCCCGCCGCTATATGGCCATCCCCGTGACCATAGGCGTGAAGACCGCCAACGAACGCTTCGCCGGCGCTCTCAACACCTATACCATCGAGGCCATGATGCAGGACGGCAAGGCTCTGCAGGCCGGCACATCGCACAACCTGGGCCAGAACTTCGCCAAGGCCTTCGATGTGACATTCGCCAACAAGGACAATCAGCCCGAGTATGTATGGGCCAACTCGTGGGGCGTGTCGACACGTCTTATGGGTGCGCTTATCATGACTCACTCCGACGACAACGGTCTGGTGCTCCCGCCGCATCTGGCTCCGATCCAGGTGGTGATCATACCTATATATAAGAATGCCGAGCAGCTTGCCGGCATCACCGAGAAAGTGATGCCGATAGTACAGCGCCTCACCGAGCTTGGTGTGTCGGTGAAGTACGACGACGCCGACAACAAGCGTCCGGGCTTCAAGTTTGCCGACTACGAGCTTAAGGGTGTGCCCGTGCGTCTGGTCGTGGGTGCCCGCGACATCGAGAACGGCACCGTAGAGGTGATGCGCCGCGATACTCTGGAGAAACACAGCGCCCAGCTGGCCGGCATTGCCGACTATGTGGCCGATCTCCTCGAGGAAATTCAGACCAATATATATAACAAGGCTCTTGCCGCCAAGGAAGCCCACACCTATGTGTGCGATTCCTACGACGAGTTCAAGGAGCGTATCGAAGACGGCGGTTTCTTCCTGTGCCACTGGGACGGTACCACCGAGACCGAAGAGCTCATCAAGGCCGAGACCAAGGCGACGATACGCTGCATACCGCTCGAGGGTGACGATACTCCGGGCGTGTGCATGGTCACGGGCAAGCCTTCGGCACGCCGCGTCATCATCGCGCGAAATTATTGATCGTGAGCCCTCTGAACCTGACAAACACAAAAGTCGCCGACGGTCGTCCGCAACGACCGACGGTGGCTTTTGTCGTTCCATGCTATAACGAAAACCAGGTGCTGCGGCAGAGTATGCCGCGCCTGATCGGAGCCATCGACGACATGACCGGTGCCGGAGTGGTGTCGGCCGACAGCTTTATAATGTGTGTCGACGACGGCAGCCGCGACGACACCTGGCAGATAATATCGGCGCTTCACCGTGCCGACAGTCGTGTGAAGGCCATCCGCCTCAGCCACAACCGCGGGCAGCAGAACGCCCTTCTGGCCGGTCTTATGACCGTGCGCGGCATGTCGGACGCGGCCATTACCATCGATGCCGACCTGCAGGATTCGCTCGAGGCCGCCGCCGAGATGGTGCTCCTGTATCGCGAAGGCTACGACATAGTCTATGGGGTGCGGTCTTCGCGCAAGTCAGATTCATTTTTCAAGCGTACGTCGGCCCGCGCCTTCTACCGCCTGCAGAAGCGTATGGGGCTCGAGACAGTCTACGACCACTCGGAATTCCGGCTTATGAGCCGCAAGGCCCTCGACATACTGGCCGAATATCCCGAGCGCAACCTTTTCCTGCGCGGCATAATGCCGGCAATAGGACTGCGGCATACCACCGTGAGCTATGAGCGCACCGCGCGCATAGCCGGCGAGACAAAGTTCAGCCCGATGAAGCTGCTGTCGCTGTCGGTCGACGGTATCACCTCGTTCACGGCCGGCCCTATGCGCCTCATATTCTTTATCGGGCTTGTGCTGCTGGTGGCCGATATCGGCGTGGCCGCCTGGGTGCTTGTGTCGCATTTTGCGGGACGAGCCATGTCGGGCTGGTCGTCGATTATGTTGTCTATCTGGTTTTTAGGTAGTCTTATACTGATCTCGCTCGGCATAATAGGCGAATATGTCGGCAAGATATTCAACGAAGTAAAACGCCGTCCGCGCTATTCGGTGCAGGACGAGCTGATGTAAGCCAAATCCAAACATACTCAGATATTATGGATTACAAGACATTCCGGCGCCGTCTGGCCGAAAGACTCGGCCGCAAGACTTCCGATGTGGATGCTCTGGTGGAGGGCCTCTCGATAGTGCTGCGCCAGAGCTGCAGCGAGCTCGACAGCGTGGCTATACCTACTTTCGGCACTTTCGCTCCGCGGAAGCATCCCGAGGCTGTTGTCGACGACCTCGCTACGGGAAAGAAAATGCTCGTGCCACCCGAAATCAGCGTTGAATTCCGTCCGGGAGCCATGCTCACAAAACGAATGAGATGAACAATATAGTAAATCTTTCGCAGCTTATCACGCGCCTTGCCAAGGTGACGGCTACCGACCCCAATACGGCGCGCCTCTTCCTGCGCGGCTTTTTCGCTACTATTGAAGACGCTCTTGCCGATGGCGAGACAGTAGAGATAAAAGGTATCGGCACATTCCGCCGGTGCGATGATCCGGCTGTGGGTACTCCCGGTACTGTGGGCTTCGCACCCGACGAAGAATTTGCCGCCGAAATAAACCGTCCGTTTGCAGTCTTCGAGGCTGTGGAGCTTGCTGACGGTCTTACGGAGGAAGATCTCGAGCCTGCTCCCGAGGAAATGCCTGCTGTCGCCACCGCTCCCGCGGAGACTCCGGCAGCGGAGAGTGCCGTCGAAGAGCCTGCCGCAGTGGAAGAACCTGCGGTAGTAGATCCGGCTGTAGAGACTCCGATAGAAGAAACTGTGCCGGAAGAACCCGCTCTCGAGGAAGAACCGGCAGAGAAAGTGCCGGTCGAGGCTGAACCTAAGGTTGAGGCTCCTGTTGAGGAGGAGCACAAGGCACCGTGGGAAATATATGGCAAAGGGCCGTTCTTCGAAGAGGAGAAGAAGCCGGAGACCATAGTAGAGACTGGGGAGAAGCCTGTGACCGAGACCGCTTTTGCCAAGACGGAACCGGCTGAAGAGCCTGAGGAGGATGCCGACGAACCGGCCGACGAGCCGGAAGAGGAGAGCGGACGTTCGGGCAACCGGATGTGGATATGGATTGCAGCCGCGGGTATTGTGCTATTCGGCGTGGTCGGCTATCTGGCTGCCGTACTCGCTACCCCGATACCGAGCTATGGCGATGACGACTATGAACCGGAGGCTGTGGCAACCGATACTGCGACACTGTCTGAAACCGTCGCCGAGCCTGCTGTGGGCGCCGAACCGGAGCCGACTCCCGCGCCTGCTCAGGCTGTCGAACCTACGCCTGCTCCGCAACCTGCGCCTGCTGCCAAAGAACCGCGATACGATACCGTGACATCGAAGCGCTATCTCGCCATTATGGCCCGGGAATACTATGGAAAGAGCATCTACTGGGTATTTATATATGAAGCGAATGCCGACAAGCTCGCCGACCCCAACAAGGTATCGCCGGGCACCAGAGTACTGATTCCCGACAAGGAATCGCTTCCGGGTTCTACCGATGCCGAACGTCTTTCGATTGCGGAAAAGAAACAGGCACAGATCCTCGGCCGATACAAGTAGCCGGGGTGTTTGCCCGGAATATGCTATATAGCATATTTTTATGGTAAAAAATGGCAATTTGACATATTGCGTATATAAAACATTGCTGTAAATCTATGCTGTAAAACATAATGCTATAACATATATTGGTTTTAACTAAAATTAACATTGTAAAAATATTTTATCCAAATAAATATTGCGCGATGATAAACAAAGCATAAATTTCGAAATTGCATATTTAGCGCAATCAAACGAAGTATGGGCTTTAAATCATCGAAAGCAGTTTTTGGAGGTGCGAAACTGAAAATTTTGCAGATTTGGAAAAGTGACGTACCTTTGTATCGGAAATGATACGACAAGCATTGAGCAATGCTTTTTCAGATTAAACAAATCTGGAATAGACATATAATCTAACATTAAGTACTATGTGTAAGAAGGCAAGGGCTGTCCGTGAGGATAGCCCTTGTTTCGATATATGCCCGGAAATGCGGTTTGCTTTTTCGTTCTGAAAGCCTTATCTTTGCAAAAATCAATCTGTCTAACCCCATGAAACAATTTATCACATTGGGCATGCTGTCGCTTACTGCGGCTATTGCCCTGGCTGCCAATCCGCTGGCGCAGCCGTCGGCAGTGGTGGAAGAGGGTAATGCCCGTTTCACCGTGCTGACTCCGGAAATGATACGTATAGAATACAGTCCGTCGCACCGCTTCGAGGACCGTGCCACATTCGCGGTGATAAACCGTGAGCTGCCGGTGCCCGAGTTTACGAAAAGCGATGACGGTACTTTCGTGACCATCGCCACCGACGATGTGACGCTGAAATACCGCAAGGGCACCGATCCGCGCACCGTGCCGCCATCGCCCGACAATCTCAGCATTGCTATGAAAGTGGGCGACAAAGATGTGCTGTGGTATCCCGGCCTCGACGATCCGCAGAACCTGCGCGGCACATACCGCACCCTCGACCGCAATAACGGCGACGAATACCGCAGCCGCCTGGAGCAGGGCGTGATATCGCGTTCTGGCTGGGCCGTGATCGACGACTCGCCCGCGGCAACCCGCGCCGACGGCAGCCGGTCGCTCGCTTTCGAAAAGAACGCCGACGGCATGGACTGGGTCGCTCCCCGCGCCGATGCCGATGCGATGGACGTGTATTTTATGGGCTACGGCCATAACTACAAGAAGGCTCTTTACGATTTCACACGCATAGCCGGCAAGATACCTCTGCCGCCCGACTACGTGCTCGGCTACTGGTACAGCAAATACGACGAATATTCGGCCGACGATTTCCGCAATATTGTCAAGGCGATGGCCGACAACGATATCAATGCCGACGTGCTTATCCTCGACATGGACTGGCACTGGAACGGTCGCGAGGTGTCGGACGGCCGCGGCGGTTGGACGGGCTGGAGCTGGAATACGAAGCTCATTCCCGATCCCGACGGTCTGCTTGCCGATATCCATAAGGGAGGACTGCGCGCCGCACTCAATCTTCATCCCGCCGACGGTGTGGACGCTTCGGAGGACCAGTACGCCGCCATGTGTGCCGATCTGGGGCTCGATGCCGCGCGCGGCGAGCGTATCCCCTGGCAGCTCGAGGACAAGAAATTTACCAAGGCATTTTTCAAGAACATAATCCGGCCCCTCGAGAAGCAGGGCGTCGACTTCTGGTGGCTCGACTGGCAGCAGAAGCTCCTCAATGACAGCGTTGACGGCCTCGGCCAGACAATGTGGTGCAACCATGTGTTTTTCAATGACATGAAGCAGGCGCGGCCCGACCGCCGTCCCGTCATTTTTCACCGTTGGGGCGGTCTTGGCAGCCATCGCTATCAGATCGGTTTCTCGGGCGATACCTTCATCAATTTCCCCACGCTTGCTTTCGAACCCTACTTCACGGCCACGGCCTCGAATGTGGGCTATGCCTACTGGGGTCATGACCTCGGCGGCCATATGATAGAAGGCATGGGCGAGCCTAATGATCCGGAATTGCTGCTGCGCTGGATGCAGTTCGGCGTCTTCACTCCCGTTTTCCGCACCCATGCGACCAAGGATCCCACCATCGAGCGCCGTATATGGACCTACGATAATTTCGACGATCTGAACGCTACCATAAAGCTGCGCTATGCCATCTTCCCCTATCTATATACCATGGCCCGCAAGACCTACGACACCGGTCTGGGCATGGTACGCCCCATGTACTATGAATATCCCGAGGCCGAGGAGGCTTACGCACGCGAAGGCCAGTACTACTTCGGCGACGATATCATCGTGGCTCCGGTGGTGACACCGTCGGTCGATGGCATCAGTCACCAGGAAGTATGGCTGCCCGAGGGTCAGTGGTGGTCGCCGGCGCATGCCCGTCTGGTTGCCGGCAATGCCGTGCATACTCTCGACTACACCCTGCAGCAGATTCCCTACTTCATGCGCCAGGGTTCCATAATAGTGAACAATCCGCCCGAAGTGAAGCATGTGACAGACCGCTCGAAGCGACTTATACTCAATGTTATCGGCGGAGCCGACGGCAAGGGCGAACTCTATGAGGACGCCGGCGACAGCAACGACTACGACACCGCCTATACCACCACGGCCTACACTCAGACCGTGAAAGGCAAGAAGACCACGATAACCATAGAGCCGCGCACCGGCTCCTATGCAGGCATGCCGGCCGAACGCGGCTACGAGCTCCGCTACTTCGGCAACAAGGTAGGCTCGGCAAAAGTGAACGGCAAAAAAGCCAAAGTGAGCTACGACGCCGCCACGGCCTGCTCCACCATCGAAGTCCCCGCACTTCCCTGCTCGGCCAAAACCACCGTCGACCTCACCCTCTGATCCGCACCGAGACCGATTGGTCTAAAAATAACAACCGCAGCGCTTTATCCTACAATACGCTGCGGTTGTGCTATATAAACTTATAGTAACCCGGTCATGTATACAGGCAGACAGATAATATCGTCTTCTTTGCGGATGTCTTTTGTATAGAGAAGATATCGCTGGTCTATGCGCGCAGAGAATTTCCTGCGAAATTCATCAAGAGATTTATGCGATTTGTAACCGGATGATTTTACCTCTATCGGACATATCTTGTCGTGGCGGCTGATTAGAAAATCGATTTCGTATGAACGCGCGTCTGTGGATTCCAGTGATTTATCTTTGAATGTATAGTAATATAAGGTATGACCTGCCGATTTAAGTATTTGAGCCACTGCATTCTCATAGATATATCCCATATCTGTCGGGAGTTTATCGAGAAGTAGTTTCTGATATATGATATTATCCGTAAAATCGTTGTCCATAAAGGCGAGTGTGATGAAAAGACCGGTGTCGGCAAGAAACATCTTAAAGAAATCATATCCGGCATGAAGGGCGAAGCCTATGGACGGGTCGTTGGCATGATATGCGAAATTTACTGTTTTGGATTCGTTTATATCGCTAAAAACTTCTTCAAGACGTGATAATCTGGAATTTTCGATCACGCTGCCGACGCGGTATCGTGTAGTATTGCGTGCAAGTTCGGCGGGAATCGATTTGAATATTGTTGAAGCACGTCCTTTGTTGTCTATTTTCTTTAAATCGTCAATGTAGAGGTCGATTATGTCTCGCTTTACTGCATCGATTGCCTCAAAAGATGCCGTGTGCAGATACTCTGCCACGGCCTGCGGCATTCCTCCGATGAGCATGTAAAGACGGAATAATTTCATTATATCGCGATTGACCGAGTCGCCCAGCGGTTTCAGATTGTCGTATGAATACTTGATAAGATCGAATGTGGCCTCTCGTCCGATAGCCCACAGGAATTCTTCGAAATCCATCGGATGCATTTCGATGCGACGTTCTTCGCTCGGTATCAGGATGTCTTTTATGTTTTTTTTGATCGATATCAGCGAACCTGTTTCGATATAGTGGAATCGGCCGTCTTTTACCAAGTGTTTTATGGCCTGTCTGGCCTTTGGGCAAAATTGAACTTCATCGAATATTATACAGGATTTTCCCGGCGTTAATCTGGTCCCGGTGACAGATTGGAGGCTTAGAAAGAATAATTGCAGATCTGAAATGTCATCGAACAAGTTTATAATATCCCGATTGACTTTTGTGAAGTCAATAAGAAGATAACTCTCATATTCATTGCGGGCGAACTCCTCGGCAATGGTCGATTTTCCTATGCGTCTGGCACCCTCGATAAGAAGGGCTGTTTTACCTGCTGATTTTTCTTTCCAGTTTAGTAGTTTTGAGTAGATTTTTCTCTTAAAGAGATGCTTGGCCATAAGATGCTGTATTTTAATGCAAAAGTAGTGATTATGGCAGAAAAGGCAAAATGTTTTGGGTGGAAAATGTACAGAAAAGGCAAAATGTTTTGGGTAGAAAATGTACAGAAAAGGCAAAATGTTGGGGACGGGGCGGGCGTTTTTGCGTGGTTTTTGCGGGTTGGACGGGGAAAGTTTTCAACATTGGGAGACTTTTTTTGCGGGCAGAGGTTGCGCCGGGCGATTTTTCGGAGTATTTTTGTATTTATGAATAACGATATCATACGTTTACTTCCCGAGTCGGTGGCCAATCAGATTGCCGCCGGCGAGGTGATACAGCGGCCGGCATCTGTTATCAAGGAACTTGTCGAAAACGCTGTTGATGCCGGTGCCACGGCTATCACGATAGTGATAAAGGACGCCGGGCGTACCCTTATACAGGTTATAGACAATGGTACGGGCATGTCGCCGACAGATGCCCGTATGGCGTTCGAGCGCCACGCCACCAGCAAGATAGCGAGTGCCGACGATCTCTTCCACCTCCACACCATGGGCTTCCGCGGCGAAGCATTGGCTTCGATAGCGGCTGTGGCTCAGGTGGATATGCGCACTATGCGGGCCGAAGATACCGTGGGTACGCGTCTGCTTATATCGGAGTCGCACTTCGAGGGGCAGGAGCCGGTATCGTGCGTGCCGGGCACCAACATGAGTGTGAAAAATATATTTTTCCACATGCCGGCCCGGCGCAAGTATCTGAAAAAGGACAGCGTGGAGCTGGGACATATACTGCGGGAATTCGAGCGTGTGGCATTGGTGAACACAAATATCGATTTCACGCTTATACACAACGATGTGACTCTCCACCAGTTCATGCGGGGCACGTTCAAGCAGCGCATAGGCGCACTGTTCGGCAAAAACACCGAGGTGCAGATAGCGGAGATAAGCACCGAGACATCGCTGGTGAAGATATCGGGCTTCGTGGGTATGCCGCGTTTCGCCAAAAAGCGCGGTTTCAACCAGTTCTTCTTTGTCAACGGGCGCCATATGCGCCATCCGGCATTCCACCGGGCGCTTATGAGCTGCTACGAGCCCCTTGTGGTGCCTCAGGCGCAGCCTTCGTATTTCATCAATTTCGAGGTGGATCCGTCGACTATAGATGTGAACATACACCCGCAGAAGTACGAGATTAAATTCGAGCACGAGCAGGCGATAATGCAGATACTGCTTGCCGCCGTGCGCGAGACTCTCGGCAAGACCCAGGCCGTGGGCGCGCTCGATTTCGATCAGGACGAGGCTCCCGATATACCTATATTCGACCCTTCGGCCGATGTGGGTGTGCCCGACGATATGGCCGACGATACTTTCAATCCTTTCAGCTCCGCGCCTGTCGTCGACAGACCGGCGGAGAGCATTCCCCATACCTCCCGTGCCGCGCGCCCGGCGCCTGCGACTGACTGGGAGGCTCTCTACAGCAATTTCACCCGCAAACGCGACGATGCTTTCGCCGCATCGGCCGCCATCGAGCCGGTGGAAGAGACTCCGGTTGCAGAAGAGGCTTTGTTCGGCACCACAGAGGCCGCGGGGACCGACGATGTTCCAGCTGCATGTTTCCAACTGCACGACGGCTATATCGTGACCCCCTCGCGCTCGGGAATAATGGTTATATCGCAGCACCGGGCGCATGTGAGAATCCTCTACGACCGCTTCATGCGCCAGATAGAGGGCGGTGCGGTGCCGTCGCAGCAACTGATATTCGGCGAGGATTTCGAGCTGTCGCCCTCGGCTTCGGCCGTACTCGAGCAGGCCTCGGACACGCTGACATCGGTCGGTTTTACCGCCGTGCATGCCGGCGGCGGCCGCTGGAGTCTTACCTCGGTGCCGGCGTCGCTTTCGGGCGGAAAAGCCGTGGAGGCTCTGCTGAGAATACTTGAGGATGTTTCGTCCGATGTGCTTGTCGACCACAAGGCATTCCGTAGCCCGGTGGCTCTGGCGATGGCGCACAGCGCGGCCATATCGGGCTCGCAGACGCTCACGCCGGCCGAGATGGACAGTATAATAGCCGATCTTTTCAGGTGCGCGGAGCCTTCGTACACTCCCGACGGCCTAATCGTAATGACGCTGATCGACAGCGGAGAACTTGCCACAAGACTGCAATGAGATACGCGGCTGTCATATTTCTGTGGCTGTTGGGCGCTCTGGGCGTCACAGCGCAATTGCGTGCCCCCAAGGCTTTCGACCGTCTCGACCACGAACTCGACCGACGGACCGATTATCTGGAGCGGCGACAGACCCGTATCGACAGCCTCACCCGCAAGCTCGGCCATGCGCCCCGCAATACCGCGCTGATTCTTGAACTGGCCGAGGCCTTCACCGGCTTCGACAACGACTCGGCGCTGGTGTATCTGACACGCGGTATCGATAACAGCACCGGTGTGGAGCGTCTGCGGTTTATATGGCTGCGCAGTTCGCTGCTGCCTCTCGCCGGTTTTTTCAGGCGTGCGGAGGACGATTATGCGTCGATACCTGTCGACAGCGTGCCACTGCACATGTTGCCGTCGTACTACGATTCGGGCCGACAGCTCTACAGCTATCTCGGCGCCTTTTTCGAGGCATATCCCGAGGCCAAAGCCGAATACACGGCGCAGGCTGTCGACTATCAGAAGCGTCTGCTCGAAGTGCTGCCGCACGACAGCCCGGAATTTAAATTCAATCTTGGCGAGTACTACTATCTCACGGGCAGCGACGTGCGTGCGAAAGTACTGCTGCAGGAGATTCTCGACACCTCGGACGGTGGCGACAGATATGCGGCGCGTGCGGCACACCATCTGTCGAGCATAGCCCGCAATGCCGGCGACAAGGATTCGTATGCCTACTATCTGGCCCTCTCGGCTATCGCCGACCTGCGCACGGCCACCCGCGAGGTGGCTTCGCTGCAGGAGCTTGGAAGCGAGGTGCACTCCTCGGGCGATGTGACGCGTGCGCACCGCTACCTTTCTGTGGCGGTGGAGAATGCGGTGGAATGCGGCGCGCCCTTGCGAATGATAGAATCGTCGAAGGCGCTTCCGATAATAGAGCGAGCCCACAACGCGCATATCCGCACATGGCGCCGCAACACCTACTGGATCATGGCATGTATGGCATTTCTGTCGCTGGTGCTTGCCGCCACGCTTTTCCTGCTGAGGCTGGAGATGAAGCGGATGTCGGCCCTGCAGGAGAAGCTCAAGGCTGCCAACTATGCCAAGGAAGTGTACATCAGCCGTTTCCTCCAATTGTGCTCCATATATATGGACAAGCTTAACCAGTTCTGTAAAATCAGTGCCCGCAAGATAGCCGCCGGTCAGACCGACGAGCTGTACCGCATGGTAAAATCCGGTAAGTTCGTCGAAGATCAGAGCAATGAATTCTATCAGGTGTTCGACAGCGCTTTTCTGCATATCTATCCCGATTTCGTCAGGAAAGTGAACGCATTGCTTCTTCCCGACTCGCAGATAGAGCTTAAAGAGGGCGAAAAGATGAATACCGATCTGCGCATTCTGGCATTCATGCGTCTCGGCATCGAGGAGAGTGCCCGCATAGCTCAGGTGCTCAACTATTCGCTCAACACTATCTATGCCTACCGCAACCGGCTGAAGGCCCGCGCTATAAACCGCGATACTTTCGAGGCCGATGTCATGAAGATAGATTGAGCGCCGTTTTATATTCCGGCGGTCTATAGACTATGCTATATATCTGATAGTCAGCTATAGATTCCTATACTGGGTTTATATCGCAGGAAGATTCTTTTATATCGTGTTGACATGGGGTGAACAATGTGCTAACTTTGTACCGCACAATACACGATTATTTTAGTTTTAGGGTTAGTATAGATTGTTAGTACTTAATGTTTCTCGTTTAATTTATCTCAGAACAGCGAAGAGCATCCCGACAGACTGGCGATGCCCGTAGTTGCCATACTTCTGATGATTGAATGGAAAAATGTGTTTTATGTTAGTTATGTAATTGTTTTAAGCCAATTAAAACGCAGCAAGGCGCCTTCGTGAGAAGTCGCCTTGTTTGCTGTACGGCCATCGGGAAATTCTTCGTACCTTTGCAGCCGAAATGAAGAATAGAATGACCATAAGCGAAATACAGCGCCGCCTCAAACCATGGATGTTCCCGATAGCAATGGTGCTCGGAGTGCTGTTCCACAACTATATACACTATGTGGAGTGGGTGGTGCCATACCTCATTTTCACAATGCTCACCATCACTTTCTGCCGGGTGAAGCCGCGCCAGTTCGATCTCAGCCCCATGCTGTGGATAATGCTTGCGGTGCAGATCGTCGGGTCGGTTGCGGTTTATCTGGCCGTGCGTCCGTTCGGCCATAGCCTGGCGCAGGCCGCTTTCATTTGTGTGCTGTGCCCAACGGCTACGGCTGCCCCTGTGGTCACCGGCATGCTCGGCGGCAGTATACCGCGCGTGGCGGCCTTCTCGGTGCTGAGCAATCTCTCGGTGGCTGTTTTGGCTCCGTTTCTCTTCACGTGGGTTGGCGGCAACGGTTCCGATCTGAGTTTTGCCCAGGAATTCACGTCGATAGCCATGAAAGTGGCTCCGATGATAGTATTCCCCATCCTTGTGGCGTTTATGCTCTATTTTTTTGCTCCAAAGGTGCATCAGGGCATATCGCGTGCGCAGGGGGCATCGTTCTATCTGTGGTCGCTGTCGCTGATAGTGGTTGTGGGGCGCGCGGTGTCGTTTGTCATGACCGAGCCTGCGGGAGCCATTCCTCAGATGATAGCCATGGCTGTTGTTGCGGGGCTGCTGTGTGCGCTGCAGTTCGTAGTAGGCCGCAGGGTAGGGCGCCGCTATGGCGACCCGGTGTCGGGAGCGCAAGGGTTGGGGCAGAAAAATACCGTGCTGGCCATTTGGATGACTCTGACATATCTCAATCCGATATCCTCGGTTGGCCCGGCAGCATATATAGCATGGCAGAATACGGTCAATTCCCTTCAGATATATTTCAAGACGAAAAAAGAACTCTCGAAAAACTGAACATATACCCCGGAGGAGCGTTAATTTTTAAAAGATAAAGACTATGGCAAGCATGTTAGAACAACTCATGGAGCTGCCTCTTTTCCGGGGGGCGAGTATATCGCGTATGTCAAAGACCGTGGGTGAGTCGAAGTTTCATTTTTTGAAATATCCTGCCGGAGAGACCTTTCTCTCTGTGGGCGACAAGTGCGAGCATGTTACATTTATACTCAACGGCCGGGTGCGTGCCACGATAGAAAACAACAACGGGCGCTTTGCCGTGAGTCAGACTCTTACCGCTCCCACTATCATATCGCCCGACTTCCTCTTCGGCCGCATAACATCCTACCCATTTACCGCCAGGGCGATAGACAGTGTCAGCATCATTCAGATTTCAAAGAGCGATTTCATAAAGATTCTCGATTCCGACCATGTATTCCTGTTCAATTTTCTGAACATGCTGTCGGTCGATGCCCAGAAAGGCATTGGCGGTATTCTTGCCCTTACAACTGCCGAAGTCGACCAGCGAATAGCATACTGGATATCGGCCCTGACACAACCGGACGCGACTGATATAGTCCTCTCTTGTCGCCGTCGCGATCTATGTTCGCTTTTCAGCGTCCAACGCAATACATTCGAAACCGCTCTCGAATCGATGGAGCAGAAAGGCATACTCGAGTATGATGTTAAAGAGCTGCGTATTCTTGACCGCCGTAAATTAATGGCTCTTCTCGATACCAGTCACGAAAACGAGTAAACTGCATGATATAACAAAAGGCGCCATCTCGCGATGACGCCTTTTGTTGTTTGCCGTCCGATTTGTTTTCGGCCGGGCCTAAAACAAACCTTGGAATTTGGATACTACCGCGATACAGGTGATATTCAAAAAACGTCTGTAAGTATTCCTGTCAGGCGTCATAATATCGCGGTCCTACTGGAAATCGCTGTCCAAATTATCGAACCATTATAATCTTTGCATTACAAAATTACATACATGAACGAAGTAATGAAATCGCGAAAAAATAAATTTCGTCGAAATATAACTATTTTTCACATTCATATATCTGACTGAGCGAGAGTTATGTGCTTGATAATATAGATATAAATATAAGGATTAACTTGTTTATATCGGCAGGATTGTATACTTTTGCAGAGTATAGGACACCTCTAAAAAACAGTCGGCTTTGAACAGATTACTTACTATAATAATAGTGTTTGTCGCAAGTGTGGTGGCTATGGCAGCCCGTATACCTGTCACAGATCTCGATCCATTCATTTTCGGAGATTCTCTGTCGCTCTCCCGGAATGTGCGTCTTGTCGACAGTCTTAAGAATATACGCAACAAGACTGTCCCTTCGGTGAAGCGTGTCATGGCTGCACAAGCCCTTGGCGATTATTTTCTTGCACATCATACCGATTCGGCGTTTACTTACTGGAATATCGCCAGAGACGAAGCATTGGCTTTAGGGCTCGAGCGCGAGGCTATGCGCCTGAGAATGAAAATCGACGGTTACATGCCTTTCATAGGCATGGGTGCCGAAGGATATACAGATTTCAAGAATATTGACCACACCGGTTTCGACAGAGACTTGAAAAGAGACTATTTCCTTGCTTCCAGTGAATTACACTATAATCTTGCTTTCCGATATCCGGAGTCGCAACAGAAGAACCGTAATATAGCCCGCACTGTAGAGGCTATAGACTCGCTCATACCATACTATACACCGGACAATCCTGTATATCGCTATCTGTATGCTTTCCGCAGTCTCATGACCGGTAATAAGTCGATTGCGGCAGCAAACTTAGCGGAACTTCTTCCTGAACTGCGTAATCGTCCGGAGCTATACACAAGGGCAGCCCAGATTCTGGCCGAATATTATCAGAGTAATCCCAAACGGCGCGAAGACTACCTTAACTATCTTACCGATGCCACTTTGGTAAGCCTTCGGGAAGGAGTGGTACGTCCTGCGCTGATGGCCAGGCTCGGACGCGAACTCTACCTCGACGGTGACAAAAAACGAGGTGCACGCTGTATCTATCTTGCATTCAGCGCGAGCGACGCAGCGCGAGGAGTGTATCAGCTACGTAATACCAGCGAATATGCTCCGATGCTTGCGGGCGGCAGCACACATTCGCTGATGCTGCGCAATATCGTATCGGCAGCAAGTATTCTTGTCATAGCCGTACTGCTGATACTGCTGATCCTAAATGTGCGCAAGTCCAAACGACTGCGACTGCGTATGATGGCTCAGCTCAACAGTTCCGAGGCTCAGACCGCACATCTCAGAAACGACCGGCGCAACTATCTTTCGCTGGCATTCTCGGCACTCGAGAATCTGAAACAGTTCAATCGGTTCGCACACCGCAAACTTACGGCAGGTCAGGCCAAAGATCTATTTAAAGATGTGGAAGCCGGTACTTTTGTACAGTCACAGGCCGATCGTTTCTTCGAAGAGTTCGACGCGATGTTCCTCAAGTCGGAGCCGCACTTCCTCGATCGCCTCAATGCTTTACTGCGCAAGGACCAGCGCCTCGAGTTGCAGCCCGGTAACCGGCTGTCGCCCGAACTGCGCATTGCCGCCCTGGTGAGCCTCGGCATAAACGACAGTTCGCGTATCGCCGCCGTACTCGGATTGTCGCTCAATACTGTATACACCTACAGGAATCGTCTTAAGGGCCGGGCGATAGAGCGCAACGACTTCGAAAACCGCCTCTCAAAAATCTCGGACAACATATAATTTACTTGGAATCTCATTTATATTTTGCCGATAAGTGAATTGTATAATATCTCTGTAAATCAACTGAATAATTTTATATTGTTCCGGTATTTATTTATATTGTACTTATAACAACGGGGAAAGATGTCATGGTGCATGTAACTTTGCAGTGTAAATAAATTTGGTCTAAGATTAAAAGGTTAATTAAAGAATTAGGACAAAGATTTTTATAGGATAAGAAAAATGGTTTTAGGTATTTAGTGTTAGAATCACTATTAAAATGATGAAGGCGAACCGTGAGGTCCGCCTCTTCTGTTTTTATACGGTGGTTGTCTGTGTGCTCAGGCGAGCGGTCGGCGCGGGAACGCGTCGATGAAACTGCCCGTAGTGCAGTTGTATATCCGCACACCGCGGCGCAAGGCATATTTCTGTATTTCGTAATAGCTGCGGAAGGCCACGGCGAAGCTTCCCACAATCTGGTGCAGGGCATAGCCGCGGTATTCGTGGCGCACGCGTGCTTTTTCGTTGGCGCTATCGGCGTAGAAATGTTCCTGCACCGATACAACCTCGTTGTCATCGGTAACCGACAGCGTTTTCATCCACGAATGGTCGGCTCCGACAATATCGATTTCGGTAAAGCCGGCTTTTATGGCCAGCATTATTGCCGGAATAAGCACATTGCGCGGGCGTGGCATGGCCAGGCCGCGGTCGTAAAGGAAATGGTTGAGCGCGTCGAAGCCGTCGGCACCGACGGCGTTGAAGCCTTCGACGGTAAGATACCGGCTGCCGACCGACGCGCGCACCTTAGCTACCTGCGATGCCGGCACATAGAGCGTGCTCGGCCAGTCGACGGTACCCAGGCTGTTCCATAGTCGCCCGAGATTATCGTCGTTTGCGCCGCTGAAAAAGTAAGGATCGGCAAGGACGTAGAACCGTGGTTTAATCTCTCTGAAGACCGGAGCATTGGCGGCAAAATTCACAGCCATGGCCGGTGTGGAGATCAATAGGTCGAGATGCTCGCCGATTGTCTGGTTGAGCGATGGACCGTTGCCCATTATTATTATTCTCCCGGCATCGGGTACGCGGCTCACTGAGCATCTGCGCGACTGAGCGGCCACTTTGGCGAGGCTTTTGACCGAGTTGAACAGTTTATCGGCTATATTCATAGGCTTGATTCGTCGTAGATATGTGTGCGCAGATACTCGGTGACGGGCGTGGGACGATAGTCGATGATCCGGCACAGCGGGCCGCAGTCGAAGGTGCGCTCGAGCGTAAAGCGGCGGTATAGCCTCCGGCCGTAGAAAAGCCGTCCGAACCACAGCTGTCCTTTGGTGCTGAGGGTAGATACGTGTTTGTCTTTCATTCTGAATGCCAGACTGTCGACAAGGTCGTGGAAAGTAGGATTGTCGCCGTCGGTGACGTTGAAAACGCCCTGCGGCGCCGTCTCTGCTGATGCGAGGGCTGCCGTGGCTGCAGCGACGTCGGTGGCGTGCACCACACTTACGCGGGCTTCGTTGCCTGCAAAGTGCATCAGCGTGCCTTTCCATATCCTTTCGGCCAGTTCTCGGGGCCAGCCTGTCATGCCGGTGCCTATAATGTCGGCGCAACGCAGTATCACGGCCGGCTTGTCGGCGCAGTTGTCGAGAAAGGCTTTTTCGCGTGCGGCCCACACCGAGGCCCTGTCGGTGGGAGCGTCTTCGCCTATCAGGCTGCCTTCTTCGGCCTGATATATCTCGGTCGACGATATCATGATGCAACGGTCGGCATCGGCGGCATTGTCCACTCTGTCGGCAATACCGGGAGTGTGTTTGAGATATGGGCCGAGAAATTCGCGCTCCGGGTTGTAAATATATATCTTCATTTTTGAATCGTTGGGGAATGCGATGCGCCTAAAGCGCCTTTGCGATGCAAAAATAGTAAAAAAAGCGCGTTTGCAGTGTTTGCAGCCCGGTACTACTGCAGGAAAAGCGAGAAGAAGCAATCGCGCTCCCTCACTATATCGTCGAGCCGGAGCATCGGATGGTCCAGAATGATACCGTCGAAGCATTTGTTCAGATCGGCCGATTCGCCGAATGTAGTCCTGAAAAGATCGATTAGCCAGTTGTATGCATCCGTTTCCGAGTCGAAGGCAAGCGTGGTATCGTCGAATTCGAGCGGGGCCGAAGCGGTGTATGTGGCTATGGTGAGGCTTATGCCGCCGTTGTGGGTGCGGCCGCCGTAGTAATTGCTCTCATGTGCGATCGTCATATTGCTGTCGCTTGCAAGAAGCAGTCCGTATTTCCTGCCTCGGATGGAAACTGTGGTTTCGTCGGGGTCGAAAGAAATATTTTTCCTTATATAAGGAATGTAGTTTTTGCCAAGACGGTTATTCAGCGCTGCAAGAGCCACCGCGAAACGGGTAGGCCCGGTGGCCGGACTGCAGTCGTCGATGTGCTCCCAGCAATAGGCGCCACGAACTACAATTATCTGTTTCACAGGGCATGTCCAGCCGTCGCCCGGTTCCGACTTTTCCCACCGTCCGTTGGTCAGATCGTCTTTCATGAAGAGGCCTATGCTGTGGAGGGTGTAAGTGGCGTCTTTGATGCACGGCACGGCGTCCGTGCCGTACGCAAAGTCGATGGCCCCCTGCTGCAATTCACCATTTTTCACATAGCTCATAGGATCTGTGGCGGCTGCGCCGTTGATCTGAACATCGTCGTTGCATGCGCCTAAAAGGGCTGCAATCAGGAAGAAAAGGCAGAAAGATAAGACTTGAGCGTGTTTCATGACCGTGCATATTTAGAAGACGATGCAAAGTTAATGAATGTTATTTAATTATACACTATCTTAAATGTTACACATTTGTTACAATAGTAAAAAGTATTTAAATAATAAAATAATTGTAAACAAAAGGCCGTTAAGCAAGTTATAATCTCGAAGGCCGCTCCTCCGGGGATGCGAGGCCACAGATTATAGGAGATTGCAACATGATAACTAAAAGAGTAATACAGACCTTATACAAAAAGTATAAGAAGCTGCCGGAAAGTCCCGACTGTCTGGACATGCCCCTGCTTTTTGAATATGCCTCCCGGCACCACAATGTCACTATCGATATGGATGGCCCTGTCGACTCGCTTATTATCCGGAGCGTCGACCCCCGGTCGCCCTTTCACCGCATACCTCTTGAGAAGATCCATGCCATAGTGCCGTTTGAGGAATGGGTGGCTATAGTGATGCACTCGTCGATAGTGTTCCTCAACCGTAAATCGCCGAAAGTGAGCGTGCACATCCGCCCCTACCGTCCGTCGCTGTGGGAGCGTATCAAGGGCGTATTTTCCCGGGAAAAATAATTTTTATATTTATATAGGCCGCGACTGCGCGCCGGCCATAGCTGCAACGGCTTCACCCGCCACGGGAGGAGCCGAAATTTTTTATAAAAATTCTTGTCGGTTTTGAATAAATATGTATATTTGCAAAAAATCCAAACCATGAAATCAATATTCATTAGCCATAGACGCAATAATGGACAGGCGACCACAGAGGCTATCTTGATTAAGAATCTTCTTGCAAAAGATACTGTAAGTAGAGTCTTTATGGATGTGACTGAAGATTATCTAGGCCCTTTTCCTAAGACACTAAAGGAGAAAATATTCCAAAGTGATACCTTTATATTGATTCTGCCGAAGGCACAAAACTACGACTATCTTTGTGATCCTGATAATTGGGTCCATAAAGAAATAGCCTATGCGTTGACTTTCAAAGATACAATAAATAAGCCTTCAAGAATAATTCCCGTTGTTTTTGACAGGGACTTCGTATTTCCTCCCAAAGAGAAACTTGGTGATATAGCAGATATTACCGATTATAGTTTCATATATTTTGATACTAACAGCAAAGATTCCGCAGAAAAACTTATCCGTGCTACCGGGGTAATGCATCGTAGCACCAAGAATTGGATTTATGCTTTAGGTATAACTTTGGTGATACTCTTAGGTGTCTTTATATTCTTTCTGATTCCGTCGAATCATACCGAGGAATTAGAGTCGGAGTATCGCTATCCGGCTAGTATAGAATTTGTCAATCAGATTGATCGATTTAGGACTTTTAATTCATTTACTGATAGTTGTGGATCGTATACTAAAGATTATCTTGCATGGTATCTTTCTGAACTGAATACTAATAAAGATCCCGCAATAAATGCGGAATTCAATAAGGTATACGTCAAGGAATACAGCATACGACTTATCGTATTTGCATATCTTGCGTTAACCGCCAGAGATTTGAGTATAGAACTTGATAAAACTCTGTCAGAAGAATTGATTAATAAATGCTATGAAAGTATTCCTGAAGAAGCTCGTTATCCGATCTCATTAAAGCAAATGAGCGATGATGATCGAAAAGCGAAGTTCGGAACCATTCTGGATAGGACTATCGATACGTTGAATTCTGATCCACGTCTGCAGTCGGTTGACGAAAGTATGCTGTCAGTACTAAAATTAACATTAATAGGACGGCTATGGCCTGAATAATTTTACTGCAAAAATGATATTTCTGCAAAGAATGGTCAAAATAACGGCTTTACCCGCCCCGGGGGGAGCCGAAATTTTTTTTGAACTGTTTGCGACCGTCGGCAGAGTGTTTTTGAACGATTGAGCGTAGTAAATAAGGGTACAAATAGTTAATTTTGTGGCATACTACACGAAACATCATATCACACTATAGCATGAAAACCTTAACTCTAATTATGGCTTTGGGTGTCGCGTTCGGCGCCGGAGCCGTCGAATGGGAGAATCCGGGCATTTTCGCCGAAGGACGCCTTGCGCCCCGGTCGACATTCTATCCCTACTCAACAGCCGATCAGGCTCTCGAGAGCAATGTGTGGCAGTCGCCACGTGTCACCAGTCTCAACGGCGACTGGGCGTTCCGCTATTCGGCCTCGCCCGATGCGCGGCCGGCCGATTTCTATAAGCCGGGCTACGACGTAAGCGGATGGGACCGCATCGAGGTGCCGTCCAACTGGGAAATGAAAGGCTACGGCACACCTATATATACCAATACGCGCTACGTGTTCCCGGCCAATCCGCCGATTGTGCCTCACGACGACAACCCCGTGGGCAGCTATAAGCGCACATTCAACCTCGACAAGGCTACCGTCGACGGCAGCCGTACCTTCCTTCACTTCGATGGCTCGACGGCAGGCATGTACGTGTGGGTCAACGGACATAAGGCTGGCTATGTGCAGTCGCAGAAGAATCCGTCGGAGTTCGAGATCACCGAGTATGTGAAACCCGGTGTCAACGAACTCGCCTGCGAGGTCTACCGCTGGACCGACGGCTCCTATCTCGAGGACCAGGACTTCTGGCGCCTGTCGGGCATCGACCGCAACGTGTATCTCTATACCACCGACAAGCGCGGCCGCATAGCCGACTTCTTCGTTAAGGCCGATCTCGACGCCAAGTACCGCACCGGTCTGCTCAATGTCGACGTGAAGCTCGACACCACCGAACCGATGAGTGTGGCCGCAACACTCTACGACGCCTCGGGCCGCAAGGTGTACAGCGCCGTGCGCAAGGTCGGTGCCGACGGCACGGCCGTGTTCGACGGCCGCATCGCCAAGGTGAACAAGTGGCACTACGACAACCCCTATCTCTATAAACTGGTGCTCGATCTTCGCGATGCCGCCGGAAAGACCGTCGAAGCCACATCGGCCAACGTAGGCTTCCGCAAGGTCGAGATACGCGACTCGCAGCTCATGGTCAACGGGGTGCCTGTGGAGGTTCACGGCGTGAATATGCACGAGCATCATCCGGTCAACGGTCACGCCATTGACGAAGAGACCATGATGAAGGATATCCGCACCATGAAGCAGAACAATATCAACGCCGTGCGCACTTCGCACTATCCTCAGCCGCCGCTGTGGTACGACCTGTGCGACCGCTACGGCATAATGCTTGTCGACGAGGCCAATATCGAGGCTCACGGCCTGGGCGTGTGGAATATCAGCGAAGAAGCCAAAAAAACGCATCCCGGCCATGCCGCCATGTGGCACGACGCCATCCTCGACCGCGAAAAAAGCCTCGTGGAGCGCGACAAGAACCATCCGTCGGTAATCGTGTGGTCGCTCGGCAACGAGACTTCCAACGGCGTGAACTTCATCGAGAGCTACGACTGGATAAAAGGTCGCGACAACACGCGCCCCGTACAGTTCGAGCAGGCCGGCGAAGGCCGCAACACCGACATCGTCTGCCCCATGTATCCTGAATATGACCGTATAGCCGACTATGCCGCCCGTGCGGAGGCCACACGTCCTTATATAATGTGTGAATTCGCTCACGCCATGGGCAACTCTACCGGCAATTTTCAGGAACTCTTCGATCTCATCCGCTCCAACCCCAAACTGCAGGGCGGCTTCATATGGGACTGGGTCGACCAGGGCTTCAGGACCAAGGATGAAAACGGCCGCGAATACTGGAGCTACGGCGGCGACTATGGCGCCACCGGCTATACCCACGACGAAAACTTCTGCATCAACGGTCTTGTCGATCCCGACCGCACTCCTCATCCGGGTCTGAGCGAGGTCAAGAAGGTATACCAGGATATCCGCTTCAGCTCGTCCGACCCCGCATCGGGTGCAGTGACGGTAGAAAACCATTTCCCCTCCCGCTCCACAGAGGGCTACGACTTCTCGTGGGAACTGCTGCGCGACGGCCGTGTTGTCGACAGCGGTACATTTGCCGCCGTGGTTGCGCCGCAGTCGTCGAAGACCGTCCGTATACCGGCAGCCGCCATCGAGCCCGGTTCTGACTATGCTCTGAGCGTCTATGCCAAAACCCGTGAGGCTTCCGACATCATTCCCGCCGGTCATGAAGTGGCCCGCGAGCAGTTCATCCTCGTATCCAAAGATCTTGCCGCACAGCCTCTCGCAGAGGCCAGGGCCAAAATTGAAAAGAATGGCAACAACTGGGTAGCCGAAGCCGCCGGTGTGGTAATGACTTTCGACGGCAATTCGGGCGAACTCCGCGGATATTCCGTTGACGGCAAGACGGTGATATCGCGCCCTATGACACCGTCGTTCTGGCGCGCTCCCACCGACAATGACTTCGGCAACGGATTCCCGGCCCGCTCCAATGTATGGCGCACCGCCTCGCAGAACCGCACCCTCGTGTCGTTCGGCCGTGAAGGCAACTCGCTCAAGGCCGTCTATCGCCTGCAGGAAGTGCCTTCCGACTATGTGGTTACCTACACTCCGCTTGCCGACGGCAGCCTCCGGGTCGATGTGGCATGGAAGGCCGACAAAGGCGCTTACAAGCCCGAACTTGGCCGCTTCGGGATGCTTATCACCCTTCCCAGGCAGTTCGACAACTTCGCATGGTATGGCCGCGGCCCGCAGGAAAACTATTCCGACCGCCATACGGCAGCCTTCATGGGACGCTACGCCGGCAAAGTGGCCGACATGCGCTGGCACTATGTGCGCCCGCAGGAAAGCGGCAACCACACCGATGTACGCGAGGCAACTCTCACCGATGCCTCGGGCCTCGGTCTGGAAGTGCGCGGTCTGCAGCCGCTCGAAGTAAGCGCTCTCGACGTGCAGCCTTCGGCTCTCGACCCCGGTCTTGCCAAGCATCAGCAGCACGACAGCGACATATCGCCCGACCTCCACAATGTGTACCTATATGTCGACCTGACACAGCGCGGTCTCGGCGGCGACAACAGCTGGGGCGCCCTTCCCTACAAGCCCTACCGCCTCGATGCCGACGAGTACTCCTACTCCTTCATCCTCTCCCCCGTGAAATAAAACACACATAAAGACAGCGGTCGGATACAGCCTTTTATCAGCCAGTATCCGACCGTTGTTTTTTCTCGCGACCCGCTCGCCGCGGGTCTGGTTTAATTGGAGGATATCGAACGCAGGGTCTCGCTTCGCTCCACCCTGCGCTATTGTCCCGGCACCCGCTCACCGCGGGTGCATCATCTCTCTGTTATATCTTCGGAAAGCTTTTGTATGTAGACCCGCGGTGAGCGGGTCGAGAGATAATAGCGCAGGGTGGAGCGAAGCGAGACCCTGCGATTCATCGCCTAATCAAAATAAAAACCCGCGGTGAGCGGGTTGCGAGATATTTGGAGCTACGGCTTCCGGCCGGAGATGGATTCGGTCGGAAGCCGTAGATGATTT
>ULTH01007864.1_pt1 | contig 123670 bp, 100 predicted proteins | sample 1957421 | NCBI WGS metagenome assembly ULTH01 (sample SAMEA4835729, study PRJEB28245) | human gut metagenome | biome: gut microbiome; material: fecal sample | place: Denmark | collected 2008 | reverse complement strand
ATGATTATGTTTTTAATATATTTATAAAAATAATTTATAAACTTCTAAAAGAATACACGAAATAATATAATATATCATTTTACGATATATTATATGCAAACTATTGCATATAAATACATTAAATGATATAAATTATATATAAATAAAAATAGTAGGGGTGAAATATGGAAAATAGGGAAAAGTCACAGTCTATTAAAGATGAAGTTAAAGGTTATATAACCTTAAGTGGATGGCAAATGGGAGATGTTGCTAAAAAAATAAGTAAAAGAAATAGTAAAGTTCCATTGCAAAACTTATCTAACAAACTTACTAATGGGACAATAAAATATTCTGAAGTTAAAGATATAGCAGATGCGATTGGATATGAAATTATATGGAAAAAGAAATAGGGGGAATAAAAAATGGCTGTGAAGAAAAGCGTTTTATACAGTAAATTATGGGATAGTTGTAATACATTAAGAAGTAAAGGAAGTATGGATGCAACTCAATATAAGGATTATGTTTTAATTATATTATTTATGAAAGTTATAACAGATAAATACTATGGCAAAAAGGATTCTTTGATAGAAGTACCAAAAGATGCAAATTTTAATACAATGATTTCTTTAAAGGGTAAGAAAAATATAGGTGAAGAATTTAATAAAATTTTGGCTAAAATTGCAGAAGAAAATGATTTACAAAATGTAATTGATGTAATTGATTTTAATGATGAAAATAACTTAGGAAAAGGAAAAGATATGGTTGATACTCTAACAGACTTGGTGGAAATTTTTCAAGATCCGGAATTAGATTTTAGCAACAATAGAGCAGATGATAATGATGTTCTAGGTGATGCGTATGAATATCTTATGAAAAAATTTGCACAAGAGGCAGGAAAAAGCAAAGGCCAATTTTATACACCATCTGAAGTATCTAAAGTTATTTCAAAATTAATAAAAATTGATAAAGCTACCAAAAGTCCAATTGAAGTATATGATATGGCTTGCGGATCAGGTTCATTACTTCTTAAAGCTGGAGCAGAAGCAAATGAAAATGTTAAAGTATATCTTTATGGACAAGAAAAAATTACTAATACAGCAGGACTTTGTGTTATGAATATGTTTTTACATGGTAATGCTACTGCTCAAATTAGAGATGGTAATACATTAACTAATCCTAGATTTTTAGATGGGAAAAATATACGAACATTCGATTATTGTATTGCTAATCCACCTTTTTCTCAAAAGAAATGGACAAAAGATCTAAAAAAAGAAAAAGAATACGGAAGATTCACGGGATTTGGTATGCCACCAGAAAACTGTGCAGACTATGCATTTTTATTACACATGTTAAAATCTATGAATCCAATAAATGGCCGTGGAGCAATTATACTTCCACATGGAGTGCTTTTTAGAGGAGGACAAGAAGAAATAATTAGAACTAATTTATTGAAAGCAGGACTGATCGAAGGAATAATTGGATTACCATCAAATTTATTTTATGGAACAGGTATTCCAGCATGCATAATAATTTTAGATAAAAAAGATGCGACTAATAGAAAAGACATTTTTATGATAGATGCAAGTAAATTTTTTGTGAAAGATGGAAATAAAAATAAGTTAAGAGAAGAAGATATAAAGAAAATTACGGATACATATTTACAAAGAGTAGAAGAAGAAAAATATTCTAGAATTGTTACAATGGCAGAAATAAAAAAGGAAGGGTATAATCTAAATATTCCTAGATATATAGATTCTTCAGATGAACAAATACAACAAGATATAAGAGCACACTTAATGGGAGGAATACCAGAAAGTGATATAGAAATGTTGAGTAAGTATTGGAAAGTAGCACCAACATTGAAAAGTGTATTATTTAAGAAAAGTAAGAATGAAGGATACTTAGATTTAGCTATTAGTAAGGACTTAATTAATGAAGAAATAAGTAATTCAAAGGAATTTATAACTTACTTTGAACAATTAATTGAAAAGGTTGTTAAATGGGAAAAAGAAAATGAAAATATATTATATAGTGTAAACTCTAATACAAGGGTTAAAAATTTAATTGAAGAATTGTCTGAAAAAATATTAAAAGTATTTGAAAATGATAAATTAATAAATAAATATGATGCATATGAATTTTTGATGGAATATTATAATGATACATTAAAAGATGATTTGCACTTAATTATTGAAAATGGATGGATTCCAAAACTGGTTTACGAAAAAGATAAAAAAGGAAATATTAAGAAAAATGTCTTTGATTCTGATTTATTACCAAAAGATATTGTTATAAAAGAATACTATAAAGAATATGATAAAAAATTAGAAAAATTAAACAATGAACTTATCAATCTTCAACAAGAATTTGAGAATATTATTGAAGAGAATACAGGTGAAGATGAGATTTTTGATGATGAAGAAAAAATAAATGAAAAAATAATAAAAAACAAAATAAAAGAAGAAACAGAAGAAAAAATTGCAATCTTAAATATTTTATTAAATAATCTATTTAAACAAAAAGAATTAAAGAGAGATATTAAAGGCATTCAAGAAGAATTAAATGAATTAATAATAAAAAAATATGATTCATTTAACGAAAAAATATCAAAAAATTTAGTTATATATAAAAAATGGTTTAAGGATTTAGAAAATAGATTTGCTGACGCATATATTGAAATAATGTACAATTTATCAAATAAAATATTAAATGAAGTTAATAATTATGAAAATACGTTAAATGGTCTATTATTAGAATCATCTAATCTAGAAGCTTTAGTTTTAAAAGATATAGAAAGGCTGGAATACTAGTATGATAGAAGAGTTTAAAAAGATTAAAATAGGAGACATTGGAGAACCATGTATGTGCAAAAGAATAATGAAAAATGAAACTAATATGTCAATTGGAATTCCATTTTATAAAATTGGAACTTTTGGTCAAAAAGCTGATGCATACATTTCCAAAGACTTGTTTAATGAATATAAGAAAAAGTACTCATATCCCAAAAAAGGTGATGTATTAATATCTGCTTCAGGTACAATTGGAAGAACAGTTGTTTTTAATGGAGAATCAGCATATTTTCAAGACTCAAATATTGTTTGGATTGATAATGATGAAACTAAAGTGTTAAATATTTATTTTAAATATTTACTTTCTACAATAGATTGGAACGTTGAAGGAAGTACAATAAAAAGATTATATAATGGATTGTTAAAATCAACAGAAATAATAATTCCGGAAAGTTTAAGCGAGCAAATGAATATATCTAAAGTATTAATAAATATAGATAATTTAATAAATTCACTAGAAAAAATTATCGAAAAGAAAGAAAAGAAAAAACCAGCCATTATTGAAGAGTACTTAAAAGGCACTAAAAGACTAAAAAAATACGATAGTAAATGGATTAGAACAACAATAAAAAATATATCGAATGAGGTAACAAAGGGAAATGGATTATCGAAAGAACTCTTATGTGCTTCTGGAAAATACAAATGTATTTTATATGGAGAATTATTTACAACTTATAGTGAATCTATTATAGAAGTAAAGTCATATACGAATATTAATAATGGAGTTACTTCAAAATATGGAGATATTTTAATTCCGGGTTCTACAACAACAGTAGGAAAAGATTTAGCAAAGGCATGTGTGATTCAAGAAAATGGAGTATTACTGGGTGGGGATATAAATATTATTAGAGTAAAAAAAGAAATTAATCCGATTTATATTGCTTATTTATTCACAAATGTTCTTTATAAAGAAGTTGAAAAAGTTGCTCAGGGTACAACAATTATACATTTATATGGAAAAAATATAGAGAATATACCAATATTTATTCCATCTGAAAAAAAAGAACAAGATGATATTGTAAATATGTTACAGAACATTGATAATGATTTAAATATATTAAGAAAAAAATTAAAAAAATATGAACTAATAAAAGAAGGAATGATGGAAGACTTGCTTACAGGGAAAGTGAGGTTGAATTATGAGTAGTGTAAATGAATTAGAAATTGTAACTCAAGAAAGAATATTACACAAAATATTTGAAGAAAAATTAGATTATACTTATTTAGGAAATTTTGAAGATAGAGAAAATAATTCAAATATTGAAGAAGATTTACTTTTAAAATTTTTGCTAAAAAAATATCCAAAAGAAATAGCTCAAAAAGCAATAGCAGAATTAAAAAAAGTTGCTCATAATGAGACAAAATCACTATATGAAGTAAATAAAGAAGTATATAATATGCTTAAATATGGAACAGGAGTTACATTATATGTTGGTGAAAAAGAGCAAAAAGTATACTTTATAGATTATGAAGATTATACTAACAATGATTTTTATGTTGCAGAAGAAGTGACAATTTTAGGAGAAAATGAAAAAAGACCAGATGTAGTAATTTATATCAATGGAATTGCTATTGGAGTAATAGAATTAAAAAGAAGTACTGTATCTATAAATGAAGGAATAAGACAAAATCTTGATAATCAAAAATCTATGTTTATTGAAAGATTTTTTACAACTATACAATTTGTTATAGCAGGAAATGATACTGAAGGACTAAAATATGCAACTACATTGACACCTGCAAAGTATTATCTTCCTTGGATTGAGGACGAGAAGGCAATTGGAGAATTACACGAAAAAGTTATTAAATTAATTGATAAGAATGATTTGCTAATTGACCAGCAACTACCTTCATTATTTGAAAAAGAGAGAGTAATTGATTTAATTGATAATTTTATAATATTTGATGGAGGAACAAAAAAAGTTCCTAGATATAATCAATATTTTGGTGTAACCAATGCAAGAGAATATGTAAAAAAACACGAAAGCGGAATAATTTGGCATACTCAAGGATCAGGAAAATCTATTTCAATGGTTTTAATCGCAAAATGGATATTATCGAATATAAATGATTCAAGAGTATTAATTTTTACCGATAGAAAAGAATTAGACAAGCAAATTGAAGAAGTATTTAGTAATGCTGGAGAAAAAATTCATAGAGCTAAAAGTTGTAATGATTTATTACAATCACTTAATGAATACTCTAAAGGAAGGCTTATTTGTTCATTGATACATAAGGTTGGAACTTCTGTGGATGAAGATTCTGATAAAAATTATGCTGATTATGTTAAAGAATTAACTAAATATAAAAATGAAGTATATTCCGCAAAAGGTGATATTTTTGTATTTGTAGATGAATGTCATAGAAGTCAAGCAGGATTATTGCATGATGAAATGAAAAGAATATTACCTAATTCAACTTTTATTGGCTTTACGGGAACACCATTAATGAAAAAATCAAAAGCAACTACATTAGAAAAATTTGGACAGTATATACATACTTATAAATTTGATCAAGCTGTAAGAGATGGTATAGTAGTTGATCTTTGTTATGAATCGAGAAATGTTGAGCAAAGAATAAACAAGCCAGAAAAAATTGATGAGTGGTTTGAAATTAAAACTGCTGGATTAAATGAATTTGCAAAGCAGAAGTTAAAAGAAAGATGGGGAACATTGCAGAATGTTACAAGTTCTAGTTCACGACTAGAAGAAATAGTAAAGGATATTATATTAGACTTTGGAAAAATACCAAGACTTGAACAGGGAAAAGGTAGTGCAATGTTAGTTGCAAGTTCAATATATGAAGCATGTAGATATTGGGAAATATTTCAAGCAAAAGATTTTTCTAAATGTGCCATAATATCTTCATATACACCATATATTTCAGATGTGAAAGGTGAAGAAGATGGAGAGTTTACATTATCAGATAAACAAAAAATATATAGTGTATATGAAAAAATGTGGGATAAAACTAAATATCCTAAATTAAGAAGCGATAATGAATATGATGATTATACTCAATGCTATGAAGATGATGCTATATATAAGTTTATTCATGTCCCAGCAGAAATGAAAGTATTAATTGTTGTAAATAGATTATTAACCGGATTTGATGCGCCTTCTGCAACGTATCTATATATAGATAAGAAAATGCAAAATCATGGATTATTTCAAGCTATATGTAGGGTTAATAGATTAGATAAAGATAAAGATTTAGGATATATAGTAGACTACAAGGATTTATTTGAAAATATTGAGGGAGCAGTAGAAGATTATACTACAGGTGCTTTTGATGATTTTGATAAAGAAGATATTAGTGGATTGTTAAAAAATAGGTTAGAATTTGGAAGTCAAAGATTAAATAAAGCTTTAAAAAAAGTAAAATCTATATGTGAACCTGTAGAAAATCCAAAAGGAACGTTAGAAATCTTACATTATTTTGTGGCAGAAGATCTTGATACTGTAAGTGAATCAAGAGAAGAAAAATTAAAAAATACAGAAGCAAGAAGGATAGAGCTTTATGATGCTGTTTCTGATTTAGTGATTGCATATTCAAATATAGCTGATGAGATGACTAAAGCTGGGTATACAAAAGAAGAAATAAAAGAAATAAAAGAATCTGTAAAGTACTATAATAATGCAAGAGATGAAGTAATGAAATCAGCAGGAGATTATATAGAATTAAAAAACTATGATAGTTCTATGAGATATATGATAGATAATTATATAAATGCTGAATCATCAGAAACACAATATAAACTAGAAGAAGCCACATTATTAGATATAATTGTTGCAAATGGATTAGATAAAGCAACAAAAACAATGCCAGAAAGTTTTAGAAATAATAAAAGAGCTATGGCTCTTGCAATTGAAAATAATATAGCTTCTACTATAATAAATAGTAAAAATCAAAATCCTAGATATTATAGTAAAATGTCTGAATTACTTGAAGAACTAATAGAAATGAAAAAAGAACAAAATTTAGACTATCAAGAATATTTAGAAAAATTAATTGAACTTGTAAAAAAAGTAAAAAATCCAGAAAGTAGTGGAGAATATCCAAAATCAATGCATAATGTTAGATTAAGAGGTTTGTACGATATACTTGATAAAAATGAAGACAAAACTATGACGATATATAATCATTTGACATCAAATATATCAAAAGATTTTATGGAATCTAAAATGAAACAACGAGAATTTAGGAGAGAATTATCGCTATGGATCGAAGACGAAAGTAAAGAAGAAGAAATATTTAATCTTTGGAAAAATACGAGAGGATGTTAGGAAGTATGTTAATAAATAATTATGACATAGAAATAAATAGAAAGAAAGTCAAGAATATTAATTTGAAAGTTTATCCTGATTTATCGATAAAAGCTTCTATACCACAAGATATGGATATTTCTACAGTTGAAAGAATGATTATATCTAAAGCGGATTGGATAAGTAATCAATTAAAAAAATATGAAGAACAAAATAGAATCACAAAAAGAAATTATGTTTCAGGAGAAGACCATTATTTAAATGGAAAAAGATATATATTAAGGGTATGTGATTGTAATGTACCTAGTGTAAAAATTGAAAATAATAATATAATGTTAATGTATGTAAGAAAATCTTCAAGTTTAGCAAATAAAGAAAGATTAATGAATTCTTTTTATAAGGAGAACTTAGATAATAAATTGAAAAAATATGTTCCTTATTGGGAAGAGAAAATTGGGGTTAAATCAAATTGCTATTCTATTAGAAAAATGAAAAACAAATGGGGAAGTTGTAATGTTGATAAAAAAGAGATAAATTTCAATTTAGATTTAGCCCAAAAAAAAGATTCTGAAATACAATATGTTATTATACATGAATTAATTCACTTAATTGAAAAAAATCATAATGAAAATTTTAGAAATTTAATGTACGAATATTGTCCAAAGTGGGAAGAATATCATGAATCATTAAATCAAATATTAAGTTATAAATTTTAAATAATACTTCTTTAGAAAGAAAGGGAATATAATATGAAAGAAATTTTAGGAAGTCCAAAAAATCTTAGGCAATTGTTATTAAATACAAAATATACAATTCATTATTATCAAAGGGAATATATGTGGGGAAGAAAGCAAATTGAAGAATTAATAGATGATTTAACATCAGAATTCTTAAATTATTATGATCCAAAATATCAAAGAGAAAAAGTTAAAGAGTATGGAACATACTTTATGGGATCAATAGTTCTAACAGGTAGAGAAAATGCTATTATAGATGGACAACAAAGACTTACATCCTTAACATTGTTATTAATGTATTTAAGAAATAGATTACAATTAAATAATGAAAAGTATAGTACTGTTGATGGAATGATTTATTCAGAAGCATTTGGAAAAAAATCTTTTAATATAAATGTTGAAGAAAGAGAAGAATGTTTGACTGCTATATTTAATGATGAAGAGTTTAATTATTCAGGAACTAATGAATCAATAAAGAATATTTGGAATAGATATAATGATATAGAGGATATATTTTCAGGGATTGAAATTAATGGAGATGAATTATTATATTTTATAGATTGGCTATTAGAAAGAGTATTTTTTATTGAAATAGTGGCAACGACTGAACAAGATGCACATAAAGTGTTTGTTAGTATGAATGATAGAGGATTGAGCTTAACGCCAACTGAAATGTTAAAAGGATATTTATTATCTGAAATAAGTGATGATGAAAAGAGATTAAAGGCAAACGATATATGGAAGGAAAAAGTTGCGTTATTAAAGGAAATAGATAAATCAGAAGATGAAACTTTTATTAGAAATTGGCTTAGAGCTCAATATGCAGAAACTATAAGAGATACCAAAGCAGGAGCAGAAAATAAGGATTTTGATATAATTGGTACAGGATTTCATAAATGGGTTAGAGATGAGAAAAATAAATTAGGATTAGATAGCAGTGAAAAATTTATAAAAATGATTCAGGAATTTAATTATTTTTGTGATTTATATATAAAAATAAAAAAATATGAAAATAATTTTGATAAAGAATATGAACATATTTATTATAATGCTCAGATTGGATTTACACTTCAAACGATGTTATTACTTGCACCAATATGCTTAAATGATACTGAAGATATTGTTAAAAAGAAGTTTAATTTAGTATCAAAGTTTATTGATTTATTAGTATATTCAAGAGCTATCAATTATAAATCATGTGATTACAATACTATAAAAAACTATGTATTTAATATGGTAAAAAAAATTAGAAGATTAGATGTAGAAAATCTTTCAAAGACATTATTTGATAGCTATAAAAGTTTTGATTTTACATTTGATAGTTTGATTAATTGGAAATTAAATGGATATACAAAAAAATATATAAAGCATTATTTAGCAAGAATAACAGGTTTTATAGAAGAAAATTCTGATAAAACAAATAAATATATTGAATATGTTGATAGATATTTAAAGGATCCATATGAGATAGAACATATTACTCCAGATCATTTTGAGTGGTACGAAGATGAATATCAAAGTAGAGAAACTTTTGATGCATATAGAAATAGTATAGGTGACTTATTGTTATTGCCTAAGTCAGTGAATGCAAGTTTAAATGATTCAACTTATGACTATAAAGTAAAAAAATATTGTTCAAATGAAGGTAATATTTTATCAGCATCTTTAGGAGATATTACATATCAAAATAATACTAGATTTGTTAACTTTATAAAGGAATATGATCTACCTTTTAAAGCATATAATAAATATGGAAAAAGTGAGATAGAAGAAAGATTTAATTTAATAAAAAAATTAACTGACCTTATATGGAATGAAAATAATTTAAAATATTAATAAAAATGAAAAAGTGTAAATAGTTGCTTTGAAAAATAAAGTAATAGTTTACACTTTTATTTATAATAAAAAATTAAAAAATGTATATTAAAATTCTTAAAAAATATATATCAGAAGGATTAAAAAATATATATTAAAATCTTTAAAAAACGTATATCAAATGTTGAATATGCATAAAATATATGGTAAAATAATATTGATAGGAGGTATTATATGTCATTAAGAAAAGAAAATTATATTGATAGATTAATAGATAAAAAAATAGAAGAATACTTATCTGTATTTGGTGCAATAAGTATAGAAGGTCCAAAATGGTGTGGCAAAACATGGGCATCTTTAAATCATGCTAACAGTAAAGTACTTTTAGATGATGAAGAAACAAAAGAAAAGGCAAAATTAGATTTAAATCTTATTTTAAATGATGAAAAACCAGAGTTAATTGATGAATGGAATTTAATTCCTGAAGTATGGGATGCTGTTAGAAGAAAATGTGATGATACAACTGAAAAAGGAAACTACATTTTAACATGTTCTACTAAATTAACAGATGCTGAACAAAAAGAAAAAATTCATCATTCAGGTGCAGGAAGAATTGGTAAATTAGAAATGCATACAATGAGTTTATACGAATCAGGAGATTCAACAGGTAAAGTTTCTATACAAGATATGCTAAACAATAATGTAAAAAATGAATTAAATGAAAAAATTACATTAGATGAATTAGCCAATTTAATAATACGTGGTGGATGGCCATCTAATATAAAAAATGAAGGAAACAAATCAAATATAATTCCTAAAAGCTACATTGAAGCCATTCTTGATAAAGATATTCATGATGATAAAAAAAGAGATGTTAATAAAATGAATATGTTACTTAAAAGTTTAGCAAGAAATGAATCAACAGTAGCAACTAAAAGTACATTATTAAAAGATATAGAAGAAAAAGCAGGAGAAAAAGAACTTATTGAAAGTAGAATTACTATGGATGATTATTTAGACGTTTTAAGTAGGCTTCATATAATAGATAATCAAGATGCTTATAGTGAAAATTATAGATCTCCTGATAGGATTGGAAAATCTGCCAAGAGACATTTTACAGATCCATCACTTGCTTGTGCTTGTTTAGATTTAACTAAAGATAAATTAATAAATGATTTAAAAACATTTGGATTTATGTTTGAAGCTTTAGTTGAAAGAGATTTAAAAATATATATGGATTATTTAGACGGAAAATTATTTCATTTTAGAGATAATGTAACAGGACTAGAAGTTGATTCTATTTTAGAATTCAATAGTGGAGAATATGCTGCTGTAGAAATAAAGTTAGGATATCATCAAGTTGACGAAGCTAAAAAAAGTTTAATAGAATTTAGTAATAATATGGTAAAGAAACCAAAGTTTATGTGTGTTATAGTTGGATATACAGATGTTATTGCAAAAGATCCTGAAACAGGAATATATATTGTTCCAATTACAGCTTTAAGACCATAGATAAATAAGGAGGATGTATGAACATAGAAGAATTGATATTAAAGATATTAGAGCAAAAAAATGATAGCGATATCGAAGAAATAAAAGTTGATCTAAATAGAGTATGTATGCAAGGATTTGGAAGTGATCAATTTGATATAGGATATATAGATTATTTATATAAGCATTACAATAATGAAATCCAAACTATAAGAAGTGTACCAATAGGTGTAGGAAGCAATCTAATAAATAGACAGATTTCAAGAGTAGAAGATATTAGAAATTATCTTATAAAAATTGCAATAATAAGAATCTGTAATAAAAAACTTATTCAATATGAAATCCAAAGAATGGATGATATTAATTACTGTATGGGATTATTAAATTAACTGAAATATATTAGAGTGTGAAAAATGACATTTAGTTTTAAAAGTCAAATTTCACACTTTTTATTATTTTATGAATTCATGCACCCACTAATCAACTGCACACCATCCACAAACCCATTCCTATAATACTTCTCATTATAATAACAAACATAATCCAAAAAACTTCTATCAAGTAATTCAAGTTGTTTCTTAACATACTTTTGATTCTGCTTAGGAACATTCTTTAAAATACGTTCACTAATTTCATCAAATTGAATATGATGTTTTTTGTCTTCTTCTGTTAGATAAGCAAGTTCAGTATCTTCTCTAAAATCTAACCATTCTTTTAAAATGTCTTCTTTATTTTCTCTAAAATTATTCTCCATAAAATAAACCTCCAAATTATAAAAAATATCCAAATACTTCCCAAAATTCTTATTAAAAAATTGGGGAGAAATTGGGGATCAATTTTTCAAAAAGGGTACAATTTCAACCAAATTATTCACTAAATAAAAATCTTTAAAAGTATTGATAACACTAACATTAAAAGCAATTCAATATTAAACAATAAAAACAAATTTTCGTCCTCATAACCCGAAGGTCATAAATTCAAATCTTACCATGAAACTGAAAATAAAATTAGATCTAAATATATTTCTTATAGGCACTGTTCGAAAACTTATTTGGCCATATATATATTATAATTGTATACGGTTTTTATTTTTACTAAAGATTTTAAGAAATTGAAATCAATTTTGCAATATAATAACAAAATATGATATAATATGCTAAACAAAGAAAGGAAAATTAATTATGAATTTTTTAGATTTAGCAAAAGAAAGATATTCGTGCAGAAGTTTTGCAGAAAAAGAAGTTGAAATGGAAAAGATAGAAAAAATACTAGAAGCAGCAAGATTAGCACCAACAGCAGTAAACTATCAACCACAAAGGATACTAATATTAAACGACAAAGAAAAGTTATCAAGATTAAGTGAATGTACAAAAATGGGATGGAATGCTCCACTAATAATGATAATTTGCTATGATAAAACAGTTTCATGGAAAAGTAAATTTGATGGAAGAGATGAAGGCGTTATTGATGCATCTATTGCAACAACTCAAATGATGCTAGAAGTTCAAGATTTAGGATTAGGCTCTACCTGGATAGGATATTTTGATTCTAATAAAGTTAGAGAAGTATATAAAGTTCCAGAAAATTTAGAAATAATTGCAATGTTAGCTATTGGTTATCCATCAAAAGAAGCAAAACCAAGTGAAAGACATTTTGATAGAAAACCTATAGAAGAAATCACATTTTGGAATGAAATATAGCATAAAACCGAATGAGTTAATTCATTTGGTTTTTTCTTATACAATAAACTGTATCGAAATCTATTATCTTATAATAACATGCTCAAAATATTGCTCCTGAAATTCGGTTAAAGCTTCAATAGCGAAATTATCATAATTTTTACCATCAGGTACAATTATAAGTTTATCGTCATTATCATTTGTCCTGTGAATTATTGCAATACACTTGCCTTCGAAGTTTTCAAAAGGTTCGAAAACACCAAGTAAATAGCAATCTAATTCTTCGCCATCTCCACTAATTGTATTTGGAACATAACCATAATTAACTGGGTATATAAATCCATATTTAGGATGTTTGCTTCCTAAAGGCCTGTCAATTTCAATTTTTAAAACTTTTCCTAAATAATCATTAACTTTCATATTACACTCCTAAAATCATTTGTAAACATTATATCATATTAAATAAAATAATGATATAATATGAATAAAGGAGAAAACTATGGGGATAATATTGTATGTAATATTTCTAATATTTTGTATATTTGCAGGATTTAATGGGCTTCCAATAATGTTTATTTTTCCAGTTATTACAATAGTAATAATTGTAGCTATTGCTTTAAATAAAGATAGTTATAAAAATGTTGAAAAAACGAGCAATGAGGCAAAAGATGATGACATTCAAGATTTAATATTTTGGGATATGATTAACAAAAAGTAATGTGAAACTTTTGTGAATTTTAGCACTCTGCTATTGACATTGCTAAAAATAGATATATAATATAATCGAAATTGATAAAGAAGATTTATCAAAAAGTACATATGTGCCACTCTCATCAAGTGTCAACACATAAATATAATTTTAAGGAGTTGATTTTTATGATGATGATACCAAGAAGACGTGACTTTGATCTATTAGACGACATGTTCGGAGATGTATTTTTCAACGAGGGAGAAAGCAAATTAATGAAGACAGACATCAAGGAGAAAAAGGATGAATATATTATAGACATTGATTTGCCAGGTTATGAAAAAGAAGGTATTAAATTAAATATTCAAGACGGATATTTAACAGTACATGCAACAGTTAATAAAGAAGAAAAGGATGAAGAAAAAGGTAAATTTGTACGTAAAGAAAGATATTCAGGAGAGTGTTCAAGAAGCTTTTATGTTGGAGAAAACGTAACAGAGAATGAAATTAAAGCTAAATTCAAAAACGGAACACTTACAATAGAAATTCCTAAAAAAGAAGAAAAGAAAGAATTGCCTGAGAAAAAATATATTCCAATAGAATAATCAAAAAACCTCATATTAAATATATGAGGCTTTTACTTTATATGATATAATGTAAAAATATTAAAGGAGGGGAAATTGATGGATATTACAATTGATGTTGGTGGTTACAAATTAAATGTAAGAGCTGGTGTAGTTATAATACACAATAACAAAATCTTATTACACAGAAATGTAAACTCAGATCATTATGCAATGATTGGCGGAAGAGTTGAAATCGGTGAAAATTCAGAGCACACAATAAAAAGAGAAGTACAAGAAGAACTAGGAAAAGAAATTGAAATAACAGGATATGTATCAACAGTAGAAAACTTTTTTGAAATGAAAGGTGCAAAATATCATGAAATAATGTTCATATACAAAGCAGAATTTATAAAAGAGGAAGATAAAAAATTAGAAAGTACATTACAAAATATAGAGGGAAAAGATTATTTACAATATGAGTGGATTGACTTAGATAAAATAGATGAATATCCATTGAGACCAGATGTACTAAAAGAAGTATTAAAAGAAAGCAAATTTCCAGTACACAAAATAAATATTGATAAAAAGGAGCAATAACGTATGCCTGAATTATGGGACATATATGATGAGAATAAAAATAAAACCGGAAAAACAGCAATAAGAGATGTAACTATATTGCAAAAAGGTGAATATCACATAGTTGTAACAGGAATTATACTAAATTCTAAAAATGAGATTTTAATTAGTAAAAGAGCAATGAATAAAAAGTTTGGTGGAATGTGGGAGTGTAACGGTGGCTCAATATTAGCAGGTGAAACTAGCAAAGAAGGAATATTAAGAGAATTAAAAGAAGAGCTTGGAGTTACTTTTAAGCCAGAAGAGGCTATATTTTTAAAAGAAGTAAAAAGAGAAAAAGTACCTCAAGATTTCAAAGATTTATGGTTATTTAGAAAAGATATCAATATAGAAGACTTGACATTTCCGGATGGTGAGGCAACAGAAGCTAAATGGGTTAACATAGATGAATTTATAAAAATGTTTAACAATAATGAGATTATTCCAACAGTTGATTTTGGCAGGGAAGAGTATGAAGAAGCATTAGAGAAAATACTTACTATAAATGGAATTTAATTAAAAGTTTTAAAGATTTTTTTATAATAAAAAGGCCCCTGAAATCTCAGGGGCATCTTTTTAATAATCGGCACCGTGTTCCCGATTATATTCGTATTCGTTCAACAGGGCATAGCTGTTGCTGTAAACAACATCCAGCACCTGCTGAATTTCGTTCCGGTCAAGAGAATGACCAGACTCAATACGAACAGGGTTCAACCAAACTTGGGCTACACGAATGCCATTCCGGGTGACATGGCAATGAGCGGGTTCGCGCCTGCAATCACATTTTCTCTGGTCGACCTCAATCTGAAGATTGTAGTTCACGCGGATTTTCATAACATGTCCTCCTTAAATTATTATTTGCAAAAAATTGCTATAAATAATAATAACATATAAAAGCAAGCATGTCAAGTTATGTAAACGAACATTGCGAAAAATGGATAAATATGGTATAATAATTACATAGCCAATAGGCTAAATAAAATTAAACTTATTTTATTTTGATATTACAAAGCTGTTGCATGAATGTGGCAAAACTGTTTCTATTATAAACAAGAAAAATAGCAATGATAGAAAAAAGTAAAATCATTGCTATTTTTATGAAAAAATAAATTATGTAAGTTATATAGAAAGATAACTTAAGATAAAAACTAAAACGTTCTAGTTAACATAAGTATAACATAGAGTGCGTGTCGAAAAAAATAGAAACTTGTCGAATAGACTAAAAAACTTCAAAAAATTAAAGAAAATAGCAAAAGTACTTGAAAAAAATGGAAATTTACAATATAATTTCAGCATATTAAATTCAAATAATAATTAATTCAAAAATTTTTATTCTAAAGGAGATTTCAAAAAAATGTTATCAATTACAAAAAGTATGGCCTTGCACGGACTAGAAGGCTTTTTAATTGACGTGCAAGTTGATATTTCAAGTGGTATGCCTTCATGGGATGTTGTTGGACTTCCAGATGTTAGTGTAAAAGAATCAAAAGAAAGAGTAAGAACAGCAATAAAAAATTCAGGTTATGAATTGTTTAGTAGAAAAATAGTTGTAAATTTAGCACCAGCAAATATAAAAAAAGAAGGATCAATATTTGACTTACCAATTGCCGTGGGAATTTTAAAAAGTTTAGAAGTTATAACACAAAACCAGAATGACGATATTTTAATGATAGGAGAATTATCATTAAATGGTAGTTTAAATCCAATAAATGGAGCGTTACCAATATGTATTGAAGCTAAAAAACAAGGAATAAAGAAAATAATTTTACCAAAGCAGAATGAAAAAGAAGCATCTATAATTGTTGGAATGGAAATATTTGGTGCAAATGACTTGAATGAAGTAGTTAAATATTTAAATGGAGATATAAAAATAGAAAGCTTATCAACAAACTGGGAAGATTGTTTGAAATTAGGCAAAGAAAAAATATTAGACTTTGCAGATGTAAAAGGACAAGAGAGTGTAAAAAGAGCAGTTGAAATAGCAGCTGCTGGACGGACATAATTGCCTTTTAATTCGGTTCACCAGGATCACGGCAAGACGATGATAGCAAGAAGAATACCATCAATATTACCAGATTTAACATTTGAAGAAGCATTAGAAATTACTAAAATTCATAGTATTGCAGGAACTTTAAAACAAGATACACCAATAATTACAACAAGACCATTTCGTTCACCACATCATACAATATCTGGAGTATCTTTAGTTGGAGGAGGTAGGGTACCAAAACCGGGAGAAATAAGTTTAGCTCATTATGGAGTGCTATTTTTAGATGAATTACCAGAGTTCAATCAACACTCATTAGAAGTGTTAAGAGGACCGTTAGAAGATGGAATTGTAACAATAAGCCGAGTAAATGGAAGTTTTACATATCCATGTGAGTTTATGTTTGTATCATCAATGAATCCATGTCCATGCGGATATTATGGTTCAGTAGACAAAGAATGTACATGTACACCACAAGCAATATCAAAATATATGGGAAAAATTAGTGGACCATTATTAGACAGAATTGACATACAAATAGAAGTAAGCCCTGTAAAATATGAAAAATTAGGAAATGATGAAATATCAGAAAGTTCAGAAACAATAAAGAAAAGAGTAAACAGTGCAAGAAAAATTCAAATAGAGAGATATAAACAAGAAAATATTTACTCAAACTCTAGTCTAACGCCAAAACTAATTTCAAAATATTGCAAATTAGACAGTGAAGGAAAGAAAATATTACAAACAGCATTTGAAAAAATGGGACTAAGTGCAAGAGCATATGGCAGAATTCTAAAAGTAGCAAGAACAATTGCGGATTTAGATAATTGTGAAAACATTCAAAAAACACACATTGCAGAAGCAATACAATATAGAAGCCTAGACAAAAAGTATTGGAAGAATTAAATTTAAATTAATTTTATACAGATGGTAGCAATATAATACTTTTCGTAGTGAGGCTGTGGGGACCAGCAAGCTAGAAGATGTTGCTAAATTTTTTCAAATCATTATTAATGTTTGCAAAAAATTGTTGCTACATCTTCTTGCGATGCTGGGATGGAACGAAGAAAAGTACTTATATTGCTACTATTAAATTAAAATAAAGGAAAGAAATATGAAAATTTTATCTAAAACAAATAAATTTTATCCAAAACGTTTGCTAAACATCCAGAATCCACCATCAAAACTTTATGTGGAAGGCAATTACGAGTTATTAAACTCAAACTCAATAGCAATAGTAGGAACAAGAAAATGCACGGAATATGGAAAAAAATACGCAGCAAAATTTGCAAAAGAATTATCACAAAAAGGAATGTGTATTGTAAGTGGATTAGCAATTGGAATAGACACTGTAGCACATATAAATTCCATGGAAGAACTAGGCAAAACAATAGCAGTAATAGGAAGTGGATTTAAGCACATATATCCTGAGGAAAATGAGTGGCTATTCCACAAAATAATAGAAAATGGTGGATGTGTTGTATCAGAATATTATCTAGATGAGGAAAAAGATATGGCAAACTTTCCAGCAAGAAATCGTATAATAAGTGGGCTAGCTCTAGGCGTATTAGTAGTTGAAGCGCCATATAGAGGTGGAAGTACAATTACAGCAAAACATGCAAGACTTCAGGGAAAAGAGGTATTTTGTATACCAAATAGATTAGATGAGCCAGCAGGGTATAGTACAAATTGGCTAATACAAAATGGTGCAAACTTAGTAATGGAACCAGACGACATATTGCAATATTATGATTTACAACCGAAAATTACAATACCAAAAGAATATGAAGAAATATATAACTTAATAAACACACAACCGATTTCAGCAAATGAAATATGCAAAATGACAGATAAAAAAATATCTGAAATAATGGAAATATTATTTATGCTCGAATTAGATGGATATATAAAATGCGTAGCAGGAAATAAATATATAAAAAAGGAATGATATTATGATAAATCAAAGGCAAGAATTAGGAAAAGAGGGAGAAGATTTTGCAGCAGATTATTTACAAAAACAGGGGTATGAAATTATAGACAGAAACTTTGAATGTAAACAAGGAGAAATAGACATTATTGCAAAAGATAAGAATGAATATGTATTTATTGAAGTAAAAACAAGGCAAAACTTTCACTATGGAATGCCATGTGAAGCAGTGGACGAAAGAAAACAAAAGCATATCTGGAATGCAACAAGATATTATATATATTCACATAAGTTAGAAGACCAATATATAAGGATAGATGTAATAGAAATTTACAAAAGAAAAAATAGATTTTACTTGCATCATATTAAACAAATTAAATAATATTTGACAAAAGTTAAATTAAATGCTAAAATAAAAATGCACTAAAAAATTATATCATATCAAAACTTAGAAGGTTACTATAATAAACCAAGAGTGCGAAGTTCGCCCTATATCTTTTAGATATAGGGTATCTTCTTGTCTGAATAAAAATGACAAATTTTGACAATTTTATATAATTATGATACAATATTCATGTCAAATTTAATTTGGAGGTATAGTATGAGATATACAATTGGTCTAGATATTGGAATTGCATCAGTTGGTTGGGCAGTAATAAACGAAGATAAAAGTAGAATTGAAGACTTAGGAGTTAGAGTATTTAAAAAAGCAGAAGAACCAGATGGAAAGTCGCTAAATTTAGCGAGAAGAGAAGCAAGAGGAAGTAGAAGAAGAATTAGAAGAAGAGCAACAAGAATGCAAAAGGTAAAAGAGTTGCTAGTTAAGTATAATTTAGTTTCAGAAAAAGAATTAGAAACATTATATATAATTACAGAAACAACACCAGATGTATATGAATTAAGAGCAAAAGGTTTAGACCGATTGTTAAGTAGACAAGAGTTTGCAAGGGTGTTAACAAATATTGCAAAACGAAGAGGATATAAGTCAAACAGAAAGATTGATGAGGAAGACAAAGAAGTTGGAAAGTTAAGTAAAGGAACAATTGAAAATAAAAGAATTTTACAAGAAAAAGGTTATAGAACGATAGGTGAAATGTTCTATAAAGATGAAAAATTCGAGTACAATAAAAGAAACAAGGCCGGAGAGTATAATAATACTGTGCTTAGAAGTATGTTAATAGACGAAGTGCATACTCTATTTGAAATGCAAAGAAAATTTAAAAGTGAGTTTGCGAATGAAGAATTTGAAAAAGAGTATGTAGAAATTATGACATACCAAAAACCATATATTACACCAGAATTACTAGAAAAAATGCTTGGCAAATGTACTTTTGAGAAAGGTGAGCCAAGAGCACCTAAGAATAGTTATACATTTGAAAGATTCATGCTATTACAAAAAGTAAATAACTTAAACATTTATATAAATGGTGAGAAGGTAGAAATATCTCAGGAAAAGAAAAAAGAAATAATAGAATTAGCATATAAACAATCAGAAATAAAATATACACAACTAAGAAAAAAATTGGAATTACCAATAGAAGCAAGATTTGCAGACTTAAATTATCAAATTAAAAGAACCGAGGAAGAGTCAGAAGAAGCCCTTGTAAAAAAGATTGAAGATAAAAAGTTTGTAAAGTTAGAAGGTTGGCATAAAATCAGATGGGCACTAAAAGAAAACAAAGACAAGTTTGAAAAGATTGAAAAAAATCCAGAATTGCAAAATATTATTGCAGATGCACTAGTTAGAAATAAAACTGATGAAACAATAAAGAACTATTTAGAAAAAAGCGATATAGATGAAGAAATAATAAATGCTATATTAAACATAAACTTTACAAAATTTGGTCATTTATCATATAAGGCAATGAATAAAATAATTCCAGAATTAGAAAAAGGCTTAACATATGATAAAGCATGTGAAAATGTAGGCTATGAGTTTAAAGGAAGAAAAAATGAATTGCAATATAAACTTCCACCAGTAACAGAATTGGAAGATGAAATACTAAATTCAGTGGTATTAAGAGCAGTTTCACAAACTAGAAAGGTTATAAATGCAATTATAGACAAATATGGTTCGCCAACAGCTATTTATATTGAAACAGCAAGAGAGCTTTCAAAACCTTATGATGAAAGAATGAAAATAGAAAAAAGACAAAAGGAAAATGCAGCTAATAATGACCAAATAAAAGAATATATAAAAGAAACATTTGGATTTGATCCTAAGCCATTTGATATTGTAAAAATGAAACTTTGGAGAGAACAAAATGGAAAATGTGCATATTCAAGCAAACCAATTCCTGCTGAGAGATTATATGAAGAAAATTTTGTACAAGTAGATCATATTATTCCTTTTTCTAGATGTTTTGACGATAGCTATCAAAATAAAGTATTAGTATTAACAGATGAAAATCAAAAGAAAAAAGAAAGAACACCATTTGAGTATTTTGGAGAAGACAAAGAAAGATGGCATCAATTTGAGGAATTTGTTAATTTAACCTACAAATTTAACACTAGAAAAAAAGAAAATTTATTGATTAAAAACTTTAATGAAGAAAAATCAAAAGAATGGATACAAAGAAATATAAATGATACAAAGTACATTTCAAAATTTATGTATAATTATATAGCCAGTAACTTGAAATTTGCAGATAGCGAGTCAAAGAGAAAAGTATATAACATAAATGGACAAGCTACATCAATTTTAAGGCACTATTGGGGATTAAAAAAGGATAGAGAAGAATCGGACAAACACCATGCACAAGATGCTGTTATAATAGCATGTGCAACAAATAAAAATATAAAAAAAGTATCTGATTACAGTAGGAGAAAACTATTATACAAGAACAATGAAATTATTGATGAAGAAACAGGAGAAATTATCGATAAAAAATACAATATTGATATTTCAATAAAAGAGCCTTGGCCTAAATTTAGAGAAGAAGTAGAAGCAAGAATGGAAGACGCAGATAATAATGGACAATTATATGCATTAATTAATGGAAATTTTACAAACTATGACGATGTTGATATAACTCATATTAAACCAATTTTTACATCAAGAATGCCAGAGAGAAAAATTACAGGAAGAGCACATAAGGATACTATGCGTTCTCAAAAATTCATACAACAAGGTCAAAACTTTACAGTAGTAAAAAAGCCATTAAAAGCTATATCAAAACAGGAGATTGAAGGAATTATAAATAATCCTGATTTCAAAAATTTATATTTAAGTGATAAAAAGTTGTATGATGATATTTATCAAAAAATGAAAGAAGCGGATTTTAAAGCAGAAAAAGCATTTGCAAATGAATATAGAAAATATAGTAAAAATGGAAATAGTCCTATTGTAAGGAGTATAAAAGTAGCATCGGCAGGAGCAACAGGAGTACAATTAAAAAATGGAGCAATTGCAGAAAATGCCAATATGGTTAGAGTAGATGTATTTGAAAAAGATAATAAAAATTATTTAGTTCCTATATATGTATCAGATTTCGCAAAAAATGAATTGCCAAATAAGGCAATATGTGCAAATAAAGATGAAAAAGAATGGATAGAGATGACAGAAAAATATAAGTTCAAATTTAGTTTGTATCCAAATGATTTAGTAAAAATAAAAAGAAAAAATGAAAAGGAATTTTATGCATATTATTGTTCTACACATAGAGGAACAGGTGCAATTAATTTATTAGCTGTAAATGGAGAAAGTAGAATAGAAAGTGTCGGAGTTAAAGGCTTAGAAATTTTTGAAAAATACCAAGTTGATATTTTAGGAAATATTAGTAAAATAAATAAAGAAAAAAGAGAAGGAGTAAAATAAAATGAGTTGGCGAAGTGTAGTAATTACACAACCGACAAAACTGTCTATAAAAAATAGACAGCTACAAATAACTCAAGATGAAGATTTTAGTATGCCATTAGAAGATATATCGACAATAGTATTAGAAACGCCACAAATCAGCTTATCATCAAAAGCAATGAGCATGATGGCCGATAACAAAATTGTTATGTATAGTTGTGATGATAAACATTTACCAAATGGAATATTTATTCCATTTGCATGCCATAGTAGACAATTAAAGGTTATAAATCAACAACTAGATTGTTCAGAAAGTTTTAACAAAAGGTGTTGGCAAAGAATTATTATATCTAAAATAACCAATCAAGCTAAAGTGCTAAGCCTATGTGATAAAAGTTTAATGTCAGAACATCTACAAAACTTGGCACAAAATGTTAATTCTGGAGATACAAAAAATAAAGAAGCAATTGCAGCAAAAGGATATTTTTCATCTTTATTTGGAAGAGATTTTAGTAGGAACTTTGAAGATATATGCAATACTTGTTTAAATTACGGCTATTCAATAATAAGAGGTGCTATTGCAAGAAGTATAGTATCTTACGGGTATTTGCCATCAATAGGAATTCATCATAAAAGTGAGTTAAACAATTACAATTTAGCAGATGATTTTATAGAACCATTTAGACCAATAGTGGATTTATGGGTAAAGACTAATATAAATGAAAACACAGAATTTAATAAATTTGTGAGAGCAGAATTAGTAAATCTTTTAAATGCAGATGTGTATATACAAGGAAAATTACAATCAGTAAACAATGCAATAAACATTATGATAGCATCTTATACTACAGCAATAAATCAAAATGATTATAAAAAATTAGAATTACCAGAAATTTTACCGATAAAAATACATAGCTATGAGTAATAAATTTATGAGAATATTAGTATTTTTTGATTTGCCAGTGGTAAAGAAAAAAGAAAGAAAAATATATTCACAATTTAGAAGATTTTTATTAAATGATGGATATGATATGATTCAATATTCTGTATACTCTAGATTATGCAATGGAACCGATATGACTAATAAACATTTAAAAAGACTAAATACAATATTACCAGAAAAAGGTTCTGTACGTTGTTTAACTATAACAGAAAAACAGTATGAAGAAATGAAATTTTTAGTAGGAAAATCATCTGTAAAAGAAAAGAGAGTAAATTGTAATCAATTAAGTTTATTTTAAAAAAGAAAAAATGACCTAATCTTTATTTGATTAGATCATTTTTTTCTTGCATAATAACACAGGAAAACCAGTATTATTACACGTTACAGCCTCACCTATTATATCATATCAAAACTTAGAAGAGAACTATAACTTATAAATTTTCTATTATTCTTACTGCTATATTATATCATATCAAAACTTAGAAGAGAACTATAACAAAGTTTTAGGCTTTCCGTTTTTCCATAAATTATATCATATCAAAACTTAGAAGAGAACTATAACACAAGGTGAATCAATAAAGCCAATAGGCAAATTATATCATATCAAAACTTAGAAGAGAACTATAACATAGGAATATATGATATAAAAACTATATTAATTATATCATATCAAAACTTAGAAGAGAACTATAACTTTGTTGCGTTTTAAAAGCCCAACATTTTTATTATATCATATCAAAACTTAGAAGAGAACTATAACATTTCTATATTTGTGCAATACTTACATTTATTATATCATATCAAAACTTAGAAGAGAACTATAACAGTATCCTCGCGCAATTCTTTGTACTAACTATTATATCATATCAAAACTTAGAAGAGAACTATAACAGGGGTAGAAATAATATCATTATCACAAGTATTATATCATATCAAAACTTAGAAGAGAACTATAACAGTAACGGCTTTTCTAAATATAGAAACAAGATTATATCATATCAAAACTTAGAAGAGAACTATAACGTCAGCAATAGCTTTTCTACTTTTCTAATAATTATATCATATCAAAACTTAGAAGAGAACTATAACTCAACATCTTGAAAATATTGTTCTATTTTTATTATATCATATCAAAACTTAGAAGAGAACTATAACGCGTCTACTGAAAAAGGAATAATCTTTAAAATTATATCATATCAAAACTTAGAAGAGAACTATAACATTGTTCCTTGTTTTTGACTAATTATTATTATTATATCATATCAAAACTTAGAAGAGAACTATAACTTGGTCTGTTTCTGGGCGTGTTAAAGCCAATTATATCATATCAAAACTTAGAAGAGAACTATAACATAATAAATAAACCAAATACAATATAAAATATTATATCATATCAAAACTTAGAAGAGAACTATAACATAATAAATAAACCAAATACAATATAAAATATTATATCATATCAAAACTTAGAAGAGAACTATAACAATATCAATTTTGTGTTATATAAATATTCAATTATATCATATCAAAACTTAGAAGAGAACTATAACCGTTGGTTTGTAATAATAACACCATTGTCAATTATATCATATCAAAACTTAGAAGAGAACTATAACTCAAATGACTTTATATACCAGTCCTCACCATTATATCATATCAAAACTTAGAAGAGAACTATAACTGCATCATTTACAGGAGAATTAACTCCTAAATTATATCATATCAAAACTTAGAAGAGAACTATAACTGCACCACGTTTAATATATTCAACGTTTTCATTATATCATATCAAAACTTAGAAGAGAACTATAACTGCACCACGTTTAATATATTCAACGTTTTCATTATATCATATCAAAACTTAGAAGAGAACTATAACTGCACCACGTTTAATATATTCAACGTTTTCATTATATCATATCAAAACTTAGAAGAGAACTATAACGGTGCTGTTCTCAAAACTATAATGATTTTATTATATCATATCAAAACTTAGAAGAGAACTATAACCCAAAATAAAATACCGTTGTCAAAAGTTTTATTATAGCATATTAAAATTTAAAAGAGAAAATCTATAGCAGTTTTAAAAATATTATACCACAAAACAATTCAATTTTCCATTAACCATTCCACCACTAACTGTATAAAATATATAAAACATAAAGTGAGGAGTGATGGATATGATTAAAACAATTGGAAATACACCTTTAATAAAAATAAAATATGAGTACGAAGGCAAAACAAATTATATATACACAAAATTGGAAAGCTATAATTTAACAGGAAGTATAAAAGATAGAGCAGCTTACTACATAATAACAAAAGCAAAAGAAAGAGGAGAATTAAAAGATGGTATGCCAATAATAGAGGCAACAAGTGGAAATACTGGAATTTCTTTGTCTGCATTAGGCAAATATTATCATCATCCAGTATATATTTTTATGCCAGATTGGGCTAGTAAAGAACGAGTGCAAATTCTGCAAAGCTATGGTGCAAAAGTTATAACATTTTCTAAACAACAGGGAGGTTTTAGAAAATGTATTCAAGAGTCAAGGAGTTTAGCTAAAAAAATAAATGGATTTCTAGCAAACCAATTTGCTAATATGGACAATGTTTTAGCACAGTATGAGACAACAGGTCAGGAAATTTTAAATCAGGTTCCAGAAGACATCGTAGGTTTTGCGTCAGGAGTTGGCACAGGTGGAACTTTGATGGGAATAGGAAGAAAGTTAAGGAGAAGATATCCAGAAATAACTGTAACTGCAATTGAACCAGAATGTATGCCGTTGATTTCTAAAAACAGAATAATTAAACAACACAAGATAGAAGGAATAGGAGATGATTTTATTCCAGCCTTATTAGATAAAAATGAAATTGACAAAGTAATTTTAGTAAATGATGAAGACAGTATAAATATGTCAAGAAAGTTAGCATCAGAGTTAGGAATAGGAGTAGGAATTTCATCAGGTGCAAACTTTTTAGGAAGTGTATTACTTCAAAAAAATATAAAAGGACCAGTAGTAACAGTATTTGCAGATGATAATAAAAAATATCTAAGTACAGATTTAAGCAAACCAATAGATAATAATGAAAAATATATTTCAAACAAAATAAAGTTACTGCAATATGAAGTGATATGAGGTGAATAATATGAAAAAAATATTGAAATTATTATCTATTGTAATAATGCTAACAGTTGCAACAATATACACAATGCCAACAAAAGTGATGGCATTTGGACCATCAAGTGACGAAATATATAACGGAATTGATGTGAGTGGATATCAAGGAAATATTGATTTTGGAAAGGTAAAAAAGGATGGGATACAAGTTGTTTATATACGTTCGAGTGAAGGTACAAATTACATAGATTCAAAATTTGAACAAAACTATAAAAGAGCAAGAGATGCAGGATTAAAAATTGGATTTTACCATTATGTAACAGCAAGAAGTGTAAATCAAGCAGAAAAAGAAGCACAGTTTTTTGCTTCAGTAATATCAGGAAAAGTAGCAGATTGTAGACTTGCAATGGATTTTGAAAGCTTTGGAAATTTGAATAAAAGAGAGATAAATACAATAGGCTTGGCTTTTATGAAAAAGCTAGAAGAACTGACAAAAAAAGAAGTTGTACTATACAGTAATGCCTATACAGCAAGTCGTATTTGGGAAGGAGAAGTAACAAATTATCCCTTGTGGATTGCGCAATACGAGGTAAACAAACCAGAAAATAGTGGAACATGGAAAAGTTGGGTAGGTTGGCAATATACAGATGTAGGCAGAGTAAGTGGAATTTCAAATAATGTAGACAGAGATAAATTTACTAAAGAAATATTTATGTCAGAAGGTACTCAAATTCCAGATACAGAAAAACCAAAACCAGACGAGGAAGATGACAAAACAACAACTAAAAAAATAAAAATAAAATGGGGAGACACATTATCTCAGCTAGCTATAAAATACAACACAACAGTTGCAGAGCTTGTAAGGTTAAACAATATTCAGAATCCAAACTTGATATATGCAGGAAATTATTTAATAGTTCCTGTTAAAGGAGAAAATACAAGTAACACAACAATTTATACCGTTAAAAGTGGAGATACATTATCTGAAATAGCCCAAATGTTTAATACAACAGTTAGCAAAATTGCACAAGAAAACAACATACAAAATGTAAATTTAATTTATCCACGGCCAAAAGCTAGTTGTAAATAGTAACTGTAAACACGACTGTGGACATAAGTTATACACAGTGAGAAGAGGAGATACATTATGGTCAATTGCAAGAAGATACAACACAACTATAGCAAATATAGTAAGACTAAACCGTATACAAAACGCAAACCTAATATATCCACGGTCAAATATTTAGAATTTAATTCACTAAATTATGTATACCTTCATAAGATGTATTATGATAAATTTGAATTAGGAGGTACTTATGAAGGAAATATTGAAACTAAAGAATGTAAGCAAAAAGTACCAAGCGAAAAATGGTGAAGTAGAAGCTTTGTCTAATATTTCATTTAGTGTAAATGAGGGAGAATTTGTTAGCATAATTGGACCAAGTGGGTGTGGTAAATCTACATTACTTTCAATAATATCAGGTCTGGAACCTAAAACTTCTGGTGATATACAAATTGATGGTGGGCTTGGCTATATGCTACAAAAGGATAGTCTTTTAGAGTGGAGAAATATTTATGATAATATTACATTTGGCTTAGAAATAAGAAGAAAAAAGACAAAAGAAAATGAAGCTTATGTAATAGAATTACTAAAAAAATATGGGTTATATGAATTTAAAGACAAATACCCAAATCAGTTATCTGGAGGAATGAGGCAAAGAGCAGCGCTGATAAGAACTTTAGCTATTAAGCCTAAGATTTTATTACTAGACGAAGCATTTTCAGCGTTAGACTACCAAACTAGAATTATGGTTACAAATGATATTTTTCAAATATTAAAAAATGAAAATATTACAGCTATTATAGTGACACATGATATATCAGAGGCAATTAGTATGAGTGATAGAATAGTAGTGTTAACCAAAAGACCAGCAACAGTAAAAACCATTCATACTATTGATTTTGAAATGGAAAACAGAAATCCAATCAACTGCCGTGAAAGCCCTAAATTTAGTAAGTACTTTGATGCTATATGGAAGGAGCTTGATGTGCATGTATGATAAAAATATGTCTGAGGACAGAAAAAAATATCTAAGAAAAATAAGAAAAAACAAAATATCTGTTATTTTAACTCAATTACTTATCCTAATTATATTTATAATAGGGTGGGAATTACTTGCTAATAAAGGAATAATAGATAGTTTTATTACAAGTCAACCTTCAAGAATATTAAATACCTTTTTAAATTTATCAGCTAATGGACTGCTAACACACTTAGGAGTAACACTTACAGAAACACTAATAGGGTTTATTTCAGGAGTTATACTAGGTGTATTTATAGCAATTTTGCTATGGTGGTCTCCATTTTTTTCGAAGGTATCAGAACCATATTTAGTTGTATTAAACAGTTTGCCCAAAGTAGCTTTGCGGACCAGTTATAATCATCTGGGTAGGTGCAGGAATGGGAGCAATTATAACAATGGGTCTTGCCATTTCACTAATTGTAACTATATTAGAAATTCTAAATGGATTTTTAAATACAGACAAAGAACTAATAAAAATGGCACAAACATTTAATGCAAGTAAATTTCAAATATTAACAAAAATAGTAATACCTGCAAACATATCTACATTTTTCAACTCATTAAAGGTAAATATAGGCCTATCTTTAGTAGGTGTAATAACAGGAGAATTCTTGGTATCAAAAGCAGGTTTGGGTTACCTAATTGTATATGGTGGTCAGGTATTTCAACTAGACTTAGTAATGACGGGAGTAATTATTCTTGCAATAGTTGCTGCAATTATTTATGAAGCAATAGTACTTTCAGAAAAAATTGTTATGAAAAAAATGTCTAAAAGAACTTAAAAATAACAGATAAAAATGTTACTTATAGGAGAAAAGTATTATAAGTAACAAGAAAAGTTAAATAACATGCCAAAATACTTAAAATCTCCTTTGGCATGAATAGATTAGAAAGGAATGAAAAACTTGAAAAAGTATTTGATTATTGTATTAGTTATTATAATAGTAGCAGCAGGAATAGCTACTTATATACTACTTAATAAAAATACAGAAACAGCAGGGTTACAAAAAATTCATGTAAATGAAGTAACACGTTCTGTATTTTATGCTCCACAATATGTGGCAATTTCAAAAGGTTATTTTGCAGAGGAAGGTTTAGAAATAGAATTAACAACAGGTCAAGGAGCTGATAAAGTAATGACCGCAGTTTTAGCAAACCAAAGTGACATAGGCTTTGCAGGACCAGAAGCTTCAATATATGTATATAATGAAGGAAAAGGAGATTATACACAAGTATTTGCACAAATGACTCAAAAAGACGGCTCATTTTTAGTTAGCAAAGAAAAAACAGATAATTTTAGTTGGCAAGATTTAAAAGGAAAAACTGTTATTCCTGGTAGAAAAGGTGGAGTACCATACATGACTTTTGAATATGTGCTTAAACAAAATGGTCTAGATCCTAAAAAAGATTTAGTATTAGATGATAGCATTAAATTCGACTTAATGGCAGGAGCTTTTGCAGGTGGAAATGCTGAATATGTAACATTATTTGAACCAACTGCTTCAGCAACAGAAAAAGCAGGTAAAGGATATATTGTTGCATCTGTTGGAGAAGCATCAGGAGAAATTCCATATACAGCATATTTTGCTAAGAAAAGTTATATTGAAAAAAATCCTAATATAATTCAAGGATTTACAAATGCAATATACAAAGGAGAACAATGGGTAAAATCACATAGTGCTAAAGAAATAGCAGAAGCAATAGTAGACTTTTTTCCAGATACTGATTTAACTATGTTAGAAGCAGCATTGCAAAGTTATATAGATATTGATGCTTGGAGAGATAATCCAGTATTAAAGCAAGAATCGTTTGCGCTACTTCAAAAGGTTATGAAAGAAGCGGGAGAACTTGAAAAAGAAGCTGACTACGGAAAAGTAGTAAACAACAGCTTTGCAGAAAAAGCTATTCAAAAGTTAGGTAAATAAATTTAAGGCGGAGAATAAAAACTCCGTCTTTTATTGTGTGCATTTTATAATTTATGATATAATAAAAAGCAGGGAGGAATACAAATGTTAAATAATATTGAAGTTTTATACCATAGTAGTATAAGAATAAAAAAAGAAAAAACGATTTATATAGATCCATTTAAAATAGACAGAAATTATAATGATGCAGACATTATTTTTATAACACATGATCATTATGATCACTATTCAGAAGAAGATATTGATAAAGTTATAAATGAAAACACTGTTATTGTAATACCAGAAGAGTTATTAACAAAAGTGCTAAAAAAGGGAATAAATAAAAATGCAATTATTACTGTAAAACCAAATCAAAAATACATGGTGCAAGGAATTAAGTTTGAAACAGTACCAGCATATAACACAAACAAAACATTTCACCCAAAAGAGAATGGTTGGGTTGGCTATGTTATTGAAATAAATGAAATTAAATATTATATTGCAGGTGATACTGACATAACAGAAGAGAATAAAAAAGTAAAATGTGATGTTGCTTTTGTGCCAGTGGGTGGAACATATACAATGGATTTTAAAGAAGCAGCACAATTAGTAAATCAAATACAACCCAAAGTAGCTGTTCCAATTCATTATGGTAGTGTAGTCGGAACAAAGCAAGACGCTGAAGAGTTCATAAAGCTGCTACATACAAATATAAAAGGTGTAATTTTAATGATATAATAATAAAAATATGTCCCGTACTTGTTAAAATTATGTAAATATGTTAAAATATAAATATATTTTAAATTTGAAGGGAGAACGAACTATGATAGACATCTTGGGAAAGACAGGCATAGCAGCACTAATGTTTACACTGCTATATGTATCCATGCTGTTTTTGCCGAATGGACAAAAAATTGTGGATACCATAAACGCAAAATTCTTCCATCGGTACACATTAATTACGCGTACCATAATGATTTTTAGCTGTATTGGAATTATATATGTGGTTTTTAAAAACATATAGATTCCGAAAAGCAAAAAGCTGCATCAGAAATGATGCAGTTTTTGTGTATTTCAAATATAATAAAAATGTTGACAAAGAATATGGCACAATATAAAATAAAAACAAACATAAAAGTTATAATTCTAATGAGATAGAATAGAAAGAGTGATATATGAAAGAAAATAAAGTAGAAAATTTAATATGGATTATATTTGCAATTATTGGAGCGATATTAGTCGTAATTGGCTTTATTTTGTTTGGAAGTGTTTTTAATTATAATAATAAAATAGAAACAACAGGGATTATTACTGAAATATGGTCATCTAGAGATTCTGACAATAATAGAAATCATAAGGTATACGTTTCATATGTTGCTGAAGGCAATGAATATGAATCAACATTAAATGGATATTCTTCTAGCTTTTATGAAGGGAAAGAAATAGAAATATATTATGATAAAGATAATCCAAATAAAATAGGTATGAAATCCTTAGACTTATTATTTTTAATATTACCAGGAATTGGGCTGATTTTTCTAGTAATAGGTGGAACGGGGATACTTATAAAGATCAATAGGAGGAATTTAGAAAAGAGATTAAAAGAAAATGGAGAACTGATATATGCAGACTATGTTGAAACAATAATAAATACTTCATATAGAGTAAATGGAAGATACCCATATAAAATTATTTGTGAATGGACGAATCCAGTAGACAGCGAAGAATATATGTTTAAAAGTAGAAATATTTGGTCGAATCCAGAAGACATAATAGAGGAAAAAAATATAAAACAATTTCCAGTATATATTGATAAAAACAATAAAAAGAAATATTTTGTTGATATAGATATTTTGACAGAGTTAAGTTAAAAGGTAATTCTGCTGAAATTTCTAAATAGGAAAGGAGGGAAAATAATGGAATTAAAAATTATGTATTTTGTACATGGAACGACAACCGATAATGCTTCTGGAAAATGTAGTGGATGGAAACAAGTAGAATTGAATGAATTAGGAAGAGAAAGAGCAATAAAATTAGGAGAGTTACAAAAAGATAAAAATTTTGATGTGATATTTACATCAGATCTAGTAAGAGCAATTGATTCAGCAAAGCTTGCATTTCCAAATGTAAAACACATTCAAGACAAAAGATTAAGAGAATGCAACTATGGAGATTTAGATGGTAAAGATAAGTCTTTAGTTGTTTATGAAGAACATATAGACAGCCCATTTCCTAATGGAGAATCTCTTAGAGACGTGGAAAAAAGAATTAATGATTTTATAGAATTTTTAAGAACAAATTATCAAGGTAAAAAGATAGGGATAATAGCTCATAGAGCACCGCAATTAGCGTTTGAAGTCTTAACAAAAAATATATCATGGGAAGAAGCAAACAAAAATGATTGGAGAAAAACTAAAACATGGCAACCTGGATGGGAATATGTAATAAAATAACAAATAAAAAACTGCATCAGAAATAGTGCAGTTTTTTATTCTTTTAACAAATTTCTAATTAATTCATACAAATAAGGCTTAAATTCTTCAATTGGGAGAGGTTCGTTATATAAAATAGAATTAAAGCAAGTTGAACTAACTAACTCTATAATCATATATAATGTTACTTCAGGATTTTTAAGCTTGATATTATGTTCTTTAACACCATTTAAAAATAAATAAACAAGACCTTCCTCAGAATTTTTATTTTTTTCATATAAATTTAATACAGTTTGGCTATAAACTCCCCATGATAAATTTTTAGATATGAATTTCAAAAGTAAAGGAGTTTTGGCAAGTTTATCAATAATGTAATTTATAACAAAAATCATTTGATCTGCAAAATTTTCTATATAAGTGCTTTTTACAGCATTTATTGCTTCAGAAAATAATGACATAGATTTTCTTGCGATTAAAACATCTCTTAATTCATATTTATCTTTAAAATATAAATAGAAAGTACCTTTTGCGACATCTGCATTATCAACAATGTCTTGAATAGAAGTATCTTTAAAACCTTTTTCGGTAAAAAGTTTGAATCCTACGTTTAATAATCTTTCTTCTTTATCATTTTTTTCTTTCATAATCTTGCCTCCAATACAATATAATTATTACATAAAAATGACGCATAGTCAATAGAAATAAATAAAAAAGTAATAGTAAATTGTTCTTTGAGATCAGTAAATAATGCTAAAAATAACAATAAATATCGATTTGCTAAAAAATTTTCATAAAAACTATTGACTAATGGTCAGAAAAGTAGTATATTATGAAAAGTGACTAATGGTCATAAAAATAAGGAGGCAGAAAAATGGAAAAGTTTGGACAGTTTATATGTAAACACAAAGTAGCTATTCTAATAATATCTTTGTTACTTTTAATTCCATCAATTATTGGATATAAAGCAACAAGAGTAAACTATGACATACTAGTATATTTGCCTGACAACATCGAAACTATAAAAGGTGAAAATATATTAGCAGATGACTTTGACATGGGAGCGTTTTCAGTAGTAATACTAGAAAATATGCAGTCAAAAGATATTATAGAATTAGAAAAACAATTTAGAGAAGTAGGAAATGTAGAAAAAGTAGTTGGACTAACAGACATTATAGGAACCGACGTACCGCTAGAAATGTTACCTGATGAAATTAAAGACAAATTATATAAGGACAACACAACACCAGTATTAGTAACATTTAAAGATGGAATTTCAGAAGATACAACAATGGAAACAGTTGAAAAACTTAGGGAAATATCAAATGAAAATTGCAAAATAAGTGGTATGACTGCAACAGTACTAGATACTAGAAATTTATCAGACTCAGAAGTAATAATATATGTAATGATTGCAGTAGCTTTATGTTTGATAATATTGCAATTAGCATTAGATTCATATTTAGCACCAGTACTAATGCTATTAAACATAGGAATGGCAGTATTATACAACATGGGCACAAATGCATTTTTAGGTCAAACATCATATATAACAAAAGCAATAAGTGCTGTATTGCAACTTGGTGTAACAATGGATTTTGCAATATTCTTATACCACAGTTATAAAGCAGAAAAAGAAAAAGCTTCAAATAATGATGAAGCAATGGCAACTGCAATAGCAAAAACATTAGTATCAGTACTAGGAAGTTCATTAACAACAATAGCTGGATTCTTAGCGTTATGTAGTATGAACTTAACATTAGGAAAAGATATTGGTTTAGTAATGGCAAAAGGTGTTTTAATTGGTGTAATAACAGCAGTTACAACATTACCAGCAATGTTACTTGTATTTGATAAATGGGTAGAAAAAACAAAACACAAAGAAATACTACCAAGATTTGAAAAAGTTAAAAACTTCAATTTAAAACATTACAAAGCAATTTTAGTTGCATTTATAGTAATTTTACCATTTGCAGTATATGGATATACACATACAGAAAATTACTATAACCTAAACAAATCTTTACCAGATACTTTAAACAGTATACAAGCAAACAACGAATTAAAAGATAAATTTGATATGGTTTCAACAGAATTATTACTAGTAGATAAAAATATGCCGGACTATAAATTAAATGAAATGTTAGATAAAATAGAAAACTTAGATGGAATTGAATGGACATTAAGTTATTTTAAAATTTCAAAAGAAGTAAATATACCAAAAGAAATGCTACCAGAAGATATAACATCAATATTTGAAAGTGATAAATATCAAATGGTAATTATAAATTCAAAATATGAAATTGCAACAAATGAATTAAATAGCCAAATAGAAGAAGTAAATAAAATAATAAAAGAATATGACGATACAGCAATACTTGCTGGAGAAGGACCATTAATGAAAGACTTGGTTGAAATAAGTGACCATGATTTCAACAGTGTAAATACAGTTTCAATTGCAATTATACTTGTAATAATGGTATTTGTTCTAAAATCAGTAAGTTTGCCAATAATATTAATTGCTGCAATAGAATTTGCAATATTTATCAATATGGGAATACCTGCATATACAGGAACAATAATACCATTTATAGCGTCAATAGTAATTGGTACAATTCAATTAGGTGCAACAATAGATTATGCAATTTTAATTACAACAAAATATAAAACAGCAAGAATAGAAGGAAAAGACAAACATCAAGCTATAGATGAAGCTTTAGGAACATCAATTCAATCAATAATTGTTAGTGCATTATGTTTCTTTGGAGCAACATTTGGAGTTGGTATGTATTCAAAAATTGAAATGATTGGTTCTTTATGTAGCTTAATGGCAAGAGGCGCAATCATTAGTATGGCTACTGTATTGACAGTTTTACCAGCATTCTTAATTGTATTTGATAAAATAATTTGCAAAACAACTGTCAATATGCGTAGATTAAGCAATTAATATTCTAAAATAAAAAAGGAGAGAATAAAAAATGAAAAGTAAAAAAATAATTGGAAGCATATTATTATGTACAATGCTAGGTTATGCAACTCCAGTATTTGCTGTAACAAAAGAAGAAACAGTATATTCAAAACTTAACAATAGTGGAACACAATATGAAACAATAGTAAATGAACATATAAAAAATGATGAATTATTAAAAACAATAGATGACATATCAAACTTATTAGACATAACAAACGTAGGTGGAAACGAAACATTTGAGAAAAAAGAAAACAAAATAATATGGAATGCTGATGAAAAAGATATATATTATCAAGGAAAAACAGAAAAGAAATTACCGATTGAAACATCTATTAAATATGAATTGGACGGAAAAGAAATGTCAGCAGAAGAAATAGTTGGCAAAAAAGGAAAAGTGAAAATTACAATAACATACAAAAACAATGAAACTCACAATGTAAATATAAATGGAACAACTGAAAAAATGTACACACCATTTATAGTAATAACAGGAACAACACTTGATACTAAAACAAACAAAAATATTAAATTAACTCAAGGAAAAGTAGTTGAAAAAGGAGAAAAAACTATACTACTTGGAGTCGCATTCCCAGGATTAAAAGAAAGCTTAAAAACAAATGAAATTGATATACCAAACAAAGTAGAAATATCAATGGAAACAGAAAAATTTGAACTAGAGAATATGATTACATATATAACACCAAGAGTATTAGAAGAAAATGAATCAAAAATAGCAGATAAACTAAATGAGTTGTATTCATCAATGAATGATATGAAATCAGCTAGTGAAAAGCTTGAAAAAGGAGCAAATACATTACAAGAAGGAACAAGTCAATATGCAGAAAAATCTCAAGAATTTACAGACTATATGAATGAATTAACACAAGGAACACAAGACACAAGAGAAGGAGCAAGCAAAGTGGCTGATGGTGTAAATTCATTAGCAACAAAATCAAGTGCTTTAATTCCAGGAGTAAGCAAATTATCAGATGGTGCAAAAACTTTAAAAGAAAAAGTAGAATATATGGCAGAATCAAGCCAAGCATTAGCAGCTGGAGCGACATCAATAAACATAGGAATTATAAATACAAGTAAGGCGATAGATGCAATGAATGCCAGATTATCAACTGTTGATGTAAAAACCAAAACAGCAGAGTTAACAAAACTTGTAGACGCAGATAAAAAATTAAAAGCAAACTTAGAAACTATGCAAACTGCATTAACAGCTCAAAAAAACAGTGCAACAGATGAACAATTAAAAGCAACATTAACACAACAAATAGAAATGAATAAACAAACTATTGCATTATTAGAACAAAATATATCAGCAAATGAACAATCAATAGAATTACTAAAATCAGTAGGTACAGCTCAAACAACTGTGGCATCTATTAAAGAAGGACTAGACGGAAAAGGAACTAAAGAAGATCCCGGATTAAAAGTAGGAGCAAATTCTTTAGATAAAAACTTAACAGCATTAGCTAAAGGCTTAGATGCAATGAATACAAAATCAGATGAATTAGTTGCAGGAACAAGTGAATTATCAACAAAATCAGCAGCATTAATTGAAGGAATAAGTACATTAAAAACAGGTGCAAATAAATTAAATGCCGGAACAAACACTCTTAATGCAAGTGTAAAAGAATTATATTCAGCAAGTGAACAATTAACTGAAAAATCAGGTGATATTGCTGAGGGTGCAAAAGCACTATCAGAAGGAATAAAAGAGTTTAACACAAAAGCAATTAACAAGCTATATTCTACAGTAAATGGAGACATTCATAACCTTACAAGTAGAATTGATGCACTAGAAAAATTATCAAAAGAATATATGAATTTCGCAGAAATGGATGAAGAAATGAATGGAAATGTTAAATTCATTTTAATTACCGATCCATTAAAACAAAATGAGGAAAAAACTAATAATTAGTCTTGAAAAATATTAAATTTAATGATAAATATAATAATATAAATAAAAATGAAAGGAGCAACAAATATGGAATATCTTGAAAAAATATTTAAAAGAACAGGATGGACATCTTTGTTAACATCATTAGTATTTGCAATTCTTGGAATACTTTTAATTACAAACCCAGAGGGAAGCACAAAGGTAGTATCGTTGATTGTAGGAATACTTTTCATTATAGTAGGACTATACAAATTAGTAGATTATTGCCTAACAAGAGGAAAATATAACTTTTACAATTATGACATAGCATATGGAATTATAGCTATCATCCTTGGAATTATAACAATAGTTTACAAAAGCCAAATTGAAACAATATTCAGAGTTTTAATAGGAATTTGGATAGTTTACACAGGAATAATAAGATTAAGCTTGTCATTTAAATTAAAACTAGTAGAATCACCAACTTGGATATGCAGTTTATTAATTTCTATTGTAATGATAGTATGTGGGCTATATACAATATTTGTATCAAATGCCATAGTTGTGACAATAGGAATTGTAATTCTAATTTACTCAATATTAGATATGATAGAAGACATTATATTCTTATCTAACATAAAAAAACTAGAAAAATAACTATAACAAAAAGACAATGACATAAAATACCGTTAAAATATAATAAAAACAATATTAAAAAATTAAAAAATAAAAAAACTCGTTTTTTCAAAAAACGAGTTTTTTTAGAATAAAATTATAATAGAAAAACATACAAAAGTATTGATAAAAACTGGAAAACACAAAAATATACATTTAATAATAAAATAAAAAATGAAAAATATGCAAAAAATCATTTTTAAAAAACTTTAAAAAATAAAACAAAAATATTTTTACCATTTTTTTGAAAGAATTGAAGCGAAATTTACTGAAATATCAAGCAAAATCAATGTGGATACAATTTATAAAATGCTAAAAATGTTTAGAAATAAGCGATTTTTAAACAAATGTAATAAAATTGTAATAATAATTGCTATAAAAAATAAAAACGTGTAAAACAGACAAAAAATTACAAACAAATTGACTGAAAGACACAAATAAGACTAATTGACAAAAACGCATAACACCATATATATCAAGCAAAACACAGAACGGTTACATAAACTGTAACTGCTTGACATTATCTTTTGAGTGATATAAGATAATGTCAAACAAAAGAAAAGATATTGTTTAGAGATTATAAAAATATCTAAACTATTATAAGCTATAAGATACATATAGGGGGAAATAAAAATGCAAGTAGTGAAAAGAGATGGGAAATTAGTAGATTTTGATCAATCAAAAATCAGAGTAGCAATTGAAAAAGCTAACAGAGAAGTGAGACCAAGAGAAAGAGCAACTAAAGAGGAAATAAATCAAATAATTGATTATGTTGAAGATTTAGATAAAAAAAGAATTTTGGTAGAAGATATTCAAGATATTATAGAAGAGCAATTGATGTCTTTTGGAAAATATCTACTAGCTAAAAAATATATTACATATCGTTATACCAGAGAATTAGTAAGAAAAGCAAACACGACAGATCAATCAATTAAGGAATTAATTGATGGTGAAAGTGATTATTGGAACAATGAAAATTCAAATAAAAATGCAAGAGTTGTTACAACTCAAAGAGACTACTTAGCAGGAATTACTAGTACAGATATTACTAGAAGATTTTTACTACCAGAGGATGTAGTGAAAGCTCACGACGAAGGAATTATCCACTTCCATGATGCAGATTACTTTGCACAAAATGCATTAACTAACTGTGAATTAATAAACTTAGAAGATATGCTACAAAATGGAACAATAATGAATGGTGTTATGATTGAAAAACCACATAGATTTTTAACAGCTATGACAATTGCTACACAAATTATATTAGGTGTTACATCATCTACTTATGGTGGAGCAACAGTATCATTAACACACTTAGCACCATTTGTAAAAAGCAGTTATGATAGATATTATAAAAAATACAAAAAAAGAGGCTTAAGCGAAGCACAATGTAAAGAATATGCTGAACAAGATACTAAAAAAGAGGTATCTGACGGTGTTCAAACTTTCAATTATCAAGTAAATTCAATGACAAATACAAATGGACAAGCACCATTCTTATCAGTTTGTATGTATTTAGGAGAAACTGATGAATACAAAAAAGAATTAGCAATGATAATTGAAGAATTCTTAAAACAAAGAATAGAAGGATTTAAAAATGAAAAAGGTGTATATATTACACCAGCATTCCCTAAACTTCTTTATGTATTAGAAGAAGACAACATACATAAAGATAGCAAATATTGGTATTTAACAGAACTAGCTGCCAAATGTACAGCTAAAAGATTAGTTCCAGACTATATTTCTGAAAAGAAAATGAAGGAACTTAAAATAGATAAAAATGGAAACGGAAACTGCTACCCATGTATGGGATGTAGATCATTCTTAACACCATATGTAGACCCAGAAACAAATAAACCAAAATACTATGGAAGATTTAATCAAGGTGTTGTAACTATCAATTTAGTTGATGTTGCATTATCATCAAAACAAGATGAAGAAAAATTCTGGAAAATATTTGACGAAAGATTAGAATTATGCCATAAAGCACTACAAATTAGACATGAAAGATTAAGTAAAGTTACAAGTGATGTTGCACCAATATTATGGCAACATGGAGCTTTAGCAAGACTTAAAAAAGGTGAAAGTATTCACAAATTATTACATGATGGTTATTCAACAATATCATTAGGATATGCAGGATTATATGAATGTGTAAAATACATGACAGGACATAGCCATACTGATAATGGTGAAGGAGAAGAATTTGCAATAAAAGTAATGCAAAAATTAAATGACAAATGCAAAGAATGGAAAGAAGCAGAGAAGATAGATTACAGTGTTTATGGAACTCCAATTGAGTCTACAACATATAAATTTGCAAAATGCTTAAAGAAAAGATTTGGAACAGTTGAAGGAATTACAGATAGAAGCTATATCACAAATTCATACCATGTACCAGTATTTGAAGATATAGATGCTTTCTCTAAATTAAAACTAGAGAGTAAATTCCAAAAACTAAGCCCAGGTGGAGCTATATCTTATGTAGAAACACCTAACTTACAAGACAACTTAGAAGTTGTATTACAAATAATTAACTTTATTTATGATAATATTATGTATGCAGAATTGAACACAAAATCAGATTATTGCCAAAAATGTGGATTTGATGGAGAAATTTTAATAGACGAAAACTTAGAATGGTATTGTCCAAACTGTGGAAATAGAGATCATAACACATTAAATGTAGCAAGAAGAACTTGCGGATATATTGGAAGCCAATTCTGGAATAAGGGAAGAACACAAGAGATTAAGGAGAGGGTTCTCCATATTGATAACAAAGACGACGAGTAGATTAGAAAGAAGGATTTATTAACTATGAAATATAATAAAATCAGAAAAATGGATATAGCAGATGGACCAGGAGTAAGGGTATCTATATTTATGCAAGGCTGTGCATTTAATTGTAAAAATTGCTTTAACCCAGAAACACACGATTTCAATGGGGGAAAAGAATTTACAGATGCAACTATTGACAGAATAATGGAGCTTTGCCAAAACGAAAATGTAGAAGGATTATCAATTTTAGGTGGAGAGCCAATGCACCCAAATAATATAGAGGGAACAACAAAACTAGCTAAAACTTTTAAAGAGAAATTTCCAGATAAAAATTTATGGGCTTGGTCAGGATTTAAATTTGATGACTATCTAAAGGACAAAGAGGTGTTAAAATATCTAGATGTTCTTGTAGATGGACAATATGTTGATGCACTTCACAATCCTAGATTGGATTGGAGAGGCTCAGAAAACCAAAGAGTAATTGATGTACAAAAGAGCTTGAAAAATGGAGAAGTGACAGCTTGGAAGAGTGCTTCTTAATTGAAGCTATACTATAAGAGGTTGGAAAATAATTATAATTATTTTCCAACCTAATTTGTATTCAAAGGAAGGAATGAATTAAATATGAAAAATATTAAAATATTCGCATGTCCTACAGCAGAAGAGTTTACAAAAGAAGTATGTAAAGAATTGGATTTACCAATGGGAAAAGTTGAATGCTATAAATTTGCAAATGACAACAACTTTATACAATTCAAGGAAACAGTAAGAGAACAAGACATTTATTTGATACAAACAACAGAACCGCCAGTTAATGAAAGAATAATGGAATTACTTATTATGATTGATGCTGCCAAAAGAGCATCAGCACACAGAATAAACGTAGTACTTCCATATTTTATATATTCAAGATCAGATAAAAAGGATCAACCAAGAGTACCTGTAACAGCCAGATTATTTGCAGAACTTCTAGAAGCAGCAGGAGCAAGTAGAGTGATCACCTGCGATTTGCATAATCCGGCAATTCAAGCATATTTCAATATTCCATGTGATAGATTAACAGGGCAACACATATTACAAGCATATTTTGACGGAAAAGAAATTGAAAACAAAGTGGTAGTAGCAACAGATGCAGGAAGCTCTAAAAAAGCATATAAATACTCAATGTATTTCAAATGTCCTATGGCGTTAATAGATAAAAGAAGAACTGGCAATGACGATAAAGCAGTAGCAGCAAACATTATAGGAGACATAGAAGGAAAAACAGCATTAATATTTGATGACGAGGTAAGCACTGCCGGAACTATGGTAGAAGCAGCTAAAATCTTGCAAGAACACGGAGCAAAAGAAATATACGCAGCATGTACTCATGGAGTCTTATGTGGACCTGCAATAGAGAAAATTAAAAACTCACCAATAAAAGAATTGATAATTACAAATACAGTGCCATTAACCACAGAAAAACAAATAGACAAAATCAAAGTTTTATCTATTGCACCACTATTTGCAGAAGCTATAAAAAGAGTAAATGAAGCACAACCACTAGGCGATTTGTTCGATTTTGATAAATAGTACAAGTATTTTCTAGAAAATTTTATATAAATATTGACAAATTTACCCAATACAGTTATAATAATTAACGTAAAAATAATAATTTTCAGTTAAAATCCCACACGTAAGAGTGTAACTACTGAAGGGAGGGGAACAAAAATGTCAGAGGTTAAAGTTAATAACGGAAATATAGAAGATGCCTTAAAAAGGTTTAAAAGACAATGTGCTAGAAACGGAGTATTACAAGAAGTAAGAAAAAGAGAGCATTATGAAAAACCAAGTGTAAAAAGAAAGAAAAAATCAGAGGCAGCAAGAAAAAGAAAATTTTAAAAAGTAAGAGATGGATTGAAAGTTATTAGAATTTTTCAATCCATTTTTGCTTAATAGGGAGGTAAATGTATGTTAAAAGAAAAATTGTTAGACGATTTAAAAAACTCTATGAAAGAGAAAAATGTAATTAGAAAAAATGTTATCCAAATGGTTAGAGCTGCTATTCTACAAGTTGAAAAAGACAAACAAATAGAAGTTTCAGATGACCAAATAGTTGAAATAATTGCAAAAGAAGCTAAAAAAAGAAAAGATTCAATTGTAGATTATGAAAAAAGTGGAAGACAAGATTTGCTAGACCAAATAAACCAAGAAATTGCTATACTAGAGGAATACTTACCAGAACAATTATCTGCAGAAGAAATAGAAGCAAAAGTAAAAGAAATAATTGCTGAACTAGGCGCAACATCCATGAAAGAAATGGGCTTAGTAATGAAAACTGCAAAAGAAAAATTAGGAGCATCAGCAGACGGAAAAACAATAAATGAAGTTGCTAAAAAATTATTACAATAATTTCCAAAAAAATATAAGGAATTATTTAAATTAGTTTGACATATAATAAAAAAAGTAGTATACTATGTTTAACACAAGCTATCAATGAAGTCAGATAGCTTTCGAACTAAATGGGTTGCAACATTTAGTTCATTTTTTTGCAAAAAAATAGGAGAGCAGTTGCATACTCTCCTATTAGATTATTTCTAATCTTTTTTGTCATCTGCATCATCATTATATGTACTAAGTAACAAAACCATGAGTTTCCAGATTAAATCAAATGAAGTCATATAACTTTCCTCCTTTCCAAAGATTTCCTTTGCAAAAGGATACGACCATTATATCAACAATGAGTAACAATTACAATACATCTTACAAATTTTACCAAATAATTTTAAATCGCAAATCTTAAAAATGCTCTTGAATAATTTTCCAAAATTAGATTATAATATACATGAATTAAAAAAGAAAAGAGGAGAAAGAATGAATTATCAAAAACAAGAAATAAAACCAGGTATAACTTTACACCAAATTTATACTGAAAACTATAAAACAAACTTAAACGCAATATTTTTAGCCACACCACTAAAAAAAGAAAATGTAACTTTAGATGCTCTGCTTACAGCAGTATTAAGAAGAGGCACTAAAAACATACCATCACAAGATTTAATTAGTCAAAAATTAGAAATGCTATATGGAGCTAGTTTTGACTGTGGTGTTGAAAAAACAGGTGACAACCACATTATGAAATTCTATTTAGAAACACTAAGTGAAGAATTTCTACCATCTTCAGAAAATATATTAAAAGAAGCAATGGATATTTTAACAGACATAATATTTAATCCATTAATAGAAGTTAACAAATTTAAACCAGAATATGTTGAAGGGGAAAAGAAGAATCTAAAACAAATTATAGAAGCCAAAATAGACAACAAAGCTAGATATGCTTATGACAGATGTATTGAGGAAATGTTTAAAGATAAACCATATGGATTATATAAATATGGTTATATAGAAGACCTAGAGAAGATAACACCAGAAGAATTATATAACTACTACAAAACATTAATAGATAACTGTAAAATTGATATATTCTATTCAGGCACTATAGATAAAGAAAAAGTAAAACAAACTATAGAACAAAATGAAAACATTAAAAAACTAAATGCTAGAAAACCTGAGTATATTGTAAACAATGAAACAACTGAACAAATAGAAATTAGAGAGCCAAATATAATAAATGAGAGTATGCAAGTAACACAAGGAAAACTAGTAATGGGCTTAAATATAAATGAAACAGCAGAAGATAGTAGATTTATATCTGCTGTGTATAATGCAATACTAGGTGGAGGAGCAAACTCGAAATTATTCCAAAATGTACGTGAAAAAGCAAGTTTAGCATATACAACAGGATCAAACTATAATAGAACTAAAAATTGTATATTTATTCGTGCAGGAATTGAAATACAAAATTATCAAAAAGCTTTAGATACAATAAAACAACAACTAGAAAATATGAAAAATGGTAATTTCACAGATAAAGACATCAAAGACAGTAAAGAACTAATAATAGCTTCTATTGAAGGAATATCAGAAGAACAAGATACAGAAATAACCTATTATTATGGACAAGAATTAGCTAATAGATTTGTAGACTTAAAAGAATACATGGACAAAATAAAAGCAGTAACAAAAGACCAAATTGTTAAGCTAGCACAAAACATAAATATCAATACCATTTATTTTTTAAAAGACTAAGGGGTGAAAAGATGAAAATTATAGAAAGTTCAAAAATTAAAGAAAAAGCATATGTTGAAAAACTAGAAAGCGGTATGCAAGTAATTATAATACCAAAACAACATACAAAAAAGAAATATGTAATATGGGGAACACACTTTGGTTCAATAGATAATCACTTTATAATGCCAAAAACAGGAGAGGAAGTATATATACCAGATGGAGTAGCACACTTTCTTGAACATAAAATGTTTGAACAACCAGATGGAACAAATAGTTTAGATACTTTAATGGCACTTGGAATTGATGCAAACGCATATACAACAAATGACCACACAGCATATCTATTTGAATGTACTGATCATTTTGAAGAAGGCCTAGATGAGCTTATGGACTATGTGCAACATCCATATTTTACAGATGAAAATGTTGAAAAAGAAAAAGGTATAATAGGCCAAGAAATAAAAATGTATGATGATGATCCTGGCTGGCAATTATATATGAATGCTCTAGACTGTATGTATAAAGAAAATCCGATAAAAATAGATATAGCAGGAACAGTAGAATCAATTAGCAAAATAGATCCAGATGTATTGTATAAATGTTATAACACATTTTATCATCCATCAAATATGACAATGGTAGTATGTGGAGATTTTGAACCAGAAAAATTGTTGGAAGAAATTAAAAAACGTTTATTACCAAAAGAAAACCAAGCAGATATAAAAAGAATATATACTGCAAAAGAAGATAAAATAAATATGCCAGAAAAAATAGCTCAAATGGAAGTAAGTATACCAATATTTATGATGGCATACAAAGACATTGAAAACAATCAAGAAGCGGCAATCAAAAAACATATAGCTATTGAAATATTGTTAAATATAATCATAGGCAAGAGCTCGAAACTATATAAGGAATTATATGAAGAAGGATTATTATTAGCACAACCAGATTTTGATTATGAATTTAGTGCACAATATGCACACACATTGATATCAGGAGCTTCAAAAGAACCTAAAAAAGTTGCTCAAAAGATAACTGATAGAATAGAACAACTAAAACAACAAGGATTAGATGATGAAGAATTTGAAAGAGCAAGAAGAAAACTTTATGGTGATTATGTTATAGAGTACAATAGTGTTGCTAATATAGCTAGAATGTTTTTAGCAGATACTATGAAAAAAGTTCAAAGCTTTGACTATATAGAAGAATTTGAAACTGTAACAAAAGAATATACACAAAATATTTTAAATGAAATGTTCAAAAATGAAAATAAAGTATTGTCAATAATTGAACCTAATAAATAATATTAAAATCTCTCCGAATTCTGGAGAGATTTTTTGTCGAATTTATACAAATAAAATGCACAAAAATAGCATAAAAAAAAGCAATTTAATAAATCGACACAGATAATGTGATATGTTGTAAAATAATGTAGAAAAATGTCGAACGAAAAATTGGCAAAATACCACAAAATAAGTAAAAAACAATTGACTAATTTGTAAAAATATGGTATTTTAGAAATATACTTAAGAAAAAATATAAAAAGGAGAGTGATTTTTATGTTAAATGATGAAATTTGTAAATTAAGGGAAAGATTAAACAACAGCATTCTTAATGGAGAAGACTATAGTATTACTTATCAAATTAGCGTCGAACTAGATGAACTAATTGCCAAATATTATAGCATGGAAATTAGATCACCCAAAAGAAACACTAGGAAAATGGAATTGGTAAAGGGATAATTTACTTCTTTGAAATATATAAATTAATACAAGGAACACTTATTAGTAGAGGGTTCCTTGTATTAATTTACTTAAAATTATTACAAAAACATTACATTTTCGTTACATTTGTATTAAAATAATGCCAAAAATAGAAATATATGCTATATTAGTACTTGAAAAATGTGCAAAAATCAGTTATAATATATAAAATTGTACGTTTACAGGAGAAAAATATGATAAAAAATAATAAATTAGTGATAATAGCAATAGTATTTTTAATATTAATATTATTTGCTATACCAACATATAGTATTGCAACAGGAAATCCTATAGATAATCCTGGAAACTATAAACCAGGAGGAATTTCTTCTACAGATTCAGATAAGATAGTGAATAGGGTAAATCCCATTTTAGGAACAATTACTGTAATAGGAATAGTTATATCTGCTATTACATTAACTGTATTAGGAATTAAATATATGATTGGAAGCGTGGAGGAAAAAGCTGAGTACAAAAAAAGTATGATACCATATATAATTGGGGTAGTGCTTTTACTAGCAGCATCTACAGCTGTTGGATTGATTGCAAAACTTACACAAGATGCAATAAAATAATGTATTGCAACATAATAATAATTATAGTATAATAAAAAGGAGAACGAATTATGAAAAGAAAAATATTTTTTATTTTAATAATTTTTATATTAATGATTTGTTCTACACATATTGTACAAGCTACAACTATATCTAATATTATTCAGGGAGCAGACGGATTTATAACTAATGGATCATCATCTGATATGATAGCAGGAGATAAAATAAAAAATTTATCAGATATAATATATAATGTACTACTCATACTAGGAACGGTAATAGCTGTAATTGTTGGATCTGTATTAGGAATACAATTTATAACAGGTAGTGTAGAACAAAAAGCAAAAGTAAAAGACTCTTTAATTCCATTTGTTATTGGATGCGTAGTTATCTTTGGAGCGTTTGGAATTTGGAAGTTAGTAATAACTATTTTAAGATAAATTTGATTTTAAAATTGTTTCATAAATGAAACATTTATATACAATAAAAAAATAAGAAGGAGGATAAACTATGAAAAGAACAATTAAGTTAGCAAGTGTTCTATTATTAATTGCAGTAATTTCTATGACATTAACTACTATGGTTAGTGCTAATGGTGGTATTGATGCAGCCAATATAGCAGGAGGCCTAAAAGGAACTACAAGTAATGCACAAAATGATGTAACAAAAATAGGAAATCAATTAATTGGTATTATTACAACAGTAGGTGTAGTAGTAGCTGTTATTATACTATTAGTTTTAGGTATTAAATACATGATGGGTAGTGCTTCAGAAAAAGCAGAATACAAAAAGACAATGATTCCATACCTAGTTGGTGCAATATTAATCTTTGGTGCATCTGCAATTACAAAAGTTGTAGTAGGATTAGCACAAGGAATCACAGGATAATATTACAGAAACATTACAAAAATATTACAATTATATTAAAAAGTGCATTTTTATGCACTTTTTTTTATTTTGTAGTTACATTTTTCGATAATATTTGATATAATATATATTGAGTAGAAATAGAGATATAGATAAACAAAGGAGGAAACATAATGGGCACATATAATTTACCCAGAAATGTAAAAGGAGAAAATAGAATTCTGTTTATATTTTCTACCAAGAGCTTAATATATACAGTTGTTGCAGCAGGTGTTGGACTTATATTTTACTTTGCATTTAAATGGTTAAATATGACAATGGTTGGAATTATTATAATGGCCTTGTTCGCACTAATTGGTTTTGGAGTAGGAACATTAAAAGTTCCGGAGATAGCCAAATTTGAATTTAGTAAAAAAACCGGAGGAGAGAACATAGATGACATTATAAAAAGGGCAATAATGTTCAAAATGAAAGGCAAGAAGCTATACGTGTACAAGGAGGGAAAAAGTGATGAGTAATATAAGTGTTGATGCAATAACAATGGTTTTAATAGCAGTTTTAGTGGTAATGTTTGTGCTATTAGCAATATTCTGTATATTATATTTCAAATCAAAAAGTAAAAAAGAAGAAGATAAGATAATATCAGGAACTGATTCAAAGAATGCAAAAGCGGGACAAACAACAAAAACATATGCAATAGAATCAGTATTTGATTTTATGGAATTTGATAAAATTGAAGATAACATGGTTATAACAAAAAATGGGACAAAATATGTAATGGTTGTAGAGTGTCAAGGAGTTAACTATGATCTTATGTCATCAGTAGAAAAGAATGCAGTTGAGGAAGGATTTATCCAATTTCTAAACACATTAAGACATCCTGTACAAATATATACACAAACAAGAACAATAAACTTGGAGAATAGTATTCAAACATATCGTAACAAGGTGCAAGAAATAGAAGAACAACTTGAAAAAGAGAAATTACAATATGATAAGATGGTTAATTCGGGAAATTATACAGAAGAAGAAATAAAAGCAGCATTTTATGAATTAACAAAGACGACGAACTTGTACGAATATGGAAAAGATATAATTTATTCAACAGAAAGAATGAGTTTAAATAAAAACGTATTAAATCAAAAATATTATGTAGTTATTCCATATTATCCTGAAGAATTAGGAGAGAATAATTTTGATAAACAAGAAATAACAAATATGGCTTTCTCAGAATTATATACAAGAGCACAATCAATTATTAGAACATTAGGAGTATGTGGAGTAAATGGAAGAGTGCTTAATTCAAATGACTTGGTTGACTTGTTATATGTAGCATATAACCGTGATGATGCAGAAGTATATGGAGTAGATAAAGCAATAGAATCTGGTTATGACGAGCTATACTCAACAGCTCCAGATGTAGTAGACAAAAAGATGAGAGCATTAAATGAACAAATAGAAAGAAAAGCATTTGATAAAGCAAATGAGAAAGTAATAGAAGCAAAATCAGAGAAGGAATTGGCTTATGAGAAAAAAGAAGAGTCAATGGATGATTTGATAGATCAAATGGCAAAATTGATAATTTCTCAAAATAAACAGATAGTAGGAAAAGATATAGCAGAAAGTGCAATAGAAAAAGTAAATCAAGATACAGCAAAAAGAAGAGGAAGACCTAAAAAGCAAACTACAAATGTAAAAGGAGGTACAGAAGATGGGCAAGAAGAAAAAACAAAGAGAAGAAATGATACAAAATCAGCATAGTGATTATACAAAACCAGCAGAGTATAAAATTTTAAAAAAGAAAACAATAAAAGAGTTGATTGCTCCATCAGGAATAGATACAAGTAACATAGATCACTTAGAGATAATATCAAATGTTACAAGATATGCAAGAAGCTTCTTTGTATCAAGTTTACCAAGAATGTGTACATTCCCAGAATTATTTAGAGATATGTATCTGTTTGGAGATATAAATACATCAATATACATAAATCCAATTCAAGAATCTAGATCACAAAATGAATTAAATAGAGTTATAAATGAGCTAGAAACAGAAAGAATAGTAGCAGCAGATAGAGGAAATATAAATAGAGAAAGTACATTAGGACAAAAGAGATTTGAAGCAGAGCAATTAAGAGATGAAATAGCAGCAGGATATAACAAACTTTATGAAGCATCAATTGTAGCAACACTATTTGCATATAGTTTGGAAGACTTGGACAAATATACAAAATTATTAGCAACAGAAATGTCAAAATCTTTAGTAAATATAAAGAGTGCATGGGCAATGCAAGAAGATGCATTTAAATCAAATTTACCTTTAATAGATGATAAAATAAAAAAAGTACATACATTTGACCGTAGATCAATGGGAACAGTATTCCCATTTACAACATCAGAAGTTGGACATCCATCAGGAATACCATTAGGAATAAATAAACAAACTGGGGTACCAATATTATTTGATAACTTCCATAATTCATTAACAAACTATAACATGGTTATATTTGCTAAGTCAGGTGCTGGTAAATCAGTTACAATGAAAACATTAATTTCTCGTTCAGCAGTATTAATGGGAATACAAAGTCTAGCACTAGATGCTGAAGGTGAGTATAGTATAGTAGCAGAAAGTTTAGGTGGAATAAACGTAGTACTTTCACCAACTTCAAAAACAGTTATCAACATATTTGATATTGAAACAGAGGTTGCAAAAGATGAAATCACAGGAAGAGAAAGATTAGTACTTAATGTTGAAAACAAAGTAGAAGACGTAACACAAGCCTTACTTACAATGGCAAGAGGAAGTACAAGAAGCCAAGAAGTAAATGAGCTTACAAAACAAATTATAGCAGAATCAGTTGCAGAGGAATATGCAGCACATGGAATAAATTCAGATCCAAACAGTTTATATCAAGCTTCAAGTAATAGTTTAGATGGAAATATGCTTGGAAAAGATAAAAAAGAAATGCCAACAATAGGATCTTGGTATAGAAGAATACAAAACAAAGCATCGGAGAATACAAACAAAGACTATAGCTTCCATTATAGCTATTTACTAAAAGTTATGAAACAATACATAAGAGAATATGATGGACAGATGGCATATTTTGATGGACAATCTACCTTTGATTTATTAGATGGTACGTTGTTTATCAATCTAGATATATCACAACTAGAAGAAAGATTTGCAAGACCACTAGCACAACAAATTTTGCTAGCATGGATTTGGGAAAAATATGTTAAGAAAAACAGTGAAGATAGAACAAAAGCAGCAAAGAAGAGGGTACTAGTGGATGAGGCGTGGATGCTTTTACCATACCCAGAGGCAGTAGATTTCTTAAATACAATGGCAAGACGTGCCAGAAAAAGAAATGTATCTTTGGCAATCATTTCACAAAGATTCCAAGATTTCTATGAGAAACCAGAAGCACAGGCGGTATTAACATCATCAGATACAAAATTATTCTTAGCACAAGATAAATCAGAAATACAATACTTAAAAGAAGTATTTAAATTAAGCGAAGGAGAAGCAAACTTCTTAATTACATGTTTTAAGGGAGAAGGATTACTAAAAGTAGGAGCAGATAGTGCAATAATACAAATAAAACCTACAGCGAAAGAGTTTGAATTTGTTGAAACAAACTTAAATAAACTAGCACAGATGAAAAGCAAAAAGAGAAGACAAGAAATTTATTAGGGGGAAAGTATGAAGATTTTTACGAAAAAAGGAATAACTCAAAAGATAATAATGATAGTATTAATCGCAATACTCTGGAACTTTGTATTTCCTACATTTTCGAGAGCTGACGTGTTTGGTATTTTATTTGACCCGATAACAGACTTAGTTACAGGACTCGGAGACACAATATTATCTTTGTTACAAGCATTTTTATACAATGGAAAATATGATATATCTGCTGGTTTAGGAAATATATTTATAAATGCAGGATGGTTCAAAAACAATCAGGATCAGTTCCCAGAAATGAAATTTAATAAACCTAGTGGGGTAGATACTGTAGAAATAGATGATTCAAATTTTGATCAAATAAGTTTAGCATCTATATTAACAACTATAGTTTCACCTGTTGCAGGAGTAATAACAATAGGAATAGATGCTTTAACAGGAGCCAATTATTTTATTCCAACAATTCAATATTCTGTTGATAAAATATTTGCCGGAAAAGTACCTGCATTTGATATAAACTTTATTCAACCAAAAGATTGGGGAAACGATAAACAAAATAGTATTTCAATAGCTAGACAGATAAGTGGTGTTATAGCAAAATGGTATGTATCATTAAGAAATTTAGCAATAGTAATGTTATTGTCAATATTAATTTATATAGGAATTAGAATTATTATCAGCAGTTCTGCAGATGATAAGGCAAAATATAAGCAAAGACTATTTGACTGGCTTGTAGCAATATGTTTAATATTTTTTATGCATTATATAATGACATTTACTGTATCGATAGTTCAAATGTTTAATGATACAATTGGTGACGCAGCAACATCTATACCAGTTCATATTAGTGGAAGTGATATATCATATAATACTGACTTATTAGGACTTGTAAGACTACAGATTCAATACAAAGAAATAGGACCAAAATTTGTATATTTAGTATTTTATGTTGCATTATTAGTATATACATGTAAATTTACTTGGATATATATGAAGAGGACTGTAACAATGGCATTTTTGACAATTATCGCACCATTAGTTGCAATGACATATCCAATAGATAAAATGAATGATGGAAAGGCACAGGCTTTTAATGCTTGGCTAAAAGAATACATATTTACGGCATTATTACAACCTTTTCACTTGATTATATATACAGTATTAGTTGGCTCAGCTTTAAATTTAGCAACACAGAATATATTATATTCAATACTAGTAATAGCATTTATAGGCCCTGCAGAAAAGTTGCTACGTAAATTCTTTGGATTTGATAAAGCATCAACACCTGGAACTTTAAGCCAAGCAGGAGCAATGTTTGGTGGTGCAGCTGCATGGAATATGTTGAAAAAAGGTGTTGGATTTATTGCTGATAAAAGAGGTGGAGGAAAAAGTGGCTCAAGTGGGGGAAATGGTGTGAGAACTAGAGGTGGAAATGCGGTTGAAGATCAAAATGCACCAGATGGATATGATGCTTTTGCAAGAACACAAAATGCTACAGAAGAAACAGAAAACGCCAATAGAAATGGAAATGGATCTAGCTCTAGATCTAGCTCTCTGGATTCGGATGATGACTATGGAAATAGAGCATTCCTACCACCAGAAGAAAATAACGCTCAGTCACAAGAACAAGGAAATTGGGACAATAATGATATGTACTTGAATCCTGAAAGTTATTCAAATGATTACTCAAGTGCAAATAGTACAAATGGAGCTAATGCTACAGAGGAAACACTTGGACAGAATGAATCAATACCAGATAGAACAGTTGAAACAAATAGTGAGGAAAAGAGAAGAAGATATTTAAGAGGAGCATTAATAACACCAGTAGGAATAGGGGCAGGAAGAAGCATTAAGAACTTTGCAAGTAGAAAATTTGCTAATGGAAGATGGAAGGGAACTGCTTTAAGTGCTGGAAAGAGTGCTTTAAGATTTGCAGGAAGAGCAGCAGTGGCAGGAACAGTAGGAGCAATAGGAGTCGGAATGGGAATAGCAGGAGATGATTTAGAAGATGTACTAAAATATGGAGCAGCAGGTGGGGCATTAGGCTATTCAATAGCACCAGGAGTAGGAAGAAGAATTGCTAATTCGAACTTAGCACAATCTATAAAAGCGGAAACAGGAAAAGCAATGCATGGATCTGTAAATGCAGCAGAGATAGTGGCACAAACGAATGAACTATATCAATCTGGAGAACTTAGAGATTGGGCACAAGAAACATTTTTAGACAAAGATGGAAATAAACCTACTGGCCAAACACTAAATGATTTAGAGGATAGAGCAATAGGACATTACAATGATGGATTTACAGATAAAGGTGACATTAAGAAAGTAATGAAGTTAGAAGATAAAATAAGAAATGAGTTGCAAGAGAATTTACCAGATGAAGAAGCAAATAAGCAGGCAAGAGTTATGTCTGAAACTATAGGAAAAATAGCAAAGGACATTGAACCAGGTAAATTATCAAATTCAAATTATGTAAACGGAAAAATTCAAGAATTTGAAAAAGGAATTAGCAAAGCAAATCCAGAGTTAAGTAGTGGTGAAGTTAAAGCTAATGCTACACAAATGATGAATTACATAATGCAATACTACAAGAAACCTTAATAATTAAATAATAAATGGAGGCTATGATTGTAATGAGAAAAATTATTAGATATTGGAATCAAAATAGAAAGCAAATAATAATAGTAATTGCAATTATAGCTTTTATTATTATTATGTTACAAGTAGTAAATGAGCTATTAAAACCAACAAAAGAATCAAATCAAAATAATAACAATTCCACTATATCAGATTTGCAAAAACCAACGCAATCAGCGATAACAGGCCAAAATGTGACAGAAGAAACTTCTAAGGAGAATACTGATATAATAAAAAGTTTTATTGATTATTGTAATAGCAGTGAAATGGAAAAAGCATATGATTTACTTTCAAATGACTGCAAAGAAGAGTTTGGCAACTTGAACACGTTTATAGCTGACTATTATAAAAGGAATTTTAAAACCAAAAAAACATATAATTTAGACTTTATGTTTAGTGAACAGGGGTCATATACATATAAAGTGACATATTATGAAGATGATTTGTTGGCAACAGGAGGAACAACAACAAATAAGAACTTTGAAGATTATATAACAATAATAAATCAAAATGGAGAAAGAAAGCTTAACATAAATAATTTTATAAAAAAGCAAGAGATTAACAAAACACAGGCGACAGAAGCAATACAAATAACAATAAAGAATAAAAGAGTATATAGAAGTTATGAACAATATAGAATTTTAATAAAAAATAATACTAAAAATACAATTTCAATTAGTGATGGAGAAAACAGTGAGGATATTTACTTATTAGACAAAAATGAAGCGAAATATGTAGCATTTATACATGAAATTCCTTTAGAGAATTTATCTATAAAACCAATGAGAACAACAGAATTAGATATTACATTTAATAAGATATATTATACATACAGAAATATAGAAAAAATACAATTTAATAATATATGTTTAGACCAAGAAAATAACATTAGAACAATTATGATGATAAAAATCCAGTAAATAAGGTGGTGAGATAGTGGACGAAGAACAAAACAATGAGCAGAACCTAGGACAAAAAGCAAGTCAAGATATTCAAGATACAACAAATGCAGTAAAAGATGGAGCGGACTTAGCCAAAAATGTATCCACTGGAAATGTTCTAGGAGCAGTAAAAGATGGTGTAAAGCTTATTGGAAACAAAAAAGTTAGAAGAACAATATTAGTATTACTGTTAATACCAATAATAGTTATTGTTGCACTAGGAATGTCTCTGTTTAGTGTTTTTGGTACTATTGGAGATACTATTCAAAATGTAGTCCATTCATTTATAGACCTTTTTAAAATAGTTGATGATTGGGATGGTTCAATCAAAATAAAAGATGAGGATATAAGCAAAGTAATTAAAGAAATTGAAAATCTGGGATTTGATATGGACGATTTGTGGCTACTGGGAGATATAGAAAAAGAAGACACGGATAATGAAGAAACATTAAAGAAAAAGCAAGAAGAAGCAGCGAAAAAATACATAAGAAAATTTTTAGAGGCACAACTTGTAACAGAAACACCTCACTATGAACCAGTGATTGCAAGTGGTAATGCATATAACCAAAAAACATATGGACAAGTATACATATATAGAGCAAATGATCAGGAATATATAAATGAAAATTCGAAAGCAACTCCTATGTCGTGGATGTCATATTCGACGATGCAAGAAGAGGCAGCAAAAAACAATGAAAAAGGATTAAATGCTATAAAAAATCATTATTCAATAGATGATGAAGGTAAACTAGTAATAGCACAGTGGACAAAAATAGAAACTACGGGAAAAGCCGATGAAGTTATAATTAGTTTAAAACATATAGATTATAAAAGTGCTATCTCACAATATACTACTCCAATGAACTTTTTTATATATTTAACTATGGTATCACAAAATCCTGAATTTGTATCTGCAGTTACAGATATGGTGAAGAATAGTAGAATAGAATTAACAATTATGGATACAAAAACTGTAAATGTAGAAGAGGAAAAATATAGTTTTACAAGAAATACTAAAACAACTCATGAAACAAAGAGACAGGGAGTAGTAATAAATACATATACAACTAGTAGAAGTAGAGGAGTAGAACAAACTACTACGACTACTACAACTACAGTTGTTCCTACACCTAAAATAACTTACGCAAAAACATGGTTCAGTGAACAAAGAATAACATATAAAATAGCTAACCAAGACCCTTATCATAATTATGAAAAATATACAGAAAATGAAGATTCATCTCTTGCAGATGATGCAGAACCTGGAGATCCACAAGCAAATGGTTCTACCAGTTGGAACACTAACAAATGTAGAGAAATCACAACTGATGTAACAGGAACAACATATAAAGAAGAAACAAGAGGAAATGTAATAGATAAAACAGGCGAAAAGGGTAGTAATGGTGTAACACAAGATTCATATAAAAATGAAAGAAGACAAGTAAAAAACAATTTTACAGTTGATGACAAAACAACATTTCTAGGACTATTAGATGACTACTTTAAAATTCCAAATTCAAATAGATATGAAGCAGCAGGAAAAACAAATATGGTAGGTGGAGCTGAATGGCTATTTGGCTTAATGGAAAAAGACGGAAGATTACAAAACCTAGAACAAGTCATGAGATATGTTATGTATAAATATACAGGCAAAGAGTATGGAGTAAAAGAGCTTGACCTTAGTATATTTAATATAAGAGACTTCTCAGATCTTACATCAGTAGGACTAAAAGTAAAAGTTGGAGAAACAGGAGCACCAGAAGCACTTACTAAACAACAAATAGAAGAAATTATAAGTAAGAGATTTTCAGGAGAGGCATATAACAACTTAATGAGTGCTATAGATGCATTTATGGAAATTCAAAATAGATATCATGTGAATGCAGTTTTTGCTATAGCAGTTGCGCAAAAAGAATCAAGTTGTGGAGTAAACTGGGCAGCGATAGATCCATCAACACATAATTGGTACAGTATCAGAGGAGACTATAATGGTAACTCTATAGATGGTTGGAGAAAATATCCAAGTTTTAAAGAAGCCGTAAATGACTTTGGTAAATTGATTGGAACAAGTAGTTATTATTTCGGTGGAGGAAATATTACTATAGGAAACATTGGAAAATCTTATTGCCCACCGGGAGATGAATGGTCAAGGGGAGTTTCGCAGTTTGTTAAAGAAATGTATGAAAGCATAGGAATTACAATTTATGCAGTAGGTGGAAACGAATTACAGGCAAAAGTTGTTGAGGTTGCACAAAATTCAGCATCATATGGTATATCAGCTCAAGCCGGATACTGTCAAGCATGGGTATATCAAGTATATTATAAAGCTGGAGCATGTCCTGCTGGCACATCAGTTTGCTGTGCGGTACATGCTGGACAAAAATGGGGAGTATCAACAGATTGGTCTCAAATACAAGTTGGAGCTACAGTATATGGATATTCTGGAAGTAAATATGGACACGTTGGAATATACATTGGTGATGGAATTGTGGCACACAATGTTGGAGGAGTTGCATTTACAGACTTAGATGAATGGATAAAAACATATAAGGGTGTTTGTTGGGGATGGAATGGAGTAGACTTAACAGGAGGAGCATATCCATTTACACCAGGACTAATAGTTGCAAACCATCGTGCAGAGTAGAATTGCATATTAAATAATTTTAGAAGTGGAGAATAATTATGAAAAAAATTATTGCGGTTATTATATCCATAATAATTATTATTACTATAGTGCTAATAATTTTAATAACAAGCAACAATAATAACGTGAATAATAATGAGGAAGGAACTATAGAGGGAAAGTCTGATATAATAACTATAACAAATGGAATGGTTGTAGAATATCCAGATAACAGAACTAATAGTTTTACAGCGAAACGATTGGCAGAGGAATATATAAACTATATTGTTGGAGAGAGAAAAGAGAAATTAATAAATATTATATCTAACAAATATGTACAAAAAGAAAATATCACAATCGATAATGTGTTAGAGAAGGTAAAAGATGCAAATGTACAATATAGTCAAAATTATAAAGTAATTGTAAATAATATGTATGTAATAAAAGAAAGTATAAACCTAGAATCATATTTGGTAGATTTAACATATTGTAATTTAGATGCAAATAAAAATTATGAAATTAAATTAATAGTACAAATTGATATAGAAAACTTAACATTTTGTATAATGCCATATAAATACATTCAAAAACTTGGATATGATAAGTTAAAATTAGGAGATACATGTACAATTGAACATGAAAAAATAGAAAAAAATCAATATAACATATATAAGATGACACCGATATCAAAAAATAGTACAGCAGAAAGATATTTTAATATATTTTTAGAAAATCTAAAATATGATATGCAAAAATCCTATGAATTATTAGATACACAATACAAGCAAAATAAATTTAAAAATATAAACGAATATATACAATATGTACAAAATAACAAGCTACAAGAAAATGCAATTAAGTCATATAATGTTTATACTTATGATGATTACAACCAATATGTATGTATTGATAATCAAAACAGATATTATATATTTAATGAGAAAGGAATAATGAACTTTACGGTTATTCTAGACACTTACACAATAGATTTACCAGAATTTACAGAGAAATATACAAAAGCATCAGATGAAGAGAAAGTACTTTTAAATATACAGAAATGTTTTACAGCTATAAATGACAAAGACTATAGATATGTATATAATAAACTAGATAATACATTCAAAGCTAATAACTTTAAAACTTTAGCGGATTTTGAAAAATATATAAATGCTAACTTTTTTGAAAAAAATAAAATATCTGCAAGTAATGCGAGAAAACAAAGTGAAGTATATCTATATGATATAAAAATAAGTAACATTGATGGAACTAGTAGCATAACAAAAACGTTTGTAATGCAATTGAAAGAAAATACAGATTTCGTAATGTCATTTGGAGTATAGAAAAAACTTGTGAAGATTTATTCTTCACAAGTTTTTCATTATATGATATAATAGTAAAAAAATAAGGAGATTAGTTATGGAACAAAAACAAGAAGAAGTAAAACAAACAATGGCAGGAATCTATACACAAATAGCAGAGAGGGAAGGAAAAGATACTGAAATTTCAAGTATAACATATTATAAAGAATTTACGTTTGATTCTGCAAGATTTATAGACAATGATATATTTATTACTAAATTACAAAGAACTAATGGAAAAGAAAAGGCAGAAGTTTTTGAAATATATAATAAAGATGGAGAATTGATTGCAACTGTAGATGAAAAGGGTAAAATTCAATTTACATCTGAGTATATTGAAAACTTAAGAGATGAATATAAAGAATTTTTCAAACTATTAAAATTGGAAGAAGCGGAGTTCGAACTACCAGAAGGATTAAAAGAAGAAGAGTTATTACTAGAACATGAAGAATTAAAACAAGAAGTTGAGAAAAAAGAGCAAAAAGATAAAAAGGATGAAAAAGTAGAAGATGAGCAAGAAGAAGAAAAACAAGAAGAAGGAGTTGAAGAACAAGAAATTGCAATTAAAAAGGGAATTCCAGTAAATAATGTATTAATAGTTAGAGATAACAGCAATTTGTATAAAGATCATCCAGAAATAGAAAGAGGCTTAATTTTCAGTCGTGATAATGACGGAAAGGTAAAAGCAGAATATATTGATGAAAATGGTGACTTACAGCCTTCTAAATATATTCAGCCATCAAACACTTCAATTAGACAAGAGACCATATCTATGGGAAGAGATGGCAACCCTATGACAAGAGAAACTCCACAGCAAGTAATGAGAACTCAAAACTTAACTAGAAGAGATCCAGACGTAAGAGATGTTAGAATAAATGTAAAATTTGATCAGTATGGATATTTAGACATAGAAGAAGCTAGACAGGGAAGAAATGGAGAATGGGCAGCACATGACATTGAGGTTAGAGGAAGAGACTATAATAGTGCAGAAGTAAATGAAGCAACATCCATGAAAACAGGAGTTGCGGATCCAGATAAAGAAACTAGTTCATATGAAGCAGTGGAGAATATGGGAAAACCACAAGATGAGATTCAATATGATAGAACGTATTTAATGCAACATTCTGATGAAATAATAGAAAGCTTTATAGAGCAAGGATATCAAAAGCATGAAGCTGTGGCAATTTTTAATTATATGATAGGAGAAGAAGAATTAACAGAAAAGCAAGCTAAAGATAGAGTAAATGACGACATAAAAGAAGTAAAACAAGAAGAAAGAACAGAAGAAGAGGAAGAAAGAACGCCTTGGGGAGATGCAGAAGCAAGAGATGCTAGAAGATAATTAAATTATTCATAAAACTCACCTTTATAAATATAATGTAAAAGGTGAGTTTTTATATGAAAAAGATAAAGGATGATTTTGGGGACAGGGGCAAAAAGCACCCCTTTAAAAATGATTATAATATAATAAAAAAGATAACATTTGCTTTTTTAATGTTTACTATATTATATATAAATACCATCTCCTACGCTAATATAGATGATAATGAAATAATAGATGTAGATGAGATAAAAAAAGAGACAATTGAAACTGTTGCAAAAAATGCAGATGAACTAAAGCTAAATGCAAGAGTAGGTTTAATATTTGACAGAAATTCAAAAACGATATTATATGAAAAAAACGGACTTAAGCAGGTTCCGATGGCAAGCACAACCAAGATAATGACAGCTATAGTAGTATTAGAAAATTCTAATCTAAATGATATTGTAACAATAAGTAAAAAAGCGGCAGGAACTGGAGGCTCCAGATTGGGATTAAAAGCAAATGATAAAATTACAGTACATGATTTATTATATGGACTAATGTTAAAGTCTGGAAATGATGCAGCCGTAGCTTTAGCAGAACATGTTGGCGGAGGAATAGAAGGCTTTGCAGACCTGATGAATAAAAAGGCAAGTGAAATGGGATTAATAAATAGTCATTTTGTGACTCCACATGGGTTAGATCAAGAGAAACATTATACAACAGCATATGAACTTGCATGTATGGCAGATTACGCACTTAATATACCAAAATTTAAAGAAGTTGTAAATTCAAAAAGTTATAATATTACAATAAATGCCAGAAGCAGTTTAATAGGAAATACAAACGAACTATTAGGAAACCTAAATGGAGTGTATGGAGTAAAAACAGGTTTTACAAATGGAGCAGGCAGATGTTTAGTAACAGCGTGTAAAAGGAATGATCTAGATATCATAACAATAGTGTTGGGTGCAGATACTAAAAAAATCAGAACTTTAGACAGCATAAAATTGATTGAATATGCATATAAAAATTATGAAGTGATTGATATTGAAAAAAATATTAAAGAACAATTTGAAAATTGGAAATATTTAAATGAAAAGCGCATATATATAAATAAAGCAAAACAAAAAAACATAGATTTAGAGATTGAAAACTTAGACTATTCCAAGATTGCAGTAAAGAGAACAGATATTGATAATGTGAAAATAGAGATAAATTCACTTTACTATTTAGAAGCACCAGTAGAAGAAGGCAGAGTCATAGGTAGCGCGAAAGTGCAAATAGCTGGAAAAACAATAGCCAATTTAAGCATAAAGAATAAGCAAATCATAGAAAAAAAGAATATATTTGATTATTTTATAGATTTTTTATCATTAGTACCTTGACTTTTTTATGAAAATTTGTTATTATAAATATGCTTTGAAAAAAGCATATGCGGGAATAGCTCAGTTGATAGAGCGCTGCCTTGCCAAGGCAGAGGTCGCGGGTTTGAGCCCCGTTTCCCGCTCCATTTTTTATATTAAAAAATGGCACCTTAGCCAAGCTGCTGAGGTTGTTCGAACGCTAGTGAGTTACAACATCAGTATGCAGGGAGCGCTAGCGAGTCGCTGGTAAGCAAACTTATTCGTGACTATAATTAAATATTTTTGGCGCCTTAGCCAAGCGGTAAGGCACGAGTCTGCAAAACTCTGATCATCGGTTCGATTCCGATAGGCGCCTCCACAAAAAAATGAAACTTAATAAAGTTTCATTTTTTTATTGCAATAAATTGATAAACTCTTACGGAAATCTAATAAAAGACATAGTAAAACTTAAAAAAACTTGAAAATGTTACAAAAATGTAATATAATTGTAATATAATGCATAAAAATTAAATTTTAAAATGGAAAATGTATATCCGTAAGTATAAAAAATAGTGTTAAAAAAACGCATGTAACATAGGAAAAAACTGCTATTGACATTGATAAAATACGAAAGTAAAATATAAGTATAATATTATAACTAAAAGGAAGGTAAATCAATGAAAAGAAAAGGAATAATATTTATAACAATTTTGTTTCTAGTAACTTGTATGCTTAGCTTGTTTACTACAGTCAAAGCAGCTACAGGTAGTATGTATCTTAATATTAAACTATTGAGAAATTCAGGTTATGGATATAAACTTGCAAGCAATAACAAAAATGTATGGAAAATTTATGAAACAGATGGAAATGGTAATGATAAAGGTTTAAACAGTACAATATATTGTTTAAAAGGTGGCCCTGGATTTGGTTCTAGTGATTATGTATCAGGAACACCACAAGAAACACATTACACACAATATTTTAATTTAAAAGATCCAAACAGTATAACACCAAATCAATATAAGAATGTTTTACCAGACACTTCAAGTAAAGAATATAAAGCATTGTTATGGATATTAGACAACTGTTATGTAGCACCAAAAACAAACCCAACAACAGAAGAAGCAAACAGAGCAGTACAAGACAAAAAGAATTTATTGAATGCTGCAGCAGCATATGCAGAAGAAGTTTCTAATACAGATGTAACAATTAATGAACTAAATCTATTAACAGATGATGATATAGATGCAGTACAACAAATAGCAGTATGGTATTATACAAACCCAGAAGGAGACCCATATCATGTTACAAGTATTGATTTTTGGTTAAACAGTGTACAAGGAACAGAAAATAGTACATTTAAATCAATGATCAACTTTGGAGATGATGGATGGGATAGAGCAAATGCTTGCCAAGCATTATTTGATTACCTGGTACAAACTCCACAAAAAGCAGATTTCACATATACTATTGATAATAGTAACGTAACACCAAACCCAATAAAGATAGCTGATACAGATGCTAGAATTGTAAAGAATGGTGATAATTACATAGTTGGACCATTTAGACTACAAAGACAAGGAAATATAAATTATTCTTTTGATGCGAAATTTTTAGACCAAAATAATACTGTAATTTCAAGTATAACATTATTAGATTCAAACAAAGATCAAACAAATAAGTCAATCAAAAATTTAGTTGGAGAGGATTTTTACATTTCTGTACCAACAAGTGCAAATATTGAATCAATCAAGCTTGAAATATCTGGTTCATATACAACAACAAAATCAACATATTGGTCAGTAGAAAATCCAGATTCTGCTAAAGACCAACCAGTTGTAAAAGTAGAAAAAAGCAAGATAGATTTTAATGACAGTAAAACAGTTATAAAAGAAGAGGAAAAATACTTTGACTTAGCATTAAGAAAATTCATTATATCAATAAATGGTCAAGCACCATCAATTGATAGAACACCACAAATAGACGCAACAGAGTTAGCTAAACTAATTAGTGGAACTACAACAACAGCTAATAAAGTACATACTAAGGATCCATTAACAGTAAATAATGGTGATAAAGTAGTATACAAAATTAGAGTATATAATGAAGGAAAAATAGATGGTTATGCAACAGAGATTACTGATTATTTACCATCAGGATTAGAGTTTATACCAAGCTCAGAAAGTACAATAAATCAAACCTATGGATGGGCAAATCCATCAGGAGATGGAAAAACAATAAAAACAAGTTATTTGGCTGACAAATTAATTACAGCATTTAATGGAACAGAACTAAAATATTTAGATGTTGAAATTGAATGTAAAGTAGTAGCTCCAGCTCAATCAACAGACCAAAAACTAAAAAATATAGCAGAAATAACAGCACATAAAGATAAAGACGGAAATGAAAATGTAACTGATCGTGATTCACAACCAAACAATGTGGATTTAGATAATTATGATAGAACAAGCCAACAAGATGATGATGATTTTGAAGAATTAATAATGGGTGGAAAACATTTTGACTTAGCATTAAGAAAATTTATCATATCAATAAATGGTCAAGCACCATCAGTTGATAGAACACCTCAAGTAGATGCATCAGAATTGACTAAATTGGCCGATGGAACTATAACTACAGTTAATAAAGTACATCCAAAAGATCCATTAACAGTAACAACAGGCGACAAGGTAATATACAAAATTAGAGTATATAATGAAGGAGAATTAGATGGTTATGTAACAGAACTTACAGACTATTTACCATCAGGACTAGAACTTGTACCAAATACAGAAAGTACAATAAATCAAACTTATGGATGGACAAATCCATCAGGAGATGGAAAAACAATAAAAACAGCTTATTTAGCAGACAAACTAATCGAAGCATTTAATGGAACAGAATTAAAATATGTTGACGTGGAAGTTGAGTGTAAAGTAGTAGCACCTACTCAATCAACAGATCAAAGATTGAAAAATATAGCAGAAATAACAGCGCATAAAGATAAAGATGGAAATGAAACTGTAATTGATCGTGATTCTCAACCAAATAACGTAAACAAAGATAACTATGGTACAACAAGCCAAGAAGACGATGATGACTTTGAAGATTTAATAATGTTTGGAAAATACTTTGATTTAGCATTAAGAAAATTCATTACAGCTGTAAATAACAAAGAAATTACAAATAGAGAACCACAAGTTGTCCTTGATGCATTAAAAGACGGAAGCTCAACAACAGCAACATATAATCATCCAAAAACACCAGTAAATGTATATAATGGTGACATAGTAACATATACTATTCGTGTCTACAATGAAGGTCAATTGGACGGTTATGTAACAGAAATAACAGACCATTTACCACAACAATTAGAATTTATAGTAGATGATGAACTAAATGCAAAATATGGATGGATTTTATCAGAAGATGGAAGAACAGTAAAAACAAATATAACATCTTCTACAACATCAAGTTTTGCAAGTAGAGACCAAATCTATGAAGATAGAACAAACAATACAGACAAAGTTTTATTAAAAGCATTTGACGGAAATGTATTAGATTATATTGATGTTAAAATTAAATGTAAAGTAAAAGACAATATTAGCTTATATGAAAAAATAACAAATATTGCGGATATTACAGATTTCACTGATAAAAATGGAAATGCTATAATTGATAGAGACTCACAAAAATCAAATGTAGTATTACCAACAGATGAAACATTACCAGAATACAAAGATACAGAAATAGAACGTGGAGATACATACATTGCAGGACAACAAGATGACGATGATTTTGAAAAATTGATACTTAAAAAGTTCGATTTAGCATTAAGAAAATTCATCACAGGTGTAAATGAAAAAGAAATTACAAACAGAGCACCAGTATTTACAAAAACATCAGATGGCAAATATGAATATGTACATCCAAAAGATCCAGTTGATGTAGCAAATGGAAATACAGTTATATACACATTAAGAATATTTAATGAAGGTAATGTGGCAGGATATGCTGAAGAAGTTAAAGATAATTTACCGGAAGGACTAGAATTCTTACCAGAAAACACAATAAACACTGCATTTAAATGGAAAATGTATAAAGAAGATGGAACTGAAACTACTGATGTAAAAGAAGCAAAATTTATTAAAACAAACTATTTATCTAAAGCAAATGAAACTGTTGAAGGAAATAATATATTAAAAGCATTTGATCCTGAAACAATGACAATGCCTGATTATAAAGATATAAAAATTGCATTTAAAGTAACAGAGCCAAATACATCTGATAGAATTATAATAAACACAGCAGAAATAGCTGATGACGCAGATGAAGATGGAAATGAAGTTGATGATATTGACTCAACTCCAGATAACAATGTTCCTGAAGAAGATGACCAAGATATAGAAAAAATTAAAGTAAAATATTTTGACTTGGCTCTAAAAAAATGGGTAACAGAATCAATAGTAACATACAATGGAAAAACAACTGTTACTAAAACAGGACATACAGGGGATGAAAATCCAGAGCCACCAGCAAAAGTTGAAATTCGTCAAGACAGAATCAATAAAACTACTGTAAAATTTAAATTTAGTATTAAAGTAACGAATGAAGGCGAAATAGAAGGATATGCTAAAGAAATAATAGACTATATTCCAGAAGGACTAAAATTCGTTGCAGAGGATAATCCAAAGTGGAGATTAACAGATGATGGAAAAGTACTAACAGATCAACTAAAAGATGTCCTTATAAAACCAGGAGAAAGCCAAACAGTAGAGATAATACTTACATGGATAAATGGAAAAAATAACATGGGATTAAAAACAAACTGGGCTGAAATTTATGAAGATTACAATGAACATAATTCACCAGATATCGATTCAACACCAGGCAATAACAAAAAAGGAGAAGATGATATCGATGAAGCACCAGTTATCCTAACTACTGCAACAGGTAATGCACCTACATATGCTACACTTGCATTAGCATCAATAAGCATGATTGCAGGAGGAATAGTTTTAATCAAGAAATATGTAATTTAACAATAAAAATAATGCTAAAGTAATTTTAGCATTATTTTTTGTTTACATTAAAAAGCGCTTGTGATATAATATTTTATGTGAAAATGTAACAAAGGAAGGTTGGACATATGAATCAAATTCTTGCTGTTGAAAATAAAAAGAAGGAAAAAGTTAAAACTAAAAAAATAAGAACTGGCAGACCAATAGAAATAAAAGGCATAGTGATGTTTTTTGCCGTAATAATTATGGTATTTGGACTTACTCTTGCAGGACAAGGCTCATATGCCTTATATAAAGATATAGATGACAGAAAACCAGAAAATATACCATATGTTACAATAGGAAGAGTAAATGATAAGGCTATTGTACAAATTAGTAGTAATATTGAAATTTCGAAGTTAGTATATTCTTGGAATAATGGAGAAGAAAGTGCTATACCAATTGGAAGTACTAATGCGAGAGAAGAAATTACTCTTTTAGGATATGACAGTGTTTTAAATCTTACAATAGAAGATATGAATGGTAAAAGAGTAAAATTTCAAAAACAATATTTATTGACAGGAGTAGATATTACAAAGCCAGTTGTTGAAATTGAAACAAAAGATGGAAACGATAAAATGAAGATTGTGGCAAAAGATGAAACAGGAATAGCATATATAACATATCAATGGGAAGATGGGGAGCCAGTTACAGTTAATGCAGATCAACAGGGACAAACAGAAATGATTGTACAAGTACCATTAACAGTAGGTTTAAAGAAAATAAAAATAATAGCAGTAGATACAAATGGAAATATTGAAGAAATTGAAAGAGAAATTACTACTTCTACTTCAAGGCCTAAAATGACACTTAGACGCAATAAACAAAAAATATCTATAGAAATAGAAGATAAAGACGGAATAAAAAGTATCAAAGCTAATCTTAATGGAGAAGAGTATGAAATAACGAATGTAAATAGAAAAAAAGTTAAAGTAGGATATTTATATTTAAGAGAAGGAAATAATACTATTTCAGTTGAAGTTACAAATGTAAATGACTATACAGAAAAAGCAACTGCAGAATTACAATATAATCCATAATAAAAGGAGACCAATAATGGCACAAGAGATTTATTTAATTGATGATGGAAATGAATTAAAAAACAAATTGACAGAGTTGTTTAAAAAAGAAAAAGATTATAAATTTAAAAAAGCTAAAACAACAGACATAGAAACAGTACTTAAAAATATTCCTGCTTTGATAATAATAAATGAAGATGGAATACAAGAAAATATCATAAAGTTATGTGACAAAATTAGAGCAAATGAAGACAACAGCATAACTCCAATAATTGTAATTTCATCAATAACAGAAAAACAACACAGGGTACAAATTTTACAAGCATGTGTTGAACATTATATAAAAGCACCAATTGATGAGGAATATCTATATTATACAGTTAAAAATGTAATACGCTTGCTTGATACAAACCGTAGAGTAAGTCCACTGACAGGATTACCAGGTAATGTTCAAATTCAAGCAGAAATAAAAAAACGCTTACTTAATAATGAGCAATTTTCAATTCTATATATAGACTTAGATAATTTCAAAGCATATAATGATGTTTACGGATTTTTAAATGGAGATGAAATGATTAAGTTTACAGCAAGATGTATATCAAATCATTTACATGATACAGAAGATGAAGGAAATTTTGTAGGACATATTGGAGGAGATGACTTTGTTGCCATTACTTCTAATATAAATTGTGAGCAAATATGTCAGAATATTGTATTGGAATTTGACCAAGGAGAACTTAAATATTTTAATAAAAAAGATATTGAAAAAGGATACTTAGAAGTACCAAATAGAAAATGTATAATAGAACAATTCCCACTTACAAGTATATCAATTGCAGTAGTTGTAGTAGATGAAGGTAGATTTAAAAATGTATTAGAAATAGGTGAAACTGCTGCACAAGTAAAACATTTAGCAAAAACTACACCAGGTAGCACATATGTAATAGACAGAAGAAAGCATGGTTCCAACTAGAAAAAATATAAAAGCTATTTACAATATTCAACAAAAGTATTAATATAAAGTTAGTTATATAATGAGAAAAAATGGGGGGAAGAAACAAATGAGTAAATGTAAAAAAATTTTGTTATTGCTAACATTGATGTTAATAGCAATAGTAGGCACAGTAAGTGCACATTCAGTGGACTTAGACCCAGAAAGTCTAATATCATTTCCATTTATAGTTAGTGAAGGAAAAGGAAAGATAACTGTAAAAAGTTCTGTAACAAACTATACATTGTATTATCAAAATGTAGAAATATCAAATGCAACTTATGATGAAATTAATACGATAAAGGAAAATGGAAAAGCTGAATTGTCAACAATAAAAGGGCAGATGAATTCTTTAAAAGAAGAATACAATAATTTAAAGACTATTAAAGATGAAAAATATACTACATATCAAAATGCAATAAGTAACAATTTAACAGAGGAACAAATAAATGTAGCTAAAACAGAATATGAAACAGCAAATACCAACTATACAAATAAAGTAAAAGAATATAATACCAAAGTAGATGAATATAATGCCAAGGTATCACAAATAAATAATCAAGTAAAGGATAAACTTCCAATGTACAATGATTCTAATTGGACTAAAACAACTGATGGAAGTTTCAAAGTTAATTTAACACAATTTTCAGGAAAAAAATCATTTTCTATATGGGCAAAATTAGTAACAGGAACAAATACATATTATGACCAAGAAATATATTCTATGAATGGTACTAAACCAACTGAAGTTAGTGTTACATCTGTAAGTTTAAATAAATCGACTTTAGACATTAAGGTTGGAGAAACAGCTACATTAACAGCTACAATAAACCCAACAAATGCAACAAATAAAAATGTTACTTGGAAAAGCGACAACACTCAAATAGCTACAGTTGATACAGCTGGAAAAATAACAGCTATAAAAGAAGGAACAGCTAAAATAACAGTAAAGACCAAAGATGGAAACTACACTGCCACTTGTATAGTTACTGTATCTAAAAATGATGGCATTGTTTGGACAGATCCATCAAACATAAAATTCACAGTTACAGAAGATTTTTATCTAAAGGTAACTGGATTAAAAGAAGATGGAAAGTATTATGGATTTATATCTAATGGAAAAATAGCACCAACAGTTCCTGATACTGGATGGATAGAAAATGAAAATCTTCCAGTAACAAATAAACCAGGATTTTCAATTAGTAAATATCTTGAAAAATCTGGAGATATTTATGTATGGATATATGAAACACAAATAGTAAATAATGTACGTCAAAATAAATGCATTATTGAAGCGCAAAAAATAGAAAGACCAGCACTTAAAAAAATAGGAACAAGAATGAAATGTTACTTCCTTAATGAGGAGACTTCAACACATTTATTTGAGGCATATAATTATGAAAATGCAAGAAAAATAAATGTAAAAATAGGAAAAGTAACAGATAAAAGTATATTAAGAGCTATAAAAAATGGAGAAACAGATTGTTTACAAAAATTATTAGATTATGCTAAAAATGCAGATTCTATATATACAGGTACAGTTCCTCTAGGAAGGTCTGAATCTATAACAAATAAATTAAATCTAGTAAATGATGAATATTATTATGTATATATGGTACTAGATGATGAGAATGGAAAATATTTTCCAGTAGAAGATGTGTCATTATATCAAGCATTGACATATGAAAAAGATGGAAAAACGAGCAAGAACTTATTTGATTACTTAAATGATAATTTCAAATGGAACTTAGGAAATGATGATACTACAATTGACAACACAACAGCAACAGGAAAACTTCCACAAACAGGAGCTAGTATAGTAATATATGTTGCAATAACATTAGTAATAGTAGCAGGAGTAATATTTGCAATAAAATATAAAAAGTACAATATAAAATACTAAAAAATTAAAAGGTTCTCTTAAAAAATAGAGAACCTTTTATGTATTATAAAAATAATCCATTATACCATTATAAATTCCCCAAGCTAATCTATCTTGATATTCATCAGTTAAAAGCTGCTGTTCTTCTTCAGGGTTAGATAAAAATCCACATTCCACAATAGATATAGGAATTTCCACATGCTTTATAATATAAACATTATCAAGCTTCATAGCTACCCTTTTATTTTCTTTCTGAATTGAATCATTTAAATTTTGTTGTAAGCTCTTTGCTAAAACAGTACTCTTCTCATCATTCTGTTTATAAAAACATTGCCAACCATAATACTGTTGCTGAGGAATTTTATTCAAATGAATAGAAACAAAAATATCAGCAGAACTCTCATTACCAATTTTTACTCTATTATGAATATCAGAAATTTTCTTTTTTCTCAAAGTGTTTTTATCTAAGTCATAAATAGCATTTTCATCACTACGAGTTAAAATTACAGTAGCACCAGACTGTTCTAGCAAACTTTGGACCTTCAAAGTTATTTTCAAATTTGTTTCAGCTTCAGTGGTGCCATTACTCGATTGAGCACCCTCATCAGGTTTTCCATGACCAGCATCTAGAACAATAACCTTATTAGAAACCGGCAAAGAAACAGTAGGAACAGTTTTATCAGTATTTGCAATTTGAAAAACAAAAACAAACACACAAACTAACAAAATACTAGAAATAATACCCAATCTCTTTTTACTCAAAACAACCATAAACCCACCCCATAATCATATATATGAGATAATTCTAAAATTATGATTTTTGAATAAAAATTCCACTTTTTGAGAAAAATATGTGTAAACATATAATGCAAGGAGTGGAATTTTAAAATGCAATATAAAACCTTAATGATAAAAGGTGCAATTTTAGGTAAAAATCAATTAGAAGATTATTTAGAAAAAGTGGCTTCAAGCCATAATTTACAGAACTTTTCGGATAAAGAAACATACCCAATTCCAAGATTAAAAGAAAATTTTGAGTTAATTACTCAAACATATAATTTATTAAATGAACATGCAAAATTAAAAATACCAATACATTCAGCAGGAGAGTGGATTTTAGACAATTACTATGTAATAGATGAGGCAGTAAAAAACATAAAGTTAGAGCTTCCAAAACATAAATATACAAAGTTTTTAGGGCTAGCAAATGGAAATTATGCTGGCTTTGCTAGAGTGTATGTTTTAGCAAGTGAGATTGTAAATTACACAGATAATAAAATAGATGGCAAAAATTTAAGTGATTATATACAAGCATATCAAAAAAAGAAGACCTTAAGTATGGAAGAAATATGGAGCATAGGTATTTTTATGAAAATTGCCTTAATAGAAAACATTAGGCAAATTTGTGAAAAGATATATGTTTCTCAGCTCCAAAAATACAAAGTTGAAAATATAATTGAAAGACTTGTTGAACAAAAAAATAAAGATGAATTGCAGTTTACAAAGCTATCAGAATACAAAGACAAACTAACAAAACATACAGAAATGAAGTATCCATTTATTGAATACTTATCATATAAATTAAAAAAGTACGGCAAAAAGGCATATCCATATATATCTATTTTAGAAGAACAAGTAAATAGAGCAGGTATGGATTTAGATGAAGCCATAAAAAAAGAACATTATGAAATTGCTATAAACAAAGTATCAATGGGCAATTGTATTACAAGCATTAAAAATCTAAATAGAATTAGTATGCTAGAAATTTTTGAAAACATAAATGGCGTTGAAGATATATTAAAACAAGATCCAGCGAATGTCTATGAAAAAATGGATTATCAAACAAGAATAGTATACAGAAATGCAATAAAAGAAATAGCCCAAAAAACTAAGATTTCTGAAATATATATAGCAAAAAAGGTATGGCATTTAGCTGATAAAGCAAAAGGTGATAGACAAAAACATGTAGGATATTATTTAATATCAGATGGCAAAGGGCAATTACTGCAAGAGTTGACAGGCAAAAAAACAAACAAGTTATCAAATGATAAAAAAATTGCAATATGGCTTACTGTACTAAGTATTTGCACAGCTATAATTTGTATATTATTTGCAAGTTGTTTTTATGCAAAAGCACAATTTTCAGTATGGTTTGCTGTGCTATTAGGAGTATTGCTAATTATCCCAGTGCAAACCATTTTAGTACAAATTGCACAATATATTTTAGGAAAATTTATAAAACCAAAGCCAATACCTAAATTAGATTATGAAGCAGGTGTGCCGGAAGAATCAGCAACTTTTGTTGTTATACCTACAATTGTAAATTCTAAACAAAAAGTGCAAAAAATAATGAAGAATTTAGAAAAATATTATATGGCAAACAAGAGTGATAACATATATTTTGCACTTTTAGGTGATTGCACAGCAGGGAAAAATGAGAAAGAATCTTTTGACGAGGAGGTTGTGAGTACAGGAATTGAAGAAGCGGAGAGATTAAATAAAAAATATCCAGATAATAACTTCCCAAAGTTTCATTTTTTATATAGAAAAAGAACTTGGAATACAGCAGAAGAATGCTATTTGGGCTGGGAAAGAAAAAGAGGATTATTAAATCAATTTAATGAATATGTTTTAGGAAAAAGCAAAAATGAATTTTTAGCAAATACAATTGAAAAATGCGAAAAAATTCCTAAAATTAAATATGTAATAACCTTAGATGCAGACACTGAACTTTGTCTAAATACTGGATTAGAGCTAATAGGTGCAATTGCACATATATTAAATAAACCAGTATTAAATCATAAACAGGACTTAGTAATAGATGGACATGCATTGATACAACCACGAGTTGGAATTTCACTTTTAGATGTGCAAAAAAGCTATTTTACAAAATTATATGCAGGTTCAGGTGGAAAAGACGCATATACAAATGCCATTTCAGACATATATCAGGACAATTTTGAGGAAGGAATTTTTACAGGAAAGGGAATTTACGATTTACAAATATTTTCTACTGTACTTACAAATGAAATACCTCAAAATACTGTGTTAAGCCACGATTTACTAGAGGGAAGTTACTTAAGATGTGGACTAGCAACAGATATAATGTTACTTGATGGATACCCAACAGGATATAATAGTTTTAAAGCAAGGCTTCACAGATGGATACGTGGAGACTGGCAATTGGTGCAATGGTTAGGCAGTAGCATTATAAATAAAAGAGGAGAGAAAAAGGAAAACCCATTAAGTATATTATCAAGATACAAAATTTTAGACAATTTAGTAAGAAGTTTATTGGAGCCAACAGTAGTAATATCAATGGTTTATGTAAGTATTTTCAAGCTATTGTTTAATATAAAAATATGGCCAATAATAACTTTGCTTGTGATAGCAACAATAATTCCAACTATTTTAGAATTATTAAACCGTATATTATTTAAAAAGGATCAAGAAAAACCACAAAAAACTTTTACAAAAACAATATCGGGACCAAATGCAGCAATTCAAAGAGGATTATTAGCTTTAGGAAATTTACCAGACAAAGCATATTTTAGCTTAAATGCTTGTATAAAAACTTTAAGAAGAGTATTTGTTACCCAAAAACATTTACTTGAATGGATGACAGCAGAAGAAGCTGAAAAAAATGCAAAAAAGGACTTGTTTTCATATTATAAAAATATGATTTCAAACGTTATTTTAGGCGTATTAACACTAGCAATGTTATTTATATTACCATTAAAATTCAGCAATATATTTATACTTTTATTTGGACTACTTTGGACAATTACTCCTGCAGTAATGTGGCAAATAAGTAAAGAATATAAAGTAACGCCACAGCTAGAAAAATTAAATGATGCAGACAAAGAATATTTATTAAATTTAGGCAAAAAAACTTGGCAGTATTTTAAAGAATTTATAAATGAAAAAAGCAATTTTCTACCACCAGATAACTACCAAGAAGATAGAAAACCAAAACTTGTGAATAGAACTTCACCTACAAATATTGGGTTAGGCTTACTTGCAGTAGTAGCTAGTTATGATTTGGGTTACGAAAATTTAGAAGACACACTTAAATTATTGGAAAAAATGCTAAACACAATTAGTAATCTTCCAAAATGGAATGGTCATTTATACAACTGGTATAACCTAGATAATTTACAACCTTTAATACCAAGATATATTTCATCAGTAGATAGTGGAAATTTGGTTGGATATTTATTTACTTTAAAACAATTTTTACTAGAACATATTCAAGAAAACAATGTTGAAGCATTACTTTTAACAGTAGATACACTAATTGAAAACACAGATTTTTCAAAACTATATGATGAAAACACTCGCCTATTTTCAATTGGATTTAATATAGAGGAAAACAGTTTAACAGATTCATATTATGATTTACTTGCATCAGAAGCAAGGCAAACTAGCTTAATAGCAATAGCAAAAAAAGATGTACCAGCAAGACATTGGAACAATTTGAGTAGAACACTTACAATATTGAATAAATATAAAGGACTAATATCGTGGTCTGGAACAGCTTTTGAATATTTTATGCCAAATATAAATATTCCTAAATATCCGGGTAGCCTATTAGATGAGTCATGCAAGTTTATGCTTATGAGCCAGAAAGAATATGCTAAAAAACTCAACATTCCTTGGGGAATATCAGAATCAGCTTTTTATTTAAAAGACTTGCAAAACAATTATCAATATAAAGCTTTTGGAATCCCTTGGATAGGATTAAAAAGAGGACTTTCAGATGAAATGGTAACAAGTTCTTACGGAAGTATTTTAGCGCTTACAGAGGCTCCAAAAGAGGTTGTTGAAAATTTAAAAATATTAGAAAAAAACGGTATGTATAAACAATATGGATTTTATGAATCAATTGACTATACTCCAACTAGATTAAAAAAAGGTGAAAAATATGCAGTAGTAAAAACATATATGGCACATCACCAAGGCTTAATATTACTTGCAATAAACAACCTATTTAAGAATAATATAATGCAAAAAAGATTTATGGAAAACCCTGAATTAAAGGCAATAGACATTCTACTTCAAGAAAAAATGCCAGAAAATATAATAATTACAAAAGAGGAAAAAGAAAAAGTAGAAAAAATAAAATATGTATATGATAATAATTATTCAGTAAGAGAAATAACTAAGCCAAACTTGAAAATTCCACAAATAAATGTAATATCAAGTAATGAGTATACAGTTGTAATGAATGCCAAAGGAGAAGGCTATAGTAAGTACAAAAATATACTAATAAATAGGTACAAAAAAACGAATGATATTGAACAAGGAATTTTCTTTTATATAAAAGATGTAAAAACAAATAGAACATGGACTGCAAATAAAATGAGTTATATGAATAATGCAGACAAATATGTAATGTATTTTTCAGATGATCAAAGCAAAATAGTAAGACAAGATGGTGGAATAGAAACAATATTAAAAACAAGTGTTATGGCAGATAGCCCAGTAGAGCTAAGAAGTTTGGAAATAACAAATCATGGACTAGAAAGCAAAACGCTGGAAATTACAAGTTTTTTAGAGCCCATACTTTCAGAACCAGCACAAGACTATAGCCACCCAAGTTTTAACAATTTATTCTTAAACTATGAATATTTAGATGATTTAGAAGCAATTTTAGTTACTAGAAGAAAAAGGACAGATAACGAAAATCAAGTATTTTTAGGTATAAAATTTTACACGGAAAATGAAACAGTAGGAAAACTAGAATATGAAATAGATAAGGAAAAATTTTATGGAAGAAATGAATTAGGGCTTCCAATAGCAATAAAAAATTCAATTCCATTTAGTAACAATATGCAGTTGACCACAGAGCCAATTGCAAGTATGAAAAGAACTATAACAATAAAGCCAGAGGAAAAAGTAACTCTTAATTTAATTCTAGCAGTTGCAGAAACTAAACAAAAAGTGGAGGAAACTCTAAAAGAATTTACAAGCCAAGCTACAATTAAACACAACTTTGAACTTGCAAGAGCTAGTAAAGAAGCGGAAAATAAATATTTAGGAGTAAATGCAAAACAAACTGAGCTATACCAAAAAATGTTAGGATATTTGCTATATAATAACCCATTAAAGACTCTAACTTGTAGCAGTATGGAAGCACCTGTAAGCAGGTTGTGGCAGTATGGAATTTCAGGAGATTTGCCTATATTGTTATTAAAAATAAAAGAAAAAGACGAAATAGAAACCTTAGAAGAAACTTTAAAAGCCTACAACTATTTTAGAGTAAAAAATATATTAGTAGATTTGATAATTATAAATCAAGAAAAGTACAGTTATGACGGCAATTTAAGAGAAGAAATATATAACAGTATTTCAAATGAGAATTTATCATATTTGCAAAATATAAAAAGTGGAATTTTTGTATTAGAAAATTTATCACAAGATGAGATAAACTTTTTTGAGTATCGTGCAAACCTAACTTTAAATGCAAGTTATGGCAATATATACAGGTATTTAAAGGAACTAGAAGATGAGTATCTAGATAGTATAAAAGATATACCATTTGAAGAAACACCAAGAATGGTAGAAACCATACCAGCTAAAAGAGAAAAGTTAACAGAACTAAAATATCTAAATGATTATGGTGGATTTTCGCAAGACGGAAAAGAATATACAATTCGTGTAAATAAAGATGAAAAATTACCAACAGTATGGAGCAATATCTTAACTAACAAGCAATTTGGAACTTTAGTAACAGAAGGAATGGGAGGTTATACTTGGTATAAAAATAGCAGATTAAATAGATTAACAGCATGGAGCAACTTACCAGTACAAGATGTACCGTCAGAAATAATATACTTGCAAAATGAAGAAAGCAAAAAAGTATGGTCTATGGGCTTAAATCCATGTCCAGATGATAATGACTACTATATCACATATGGCTTAGGATATGCAAAATATCGCCATCAAAGTGATGAAATAAGTCAAAATTTAGAAATGTATATTTCAATGGAAGATAATATAAAAGTGCAAACTCTAAAACTTGAAAACAATGGATTAAAAAAGAAAAAATTAAAACTTGTGTATTATATAAAACCAGTGTTAGAAGAAGATGGGCTTAAATCAAATGGATATTGTACGTTAGAATTTATACCAAATTCAAATGTGATTTGTATGAAAAATACTGCCCAAGAAGAGACATTTTCACAATATTTATTTGTATCAAGCAGTGAAAAAATAACATCATATACTGGAAGTAAGCAAAACTTTGTGGGCAATGGAGGTTTAGCAAATCCAGATGGAATACGCCAAATAAAATTAGATAATTCAAACAGTTTATGGCAAAATGGAATAATTGCTATTCAATGTGAGGTAGAACTAGAAGCACTAGAAAGCAAGGAAATTGTATTTACATTAGGTGTGGGTAAAACTGTTTTAGAGTGCCAAGATATAGCATACAAGTATTGTAATTTAAGCAAAGTAAAAGAAGAATATGAAAAAACTAAAAATTACTGGAGAGGCATAACAGATAATCTACAAGTAAGTACACCATTGGAATCTACAAATATTTTGTTAAATAGTTGGTTAATTTATCAAACTATAACTTCAAGATTATTAGGAAGAACAGGATATTATCAATCTGGTGGAGCATATGGATTTAGAGACCAACTTCAAGATACAATTGCATTAAAATATGTTGATCCAGAGTTTACAAAACAGCAAATAATAAAACATAGTGCACATCAATTTATAGAAGGAGATGTAGAACATTGGTGGCATGAAGAAACAATTAGAGGAATACGCACAAGATTTACAGACGACAGATTATGGTTAGTGTATTTAGTAGAAGACTATATATCATTTACAGGAGATAAGCAAATACTAGATATTCAAACGCCATATCTAACAGGTGCTATACTTGAAACAGGAGTCGACGAAAAGTATGATAGATATGAGCAGACAGAATTAACAGAAAGCATTTATGAACATTGCAAAAAAGCAATAGAAATATCTTTAGACTTTGGAGAAAATGGCTTACCTAAAATAGGCTCAGGGGACTGGAATGACGGATTTAGTACAGTAGGAAATAAAGGCAAAGGCGAGAGTGTATGGTTGGGATTTTTCATGTATGATGTTTTGAAGAAATTCATTCCAATATGTATAGAAAAGAATGAACCAGACTTAGCAAAAAAATATGAAGAAGTAACAGAAAAATTAAAGAGAGCATTAAATGCTAGTGGATGGGATGGCAGATGGTTTAGAAGAGCATTTATGGACGACGGAAATGTTTTAGGAAGTATGCAAAACGAGGAATGTAGAATAGATTCAATTGCACAAAGCTGGTCTGTAATATCAGGAGCAGGAGACAATGACAAAAAATATATATCAATGGAAAGTTTAGAGAACCACTTAATAGATAAAGAAAATGGAGTGATAAAATTACTAGACCCGCCATTTGACAAAGGAATACTAAAACCAGGCTATATTAGCAGCTATGTACCAGGAACCAGAGAAAATGGAGGACAATACACACATGGAGCCATTTGGTCTATAATTGCATTCAGTTTGCTGGGCTTTGGAGATAAAGCAGGGGAATATTATAGAATGATAAATCCAATTGAGCATAGTAGAACGAAAGAAGCGGCAAACAAATATAAAGTAGAACCATATGTAATTAGTGCAGATGTATATACTCAAAAAAATTTAGCAGGACGAGGTGGTTGGACATGGTACACAGGTTCAAGTAGCTGGATGTATGAAGCAGGTATTAAGTATTTATTAGGCCTACGCATAGAAAATGGATACCTAAGTATACAGCCATGTATTCCAAGCGACTGGAAAGAATATAGTATAAAATATAAACATAGAAACTCTGTATATAACATTCATGTAAGTAATCCGAATGGTAAAAACAATACGGTACAAAGCTTTAAGCTAAATGGACAAGAAATGTCAGACAAGAAAATCGAGCTGAATTCTGCAGGTGGAGTGTATAACATAGAAATACTTATGTAAACTAAATTTGATTTATATAAGAAAAAATGGTATAATTAAGGTATTAAAATTTATTTATTAAGGAGATATACATCATGAAAAAGACTACAAGAACGTTGATCTCGGAGCTGTTGGGCATTCTCATCAGTTTATTTGGAATCTATATTATGGGTTCCTACATGGCAAAGGTTCTGCCTTTTGGAATCAAGGCAAGTGTGGATTCCACACTCTTTGGAGTATGGGCATACACCGGCTGGATCTTCGGATTTGCAATTATTGGTTATGGAATCGCATTGGCATTCCAGAAGCCCGTTAAACGCTATCTGAAGAAACTGAATCGCAGATAATTGCTAAGAAAAGAGGGTTACGAAAGTAGCCTTCTTTTTCTATTACAAAATCATTTCAAAATTATTTCAAAAATGTGACAAAATTATTGAAAAAAACTTGTACAAAATTAGTTATTATGATATAAATATAGTATCAAAGTTATAAGTCTTAAAAGTAAGAAAGGTAGGGCTTTTTTGTGGAGAATAATAGAGGAAAATTAAAAAAAGAAGAACTAAATTTAGTAGAGGAAAATTCTACAGAGTTGAATTCCGTAGAAGAATCTAAAAAAACTATTCTTGTAGTAGATGATGAAAAACCAATAGTGGATATTTTAACATACAATTTACAAAAAGAAGGGTATGCTACTTTAGAAGCTAATGATGGAGAAGAAGCAATAAGAATTGCAACAGAACAAAAACCAGATTTAATTTTATTAGATATTATGCTTCCAAAAATAGATGGACTAACTGTATGCAAAAAATTAAGACATACACTAAATGTGCCTATTCTAATATTATCTGCAAAAGATGAAGAAATTGACAAAATACTAGGCTTAGAGCTAGGAGCAGATGACTATATAACAAAACCATTTAGTGTAAGAGAACTAATGGCAAGAGTAAAAGCAAACTTGAGAAAAGCTGAAGTTCAAGTACAAAACTCAGCAAATACAGAAAAACCTAAAAAAGAAAACGTTGTAATAGAATTAGGTGATTTAATTCTAGATACAGAAAGGTTTGAAGTTAAAGTTAGAGGAAAAATAATTGATTTAACTTTAAGAGAATTTGAGGTATTAAAATATTTAGCAAATCAGCCCGGCCAAGTAGTAACAAGGGAAACTTTACTTGAAAAAGTATGGGGCTATGAATATTATGGAGATATTAGAACAGTAGATGTTACAGTAAGAAGAATAAGAGAAAAAATCGAAAAAGACACATCAGCTCCAAAGATTTTAATTACCAAAAGAGGAGTTGGATATTATTTAGCAACCAACTAAATAATTACCAGTCTTTTCTAACCATATTTGTACCTTGAAGGAAGGAAACCAAAAATGATAAAAAGTATACAAACAAAAATTATACTAATTTTTTTCATAATAGGAATAATTATAATTGGTGCATTATCATTTTTAAATATAAATAGTTTAAAGCAAATTGAAACAGCAAATACAGAAATAAATACAATAATAGCTGAAAAAACATCACAAACATTATTAATAATGGCAATTGCAATAGGCGTTTTTGCCATTATTACTGTGCTAGTAGGGTATTTTATACATAAAGCAATAGTAAAACCAATAGACAATCTAATTGAAAATGCAGAAAAGATTGCAAATGGTGAAGAAGTTGAATTTAAAGAGCAAAATAAAAATCAAACACAAATATCAGAACTATCAAATGCCTTTAATTTAATGACAAATGAACTAAAGCAGAATTTAAATGAAGTAGCTAAACAAAAAAGACAAATTGAAACTATTTTATTACATATGACAGACGGAATTATTGCCTTTGACATGGAGGGCAATATTATTCATATAAACCCAGCAGCAATACAATTATTAAATTTAACAGATGAAAAAAACACATTTAATAGTATATTCACAAAATTTAATACAGATATAAACTTAGAGAAAATAGTATATTTAGAAAATTGGACTTCATCAGAACAAAGACTAAATATAGGAGAAAAATATATTAACCTATTATTTGCACCTTTCCAAGATGAAAGTGACAAGCCAGAGGGAGTAATAGTAGTAATTCAAGATATTACAGAGCATGTAAAACTAGACAATATGAGAAAAGAGTTTGTAGCAGATGTATCACATGAATTAAAAACACCTATTACATCAATAATGGGATATGCAGATACTTTACTTGAGAGTGACTATGACAAAGAAATGCAAACTAAGTTCTTAGAAGTTATTAGCTCAGAAGCTAGAAGAATGGCAAGACTTGTTACAGACTTGCTAGTGCTTTCTAGATATGATAATAAAAAAGTAACAAAAGAAGAATCTGTATTTGATTTAGGAGAACTAACGAAAAATTGTATTGATAGACTACGTTTTGAGGTGGAAAAGAAAAATCATAATGTTGAATGTTTTGTAACAGCAAATGTACCACCAGTAAATGCAGACAAATATGGAATAGAAAGAGTAATATTAAATATAATTTCTAATGCCATAAAATATACTCCAGAAAATGGTGTAATCAAAGTATATGTTGGATTCGTATATAATGACGCATATATTAAGGTTATAGATAATGGAATTGGAATTCCAGAGGCAGATTTATCTAGAATATTTGAAAGATTTTATAGAGTAGATAAAGCAAGATCAAGAGAACTTGGTGGAACTGGACTAGGACTTCCAATTGCAAAAGAAATTATAGAACAAAACAATGGAAGTATTGATATAAAAAGTGAAGCAGGAAAAGGTACTGAAGTTGTAATTAGAATACCAGTTTATAAAAAATAGAAAGAGGGTAAAAACATAATGACTATTAGTGACAAAACACGTGATATATTAGAGTGGATTTTATGTATTGTAATTGCATTTGTTTTAGCAATTGTAGTTAAATATTTTGTAGGAACACCTACAATTGTAAGTCAAGTTTCAATGAAACCAACATTGATGCCAGGGCAAAGACTAATACTAAATAGATGGATGAGAACAATAAATGAAATGCCACAAAGAGGAGAAATAATTACATTTGAAGCACCTAGTAAAGTGGCATATAGCAATAGCCTAGAAGTAGACTTACAAAATCCAGTAGCTAAATATGAAAAAGAACCAACAAATTGGTGGAGTAAATTTGTATACTATGTGCTAGAAATAGGAAAAGAAAGCTATATAAAAAGAGTAATTGCATTACCTGGTGAACATGTAAAAATTGAAAATGGTAAAGTATATATAAATGGAACAGAATTAGAAGAACCATACTTACAACCAAATGTAGTTACAACAGTTGATGCAAAAAACTATAATTATTTTTCTGAATTTACAGTACCAGAAGGATATGTTTTTGCAATGGGAGATAATAGAAGTCAATCTACAGACTGTAGAGCTTTTGGATGTGTTCCAGTAGAAAAAGTTGAAAGCAAAGTTTGGATTAGATTTTGGCCATTAAATTTATTTGGAAAGGTATAAAAATGTCTTTTGAAAATTTAATAGGAAATGAAAAAATAAAACAGATACTTGAAACAACAGTAAAAAATAACAATGTACTACATAGCTATATGTTTGTAGGACAAGAAGGAATAGGAAAAAACTTATTTGCAAAAGAGTTTGCAAAGATGATATTATGCAGTAATGAAACAAACAAACCCTGTAATCAATGCAAATCTTGTTTGGAATTTAATGGAGAAAGCCATCCTGACTTTTTACAAATAGCACCAGAAGATGGAAAAGCCATAAAAATAGAGCAAGTGAGATTTTTACAAGAAAAAGCACAAGAAAAACCTGTAACTTCAAGTAAAAAAGTATATTTAATATCGCAAGCAGAAACAATGACTAGAGAAGCAGCCAATAGCTTACTTAAAACTTTAGAAGAACCACCAGAATATGTAGTTATTATTTTGACAACTTCAAATGAAAGCAAGCTATTAACAACAATAAAGTCAAGATGTATGAAGCTATATTTTGAACCAATACCAGAGAAAAAAATAATAAACTATTTAAAACAAAATGGTATAAATTCAGACATTACAGAAAATATGTTAAAACATTGTGAAGGTAGTATTGGCAAAGCGTTAAAAATAAATGATTCAAAAGAACAATATATGCAAATAGAGCAGTTAATAGGCATATTAGACAAACAAGACATAACACAAATTTGGAGAAAAGCAGATGTGCTATATTCTGCCAAAGATGAAATTATTGATTTGCTAGATTATATGGAAATAGTGATATATAATGCTATAAAAAATAAGCATAAAGCAAATTATATAAATGGAATACAAATAATAGAGCAGACAAAACAAAGAATATTAGCAAATGCTAATTATGATATGTCAATTGATAACTTATTACTAAAACTATGGGAGGAAGTTAATTGAAAAAGATAGTAGGGGTTAGATTTAGAAAACCAGGAAAAGTATATTTTTTTGATCCGGATAAATTAAATATAGAAAAAGGTCAAAAAGTAATAGTAGAAACTAGTCAAGGACAAGAAATTGGAGATGTTACTACAGGTGTTAGAGAAATAGAAGAATCTAGTTTAACAGCACCTTTAAAAAAGGTAATACGTATAGCAACACCCAAGGACATACAAATTGATGAAGCAAATAGAGAAAAGGAAAAAGAGGCTTTTAAAATTGCTCAAGAAAAAATAAAAAAATATAAGCTAGACATGAATTTAACTGAAGTTGAATATAAATTTGACAATAGTAAAATTATATTTTTCTTTACAGCAGATGGAAGAATAGACTTTAGAGAATTAGTAAAAGACCTAGCAGCTGTTTTTAGAACAAGAATCGAATTAAGACAAATTGGAGTAAGAGACGAAGTTAAAAAAATAGGTGGCAATGGTGTGTGTGGTAGAGAACTTTGCTGTTGTTCATTTTTAGATAATTTTGAGGCAGTATCTATAAAAATGGCAAAAGAGCAAAATGTTTCACTAAATCCATCTAAAATATCAGGAAATTGTGGAAGACTTATGTGTTGCTTAAAATATGAGCAAAATGTATATGAAGATAAATTAAAAAGACTTCCTAAAATTGGAGCAATTGTAAAAACAGAAGATGGGGAAGGAACAGTTGACTCAATACAAACTTTAAGAGAAATAATTCGTGTAAAATTTAGGGATGGAGAAGATACATTCTATAAAAGATACCCAGCATCTGAGGTAAAAATTATAAAAAATATTGGAAGAGAAGAGATAGACCCAGAAGAAAAAGAGCATGCAAAAGAGTTAGCAGAATTAGAAAAATTAGAAAAACTAGATGAACGAGCAAAAACAGACGATGATGATATTTAATAAGAGATATAAAAATGAGAGGTGGTGAAATAAATGGCATATAAAATTACAGACAAATGTATCAGCTGTGGAGCATGTGCTGCAAGTTGTCCAGTATCTTGCATTTCACAAGGTGAAGATAAATATGTAATAAACAAAGACGCATGTATCTCATGCGGAACATGCGAAGGTGTTTGCCCAGTTGGTGCACCAGAACCAAACGAAGAATAAAATAATAACAAAAAAGCTCGGCTCACAGCCGAGCTTTTTCTTAGCTATTTGTTGTTTCTTCAAGTTTTAAAAGAGCTTCCCAACGTTTATCTACTTCTTTTTGAAACTCTTCTATCATCCATTCATTACCAGGTTTAAACATATGTTTAAAACGTTTTTGAGGTTTTAAAAATTCTTCAATAGGTAATTTTTTAGCAGGTTTATAATTTATTACATATCTGCCATCAATTACTTCATATAAAGGCCAATAGCATGTCTCAACAGCTAATTTGTTTATTTGCATTAACATATCTGTTGGATATCCCCAGCCTCTTGGACAAGGTGATAATACATTTAAGAAACATGGACCTTCTGTATAAATAGCTTTTTCAGCCTTTTCATATAGATCTTTAAAATTTGCATAAGCAATAGTTTGTGCTACATATGGTAAATGATGTGCCTCCATAACTTCTGTCAAATCTTTTCTGGACTGCATTTTGCCAGGTATAACTGTTCCAGCAGGTGAAGTTGTAGTATCTGCAAACTTTGGAGTAGCAGAAGAACGTTGAATACCAGTATTCATATAGGCACCATTATCATAACATACATATACCATATCATGACCTCTTTCCATAGCACCTGATAAACTTTGGATACCTATATCATAAGTTCCACCATCTCCACCAAATGTAATAAATTTAGTAGTTTTATCACTAGGCAATTTGCCTTGTTTTTTTAATGAACGATAAGCTGCTTCCACACCAGAACAAGTAGATGCTGCATTTTCAAAAGCTGTGTGGATATATGAGTCAGTCCAAGAAGTATATGGATATATAAAACTTGAAACTTCCATACAACCAGTAGCATTACTAATTACTGCATGATCTTCTGGTTTTAAAGCTCTTAAAACCATACGAGCAATAGGTGGGGCACCACAACCAGCACACATTCTGTGACCAGCTGTAAATCTAGATGGCTTATTTGCCATTACTTCTTTTAAATTATATGCCATAAAATTTTCCTCACTTTCTTAATCCTACATAACGATATGGATTATCAATTTCACCAGTTTTAGCAACTTGTGCTAAATAATTAAATACTTCATGAATATTATTACTTGTAGTATCTCTACCACCAATACCATAAACATAGCTTACAGCAGGAACCTGTTTTTTAGCTGTATACATGCTTGAGATAACATCTTCATATAATGCACCACCCATAGCATTTAAAGAATCAGCTTTGTCCATTATTGCAACAGCTTTTAAATTTCCTAAAGCTTCAGCAATTTCTTCTGCAGGGAAAGGTCTAAAAACACGAACCTTAACCATACCAGCTTTAATTCCTTTTTCTCTTAACTCATCTACAACTGTTTTAGTAGTTCCGGCAGTTGAGTTCATACAAACAACAGCAATTTCTGCATCTTCCATTCTATATTCTTCAAAAAATGAATATTTTCTACCAGTCATTTTTTCAAAGTCTTTGGCAACTTCTAAAATAACTTTTTTAGCATTTCTCATTGCCTCAGCTTGTTGATATTTATGTTCAAATAAATATGATTGAACATCTAATGGACCAACAGCAATTGGCTCTTTATTATTTAATAAATAATGTTCTGGTTTATATGTTCCAACAAATTCTTTAACTTTATCATCTTCAATTAGTTCGATATTCTCAATTGAATGAGAAGTAATAAATCCATCTTGACATACCATTAAAGGTAATAAAACATCTTTATTTTCAGCAATTCTATGAGCCATAATTAAGTTATCATATGCTTCTTGGTTATTTTCAGAAAATAACATAATCCATCCAGCATCTCTTACACCCATTGCATCTGAATGGTCATTGTGAATATTTAATGGACCTGAAACAGCTCTATTTACTAAGCTCATAACAATAGGAAGCCTTAAGCTAGATGCAATATATATCATTTCCCACATATATGATAAACCATTAGCAGAAGTAGCAGTCATAGCTCTTGCACCAGCAGCCTCTGCACCAACACAAGCACTCATAGCACTATGTTCACTTTCAACAGCAACAAATTCTGTATCTACAGTGCCATTACTAACAAAAGTAGAAAAATATTGAGGTATTTCTGTTGAAGGTGTTATAGGAAAAGCAGCTACAACATCTGGATTTATTTGTTTCATAGCAATAGCGGCAGCCTCATTTCCACTTAATCTTTCTCTAATTCCCATACTATAATCTCCTTTACTCAGTCATTTCAATGGCATGGAATGGGCACACTTTAGCGCAAACTCCACAACCTTTGCAATAATCATAATTAAAATCTTCACGCTTTCCTTCTTTATTTACAGGAATAGCATCATCAGGGCAAACTGGAAAACATAAACCACATTGAGTACATTTCTCAGATATGTAAATAGGTTTAACACTTCTCCAGTCACCTGTTTTAAATTCTCTAGCATTACCAGCTTTATAAATATTACCACCAATAGTCATATCACAAGCTGGAGTATTCTTATCAATCATTTAAACCATCCTTTCTAAACTTTATTAACTTCTTTTAAAGCCATTTCTAAGGCTTTCATATTTCCATCAATAACTTCAGGTTTTTTAGCAAATTTGTGTTTAAATGAACCTTCCATATCAGCTAAAAAGTCTTTTTCTTCAATTACTCCACTTACTTTTACAATTGCAGCAAGCATAGGAGTATTTGGAAAATATTTACCTAAAGTTTCTAATGATATTTTTCTTGCATCAATAGTATAAACATCTCCGGTATATCCGTTAAGTAAAGGCTTTAATTCATTTCCACTTTTTGTAGTGTTTATAACTATTGCACCATCAGGTTTTAAACCAGCAGTTACATCAACAGCTTCTAACAAACTATCGTCAACAACTACTACATAATCTGGTTCATATATATTACTATGAATACGTATTGGTGTATTACTAATACGGTTATATGCAGTAATAGGAGCACCCATTCTTTCTGGACCATATTCAGGAAAACCTTGAATATATTTACCAGTGTTAAAAGCAGCATCTGCAAGTAAAAGAGAAGCTGTTTTAGCACCTTGACCACCTCTACCATGCCATCTAATTTCAATTAAATCTTTCATAGTTTAAGTATTCCTCCTTAAATATTTTTCAAGTATTATTTTATTCTTAAATAAGCATAATGTCAAGAAAAAAAGGTATAATATACTTTGGAAAAACAATTGACAATAACGTGTTTTTTTATTATTATATACATATAAAATGTAAAGGAAAGTGATAATATGCAAATGAAAAATAAAGTTAAAAGTGAAAAAGGTATTATGACAATGTATGTTACCATTGCAGTAGTAACATTTACAATAATATTAGTTGCGCTTTTCTCGTTAGCGGTTGCTACAAGAAGAAACCAAATAAAGACACTTATAAAAGTAAAAGAAGTGTATGAGCAAGACAATAACAAAAAAGAGCAGATATATTTAGCAAAGAAAGAACAGATTGAACGACAATTGCCAAGAACAAAGGATACGGTACCATACTATCCAGATGATACATTTGAAAAAGATCCAGATACTAACTTAAATGATGGACTAGTAATACGAGATTCAAATGAAAATGAATATGTATGGATAGAGGTTCCTAAAAGCTTGTATGCAAATAGTAGCTATAATACAAAAACAACAACAGCAGACCAGAAACCTACAAGTTCAACAGATTATGATAAAATAGAATATTGTTTGCATAAATATACAGATTATTATAGAAGAGATAAAAATGGAACATTAACAAGTTTTAAAGATACATATTATTCAGATGCAACAACAGGATTAACAAGTGCGCAATATACAGAATTAAAACAAAAAATGCTAAAAAGTGTATATGAAAATGGAGGCTTTTGGATAGGAAGATATGAGGCAGGAATAGAAACAAATAGAACAGCAAGTGGAACACCAACAGTAGCTCCATTATCAAAAAAAGGGACAGTAGAAAATCCAGTATATCCATATACTTATATAACATGTAAACAAGCACAAACATTAGCAAGTAAATTATCAACAGGAAAAAATTATACAAGTAGTTTAATGTTTGGAGTACAATGGGATTTAGTAATGAAACATATAGAAGTAAAAGAAGTAGCAAAAGGAACAGCTTTAGCAACAATACAAAATGCATTAAGAAGTGACAGCACAAGTTGGGGAAATTATTATAATGCAAGTTTTGTAATAAATAGAGGAAAATATGCCAAAAAAGGAGCATTAAGTAGTGCATGGTATAATTATAATACAGCATTAGCAAATTGTGTAACATATGCAAATGGAATAAGTACAAAAGTTGCAAGTTCAAATATTAATTCAATATTATTAACCACAGGAGCAAGTGATGCATGTAAAAAGATGAATATATATGACCTGGCGGGAAATGTAGATGAATGGACATTAGAATATACCGCTGGTACCAACTATCCTTGTGCTCACAGGAGTGGCCCTTACCTCAACTATGGCTCTAACATTCCAGCTTCTTACCGTAACAATTACCGTACGACTGACAGCTACGGCAGCCTTGGTTTTAGGGTATCACTTTTTAAGTAACTTTGACATCTTAAGATGAGAATACAACTGTGCAATTCTAATAAAATTTAGAATTGCACAGTTTTTTGTGCTCTACACATTGATTTTTAGCAGAATCTGTTATATAATACAAACTGTTAATATTGCATTTTTAAAATAAATAATATCCAAATTTAAGGAGGAAATCATGGGAGAAGTTATAGTAATAACATCTGGAAAAGGTGGAGTTGGAAAAACTACAACTACAGCAAATGTTGGGTCCGCTTTAGCATTAAGAGGTAAAAAAGTAGTATTAGTTGATACTGATATTGGTTTAAGAAACCTTGATGTTGTAATGGGACTAGAAAACAGAATAGTTTACGACATTGTAGACGTTGTAGAAGAAAAATGTAAATTAAGACAAGCTCTTATAAAAGATAAACGTTTTGAAGAGTTGTTTTTACTTCCAGCAGCTCAAACAAGAGATAAAAGTGCAATAAATGAAGAACAAATGAAAGAATTAACAGAAAAATTAAAAGAAGAATTTGACTATATTTTAATAGACTGTCCAGCAGGAATAGAGCAAGGCTTTAAAAATGCGATTGCAGGAGCAAGTAGAGCAATTGTAGTAACAACAGCTGAAATATCTGCCATTCGTGATGCAGACAGAATTATAGGACTATTAGAAGCATCTGAAATCAAAAATCCTGAATTAGTTATTAACCGTTTAAGACCTAATATGGTTAAAAAAGGTGAAATGATGGAAGTTGAAGATATAGTAGACCTATTATCAATTGACCTAATTGGTGTTGTACCAGATGATGAATTCATTATTACACAAACTAATAAAGGAGAGCCAGTTGTAACAAATCATAAAGCTCCATCTGGAAAAGCATATACAGAGATTGCTAGCAGAATATTAGGGGAAAATGTAGAGATTACAATACCAGGAAAGAAAGAAGGATTTTTTGCAAAAGTTAAAAATTTCTTCACAAAATAATACATACGGAGGTAGAACATGTTTGAAAATATAATGAACTTTTTTAAAAGTCTTGTAAAAAAAGAAAAGAGCAAGGAAAGCTCAGATACAGCAAAAGAAAGATTGCACTTAGTTTTAATGCAAGATAGAGCAAACGTATCTGCCGATTTCTTGGAACTTATGAAACAAGAAATAATAGAAGTAATAAAAAAATACATAGATGTTGATGAAAAAGAAATAGATGTGCATCTAACAAACAAGGCTAATGAGGATGGCACAGTTGGAGCACCTGCGTTATATGCAAACATTCCAATTGTAACAATCAAAAATGAAGCTAGAAAATTAAATGTACCAAAACAAGAAGATAATAGTAGCGAAAAAGAACAAGTTAAAGAAAATAAAAATGAACCTGAAAAGGAAGAGAAAGAAGAAAAGGTAGAAGAAACAGAGAAAGTTAAAGAAGAAAATGAAGTAGATTCTACACAAGAAGAAAGCAAAGAAACAGAAAACACAACAAATACCGAAGAAAATAAAGGAGAAGAGAATAAAGAACAAAAAGTAGAAGATAATATATCTGAACAAGAAAATAAGGAAACAGAGACATCAAATAAATAGAGGGTAAACATGCAAAAAAAGATGTTTAAAAATTTTGAGTGGGGGATTTTAATATGTACAATAATACTACTAGCAATAGGGTTAGTTGCACTATTTTCTGCCACTCAAAATTCGGATTATGAGGAATTTAAAAAACAAATTATGTGGATAGGCATTAGCATTCCAGTAATAGTTGTAGTTATTTTGGTGGATTATGAAATATTAGCTAAAATATCTCCAGTGATATATGGGCTAAGTCTTATTTCACTTGTAGCAGTTTTATTTACTGAGCCGATAAATGGAGCTACTAGCTGGTTTAATATAGGACCATTTTCATTCCAGCCAGCCGAATTTGCCAAAATTGCAGTAGTATTATTTATGGCAAATGTTATTGTAAAATTGCAACAAAAAGGTAGAGATGAAATAAATAGATTTTGGAAGCTAGGAATAATATTAGCAACAGTTGCAGTGCCAACATTACTTATTATAAAACAACCAGACTATGGAACAGCATTAGCATTCTTAGTTGCATTGATATTTATGCTATATGTAGCAGGAATAAACAAAAAATATATTATAACAGCTGTACTATTAGTAGTTATTTTGGTACCATTAGCATATTTCTTTATATTACCAGAGCATGCTAAAGCAAGAATAGATGTGTACCTAAATCCAAACTTAGATCCAAGAGGAGATGGCTACAACATAATACAATCAAAATTAGCAATAGGAGCTGGGCAAATATTTGGAATGGGACTATTTAAAGGAAATCAAACACAGTTAGGTTACTTATACCCAAAAACCACAGACTTTATATTTGCAGTTATAAGTGAGGAGATGGGATTTGTAGTTGCAGGAGCCATAATTGTACTATATGTAATACTAATTACAAAATCAATTCAAGTAGCAAAAACTGCCAAAGATGATTTAGGCTCATATATAGCAACTGGAATAGTTGGAATATTTTTCTTTCATATGTTAGAAAATATAGGAATGACAATGGGACTATTGCCTATTACAGGAATACCACTTCCATTTGTAAGCTATGGTGGAAGCTCAATGCTCACAAACCTAACTCTAATAGCAATTTTATTAAACATAAGCACCAGACGCAAAAAAGCAATGTTTATAGAATAAAAACAAGTTGTTTTTTACATTGCACAGACTAGCAACAGCGGCATTGCGGACTAGTTATCATTTTTAATTAAATATTAGATATAATACTTTTTGCAGTGAGGCTGTGGGGACCGACAAGCTAGAAAGCGTTGCTAAATTTTTTCGAATCATTGAAAATGTTTGCAAAAAATTGTTGTTACGCTTTCTTGCGTAGTTGGGATGGAACGGAAAAAAGTATTATATCTAATAATAGAAAAAGGAAGATAAGATGTACTTAAAAGAACTAAAAATAGGAAATGTAAAACTAAAAAACAACATACTACTAGCCCCAATGGCAGGAATATCCAACCTGCCATTTCGCTTAATATGCGAAAAATTTGGAGTTCGGTTTAGCATATACAGAAATGGTAAGCAGTAAAGGGCTCTTCTATAACGACGAAAAAACAAAACTATTATTAAATACAGAAAATGAACAAATACCAGTTGCTGCTCAAATATTTGGAAATGATATTGAAGCAATGTCATTTGCAGCAAAAGAACTAAGCAAAACATCACCAATAATAGATATAAATATGGGATGTCCTGCACCAAAAGTAGTAAAAAATGGAGATGGAAGTAAACTATTATTAAACCTAGAGCTAGCAGGAAATATTATTGAAGCAGTTGTTAAAAACTCTCAAGTACCAGTAACACTAAAAATGAGAAAAGGTTGGGATGATAACAACATTGTAGCAGTTGAATTAGCAAAAATAGCAGAAGAAAAAGGCATAAAAGCAATAACCATACATGGAAGAACAAGAGAACAATTTTATACAGGAGAAGCAGACTGGGATATTATAAAACAAGTGAAACAAGCGGTAAATATACCAGTAATACGGAAATGGAGATATAAAAACCAAAGAAGATGCATTAAAAATGTTTGAACAAACAGGTGTAGATGCAATAATGATAGGAAGAGCTAGTATAGGAAATCCATGGATATTTAAAGAAATCCAAGAATATTTAACTGGTCAAGAAATAACACCAGTATCTAATGAAGAGAAGTTAGAAATAATATTAGAACATATAGATTTGCAGGTTAAATATTTAGGAGAAAACACTGGAATAAAAGAAATGCGCAAATATATGAGCTATTATTTAAAAAACTTACCAAACGCAACACAAATGCGCCAAAAAATAAATCAAATAGAAACAAAACAAGAACTACAAGATTGCATAATTACATATTTTAAAAATATATAAAGCATAAGTGAATCTATTCGCTTATGCTTTTGCTATTATTATATAATTCGTCAGGACATATATCAGCACCATTAAGCCAACTGATTGATAGACCATCGATTTTTACAGTATTAAATAAAGCTTTATCGTTTAATTGCTCAAAAGCTTTATGAGTTAAATAAGGTTTTACATCAAAAATTTTCTTTTCTCCATTTTCAAATATAACCAATAACATATAATCTTCTAAAGGTTTTACATCTATAGCTTTAGGTCGCATAAAATCACTCCAATCCTTTTATTTTTAAAATTTCACCATCATTATTATAACAATACCAAGTTGCAATTAACTCGTCATTATGTATTTCCATCCAAGCCTGAACTAGTCTCAATTGCTTTAACGGTAAATTACCATTTATAACAGTACCATCAAGCGATAAAGAAGCTTCATATTCATTGTATTTTACATGAATATGTGGTTTGTTGTGGTGTCCTCCTAATTCTTTGTATAGATAAATAAGAATACCATAGAATTGCGAAATTAAAGGCATATACACACCTCCCTTATTATAACATTTTATATAATTAGTTTCAATGAAATTAAATAGAAAAAAATAATTTGAATAAAAAAGCTATAGATGTAACAGTTAAATAATAAAATAAATGTAAATAAATGTCAACAAAAAACGTATGCCAAAATACGACAATATTAGACATGAATACTTTGAGGTTAAGCGAATATAAATTGAAATAGGAGTTGATAATATGAAAAATAAAATGATTTTAAAAATTACCATTGCAATTGTAGTTATAGCAGTAATTGCAATAATAATTTACTTTTTTTCTAGAAATGTTAATAAAAATTCAAAAATGGGAAATAATTTAAGTAACAAAACAAATCAAGAAATTGAAGAATATATTTTAAATATTAGCTCATATGAAGCAGAGATAGATGTAGAAGTTGAAACAAATAAAAACAAAACAAAATATAAAATAAAGCAAAGTTATGTTGCACCAAATATAGAAAAACAAACAATTTTAGAACCAAGCAACATAAGTGGTCTAGAAACAGTATATGATGGAAATACACTAAAAATAAACAACACCAAATTAAATCTATCAACTGTTTACCAAAATTATCAATACATGATAGAAAATTTTTTATGGCTGAACTCATTTATAGAAGATTATAAAAATTCTAGCAATAGAAAACTTTATGAAGAAAATAATATGATAATTATGGAGGTAACACTACATAACAACAATCAGTATGTTTCTTCAAAAAAGCTATTTATCGACAAAACAACAGGAAAAATTACAAAAATGATAGTACAAGACAAGAACCAAAAAAATCTAGTTTACATATTATATAATGAGATAAAGATAAATAGTTTAAAGAAGGAAGAAGTACTGGCGTTTAGATTAAATAATTTTTCTGTAGCACAGTATTAAGAAACACATATCTGCTTAAAGCTATTTTTTTATCTTTGCTAATCCTTAAAATATATCAAAACTGGAAGAATATTGGGAGTGAAGAAAATGGTAATAAAAAGAGGAGATATGTTTTATGCAGATTTGAGTCCTGTAATTGGTTCAGAACAAGGTGGAGTGAGACCAGTGCTTATAATACAAAATGATGTTGGAAATAAGCATAGCCCAACTGTGATAGCGGCAGCTATAACATCACAAACAGGAAAAACTAAATTACCAACACACATTGAAATAGAACCAGAAAAGAGTGGCTTAAAAGCAGATTCTGTTATCTTAACAGAGCAAATAAGAACAATAGATAAAAGTAGACTAAAGGAAAAAATAGGGCATATTGATGATAATCATATAATGTCACAAATAAATAGCGCTTTAGGTGTAAGCTTTGGATTAGACTAAAACCGTTGTGAAAATATTCATAACGGTTTTGATATTGCTAATTATTACCATTAGTATATTATAAATATTGCATAATTTCAATACACAATAAATATATTTGAAAATAAATTTGGAGAAGTAATTGTGCATATTGAAAAAATATGTTATACTATTATTGTATATATTAAAATGAGGGAGGATATTTTGAAGTGAATCAGATATTAGTAACAGAAAAACTATATGTGACTCCAGAACTGAAAAGAAAAAAGCGTATATATAAGATTGAACTTTTTCTATCAGTTTTTTTAATATGTCTTCTATTTTCATATTACATATATGCCGAATATGATAGAAATAAAAGTGAAGAAGTATCAAAGGAAATACTTGCTGAAATTAAAGAACAAGTTGATAATACAGTAAAAAAAGATGAAAATGATAAAATTGTTGTTATTCTTGAGGTACCAGGAACTCAAGAAGATAACGAGGATAAAACAGAAAACCAAAATAATAATCAAACGAAAACCAATAACACTAAAATTGATACCAAAACATATACATCAAAAGATGGGGTGAAATATACAACAGAAGCAATCTTAAAAATCCCTAAAATAAACATTGAATATCCAGTGCTTTCAGCAACTTCAGATGCATTATTATTTGTATCCTTAAATAAATACTGGGGCCCACAACCAAATGAAGTAGGAAATTATTGCATAGTAGGACATTATTATGAAAATGGTAAAATGTTTGGAAAGTTACATAAATTAAAAAATGGAGATAAAGCAGAATTAACAGATTTATCAGGAAATACTCTTAAATATCAGGTATACAACAAATATGTTGTAGAACCAACAGATACAAGATGTACCAGTCAATTGACAGATGGTAGAAAAGAACTTACATTAATTACTTGTACAAATGGTGGAAAACAAAGACTAGTAGTAAAATTAAGACAAGTATAATATAAAAAAAATAACCCAAAAATCACTAAAAAGCTGTACTTTTTGGTGATTTTGTGGTATAATAGTATTGTAGGGTTTGAAAAACCAAATATCCGAATAGGAGGATAAAAAGATGTTTAATGAAGAAATTTTTAAATTTAATATAGATAATATAAAAAATGATTTAGCAATTGAAGGAATGGATATAACAGAGAATGATGTTAATATGTATAGAATGTTAGCAGAAAATGAAGTGGCAATGCCAGAATTAATAAATATGATAAAAGAACAAATCTAATGTAAAAGTTGTCAAAATATTGACAACTTTTAATTTTTACTTTAAACTCATCTTAAGAAATGGTGGGAGATAATATGAGAAATTTGTATGAGGGTTCAAAATATTGCTATGAAAATAGTGGAACTTTAAAAAATAAATTAGATATTAGAGATTATAAACAACTAGAAAAATATGAGGCTAAAATCACTGCAGCCAAATCCTTAGGTTTAAGAATAAAAGGAATTACGGGTGATTTCGATAAAAAGCATTATATTTCAATTCACAAATATTTATTTGAAGACATCTATCCATTTGCAGGTGAATTTAGAGAAGAGAATATTGGAAAAGGTGAGTTTAGATTTGCAAGTTTTGAATATATTGAACCAGAATTAGATAGACTTTTGAATGAATTAAAACAAGAAAACTTTCTAGCTGGACTTTCAAAACAGGAACTAGCAAAAAGGTTAGCATATTATTTGTCAGAACTAAATGTTTTACATCCATTTAGAGAAGGAAATGGAAGAACAAACAGAGAATTCATTAGGCAATTAGCTTTAAAAAATGGATATGTTTTAAACTTAAAAAATACACCACCACAAGAAGTACTGGATGCAAGTATAAAGTCAGTTATAGATACTACTGATCTAGAAAAAATTATAGAAGAAATGCTAGAAAAACAATAAAATTACTAAACAAAAAGGTGACGTTGAGATATTTATTCTCAACATCACCTTTTTATTTAAAAAAATTTTAACTTTTTTTCAAAAAACACTTGATATTTTTAATATCTTATATTAAAATCTAATTGAAGTGGAGAGAAGTGGTAGAAAGTGGAACAAAATGTTAGCGAGGTGAGTAAAAGTGTTAATAGGTGAATATGAGCATTCTCTAGATGCTAAAGGCAGATTGATACTACCTTCAAAAATTAGAGAAGATATGGGCGAAAAATTCATAATAACCAAAGGCCTAGACAAATGTCTATTTGGCTTCTCACAAACAGAATGGGCTAACTTCGAAGAAAAACTAAAAACACTTCCACTTACAAACAAAAATGCCAGAGATTTCGTAAGATTTTTCTTATCAGGCGCAATAGAATGTGAAATTGATAAACAAGGTAGATTTTTAATTACAAGTAACTTACGTGAATATGCAAAATTAGAAAAAGACACAGTAATAATTGGTGTAGGTACTAGAATTGAAATTTGGGATAAAGAAAAATGGAAATCTTATAATAGTGACGAAAATATTTCAGCAGATGAAATAGCAGAAAATATGACAATGCTTGGTATATAACTTGCAAAAGTCTATATAAGCACAAAAGAAAATTTTAAAGATACAAAAGATTAAACTTACTAAAGAAAAAATCATACAAAAGATAAATTATACTAAAGATTAGATACCTACAAAAGATAAACTTTACTAAAGATAAATGAAATAAGGTCTTACAAAAGATTTTAATTTCAAAAGAAAAAATATTTAAATAACTAAAGTGAAAAATATAAATTTACTAAAGATTGTTTGAAAAATTTCCATACCCTACAAAAGAAGGTTAAAAACCATGAAAAACACAAAAGAAAAAATACTAAAATAAAAACATAATAGTTGGTATAAATCATACCAACTTATTATGCTATTTTAGAGATAGAACTATGCCAGTGAAAGGATTATACAAAACAGATGGAATTTAAACATGAACCAGTTTTATTAAAAGAATGTATACAAGCACTTGAAATAAAAAAAGATGGTATTTATGTAGATGGTACATTGGGTGGAGCTGGACATAGTGAAGAAATTTTAAAAAATCTATCAGAAAATGGAAAACTAATTGGAATTGATAGGGATGAGGAAGCATTAAAAGCTGCCTCAAAAAGATTAGAAAAATATAAAAATGTAAGTTATGTTCATGGAAATCATGATGATATAAGGCAAATATTAGATGAACTTAATATAGATAAAGTTGATGGTATTTTATTAGATTTAGGAGTTTCGTCATATCAGTTAGACGAAAGAGCAAGGGGTTTTAGCTACATAGGAGACGGTAAACTAGATATGAGAATGGACACATCAAGTGGAATAACAGCTAAAGATGTAGTAAATACTTATACAGAAGAAAAGTTGGCAAATATAATATGGGAATATGGAGAAGAAAAATTTAGCAGACAAATAGCTAAAAATATCTGTAAATTCCGTGAAGAAAAGCCAATTGAAACAACAAAAGAGCTAGTAAAAATAATAGAAAATTCTATACCAAGAGCTATGCAAAAGGATGGACATCCTGCAAAAAGAACATTTCAAGCTATTAGAATTGAAGTAAACAATGAAATCGCTCCATTATATGAAACCATAAAAAATAGTGTTTATTGCTTAAAACAAGGAGGAAGATTAGTAGTAATAACATTCCATTCATTAGAAGATAGAGCAGTAAAAAATGCTATGGTAGATTTACAAGGAAAATGTACTTGTCCAAGCGAGTTACCATATTGCGTGTGCAATTATGAATCGTGGGGAAAAATAATAAACAAAAAACCAATTATAGCAACACAAGAAGAACAAGAAAGAAACTCTAGAGCCAAAAGTGCAAAAGTAAGAGTTTTTGAAAGATTAGATAAAAACACATAGGATTTTAAAAATACCAAAAGAAAAGAGGTGAGAACTTATGGCATATAGACCAATGAAATATCAATATGAGACTAGCCCTAGAAAATTAAAACCAGAATATGAACCTATAAAAAATGATGATGTAAAAAAGAAATCGTCTACATTAAAACAAAAAAATAAAAAGTCTCAAAAACAAGCAAAATTAGAAGTAAAAACTATTATGTATATAGTTATTGGCTTTGCAATCTTATTTGCCATAAGTTATAGAAACTCACTTATAACAGCAAGCTTTAATCAAAAAGAAAGTTTGAAAAAACAATTAAGCACACTTCAAAAAGAAAATGCACAAACAGAAATTAACATTCAAACTAGTTTGAATTTAACAAATATAGAAAAATCAGCATCTAGTATGCTAGGGATGAAAAAACTATCTGATTCACAAAAAGTATATGTTAGTCTTCCAAAAGAAGATTATGTAGAAACAGCAAGCGAACAGGTAGTGGTAACAGAAGAGCAAAATTGGTTTGAAAAAATAATAAATACAATTACAGATTGGATAAAATAATTAAAAGGATTAACTCAAAAGAGTTGGTCTTTTTTTTTATTTACGTGAATAAAAATAAGAAGAGAAAATAGGAGTTTAGATTATGAAAAATTTAAGATATAACATAGACAAAAAGCAGTTATTAAAATGGAAAAAGAAGAAAAAAGAGGAAGTTATAAACATAAAGAAAGAGCAGAAATTAGCACAAAAAGATATTAAGAAAAAATTTAAACAAGAACTAAAAAATGAAAAAATAAAAGTAGAAGAAAGAACTAGTAGTATTTCTAGAAAAAAGAGAATGAAAAATGAAATTATAGTTTTATGGTTAGTGCTAGTTGTATTAACTGTTAGAATTGCATGGCTACAATTTGGAATGGGAGCAGAATTGCAGTCTAAGGCATATGTGCAACAAACTCTAGATAGAAGCATAAACCCTAGAAGAGGTACTATATATGATGCGACAGGTAAAACGATTTTAGCTGTAAGTAGTACTGTAGAAACTGTTACTGTAAACCCAGTTAATATTTCAAAGGAAAATAAAGAAAATGTTGCTCAGGCCTTAAGCAAAATATTTGAATTAGATTATGAAAAAGTATATAAAAAAGTGACAAAAAGAAGTTCGATTGAGACTATTATAAAGAAAATAGATAAACAAAAAGCTGATGAACTAAGAGTATGGTTACAAGAGAACAATATAACAACAGGTGTAAATATTGATGAAGACACAAAGAGGTATTATCCATATAATAATTTAGCTTCACAAATTATAGGATTTTCAGGAAGTGATAACCAAGGATTAGATGGAATAGAAGCTATTTATGATGAAGAACTAAAAGGAACAAAAGGTAAAATTCAAAAGCTCACAGATGCAACAGGAGGGGATATACAAAATACAGGCGAAAATTATGTAGAAGCAATTGATGGAAATGATTTAGTATTGACAATTGATGCTACAATTCAGGGAATTGCTGAAAAGTATTTAAAAGAAGTATGCATTGACAATAAATGTGTAGATGGAGGAAATATTGTTGTAATGAACCCAAAGAACGGTGACGTTTTGGCAATAGCAGGGTATCCAAACTACAATTTAAATGAACCTTTTGAACCGAGTACAGACGAATTAAAAGAGGCTTGGCCAAGTATGTCACAAGCTGATAGAAATAAAACAATGTTATCACTCTGGAGAAATAAAGCAGTAACAGATACTTATGAACCAGGATCAGTTTTTAAGCTAATTACAGCATCTGCATCACTTCAAGAAGGAATTACAACACCAGATAAAAAAGGAGAATTTTGTTGTACAGGTGGAATAGAAATAGCAGGTGTTAGAATTAAATGTTGGAGATATTATAGACCACATGGACCAGAATCTTTGAGAGATGCACTAATGAATTCATGTAACCCAGTATTTATAGGACTAGGACAAAAATTGGGAGTACATACATATTATCAATATTTGAAGAAGTATGGATTACTTGATAGAACAGGCATAGACCTTCCAGGTGAGGCCACAAGTATATTCCTAAAAGAGGATAAAGTTGGACCAGTAGAATTAGCAACAATAGCCTTTGGTCAAAGATTTGAAATTACACCAATACAACTTGCAACAGCAGTAAGTACAATTGCAAATGGTGGAGTAAAAGTAAGTCCGAGAGTAGTTAAACAAATTATAAATAGTGAAACAGGAGAAGTAAAAGATGTTCCTGTAAAAACTGGGGAAAGAGTAATTTCAAAAGAACACGCAGATGAAATGTTAAATATGATGGAATCAGTAGTTGCTTTAGGAACAGGAAAAAGAGCACAGGTAAAAGGATACAGAGTAGGAGGAAAAACAGGAACTTCAGAAGATGGTGTTAATACAAATAAATATGTTGCTTCATTTTTGGGAGTAGCACCAATATCAGATCCAACAGTAATAGTTCTTGTAACTTTATATGATCCAAAAGGAGAAGGAGGTCATCAAGGAGGTGTGGTTGCAGCACCTGTTGGAGGGCAAGTGTTATCAGAGGTTTTACCATATTTAGAGCTAAATAAAGATAACGAAAAAGAAGAAGATATTAGAAAACAAGTGGAAGTTCCAAATGTTGAAGGATTAACGATAAAGGAAGCAACTAAAATATTAAAAGATTTAAATTTAAGCATACAAATAGAAAATGAACCTGAAAACTTGGATAAGGAAAATACAATAGTTAGAGAACAAGTGCCCAAAAAAGGCATTAAAGTTTATGAAGGTACAAAGGTTATTATAAAAATTTAGCAAAAAAGCTATACAAAAAAAACATTTAATTATATAATGTAAACGTAAAAATGGAGAAAGAGAGTGTGTGCTATGGATTTAAAGAGTATATTATCAGGATTAGAAGGACTAAAAGTAAAAGGAAGTCTTGATGTAGAAGTAAATGAGATTAGAAACAGCTCTAATCTAGTACAAAAAGGAGATATGTTTGTAGCTATAGATGGCTTTGACACAGATGGACATCAATATATAGGTGAAGCAATACAAAAAGGTGCAAAAGTTATTATGGCACAAGCAGATAAAATAACTAAAGAAATGGTAAAAGAATTACCAGAGAATGTTACTTTTATCTTAGCACCAGATACAAGGCATGCAGTTTCAATTTGTGCTTGTAATTTTTACAAAAATCCATCTAGAAAACTTAAATTGATCGGCATAACAGGAACAAAAGGAAAAACAACAACCACTTTTATGATTAAAGAATTACTAGAAAAACAAGGATTTAAAGTTGGATTAATCGGAACCATTTGCACATATATTGGAGATAAAAATTTAGGAGACAATGATAGAACTACGCCAGAAAGTCTAGAATTACAACAACTTTTGAGCAGAATGGTGGAAGAAAAATGCGATGTGGCAGTTATGGAAGTATCTTCTCAAAGTTTAAAACTAGGCAGAGTTGATGGATGTGAATTTGAAATGGGAATATTTACAAACTTTTCAAAAGATCACATCAGCCCAAAAGAACATCCAGATATGGAAGATTATTTTGCATCAAAAGTAAAACTATTTACAATGTGTAAATATGGATATATAAATTCAGATGATATATATGCTAATAAATTACCTAAATTAGTACCAAGTTGCAAATTTAGCACTTATGGAATAGATAACCCCACAGAGTTATTAGCAAAAGACATTACAGTAACAAACTCAAGTGTTGATTTTAAAGTGAAATTAGACGGAAAAAATCAAAGAGTAAAAACTGGTATTCCTGGAAGATTTAGTGTATATAATTCATTGGCAGCAATAAGTGTTGCAACAAAATTTGGTTGCAGTGTAGAAAATATACAAGAAGCACTATTAAATGTTCGTGTACCAGGAAGAAGTGAGTTAGTAGATAATAAAAAAGAACTAACAATTATGATAGATTATGCACATTCACCAGAAAGCTTGGAAAATATTTTAACAACTGTTAGAGAGTACACACAAGGAAAAGTAATTTGTGTATTTGGTTGTGGCGGTGACAGAGATAGTGGTAAAAGACCTATTATGGGTGAAATATCAGGAGTTTTAGCAGATTATACTATTATTACTTCAGATAATCCTAGAAGTGAAAAACCAGAAGAAATTGTTGAACAAATAGAAAAAGGAATTACAAAGACAAAAGGAAGCTATGAGTGTATAGTAGACAGGAAAGAAGCAATAAAAAAAGGAATAGAAATGTTGCATAAAAAAGATATATTAGTTATTGCAGGTAAAGGACATGAATTAACACAAGAAATTAAAGGAAAAAAATATGAATTTGATGAACGTAAAATTGTACGTGAAATTATAGAAAATTTAAAATAAAACACAGAACAACTAAGGAGGAAATATGGAATTTCAAACCAAAATAATACTAATTTCATTAGCATTTAGCTTTATAATGGGGTTAATAACAATTCCAATACTAAAAAAATTAAAAGTAGGTCAATTAGAAAGAAAAGAAGGACCACAATCACATCTAAAAAAACAGGGAACGCCTACAATGGGTGGAATTATAATAATGCTTACATTATTGGCGATGGGGGCATACATTTGCTTTAATTACTCTAAATCAGCTAATACCGAAGAACAAAAAATTGCAATACATTTAATTCCACTTATAGCATCAACAATAGGCTTTGGCGTAATAGGGCTAATTGATGACTTGAAAAAACTAATAGGTAAAAATACAGATGGCTTAAAACCTAAATATAAAATGTTAGGTTTATTGATAGTATCTGTTGGATTTAGTTTATATTTAACTCAAATATTACATTTAGGAACAGATACATACATTCCGTTTTTCAAAATATCTATAAGCCTTCCAATATGGCTATATATTCCATTTGCTGTAGTTGTAATGTTAGCAACTACAAATGCTGTTAACTTAACAGATGGAATAGACGGACTTTCTACAAGTGTAACAACAATAATAATTACATGTCTAACTGTAATAGGAATTATATTTGGAGTAAAAGAGATAACAATATTTGGAACTATATTAATTGGAGCATGTTTAGGATTTTTAATATTCAACTTACACCCTGCAAAAGTATTTATGGGAGATACAGGCTCACTTTTACTTGGTGGTGCAATTGCAAGCATGGCACTTTACTTAAAAATGCCATTATTATTGATAATAATTGCTTTAGTGCCAGTAATTGAAACCTTATCAGTAATTATACAAGTTAAGCACTTCAAGAAAACCGGAGAAAGAATATTCAAAATGACTCCAATACATCATCATTTTGAATTATCAGGCTGGAATGAAAATAAAATAGTATCAGTATTTAGCTTGATAACTCTTGTGTGTTGTATAGTTGGATTATTTGCTATTTAACACCATTAAGAAAGGGAAGAAATAATGCAAAAAACAAAAAAGAAATCCACAAATTTCATAAACCAACCATTTGATTTTATACTATGTGCTGTAATATTCATATTGTTGGCATTAGGAATAGTAATGGTATTGTCAGCTTCAGCACCATCAGCATTAGCTGAAACAGGCAAAACTTATTCATATGCAAGCAAACAACTTTTAGCAGCCATTTTAGGTATATTTGGAATGTTTTTCTTTTCAAAAATAAATTATAATGTTTATAAAAAAATGTATAAAATGGCATATGTGGTTTCTGTACTTATACTATTACTAGTTCTAATTCCAAATGTTGGAGTTGAAGCAAATGGAGCTACAAGATGGATAAAAATTCCGATAATAGGACAGTTTCAACCATCAGAATTAACTAAAATAGGATTAATTATATTTTATGCAGGTTATCTAACAGAGCACAAAGATGAGTTGAGAGATTTTTGGAGAGGATTTGTAAAACCACTTTGTTTTATACTTCCACCAATTGCAGTATTATATTTAGTACAAAACCATTTAAGTGCATCATTAATTATTGGAATGATTACTTGTATAATGATGCTGATTGCGGGAACAAGACTTGTACACTTTATTATTGTTGGAGCAATAGGTGGAGGAGGTTTAATCTCATACCTGATATATAAAGTTAGTTCAGGAGGAGGGGATGACAGCTTCCGTATAGGCAGAATTATTTCATTCTTAGACCCTTGGCAAGACCTTACAGGAACAGGCTGGCAAGTAGTTCAAAGTTTATATGCAATAGGTTCAGGAGGACTATTTGGAGCAGGTTTAGGTGAAAGTAAACAAAAATATTTATATATATCAGAGCCACAAAATGACTTTATATTTGCAATAGTTGCAGAAGAATTAGGTTTTATAGGGTGCCTAATTATAATGATATTATTTGGAATTTTAATTTGGAGAGGTGTACTAATTGCAATAAAAGCACCAGATACATTTTCAAGCCTATTAGCTACAGGAATAGTGAGTTTAGTTGCAATTCAAGTAATACTAAATATAGCAGTTGTTACATCATCAATTCCAAATACAGGTATACCACTACCATTTTTCAGCTATGGAGGAACAGCGTTATTGATTTTATTATGTAGTATGCGGTATTTTACTAAACATTTCACGAGCGGGCTCAAAAGTATAAAGGGGGAACTAGAATGCGAGCAATAATAGCAGCAGCGGGAACAGGCGGACATATAAATCCAGGAATAGCAATAGCTAATAAGATAAAAAAAGAAGAACCAGACTCAGAAATAATATTTATAGGTACTAATCGTGGGCTAGAAAATGACTTAGTTCCTAGAGCAGGTTATGAGCTAAAACATATAAATGCTTATGGATTTAATAGAACAATATCATTAGAAAATATGAAAAAAATATATCAAACTTTTCATTCAATAAAAGAAGCTAAAAAAATAATAGAACAGTTTAAACCAGATGTAGTAATTGGAACAGGTGGATATATTTGTGTGCCAGTAGGAATGGCAGCTAAAAAGAAAAAGGTACCAGTAGTATTGCACGAAAGCAATGCATTTCCTGGAGTAGCTGTAAAGATACTATCAAATAAAGCAAGCAAGATATTAGTAGGATTTGAAGACGCAAAAGCAAGATTACCAAAAGCAAAAAAAGTAGTTGTCACAGGGACCCCTACTAAAGTGAAAAAAGTAGAAATATCAGATTCTAGAAAACAAGAATTATTAAAGGAAAATAAACTAGAAAGCAATAAACCAATAGTACTATTTTTTGGAGGAAGTCAAGGAGCTAAAAGTATAAATAATAGTTTATTGGAAATAATATCTAAAAAACAAAATCAAGACTACCAAATTTTATGGGCAGCAGGACCAAAACAATATGATCAGATAAAAAATGAACTAAAAGAAAAATATTCAATAGAAATTGATAATATACCAAATGTTAGCATAGTACCATACATTTATAATATGGAAGAAATAATGAATATTATAGACTTAGTAGTTTCAAGAAGTGGAGCAATGACAATAACAGAAATAGCAAATGTGGGAGTGCCAGCAATATTTATACCATTCCCATTTGCAACAGAAAATCATCAAGAATACAATGCAAAAGTATTAAAAAATGTAGGAGCTGCTAAAATAATATTAGACAAAAACTTGACAGCAAAAGAATTAAATAGTACAATATCAAACTTAGTGAAGGATAAAAAAGTTTTAAAAGAAATGGGCGAAAAAGCTCATACAGTTGCAATACAAGATGTAGAAGAAAAAATCTACAAAGAAATCAAAGAAGTTGTCTAAAGACAACTCCTTATAATTTACTAATTAAAGGAGAATTCAAATGGCAGACAAGCTAATTATTGTGGAATCACCTGCAAAGGCAAACACAATTAAAAAGTTCTTAGGTGGAAATACCAAAGTAATGGCTTCAATGGGACATATTAGAGATTTACCAAAATCAAAAATGGCTGTTGACATTGAACATGACTTTGAACCAGAATATATAAATATTCGTGGAAAAGGTGACCTAATTAAAAGTTTAAAAAAAGAAGCCAAAGCTGCAAAACAAGTATATTTGGCATCTGACCCTGACCGTGAGGGAGAAGCTATTGCATGGCATTTAGCACATATATTAGAAATACCAGAAGATAGCAATTGCAGAGTTACTTTTAATGAAATCACTAAAGAAACTGTAAAAGAAAGTATAAAGAAACCAAGAACAATAAATATGGACTTAGTTGATGCACAACAAGCTCGTAGAGTATTAGACAGAATAGTGGGATACAAAATTAGTCCAGTGCTATGGAAAAAAGTAAAAAGAGGACTATCAGCAGGTAGAGTGCAATCAGTTGCCGTAAAGTTAATTGTTGATAGAGAAGAAGAAATAGAAAACTTTATACCAGAAGAATATTGGAATATTTATGCTAATTTATTAGAACCAAATTCTAAGAAGAAATTTCAAGCTACATTTTATGGAAAAGATGGTAAAAAGTTAGAAATACACACAAAAGAAGAAGTAGACGATATATTAAGAAATATAGAAAAAGGCAAGTATATTGTAGCAGATGTGAAAAAAGGAGAAAAGAAAAGAACTCCTGCACCACCATTTACTACAAGTACAATGCAACAAGAAGCATCTAGAAAATTAAGCTTTACACTTAAAAAGACAATGTCTGTTGCACAAGGATTATATGAAGGTGTGCATGTTGGTGAAAAGGGTACAGTTGGTTTAATTACATATATGAGAACTGACTCTACTAGAATTTCAGATGAAGCAAGAGCAGTAGCAAAAGAAGTTATTACTCAAAAATATGGCGCAAGCTATTATGAAAATCGTTATTACAAAACAAAGCAAAATGCTCAAGATGCACATGAGGCAATTAGACCAACATATATAGATTTAGAGCCAGAAAAAATTAAAGATTATTTAACACCAGACCAATACAAGTTATATCGTTTGATATATAACAGATTTATTGCAAGCCAAATGGCTAACGCTATATATGATACAGTTACAGCCAATATAGATGTAAACAATTACAATTTTAGAGCAAATGGACAAACTTTAAAATTTAAAGGTTTTATGACTCTATATGTGGAAACTATAGAGGGAGAAAAAGAGGAAGAGGATAACTCTATTCCAGAATTAACAATTGGCCAAGAAGTAAAAAAAGAAAAACTAGAAGCAAAGCAAAGCTTTACACAACCACCTGCAAGATATACAGAGGCGAGCTTGGTAAAAGCTTTAGAAGAAAAAGGAATAGGAAGACCAAGTACTTATTCTCCAACAATTACAACAATTTTGGAAAGAAGATATATTCAAAAAGAACAAAAACAACTAATACCAACAGATTTAGGTAAAATAGTAAACAAACTATTAGTTGAAAACTTTCCAGATGTAATAAATGTTGAATTTACTGCTAAAATTGAAGAAGAATTTGACGAAGTTGCAGAAGGAAAAGAACCATGGAAACAAGTTATACGTGAGTTCTATGGACCATTTAAGGTGACTTTAGATAGAGTAGAAAAAGAACTAGAACATGTCGAATTAGTTGAAGAAGTATCAGACGTACCATGTGAAAAATGTGGAAGAATGATGGTAATAAAATATGGTAGATATGGTAAGTTTTTAGCTTGCCCTGGCTATCCAGAATGTAAAAATGCAAAACCTATTATAGAAACTATAGATGTACCATGCCCAGTATGTGGGGGAACAGTGCAAATAAAGAAAACTAGAAGAGGAAAGAAATTCTACGTATGTGAAAATAATCCAGGTACTTGTGAATACATTTCATGGAACCCACCAAAACCAGGAGAACCATGGACACCTGAGAAAAAAGAAGAAAAGAAAAAGAAAACTACTAAAACAAAAAAGGCAAAAACAACAAAAAGAAAAACTAAAAAATAAATTCAAGAACGGGGAACTACACCCTCGTTCTTAAATTATGCCATATTCCTTGAAAAAATAAATAACTTATGATATAATTACAACTTGATGAAATTTCAAGGGAGATTGTTATGTTGAATAAAGAAGAAAACTTTAAAGAAAAGGAAAATCATAGGGTATTTAAGCAGTTATTAAATAACTTTATGCAAAGTGAACAAAGCTCTAAAATTGAAGAGGAAAATATAAGTAAAAATATAAAAATTGTACCTAAATTTTTTTATGATAACTTCAAAAAACAATTAAAGGTGGAATTTAGAATAGGTGAAAAACAGCTATATAAACTTAAAAATCTACCAGAATTCTACGAAAAAATGTTAAACAATGAAGTATATCAATATGGAGCAAAACTAAACTTTATACATACTACAGAATCTTTTGAAAAAGAATCACAAGAAATTTTATCATTTTTACTAAAATATGCAGAAATTATTAAATACAGTAATGAAATGAATTATACATATTATAGAAGCAATTTTATACCAGACAATATTTTACTATCAAATTCAGGCTTAGACGACATTTTTGAAATTTTGAAAAATAAAAATGTAGCTTTTCAAATAAATGCAGTAGAAAAAAATATATTTTTTGCAGATGAAGAACCAGAAATATTCTTCAACATTACAGAAGTAGAAGGAAATAAATTTAAACTAAAATGCAATATTGATGTTTTTAGTTATGATATTTTACAAGGCAAAAAATATATATATTTATTATTCACAGACAGCTTATATCGTTGTGACATAAAATTCGAAAACACCATTTTAAATATATTAGAAACCTTAAGGAAAAATTATACAAATGAAATAATTATGGACGAAAAAGAAGTAACAAACTTTTTTGCAATGATAGCACCAGAAATAGAAGAAAGTGTAGTTACAGACGATTTGCCTAAATATGTAAAAGACAAGTATATTCCACAAAAATTAGGGGTGAAGATATACTTAGATTATGATGCAAACAATAATGTTATAGCAGATATAAAATTTTGTTATGGAAAAAATGAATACAATCCACTAACAAATCAAAATGTTGATTTTGCCAGAAATATGATAAAAGAAAATGAAGCACTAAATCAATTTATAAAAACTGGATTTATGCTTGATAGAAAAAATGCAAGACTAATTTTGGCAAATGACGAAAAGATATATCAATTTTTATCAGAAGAAATTGAAGACTATATGAAAAAATATGAAGTTTTGGCTACTGAAACTTTTAAGAAAAAAGAAATACGTGCTCCACAAATGAAATCTATTGGAGTAAGGATAGAAAACAATTTGCTACAAATAGATTTATCACAAATAGGAATTGAATTATCAGATCTATCAGACATAATGGAAAAGTATAAGTTAAAAAAGACTTTTCACAGATTAAAAGATGGAAGCTATATAGATTTAAAACAAAATGAAACTCTAAAATTTTTAGATGACCTAAATCTAGATATGGAAAATGGATTTACAAATTTAAAAGATGGAGTTATTACACTTCAAAACTATAGAAGTTTGTATTTAGAAAGATGCTTAAAGAATTTAAATAATGTTGAAGTAACAAAAGATGAAGCATATAAAAATATGGTAGAAAGCCTTGAAACAGAACAAAAAACTGTTCAAATGGAAATACCTAAAAATTTGAATGCAAGTTTAAGAACCTACCAGAAAATAGGATATCAATGGTTGAAAACATTAGATAGTTATCAATTTGGTGGAATATTAGCAGACGATATGGGACTTGGAAAAACAATTCAAGTTATAGCAGTAATATTAGACTACGTAAATAAAGAAGGAAAAATGCCATCACTAGTAGTATGCCCAAGTTCACTTACTTTGAACTGGCTAAACGAAACTAACAAATTTGCACCAAGTTTAAAAGTATGTGTAATTAGTGGTAATGCTATAGAAAGAGCAAAAAGAATAGATAAAATACCACAATATGATTTAGTTATTACATCATATGATTCATTAAAAAGAGACATTGAAATATATGAAGAAAAAGCCTATAACTTTAGATATATGATAGCAGATGAGGCTCAATATGTAAAAAATAACAATACTCAAAATGCAAAATCTATAAAGAAAATATTAACACAAACAAGATTTGCACTAACAGGTACACCTATTGAAAATTCACTTTCAGAATTATGGTCTATATTTGACTTTATAATGCCAGGATATTTATTCAAATACAGAAGATTCAAAGAGTCATTTGAAACACCTATAGTCAAAGAAGAAAGCGAAGCAAGTTTAGAAAGACTTAAAAAAATGATAGAACCTTTTGTACTAAGAAGAATAAAGAAAGAGGTACTAACAGAGCTACCAGACAAAACAATAAGTGTGCTATATAATGAAATGCAAGAGGAACAGCAAAAGGTATATTTGGCATACTTATCAAGAGCAAAGAAAGAGATAAGTGATGAGATTAAAGTAAACGGAATTGAAGGAAGCCAAATAAAAATATTAGCTTTGTTAATGAGATTAAGGCAAATATGTTGTCACCCTAAACTGTTTTTACAAGATTATGAAGGTGAAAGTAGTAAGCTTACACAATGTATAGAACTTATAAAAAACACGGTTGAGAGTGGACACAAAATATTACTATTTTCAGGCTATACCTCAATGTTTGAAATGATAGAAAAAGAACTCAAAGAAAATAAAATATCATATTTAAAGCTAACAGGCCAAACAAAAGTAGCAGATAGAATAGATTTAGTTGATAAATTTAATGAAGACGAAAATATAAAGGTATTTTTAATATCTTTAAAAGCTGGTGGAACAGGTTTAAACCTAACAGGAGCAGATGTAGTAATTCATTATGATCCATGGTGGAATTTATCAGCTGAAAACCAAGCAACAGATAGAACTTATAGAATAGGACAAAAAAATAATGTGCAAGTATATAAACTAATTACTAAAAATTCAATAGAAGAAAAAATCTATGAACTACAGCAAAAAAAGGCAAAACTTGCAGACAATATGTTATCAACACAAAACACATTTATAAGTCAACTATCAAAAGAAGATATTATGAAATTATTTGGTTAAAATTTCCAAAAGATGTTGACATATTTTAAATAATGTAGTAATATAATTGTAGTAGAGAGTCAAATCTCAATTTAATAAAAGGTACAAGTAACTCAAAAAAACTTCCGTGATGCCAGTCACGGAAGTTTTTGGATATAATATATAAGTAATATGAGGTGGAAAAATGAAGGATTATATAACAGTAATTGGAGGAGGATTAGCAGGAACAGAGGCTGCTTACCAAATTGCCAAAAGAGGAATAAAAGTAAAGCTATATGAAATGAAACCACAAAAATATTCTCCTGCACATAGTAATCAAAATTTAGCAGAAGTAGTGTGCAGTAATTCGTTTAAATCAAATTTACATACTAATGCTTGTGGTCTATTAAAAGAAGAACTAAGAATGCTTGATTCACTTTTAATAAAAATAGCAGACGAAACAGCGGTGCCAGCAGGACAAGCACTTGCAGTAGATAGAGAAGTTTTTTCTAAGAGAGTAACAGAAGAATTAGAGAAAATGAAAAATATAGAAATAATAAGAAAAGAAGTTGGAAAACAAATCGTAAACAATATAGACGATGTTTTAATAGATAGTGAAATCAAGAGTGAACTACAAGAAATGGCAGAAGACGGAATTGTAATTATAGCAACAGGTCCATTAACTTCGGATAAACTATCAAATGAAATATTAAGTATCACAGGTCAAGATAAATTGTTCTTCTATGATGCAGCAGCACCAATTATCGAAAAAGATTCAATAAACATGGATGTAGCATTTTGGGGAGAACGCTACGAACAAGAAAGAGAAAAAGACGAACCAATAGAAGAATGGCAAAATAGAATACAGTCACAAACAGAAGCAAGTTATCTAAATCTTCCAATGAACAAAGAAGAATATGAAAGTTTTTGGACAGCTCTAGTAAATGCTGAAGTAGTAACACTTCATGAATTCGAAAAAAAGGAAATATTTGAAGGATGTATGCCAATAGAAATAATGGCTAAAAGGGGAAAAGATACTTTGAGATTTGGGCCTTTAAAGCCAGTTGGATTTACAGATAAAAGAACAGGCTATAGACCATATGCACTTGTACAATTAAGACAAGACAACACAGAGGGAAATTTATTTAATATGGTTGGCTTCCAAACTAATTTAAAATTTGGAGAACAACAAAGAGTATTTAGTATGATACCAGGTTTAGAGAGTGCCAATTTTGTAAAATATGGAGTAATGCATAGAAATACATATATAAATTCTACAAAATTACTAGAACCAACATATCAATTAAAAAGCAACAGAAATATATATTTTGCAGGACAAATTACTGGAGTAGAAGGATATGTAGAATCAATTTCTTCAGGATTAGTATCAGCGTTAAATGCGATAGAACAATACAATCAAACAAATAAAGAAATTGTTTTTTCAGACTTAACAATGATAGGAGCATTGAGTAAATATATATCAACAACTAATGAAAATTTTCAACCAATGAATGCTAACTTTGGCATCTTGCCAGAACTTCCTGAAAAAATAAAAGATAAAAAATTAAAGTATTCAAAACTAGCCGATAGAGCAATAGAAGAAATGAGAAAGACAATACAAAACATATAAAATATTACGTATATATTACAATTGTGTTAAGTTTTAATTACAAATCACACGAATTTACATAATACAGTTGCAAGAAAAGGAAAAATGTGGTATAATAAAGTATGTGAAAAAATATTCATAATAAAGGAGTAATTTATATGAAAAAAAGAGCGTTAGACAAAGCGTATGAAGAAATTGATGCTAAATATAAAGATATGTCTGAAGAAGACATGAAAAAAGAGATGGAGACATTAAAAAAAGAGATTACCGGAAAAGAAAAAGCCTTAGAAAATCTAGATGGTGAAGCCAGAGAAAAAATGAAAAAAGATTTAGAAAAGAAGAATAATAGACTTAAAAACTTAGAAGGATATTCTAAAAATAAAACTCAAATTTCAAAAATTATAGACTATAGAGGAAGGTTGGAAGCAAAACTAGCAAATGTTATAGCAGTAAAAGATGATAGCAAAAAGGCATATGCTGAAGCTAAAAAGGAATTTGTGGAAGCAAGTAAGTTATTAAAAGATGAAAACAAAACTATGGAAATGGATCAAAATGAATATAATGACTTGCTAACTAAAAAAGAAAATGCCGAAAAAGAAATGAAATCTCAAAAAGAAATATTTGAAAAGGCACAAGCAAAAGCAAAAGACCTTGAAGCTAAAATAGGAAAATGCAATCTTGCTTGGAGAACATTATTTACTAACAAAACATGGGATGATATTCAACTAAGAGCAAAACAAACTAAAGGTAGGTTTACTAGAAAAAAAGACGAGGAAATAATAGAAGAGCCTATTGAAATAGAAGATAAAGAAATAAAAGAACAAATTGGAAAAAATGTAAGAAAAATTCAAGAAGAACAAAAAGAGAAAAAGAATTTACCAGCAAAAGTAACAACTTGGACTAAAATTAAAAACTTCTTTAAATCAATACCAGCTAAGATAAAAGAAAAATTTGGTAAAGAAGATGTAATGGAAGAAGAAAAACCAACAAAACAAAAATCTACTAAACAACAAAAAGATGACTTTTTAGATGCTCTTAGACAAAATGTAGATGTTGACTATAGGGAAGCAGTAAAAAAAGCAAAAGAACAAAAATATATAGATCAACACAAAGCAAAATCAAAAGAAGAAAAATAACATAAAAAACCTTCAATTAAAAGTTGAAGGTTTTTTGCTAATAAGTAAGAAAATACTGGAAAAACTGTTGACTTTTATAGAGGAAAATGATAAAATATAAACCGTTAGTGTAAAATACGCGAATAGTGTATTTCCCTAACGGTTTGTTTGTCACAAAAAAGTAATAATATAGCTTTTTTGTAGAATAGATTTTAGAAAAGAGGTGAAATTTAAGTGCCAACAATTAATCAATTAGTAAGAAAAGGTAGAAAAAGTTCTACAACAAAATCAACAGCACCAGCTTTACAACATGGTTACAATTCTATGAATAAAAGAATGACTAACAAAAGAGCACCACAAAAAAGAGGTGTATGTACTGTTGTAAAAACTGTAACACCTAAGAAGCCAAACTCAGCTTTAAGAAAAGTTGCCAGAGTTAGACTATCTAATGGATATGAAGTTACTTCATATATTCCAGGTATAGGACACAACCTACAAGAGCACAGCGTTGTTCTAATTAGAGGAGGAAGAGTAAAAGACCTTCCTGGTGTTAGATATCACATTATCAGAGGAACATTAGATACAGCAGGTGTTAAAGATAGAATGCAAGCGCGTTCTAAGTATGGAGCTAAGCGCCCAAAGAAGTAGAAATTTGAAATGGTGCGTATAATTTATTACTAGTTTAAGGTACTTAAATTTATAATACATTATATAGCGCTATACGGAAAAGCATTAAGGCTTTTCAGAGTACCTATCATACGGTTTAGTATGAAATAATAAAAGGAGGGAAGAATAGTGCCAAGAAAAGGATTTATAGCAAAAAGAGAAGTTTTACCAGATCCAATATATAATAGCAAAGTTGTTACAAAATTAGTTAACAATGTTATGCTAGATGGTAAAAAAACAGTTGCTCAAGGTATAGTTTATGATGCATTTGACATCATTAAAGAAAAAGAGCAAAAAGATCCACTAGAAGTTTTCCAAGCAGCACTTGAAAATGTAATGCCAGTTCTAGAAGTTAAAGCTAGAAGAATTGGTGGTGCTACATACCAAGTACCAATCGAAATTAGACCAGAAAGAAGACAAACTTTAGGTTTAAGATGGTTAGTTGTTTATGCTAGAAATAGACATGAAAAAACTATGGCTGAAAAACTTGCAGGTGAAATTATGGATGCTGTAGCTGGAAACGGTGGAGCATTTAAGAAAAAAGAAGATATGCATAGAATGGCTGAAGCTAACCGTGCTTTCGCACATTATAAATTTTAATTATAAGCGTCGTCTAACTTTGTTAGCCATCGCATAAAGTTTCTTCGACATACAAACGTATAGTCTCAAAAACTTTAGCTCGGCTGCCTCGTTATACTCGCTTCTAATTAAAATTAAACGTATTTATATGGTACATTTAATTTTTTAGAATGTATCGAGAAACTAAATAAAAGGAGGAAAAATAAGTGGCTGGAAGAGAATTTCCTTTAGAAAAAACAAGAAACATAGGAATCATGGCTCACATTGATGCGGGAAAAACTACTACAACAGAGAGAATACTTTTCTATACAGGTAAAACTCACAAAATTGGTGAAGTTCATGAAGGCGCAGCAACTATGGACTGGATGGTCCAAGAACAAGAAAGAGGTATTACAATTACTTCTGCAGCTACAACTTGTCAATGGTTAGGACATCGTATCAATATTATCGATACGCCTGGGCATGTTGACTTTACAGTTGAAGTTCAAAGATCTTTAAAAGTTCTTGACGGTGCTGTAACAGTATTAGCAGCTAAAGGTGGTGTACAACCACAAACAGAAACAGTTTGGAGACAAGCTGATAAATATCAAGTTCCAAGAATGGTATATGTAAATAAAATGGATACTACAGGTGCTGATTTTATGCTTTGTGTAGATCAATTACACAATCGTTTAAAAGCAAATGCAGTTCCAATTCAATTACCAGTTGGAGCAGAAGAAAACTTCAAAGGTATTGTTGACTTAATTAAAATGAAAGCATTTATACACAAAGACGACTTAGGAAAAGAAATTGAAGTATGTGATATACCTGCTGATTTACAAGCACAAGCTGAAGAATTTAGATCAAAATTAATAGAAGCAGCAGCTGAACAAGATGATGATTTAATGATGAAATATTTAGAAGGTGAAGAACTAACTGAAGAAGAAATCATTAAAGGTATTAGAAAAGGTACAATTGCTAACAAACTTATCCCTGTATGCTGTGGTTCTTCATACAAGAACAAAGGTGTACAAGAGTTATTAAATGCAATTGTTAACTTTATGCCATCACCACTTGATATAGCTGATGTTAAAGGTGTTGATTTAGATGGAAACGAAGCAGTAAGAAAAACATCTGATAGTGAACCATTTGCAGCACTAGCATTTAAAATTGCAACAGATCCATTTGTTGGAAAACTTTGTTTCTTCAGAGTATATTCTGGTACATTAGAAGCTGGTTCAACAATATTAAATGCAAATAAAGATAAAAAAGATAGAATGGGAAGAATTCTATTAATGCACTCAAATCACAGACAAGATATTGATAAAGTATATGCCGGTGATATTGCAGCTGCAGTTGGTTTAAAAGAAGTTGGAACAGGTGATACATTATGTGATCCTGCACACCCAATTATTCTAGAATCAATGGAATTCCCAGAGCCTGTTATTGATATTGCTATTGAACCAAAAGATAAAGCAAATAGCGAAAAAATGGGTATAGCTTTAGCAAAACTTGCTGAAGAAGATCCAACATTCAAAACATGGACAGATCAAGAATCTGGTCAAACAATCATCGCTGGTATGGGTGAGTTACACTTAGACATTATCGTTGATCGTTTGAAGAGAGAATTCAAAGTTGAATGTAGTGTAGGTAAACCACAAGTTTCTTACAAAGAAACAATTAGAAATAAAGTTAAAGTACAAGGTAAATTCATCCGTCAATCTGGTGGTAGAGGTCAATACGGTGACGTATGGCTAGAAATGGAACCATTAGAAGCTGGAAAAGGAATTGAATTTGAAAGCAAAATCGTTGGTGGTGTTGTTCCAAAAGAATATATCAAACCAATCGAGGAAGGTGTTAGAGAAGCTGCTCAAAGCGGTATCTTAGCAGGTTACCCTGTAATCGACTTTAAAGCTACATTGGTAGATGGTTCTTACCACGAAGTTGACTCTTCAGAAATGGCCTTCAAAATTGCTGGTTCTATGGCATTCAAAGAAGGATGTAAACAAGCTAAATCAGTTATATTAGAGCCAATTATGAAGGTTGAAGTAACAGTTCCAGAAGAATACATGGGAGATGTTATTGGAGATATCAATTCTAGACGTGGAAGACTAGAAGGAATGGAAGCTGTTCAAGGAAATCAAGTAATTAGATGCTTTATTCCATTATCTGAAATGTTTGGATATGCAACAGACTTACGTTCAAAAACACAAGGTAGAGGTACTTATTCAATGGAACCAAGCCATTATGAAGAAGTTCCAAAATCAGTATTTGATAACATTGTTGCATCAAGAGCTAAAAAACAAAACTAAGAATATAAATCGAACCACAGATATACATAATTGCTTTGTAATTTATGTGGTTCGAAGTAACTTAAAAAAATAGTAAAAAATACTTGATTTTAGCTATGAAATAGTATAAAATACAAGTACTTGAAAAAAAGATTTTAATATTAAATTAAAATAAATGTAGGAGATTTATAAAAATCCCTAACAAAATTAAGGAGGAAAATTAAATGGCAAAAGCAAAATTTGAAAGAACAAAACCACACGTTAACATTGGTACAATCGGCCACGTTGACCACGGTAAAACAACAACAACAGCAGCTATTACAAAATACCTAGGATTACTAGGAAAAGCTAAATATGAAGCATATGATCAAATCGATAGTGCTCCAGAAGAAAAAGCAAGAGGAATCACAATTAACACAGCTCACGTAGAGTATGAAACAGACAAAAGACACTATGCTCACGTAGACTGCCCAGGACACGCTGATTATGTAAAAAACATGATCACTGGTGCTGCTCAAATGGATGGAGCAATTCTAGTTGTTTCAGCAGCTGATGGTCCAATGCCTCAAACAAGAGAGCATATCTTACTTGCTCGTCAAGTAGGTGTTAAATATATCGTTGTTTACTTAAACAAATGCGATATGGTTGATGATCCAGAATTATTAGAATTAGTTGAAATGGAAGTTAGAGACTTATTATCAAGCTATGATTTCCCAGGTGATGAGATTCCAATTATTAAAGGTTCATCATTAAAAGTTCTAGAAAGCACATCTACAGATCCTAACGATCCTGTATACGCTCCAATTAAAGAACTTATGGATGCAGTTGATAGCTATATTCCAACTCCAGACAGACCAATTGACCAACCATTCTTAATGCCAATTGAAGACGTTATGACAATCAGTGGTAGAGGTACAGTTGTTACTGGTAGAGTTGAAAGAGGTCAAGTAAAACTTCAAGACGAAGTTGAAATCGTTGGATTATCTAAAGAATCTAAGAAAACAGTTGTTACTGGTGTTGAAATGTTTAGAAAAACATTAGACCAAGCTGAAGCTGGAGATAACGTTGGTATCTTATTAAGAGGTACTCAAAGAAACGAAGTTGAAAGAGGTCAAGTATTAGCAAAACCAGGAACAATTCATCCACATACAAAATTCAAAGCACAAGTATACGTTCTAACTAAAGAAGAAGGTGGACGTCATACTCCATTCTTTAATGGATATAGACCACAATTCTACTTCAGAACAACAGACGTTACAGGTGTTATCGAATTACAAGCTGGAACAGAAATGGTTATGCCAGGAGATAACGTTGATATGACTATCGAACTTATTACTCCAATCGCTATCGAAAACGGATTAAGATTCGCTATTCGTGAAGGTGGACGTACAGTAGGTTCAGGTGTTGTATCTGAAATTATTGCTTAATTTAAATTATGTAATATAGAAAAGGCAAGGGTTACAAGAAATTGTAAAACCTTGCTTTTTATATTGACTTTTTTAGACTTTAATTATATACTATATGCGTACCAAAGAGCAAAAATTATAGTAATATTTGTAGAAAAAAGGAGAGTTCTTTTAATGAAGAATTTAAGAAAAATATCACTAATGTTAATACTTACAGTAGTTAGTATATTATTACTAGCAGTAAGTTCAAAAGCAACTACGAAAGTAAAAGTAACAGGAGATGTGTTGAACATAAGAAAAGGTCCTTCAACTAGTACAAAAGTTGTAGCAATGTTATCTAAAGGCGTAGAATGTGAATTGCTTGAAGAAGAGGGAGATTGGTACAAAGTTAAGTACAAAACATATACGGGATATGTAAGTAAAGAGTATGCAGAGATAATAGGTGAAACTAATAATACAGAAGAACCTAAAAACACTGAAACAAACACTGATAATAAAAATGATACGGATAACACTTCTAAAAATGAAGAGAATAATACAACTTCAGATACTAACATAGATGAAGATGTAAAAGTTGTATATAAAAAATTAAAACAAGATAGTGAGTTAAAAATTTTACCATTGGTTTATTCAAGCAATATCGAAAGCTTAAAAAAGAATGCTGAAATGATATTGTTAAGTGAAGTTAATGGATGGTCATATGTACAAACAGATTCTAACTGTGGATGGATAAGAACTGAATACTTAGAAGATTCAAGTACAACATCATCTAATAATGGGAACACTAATAGCACAGACAAAAATGAATATACAGAAAAAACAGGATATATAAATGAAAGTTCAGTTAATATGAGAAAAGGAGCTGGAACAAGTTATAGTATAGTAAAAGTATTATCATTAAATACTCAATTAACTATAACAGGTGAAGACGGAAAATGGTATCAGGTTAAGGTTGGAAATACTACTGGATATGTTTCAAAAGACTATGTATCAGATACAAAAACTACTACAACCAGAGGAAATAACAATTCTAGAACAGAAAACAATACTGAAAAAACTACTGCTAGTAATACAAAAGTAGAAAAAGTTTCTAATAATGAAAATACAACTAAATCAACTGAAAGTGTTAAAAAAGAACAGGTTGAAGCAATCAAAACAACAACTCAAAAGTCTAAACAAGAGACGACAAGTAAGAATGAAACAACAATTAAAAGTACAGACATTGTTGCATATGCCAAAAAATATTTAGGATATAAATATGTATATGGCGGTGATGGATCAAACGGAACATTTGACTGTTCAGGATTTACAATGTATGTATATAAACACTTTGGTATAAAACTTCCACATGCAGCAAGTAAACAATACAAATGTGGAAAAGGTACTCAAATTACTAAATATAGTGATTTACAAGTAGGGGATATTGTATTTTTAACAGATTATGAAACAGGTGTAGGAATAGGGCATTGTGGAATATATCTTGGAAATGATAACTTTATTCATGCATCAACAACTTGTTATGCTGTTGAAATATCTAGTTTTAAAACAATATATAAAGGTAGATTTTATTCTGGTTTAAGATTGATATAATTTATAGGGGCATTATAGAAAGGTTTAAATATGAGACCATTTTGTGTTGCCACTATTGGAGTAATTTTAGGAATTATAATAGGGCTATACTTAAAAAGTATAGCTTTTTTCATATGTATAATGATAATAATTATTAATATAATACTTAAGTTGAAAAATAAATTAAATTCTTGTGTGATAATAATTGGTATATGTTTTATAGTATTTTGTATTTATACATTGATGTTGGAAAATAATTACACAAAAATTACAAAGAAATATGATAAACAGTCAATAACTATACAAGGAATTGTTGTAACAAACGGAAATGAGAAGAAATATAAAACGCAATATGAAATACAAGTAATGAAAATACATAATAATAACACAGGAGAAACTGAAAAGAGAAACTTTAAAGTGTTATGTGATATAAAAGGCAAAAAAGATGAAATAGGACTGAAGTTTGGAGATGAAATAATATTTAGTTCAAAATTTGAGGCACCATACACAGAAAGAAATGAAGGAGGATTTGATTATAGTCAATATCTAAAAACGAAAAAGATTGCCGGCAGTGTAATGAGTAAAAGTGAAAATATAAGATTAGTGGGGCAAAACAAGATAAATATACTAGCGAGAATAACAAATGATTTAAAAAATGCTTTATTAAATAAAACATACAAGATTTTGCCTAAGGATGAAGCAGGACTGTGTGCAGCCTTATTATTAGGAGATAAAAGTAAGATAAACAATGATATAGAAAATAGTTTTAGAGAGGCGAGTTTGTCACATATGCTTGCTATTTCAGGAGCACATATATCATATATATTATTAGGAGTTTCAACTGTTTTATCATATCTAAAAATTCATAAAAGATGGGCTAAAACTTTTATATGTATGTTTTTACTATTTTTTATGTTTTTAGCAGGTGGATCACCGTCAATTGTTAGAGCTTGTATAATGGCAATTTTAAATTTAGTAGCTGAAATGTTATTTGAAAAATCAGATACATTTAACAATTTAGGCATAAGTGCATTTATAATATTACTTTTTAATCCATATGCTTTATTAGACATAAGCTTTCAACTTTCATTTGGTGGAACTATTGGAATAGTCACATTTGTAGAGCTATTATATAATATTAGATTAAAGAGAAAAGGAATAACTAAAAGAAAGGATCAAGAAGAAAAAAATGGAAAGATACAAGGAAGGAAATATAGTGAATTCACATACAAAATTTTAATATATATAGAGCAAACTACTATAATGTCACTAGCAGCAAACATAGTTATTACACCAATTATGCTTCATAATTTTAGTTCAATTTCATTAGTATTTATAATTTCAAATTTACTTGCTACACCTATAATGGGGATATGCTTAATTCTTGGAATGATTTTTTTAGTTTCTCTAATAATTACCCCATTAGCATATGTAGTGGCATTTTTATTAGGACCACTATTAAAAATATTTATTCTAGTTGCAAGTTTTTCAAGTAATATACCATTCTCAAAAATTTTAATGCCAACGCCAAAGATATGGCAAATTCTAATCTATTATTTAATCATTATAATATATTTTTTCAAAGACGATATTCAAAAAGTTTACCCAAAAATATTAGATAATTATAAGAAAATAATTATATTTTTAATAATTTTAACTTTATTACCTTATGGATTAGCAGTAATTCCAACAAATAAGTTAGAAATTCATTTTATAGATGTAGGACAAGGTGATAGTATGCTT